>Ga0209545_100050_pt1 | contig 77620 bp, 63 predicted proteins | sample UppTromiDAQMD018_FD_185833 | JGI IMG/M metagenome (GOLD analysis project Ga0209545, IMG submission 185833) | Upper troposphere microbial communities from Maryland, USA - DAQMD-018 (SPAdes) (version 2) | ecosystem: Environmental > Air > Outdoor Air > Unclassified | place: USA: Maryland, Virginia...
CAAGCCGCGGGCGAGCGTCGCCCTGGGCGACCTGGGACGGCTGGTCCTGCGCTCCCGCGCGCCGGGTCTGCGCTGGCGGCTGACGGCGGCGCTGACGCTGATCCTGGCGGGCAAGGCGCTGGGCGTGCTGGCTCCCCTGCTGCTCGGCGCGGCGGTCAATCGCCTGGCCGAGGGGCGCGGGGCGGCGGCGGCCGTGGGGCTGGCCTTCGCCGGGCTGGCTGTCGGCTGGGCGTTCGTGCGCTTCCTGTCGGCGGCGGCGCCGCAGGCGCGGGACGCCGTCTTCGCGCCGGTGGCCCAGGCGGCCCAGCGGCGCGCCGCCGCCGAGACCTTCGAACACGCCCTGTCGCTGTCTCTGGACTACCACCAGGGCAAGCACACCGGCGCCCTGGCCCGCACCGTCGACCGCGGCGCCCGCTCGATCGACTTCCTGCTGCGCAGCCTGGTGTTCAACCTCGGGCCCACGGGCCTTGAGGTGGTCATGGCCGCCGTAGTGCTCTCCAAGCGCTACGACTGGCGGCTGGCCCTGACCGCCGTGGCCACGGTGGCGGTCTATGTCGTCGTCACCTTCCTGATCTCCGACTGGCGGATCGGCCACCGCCGGGCGATGAACGCCGCCGACAACCGGGCCGCCGGCCTGGCGGTCGACGCCCTGCTCAACTACGAGACGGTCAAGACCTTCGGGGCCGAGCGCCGGGCGGTCGGCGCCTACGACGCCGCGCTGGACGACTACGCGCAGGCGTCGATCAAGGCCAACACCTCGCTGGCCCTGCTCAACGCCGTGCAGACGGCGATCATGAGCGTCGGGCTCGGGGTGATGGCCGTCCTGGCCGGGCTGGAGGCGGCCGAGGGACGCATGGGCCCCGGTGACGTGACCGCCGCCGTGCTGCTGCTGATCAACCTCTACGGCCCGCTGAACATCCTGGGCTTCGCCTATCGCGAAATCCGCCAGGCCTTCATCGACATGGAGGCGATGCTGGAGCTGTCGCGCGAACGGCCCGACGTCGCCGATCCGGCCGCCCCGCGCGACCTGCCGCCGCCGGCCGACCAGCGCGGCGGGCGGGTGATGTTCGAGCGCGTGTCGTTCCGGCATGGCGCCCGCTCGCAGGGGCTGGAGGACGTCGACCTCGTCGCCGAGCCCGGCTCGACCATCGCCCTGGTCGGCCCGTCGGGGGCGGGCAAGACCACCCTGGTGCGGCTGGCGCTGCGCCTCATCGACCCGCAGTCGGGGCGGGTGACGCTGGACGGCGTCGACCTGCGCGAGGTCCGTCAGGCCGACCTGCGGCGGGCCATCGCCCTGGTGCCGCAGGATGTGGCGCTGTTCAACGACACCTTGCGCGCCAATATCGCCTTCGCCCGCCCCGAGGCGTCGGAGGCGGAGGTCTGGGCCGCGGCCGAGGCGGCCGAGCTGGGCGATTTCGTCCGTGGCCTGCCTGAGGGCATGGAGGCGCTGGTCGGCGAACGGGGCCTGAAGCTCTCGGGCGGCGAGCGCCAGCGCGTCGGCCTGGCGCGGGCCCTGCTGGCCGATCCCCGGGTGCTGATCCTCGACGAGGCGACCAGCGCCCTGGACAGCCGCACCGAGGCGGCGATCCAGGCGGCGCTGCGCAAGGCGCGCAAGGGCCGGACCACCCTGGTGGTGGCCCACCGCCTGTCGACCGTGGCCGACGCCGACCAGATCGTCGTGGTCCGGCGCGGGCGCGTGGTCGAACGCGGGACCCACGACGAGCTGCTGTCGCGCGAGGGCGAGTACGCGGCCCTGTGGCGGCGGCAGACCCGCGAGGCCTGACCGCCTATTCGGCGGCCTCGCGCACCGGCTCGACCAGATGCGGCGGCCCCGGAACGTAGGGCCGGCGGCGGAGCCAGCACCACAGCTTGGCGAAACGGCGGCCGAGGGTCAGCGGCGCGGCCAGCAGCACCGGCGTCAGCAGCAGGGTCAGCAGGGTCGAGAACGTCAGGCCCCAGACCACGGCGCCGGCCAGCTGCACCCACCATTCCGAGCCGGGCGCGTGGTACTCGATGTGCGCCGTGCGGAAGCTGGGGTCGATCTGGAACATCAGCGGCAGCAGGCCGATGACGGTGACGACGGTGGTCAGCATCACCGGCCGAAACCGCTGGGTCGCCGCCCGCACCGCCGCGTCGTCGGCGGCCATGCCCGTCCGTTTGAGCTGATAGAAGGTGTCGACCAGCACGATGTTGTGGCCGACCACGACCCCGGCCAGGGCCACCACGCCGGTGCCGAGCATGATCACTGAGATGTAGTCGAAGGTGTGGAACAGGTTGACCTGGACCCCCAGCAGCACCCCGACCGTCGACAGGATCACCGCCGACAGCGTCACCACCACGCCGTAGAAGCTGTTGAACTGCCACAACAGGATGATGCCCATCAGGAACAGCGAGGTGGCCATGGCGCCGATGAAGAAGGCGCCGGCCTTCTGGCTCTCCTCGTCGCCGCCGCGGAACTTCCAGCGCACCGAGCCGTCGATCGGGGCCCTGGCGAGCCAGGGCTTGAGCTTGTCGATCACCTGGTTGGCCGCCGCGCCGGGCCGGGCGTTGGCCTGCAGGACCACCAGCCGCTGGCCGTCGCGGCGCTGGATGGCGGTGACCTGCTGGGCGGCCAGCCGCTTGACGAAATAGCTGGCCGGCACCGGGCCCGACGGCGTCGAGACCATCAGCTGGTCGAAGGCGGCCAGGGAGCGGCTGTCCTGCGGGAAGCGGACGCGGATGTCGAGTTCGTCCTGGGCGTCGTCGGGGCGGAACTTGCCGACCAGGATGCCGTCGGTGACGAACTGGATCGCCTGGCCCACCGAGCTGACGTCGACGCCGTAGCGGCCGGCGGCGACGCGGTCGACCGTCAGGTCCCACTCGATCCCGGGCGAGGCGCGGCTGTCTTCAAACTCGATCAGGTCGTGGTCCGAGCCCATCTTGGCCTTGATCAGGTCGGCGGCCTTGTTGAGAGCGACCACGTCGTAGCCCAACAGCTGGATCTGGACGTCCTTGCCCGGGGTCGGGCCGCCCTTGGGCAGGCGGACCTCGACGCCCAGGCCGGGGACGTCGGCCACCCGCTTGCGGATTGCGGCGACGATGTCGTTCCCGGTCAGCTTGTCGGCCTTGAGCTGCTTGAAATGCTCGAAGTTCAGCGCGATGCGGCCGATGGAGTCGTTGGGCGGGCCGCCGGGACCGGCGTTGCTGGTGCGGCCCGAGCGGACGTAGATCGATTCCACGCCCTTGATGTTCTGGAGGCGGGCTTCGACCGAATGCACCAGCTGGTCCTGGGCCTCGACCGACAGGTTGCCGCGCGCCTGGACGTAGACCGTGGCGTGGTCGGGGTCCTGGTCGAGGAAGAACTCGGTGCGGTGCTTGGTCATCGCGAACCAGGCGCCGACGGCGACGATGATGGCCAGGGTGACGCCGACCATCACCCCGGGGCGGTGGCTGGCTCCGCCGAGGAACCGGGCGTACCAGCCCATGAAGCCGTCCATCTCGCGCGGGTCGCCGTGCTCGGACTTCTCGATTTCGGCCAGGTGGTGCTCATCGACGCCCTGGCTGCGCCCGAAGATCGAGCCCAGGGCGGGCGTGAAGATCAGGGCCACGAAGATCGAGGCGCCCAGCACGAAGAACAGGGTGATCGGCAGGAAGCTCATGAACTTGCCGGCGATCGAGTTCCAGAACAGGAAGGGCAGGAAGGCGCAGAGCGTCGTCAGGGTGCCGTTGACGACCGGCCAGAACATGCGCTTGCCGGCCGCGGCGAAGGCGGCCTCCTTGTCGAGGCCCTCGGCCATCTTGCGGTCGGCGTATTCGACCACGACGATGCCGCCGTCGACCAGGATGCCGACCGCCAGCACCAGGCCGAACATCACCATCTGGTTCAGGGTGATGTGGTTGGCCTGCAGCAGCAGGAACGCCAGCATGAAGCAGGCGGGGATCGCCGCGCCGACCATCAGGCCCGAGCGGATGCCCAGGCTGGCGACGATGATGACCATCACCAGGATGGTGGCGATGATCAGCCCGGACTCCAGCAAGGTCAGGGTCTGGCCGATCTGGTCGCTCTCGTCGTAGGTGTAGTCGACCTTGATCGTCGCGGGCCAGCGCGCCTGCTCCTCGCCGACCGACTTGCGCACCGCCTTGACGGTGTCGAGGATGTTGACCCCCGACCGCTTGACCACGTCGATGGCGAAGGCCGGCTGGCCGTTGAAGTGGGTGATCCGGTTCGGCTCCTTGAAGGTGCGGCGCACCTCGCCGATGTCGCCCAGCGTGACCAGCCGGTCGCCGTTCTTCTTGATCGGCAGGCTGAGGACGTCGTGCGTGCCCTCGATGACGCCGGGCACCTTGACGGCGAACCGCCCCTGGCGCGTGTTCAGGTCGCCGGCCGGGATCAGCTGGTTGTTGCGGCCGATGACCTGGGAAAGGTCGTTGGTGGTGATGTTGTAGGTCTGCATCCGCACCGGGTCGATGGTCACCTCCATCAGCTCCTCGCGGCCGCCGTAGAGGTCGGCGCGCAGGACGCCGGGCGTCCCTTCCAGCTTGCGGCGCAGATTCTGGGCGGTCTGGTACAGCGCCCGCTCGGGCGCGGCTCCGGACAGCACCACGGTGATGACCGGATTGTCGTTGACGTTGTTCTCTTCGATGATCGGCGGCAAGGCCTCGGGCGGCATCTTGCCCCGCGCCAGGTCGACCTTGGCGCGGACGTCCTGCAGGACCTTGTCCTTCTTGAAGTTGACCTCGAACTCCAGCACCGCCACGGCGGCGTTGGGCATGGCCACCGCGTTGATCTCCTTCAGGCCCTCCAGGGTCTGGAGCTGGTTCTCCAGCGGCCGCACCAGCAGGCGCTCGGCGTCCTCGGGGCTGACGCCGGGATAGGGGATGGTCACGGCGATGTACGGCACCGGGATGTCGGGGTTCGATTCCCGCGGCAGCGACAGGTAGGCCATCACCCCGAACACCACGCCGATCAGCGTGACGGCCAGGACGACCTTTCGGCGCTTGATGGCGCCGTCGATCAGGGCTGCGATCATGACGCGCTCCGTCTCCGTCGCGGCGCTCAGCGCGCCGCGACGCGAACCTTCTGGCCTTCGGACACGTACGACTGTCCGACGGTGATGACGCGGGTCGGTCCGTTGAGGCCGGACACCCAGACCCCGTCCGGCGTCTCGTCGAGGACCGTCACCGGCGTGAAGCCGACCACCTCGCCGGCGCCGACGAAGCGCACGCCCTGGCGGCCGGCCGAATCCAGCACCAGGGCCGGGGCCGGCACCAAGTGGGCGGGGCCGGAGCCGGCCTCGACCCGCACGTCGGCCGAGACGCCGGAGCGGGCGGCCGAGCGGGGATTGGCCACGGTGATCTCGACGCGGTAGGTGCGGGTCTGGGCGTCGGCGTCGTGGGCGACGTAGCGGACGCGGCCCTGCAGGGCTTCGCCGGTGCTGAGCCGGGCCTGGGCGATCGCGCCGACGCGCACCTTGGCCGCCTCGGTTTCGGACAGGTCGCCGACGATCAGCATGGGGTCGAGCTCGATGACCACGCCGCACGGCTGGCCGGGAGAAAGATAGGCGCCGACCTCGGCGTCGCGGTGGTCGAACACCCCGGCGAACGGCGCGCGCAGGTTGATCTGGCCGAGGGCGACCTCGGCCTGGCGCACCGCGGCGGCGGCGGCGTCGAGATTGGCCTGGTCCTGGGCCACCTGGGTCGGCGAGCGGAATCCCTTGGCGGCGAGGTTGGCCGAGGCCTGGTGCTGGAGCTGCACCGAGCGCAGCGTGGCCCGCGCCTGGTCCAGCGAGGCCTGCCGGGCGTCGACCGCCAGGCGGCACAGCACCGCGCCCGCGCCCACCGCGCCGCCTTGCAGGATCGGCGTCTCGGCGACCACGCCCGAGGTCTGCGACTTGACCTGCACCGTGCGGTTGGCCTGGGTGCGGCCGCGCACCACCACGGCGTAGGGACGGAGGGCCTGTTCGAACACCGGGGCCTGCACCAGGGGCGCGTCCTTGGCGCGGGGCTTGTCGGCGCCGGCCGCCTTGCCCTTGCCGCCGCCGAACAGCGCGCCGATGGCGAAGAAGAGCGCCACCGCGATGACGATGCCGGCCGCAAACAGATGTGACGCTTTCGCGCGCATAAATTTCCCCACTGCGGCGCGCTAGGTCGAAAACCATTGCGCGTCGCACCCCATTGAACTTGTTCAAGGTTTTGATATCGGTGTTCTTTGAGGGCAAATGAATTCGCGGTAACGCGGCGTTTCGCCGTCGGGGCGGGGAGGCTATGCTCGCGCCCCAGATCCCGATCCCGACCCCGTCCCACGGAGCGTTCCCTTGGAATACCTGCACACCATGGTCCGCGTTCGCGACCTCGACGCCTCGCTCGACTTCTATTGCCGCAAGCTCGGCCTCGTCGAGGTCAGCCGCATGGAGAATGAGAAGGGCCGGTTCACCCTGGTCTTCCTGTGCGCGCCCGGCGACCTGGAGCGGGCGAAGGACAAGAAGGCGCCGACCGTCGAGCTGACCTACAACTGGGATCCCGAGGACTATGACGGGGGCCGCAACTTCGGCCACCTGGCCTATCGCGTCGACGACATCTACGCGGTCTGCCAGCGACTGATGGACGGCGGCGTGGTCATCAACCGGCCGCCGCGCGACGGCCACATGGCGTTCGTGCGCTCGCCCGACAACATCTCGATCGAGCTGCTGCAAAACGGCGTCTTGCCCCCGGCCGAACCTTGGGCTTCGATGCCGAACACCGGGGTCTGGTGACTTAGCGCGGGGCGATCGGACGCGCGCCTTGAGACGGAGACGACGTCATGAGCGTGCGTGAACCCATCCTGCATCCGGTGGCCATCGAGGATCTGCGTCCCACGCAGATCACGGTGGGCATGCACGAGGTCGCCGAAAAGCGCCTGCACTGGCGCGAGCTGGCCGAGAGCAAGGCCGGCGATTTTCTCGGCCGCCACATGATCCCGGTGGTGCTGGGGCCAAAGGCGCGCCCCTATGTCATCGACCATCACCACCTGGCGCGGGCCCTGCACGAGGAAGGGGTCAAGGAGATCCTGACCAATCCGGTCGCCGACCTGCGGGCGCTGAGCAAGGACGCGTTCTGGATCTATATGGACAATCGGGGCTGGTGCCATCCCTACGACGCCGAGGGGCGGCGAGGCGGCTTTGACGACATCCCCAAGTCCATCGACGCCCTGGCCGACGATCCTTATCGCAGCCTGGCCGGCGCCTTGCGGCGGGCCGGCGGCTTCGCCAAGGACACCACCCCGTTCAGCGAATTCATCTGGGCCGACTTCCTGCGGCGGCGGATCAAGCCGGCCAGCGTCCACAAGAACTTCGCCGCCGCCCTCGACAAGGCGCTCGCCCTGGCCAAGCAGCAGGACGCGGCGTTCCTGCCCGGATGGTGCGGCCCGGTGCCCGTGTCGTAGGGGCGGCCGCGCCGCGAGCGCGGTTTCTTTCTTTTTTGCGGGCGCTATGTTGCGATACTGAAATATGCTTCGATTAACCCAACCTGCGATAGGTGGCAGGAGGGGGTGATGCCGATTTTCGGCGGCGAGTCCGATCCCGACGACGATGACAAGTCGAACGGGCCGCAATGGCTGGCCTGGGCGTTGTTCGTCCTCGGCCTGACCGGCGCCGGCGCGGTGCTGGTCGAACTGTTCATGGGACCGCTCTGACGGGCGGGCTTGGCGGGGCGCCGGCCTAACGCCCGCCGTCCGGCCAGACCGCTTCGCCGTAGCGGCCCTGGACGGTTCCCTTCGCCCAGTCGGCGATCAGCCTCAGATAGCCATCGGCGATGCCGGTGGTCTTGCGCTGTCCGGGCCCGGTCGCGACGAAGGTCGAGATGCCGTGGTCGGTGTGCGGATAGACGGCGATGGTCGCGTCCAGGCCCTCGCGGCGCAGTCTTTCCAGCCGCGCGATGCTGGGCGCGCTGGGGGCGACCGAGTCCTCCTGCGCGAAGACCCACAGCGTCGGGATCTTGAGCCGCCGCAGCACGGCTTCCGAATCATAACGCCAGGGGACGGCCGGGCTTTCGGAACGCGCGCGTTCGATCTCGCCGCGGACCAGCTGGCCGGTGTACTGGCCGTCGAGCTTGGCGAACCACGGCTGGTCGCGATAGGCGCGGACCGCCGCCTCCAACGCGTCCAGGCCCTCGGTGAAATCGGAGGCGGCCGCCCGCGCCGTGGCCTCGGTCACCGCGTGGACGCCGGCGTCGGGCGTGAAGCCAAGGTCCTTGAGCTGGTAGTCGACCTGCCACTGGTCCTGCTCCAACGGCGTGCCGACCACGCCGAAGCTCACCTCCAGGAAGTCGGCCTTGGCCTTCACCGCCGCCAGCGGGGCCACCCAGCCGCCCTGGCTGCCGCCATGCAGGCCGACCCGGCTGAAGCAGTCCGGGCACGCGCGGCGGGCGGCTTCGACCGCGGCGGCGGCGTCATCGGCGAGCTGGACGAAGTCCTGGGTGTAGACGCCGCGCGAGCGCCCGGTGCCGCGCTTGTCGTAGGCGAAGGTGGCGACGCCCTGGGCGGTGAACATCTGTTGGTAGGTGGTCCCCCTCGGACTGGCGTGCTCCGAGCCGTGGACCAGCACGATCAGCGGCGGCTTGGCCGCGCCGGCGGGGGGCAGCAGCAGGACCCCGTGCAGCTGCGTTCCGGCGCTGTCGAAATCGACCTCGGTCGCCTTGAACGACAGCTTGGTCCAGGGACGGCCGTCGCGGCCCTTCAGCGTCCCGCCGTCGCAGCGCAGGGGAGCGTCGGCGGCGGCCGGGTCGCCGCGCAGCCCGTTCAGCCGGGTGACGCGCTGGCCCTGCGCCGTGCGGACGAGGTTGGCGATGTCGCCGTCCGCGGCGCGATAGGCGCCTGGCGGACAGTCGGCGCCGGGCGTGCGGGGGGGCTCGGCGGCCCTGGCGACGCTGGCGACGGCGAGAGCGGCGAGCAGGAGGGGAAGCAGCTTCATGGCGACCTTCGTGACGCGACGGGAACGGCCCGCGGGGCCGTCCGCCGACTTAGGCGCACCCGCGCCAGCGGGGCTTGAACATTATTGCTGCCGGTAGCGCCCGGGCGAGGCGCCGACGACGCGCTGGAAATGCCGCGTCAGGTGGCTCTGGTCGGCGAAGCCGACGTCCAGCGCCGTCTCGGCGATCGATCGGCCCGAGAGCAGCAGTCCGCGCGCGGCGGCGACCCGCCGCTGGTTGCGATAGGCGAGGGGCGGCAGGCCGACCTCGCCGCGAAAACGCCTGAGCAGGTGGAAGGCGCTCATTCCGGCGACAGCCGTCAGGTCGGCGAGCCCGAACTCCTCGGCGTAGTGCGCGTCGATGAAGCGCTTGGTCCGGGCGATGCGCTCGTCGCGCGCCGGGCGGCCTTCGTCGCGGAGCCGCCCGGTCTGGCGGCCGATCGCGGCGAGCAGGCGCGCCAGCGCCTCGCCCTGCTCGGCCGGATCGTCGCGGCCGCGCAGCGAGAGGTGCGCCTCGCAGACCGTCTGGAACAGGCGGGGATCGGCGCTGACCGGGGTCTCGAACCGCAGGGGCCCGCCGCCCGGCTCGACGAGGCCGGCCGCTTCGACCAGCGCCGGGGCGATGTAGAGGACGTGATACTCGAGCGTCTCGTCGCCGATGCTGGCGTTCTCGTGGGGCTGATCGGGATTGAGCAGCAGCACGCTTCCGGCCGGGGCGTGGTGCGGACGTCCCTCGACGTTCAGGCTCTCGGCGCCGCGCGTCACCGCGCCGACGACGTATTCGGCGTGCGCGTGCACGGGGAACCGGCGGTCGCGATAGGCGGCCGACACCAGCTCGACGCCCGGAAGGCTCGCGGGGCGGCTGAACCGGACCTGGTCGGCATGATCCTTTGAGGTCGCGTCCGAGGCGCGCGGTTGGTCGGAGGAAGCCGGAACGGTGGTCGCCATACTGGTTGCAATATGCATGCGGTTTTGATAGCTCACAACCGATTGCTGGTCGCAATTGGTCTGGAGGCCGTCATGACCAGGGTGCGCGTCGCAGGCTTCTCCATTTCCCTCGACGGCTTCGGCGCCGGGCCGGAACAGACCCTGGAAGATCCGCTGGGCAAGCGGGGCAAGGAACTGCACGAGTGGTTCTTTGGCACCCGGAGTTTCCGGACGATGATCGGCCAAGGCGGCGGCTCCGACGGGGTCGATGAACGCTACGCCGCCCGCGCCATGACCGGGTTCGGCGCCTTCATCATGGGCCGCAACATGTTCGGGCCGGGGCGCGGTCCTTGGTTGGACGGGGCCTGGAAGGGCTGGTGGGGGGACGATCCTCCCTTTCACGCGCCGGTTTATGTGCTGACCCATCATGCGCGGGCGCCGCTGGAGATGGCCGGCGGGACCACCTTCCACTTCGTCACCGACGGGATCGAGGCCGCGCTGGAGCGGGCGAGGGCGGCGGCTGGCGGCGCGGACGTCAAGATCGGCGGCGGCGTCTCGACGGTGCGGCGCTATCTTCAAGCGGGGCTGATCGACGAGATGCACCTGGCCCTGTCGCCGACGGTGCTCGGCCAGGGCGAGGCCTTGTTCGCGGGGATCGATCTGCCGGGCCTGGGCTTTTCCGTGTCGGAGCACGTCGCCACCGAACTCGCCACCCACGTGGTCCTGCGTCGGTAACGGCGCAGTCGGCATGCGGCCCTCTGCGCCGGCATGGCCGCCGACGAAGGTGGTCACATCACTATCTGAAGAAGGAGGGTGGCTCCCCGGGCAGGACTCGAACCTGCGACCCGGCGATTAACAGTCGCCTGCTCTACCAACTGAGCTACCGAGGATCATCTCTCGATGAAGAGGTGGCGCGTATACGCCGAGGTTTTGCGTCGCGCAAGCACCTTGATCAGCTTCCCCGAAAGCGGCTGTGGGTATCTCGCGTCGCCCAGTGTGCGCCATGGGGTGCGGGCCGGGGCGTCAACCGGCTCGACCACGCGCCGGCCTTTGCAGCGCACAGAAAAAAGCCCGGCTGAAAGCCGGGCTGAAAAGTCGGTGATGGTGGGGTGTCTTCAAGGAAGACATCGTTAACCTGCGCCTTGATGCTTAAGCGAAGGTTAACGCGCGCCGCGCCGGCGCGGGGTCCTGTCTTTTCTTGCGGCCGTCGCCGTCAGGGCGCCCCTGGCCGACGCCGCCGAGCGGTTTCGGACAGCCGCGAGGCCGGCTGTGACGGCCCTTTTCGAATCACCGTCCGCCGGACGGTCAGGGCGCTGCGGCCGGGCCCGGGGCGGCGGTGGCCGCGTCGAGCGCGGCGGCGCTGTACTCCCTGAGCAGCTCCAGGGCCGGCTGCATCGCCGTGCGGTCGCCGGTGACCAGATACTCGATGGACAGGCCGTGCAGGGCGGCGAGATGCAGGCGCACCGCCGTTTCGATGGGACGGCGGTCGACGGCGCCGACGCTGGCCGCCAGGTCCCAGACCTGGTCGGTGCGCGAGCGGTGGATCTCGTCGAGGATGGCGGTCATCGGCGCCGCCAGCGAAGGATCGCTCCGCGCCCCGACCATGATCTCGACCAGGGCCACCTCCAGGGGCTCGTCCATCACTTCCCAGACCGCGCCGATCAGCGCCAGGAACCGCTCGCGGCCGGGCGGGTAGGCGTCGAGGCGGTCGCGAATCTTCTCGTCGCCCAGGGCGTGGACGTGCCGCACGATGGCCAGCATCAGGTCGGCGCGGGTCGGAAAGTGGTGGAGCAGGGCGCCCCGGCTCACGCCGGCGGCGTGCTGGATCAGGGTGGTGGTGGCGCCGGCGTAGCCGTGGCGGGCCAGGCAGTCGATCCTGGCGGTCAGCAGGCGCGCGCGCATGGCGGCGCTGGACTGGTATTCCCCGCGCGGCCCGGTTCGATGGGCCCGCACCTGGGGTGTTTGTGTCGACACCGTCAATTCGCACTCCTGACCGGCTGGTTTTTCTTCTGGTCTGGGTTGCGGCTCCGCAATGCGGCGCATGGCCGCGTCCACGGTGAGTCTCGTCCCTGAGCGAAGACTAGACGGAGGCCGCCGGCGGCGTCCAGCAAACCGGTGTTATCTGAAATCAGTCACGCTTGACTGATTTGGAAAGCTGGCGGATGGTCTCGCCTAACCCTTGCCAACAAAGGGATCGGGAGGAATTTCATGCGTCTCTTCACGCGCGCCAGCGCGCTTTTTGCTGCGTCCAGTATTCTGGCCATCGCCACGGCGGCCCATGCCGCCGACGCCCCGCCGCCCGCTGCGCCCGCCGCGCCCGCCCAGGGCGGCGCCGTCATCGAAGAACTGGTGGTCACGGCGCAGAAGCGCGAGGAGGCGCTGCAGGACGTTCCGATCGCGGTGTCGGCCTTTTCGGCCAAGTCGCTGGCGTCGCAACGGATCGACGGCGGCGCGAACCTGGTGCTGGCGGTGCCGAACGTCAGCTTCTCCAAGACCAGCTACACCGGCTACAACTTCCAGATTCGCGGCATCGGCGCGGCGCTGGTCGCCACCTCGTCGGATTCCGGCGTCGGCATCCACGAGAACAACGCGCCCCTGACCTCCAACCGCCTGTTCGAGGCCGAGTTCTACGACGTGGAACGGGTCGAGGTGCTGCGCGGACCGCAAGGCACCCTCTATGGCCGCAACGCCACCGGCGGCCTGGTCAACATCATCACCGCCACCCCGACCAGCCAGCGCGAAGGCAGCATCACGGGCGAGTACGGCAACTTCAACACCACCAAGGTTAAGGGCTTCGTCAACATGCCCTTCACCGACACCTTCAGCGTGCGCTTCGCCGGCTCGTACCTTTCCCGCGACGGCTTCACCACCAACCAGGCGAACGGCCAGAAGGTCGACGGCCGCGACCTCTACTCCACCCGCCTGACCGCCCAGTGGCAGCCGGTGGAGTCGTTCAAGGCCTCGCTGATGTGGGAGCACTTCCAGGAGGACGACGACCGCCTGCGCCGCGGCCGGACGCTGTGCGTCAAGGACACCGGGCCGGCGGCGGTCGGCGGGGTGCCCACCGGCGGCCTGCGCAACTTCCTCAGCCAGGGCTGCCTGCCCGGCTCGCTCTATTCCAGCGCCGCCTACAGCCAGCCCAACAGCACCGCCACCCTGGGCGGCCTGCTCGGCAACCTGACCGGCCTGATCACCGGCGACGCCTACGCCGGCAGCGTGCAGAGCGCGGACCTGCGCCGGGCCCAGATCTCGGGTTCGCCGACCTACAGGGCCAAGAACGACCTGGTGCAGCTCAACATGGTCTGGAACGTCACCGACGACCTGACCTTCACCTCGCTGACCTCGAGCAGCCGCGACTTCGTCAACTCGCGGCAGGACTCGGTGATGGCCTTGCCGAACGGGCCGTTCAACTCCACGCCGTTCGCGCCGGGCGGCATGGTCAACGACCCGCAGATCGGCGCGTCCAACATCTTCCAGACCTACGACATCTCGACCGCCAAGAGCCGCCAGATCAGCCAGGAATTCCGGCTGCAGTCGAACTACGCCGGCCCGCTGAACTTCAGCGTCGGCGGCATCTATCTGAAATACCACACCGACAGCCAGTACTACGTGTTCTCCAACACGCTGACCGCCTACGCCCAGGTCAACAACTTGCAGAACGCCAACAACCCTGCCGGCCAGATCTATATCGACCCCAGCAATCCGCCCAGCGGCGTCGGCCACAACTATTATCTCAGCCAGACGCCTTACGACCTGACGTCCAAGGCCCTGTTCGGCGAGGTCTACTACAAGCTGACCGACGACCTGAAGGTCACCGGCGGTCTGCGCTACACCGACGACGCCAAGAAGGCGGTGAACTATCCGATCATGCTGCTGGCGCCGGGGCAGGGGCTTACCGCCTCCGGCACCCAGTACGCCAAGTTCAAGGAGACCACCGGCCGCCTGAACATCGACTGGTCGCCGAAGCTGTCGTTCACCGACCGCACCTTGATCTACGCGTCCTATTCGCGCGGCTACAAGGGCGGCGGCTTCAACCCGCCGGCGGCGGTGGCCTCGCCCCCGACCTACGCGCCCGAGTTCGTCGACGCCTACGAGATCGGCACCAAGAACACCCTGCTGAACGGCAGCCTGCTGCTCAACCTGACCGGCTTCTACTACAACTACAGCGGCTATCAGATCGCCAAGATCGTCAACAAGACGGCGGTCAACGAGAACATCGACGCCAAGATCTACGGGGCCGAGTTCGAATCGATCTGGGAGCCGGTCCGCCGTCTGCGCTTCAACGCCAACATCGGCTATCTCGACACCGAGATCAGCAACGGCAGCTCGATCGACACCCTGAACCGCACGCAGGGCAATCCCGCCCTGACCGTGGTCAAGGCCAAGGACGGCTCGAACTGCGTGGCGCCGACGGCGGGCGTGGCCGGCGTCCTGGCCATCATCCAGGGCCTGCCCGGCGCGCCCAACGTGCCGGGCGTCACCGGCACGCCGTCAGCGATCCTGGGCATCTGCGCCGGGGCGTACTCGGCTCTCGGCGTGACGCCCAGCGAAGGCGTCCCGGTCGGCCTGAAGGGCAAGGAACTGCCGAACTCGCCGCACTGGACGGTGTCGCTGGGCGCCCAGTACCGCTGGGATTTCGCGAGCGACTGGAGCGCCACCCTGCGCGGCGACTACTATCACCAGTCGGAATCCTACGCCCGGATCTTCAACACCGTCGCCGACCGGCTGCAGGCCTGGGACAACGTCAACGCGACGCTGACGGTGTCGAACAAGAGCTGGGGCTTCGACGCCCAGCTCTATGTGAAGAACCTGCTCAACGACGACGTGATCACCGGCACGGCGCTGAGCGACGACTCGCAGGGGCTGGCCACCAGCCTGTTCCTGAACGAGCCGCGCACCTTCGGCCTCGCCCTGACCAAGTCGTTCTAGTTCCTCGGCGCCTGGATTCTTTTTCCTCGGTGCTGACCTTGAAGGGCGGCTCCCTCGTGGAGCCGCCCTATTTTTTCGCGCGCGGCCGGGTTTTTTCTCCGGGGTCGTGGACAGCCGGCGCCGGACGCGCGAAAGTCCAGGCAGGCGGGGATTTTGTGAGTGCTTCTTGATGCAGGAGGCGATGGATATCGGGATGCCGCGTTCGGCCGTGTGGACGGCCGCTGCGGTCATCGGCGCCTTGGCGCTGCTCGGTTTCTTGCTTGGACTTGGCCGGACCTTGACCGGGAGCGGGGCGGTGGCGCCGCCGCCGACCATGGCGCCGGCCGCGCACGCTGCGAACACGCCGGCGGTGATCGACGCCAAGCCGATCGTCGAGACGGCGCCGGCGCCGGCCAAGGTCGAAAAGCCGAAGAAGCCGTCCGAGGACGAGCTCGCCGCCCAGAAGGCCGCTTCGGCGCTTCAGGCCCAGCAGCCGGCCCTGCAGGTGCCTGACACCGCCGCCTCGGCCGGGGCGTCTTCCGGTTCTGACCAGCCGCAGGGCGCCGCCAAGAGCGCGGGCTCGACCGCCAAGACGGCGCCGGCCAAACCGGCCGCCGACGACACCCCGCCCTACTAGGGATAGTCCGGGAGGCGAAGCGAGCCGGCGCGGTTCAGGCCGCGGCGGCGGACGGCTCCGCGGCCGCGTCCCGCTGATAGGCGTCCCACCAGGCGTCGAAGGTCCGCAGCGAGCCCGCCGCCTGCTCCTGGAGCCAGGCCAGGAAGGTCCTGATCTGCGGCCGGCGGCGCAGGTCGGCGCTGGCGTAGAACAGGCTGTAGCCCGAACCCACCGGCCGGCGGACGCCAAGGCATGGCCGCAGCCGCCGCTCGGCGAGGAAGCGTTCGGCCAGCAGCGGCACCGCCAGGGTGACGCCCAGTCCGCTGGCGGCGGCTTCGTACATCAGGTGCGAGGTGTCGAACGGGGTGGACGCGGCGGCCATGCCGCAGCCGGTTCCCGACAGCCAGTGCGACCACAGGTCGGGCGGGCTGCGCACCGACAGCATGCGGTGGGCGGCGAGGTCCTCCAGGCGGCGCGGCGGCGCGCGGCCGTCGGCCAGAGTCGGCGCCGACACCAGCACGCCGTCGAGATCGACGATGCGGTCGCAGGCCAGGTCGTCCTCGCCGCCGTCGCCGCCCCAGAGCGCGATGTCGGCGGCGCCGGACCTCAGCACCTGCGGGCCGCGCCCGACGGTCAGATCGACCTCCAGACCGTGCCTTTGCAGCAGGTCGGGCAGCCGGGGGATCAGCCAGCCGACCGCCAGCGAGTGCGAGGTGGCCAGCCGCAGGCGGCCCAGGCGGCCGGCGGCGTCCTTGAGGTCGGCGGTGGCCCGCCGGATGGTCTCCATGGCCGGCTCGATCTGGCTCAGATAGCGGGCGCCGACCTCGGTCAGGCGCACGGCGGGCCCGGAACGGTCGAACAGCGGCGCCTCGACGAACGCCTCCAGCATCTGGATGCGGCGCGAGAAGGCCGAGGGGCTGAGCGCGAGCTCGGCCGCCGCGGCGCGGAAGCTGCGGGCGCGGGCGGCGGCGAGGAAGGCTTCCGCGGCTTCGAGCGAGGGGGCTTGGCGCAGCATCTGTCGGTTCACGCCGTCCAGTCAGTCTGCGCACAGACTATCGTCCGATTGTCACAGTTTGAGGACGGTCGCCCGGCCGGGGCGTTGCTCGACGCGCAACGCGCGTTGCAGGGCTTGCGTTTGCGCGGGGCGCGGCCTTGCGGCACCCCATGGGCGATGAAGATCGCCCTGATATCCGACACGCACCTGGCGCCGGCCGCCACGGCCTTTCGCTGCAACGCCGAGGCCGCTCTGGCCTGGATCGCGGCGACGGAAGCCGATCTCGTCGTCCACCTCGGCGACATCACCGCCGACGGCGCCAAGGACGAGCGCCACTTCGCCGAGGCGGCCGAGGTGTTCGCGCCGCTGGAAGGGCGCATCCGCTTCCTGCCCGGCAACCACGACATCGGCGACAATCCCATGGAGGGCGGGGGGAAGGACGAGCCGACCGTGGACGCCGGCCGGCTGGCGGCCTATCGCCGCGTCTTCGGCCGCGACTGGTGGTCGCTGGAGGCGGGGCGCTGGGCCCTGATCGGCCTCAACGCCCAACTGCTTGGCGCCGGCGAGGCGGAAGAGGCGCGACAGTTCGACTGGCTGGCCGAGCGCCTGGCCGGCGCGCGCGGCCCGGTCGGCCTGTTCCTGCACAAGCCGCTGTTCCGCGACGGCCCGGCCGACGAGGTGGTCCACCATCGCTATCCGCCGCTCGCCCCGCGCCGGCGGCTGTTCGACATGCTGGCTGGCTGCGACCTGCGCTTCGTGGTCTGCGGCCACACCCACCAGACACGCCGTTTTCATGTGGGCGAGGTAGAGCACGTCTGGGCGCCGTCGACGGCCTTCGTCATCCCCGACCGGCTGCAGGAACGCATCGGCGACAAGGTGGTCGGAACCATGCTGCTCGACCTGACCGACGACGGCCATCAGATCGATCTGGTCGTCCCGTCGGGCCTGGCCCAGCTCGATCTGGCCGATCACGCGGCCGTCTATCCGCAGCTGAGCCGGCTGCTGGCCTGAATGGGAGAGCGGGGATGAGCGCGACGGTGGCGACGCCTGGCGACGAGGCCGGTGCGGCGGTCGAGGCCGCCGGAGAGCGGGCCTCTGCCTATCCCTGGTATGCGCTCGCCGTCCTGATCCTGGCCTATGTCCTGGCCTTTCTCGACCGGCAGGTCCTCAATCTGCTGGTCGAGCCGATGAAGCGCGACCTCGGCCTCTCCGACACCCAGGTCAGCCTGCTGCAGGGCCTGTCCTTCGCCCTGTTCCTGTCGATCGGCGGGCTTCCGGTCGGGCGGCTGATCGACAGCCGTCGCCGGCTGACCGTGCTGTCGGCGGGGATCGCGGTCTGGAGCGCCATGACGGTGGGCTGCGGCCTGGCGCGCGGCTATCTCCAGCTTCTGCTCTGCCGCATCGGCGTCGGTGCGGGCGAGGCGGCGATGACCCCGTCGGCCTATTCCCTGATCGGCGACTATTTCCCGCCCCGGCGGCTGGGGCTGGCGATGGGCCTCTACAGCATGGGCGCCTATGTCGGCGCCGGCCTGGCCATGGTGATCGGGGCGGCGGCGGTGGCTGGGGCGGCCCGCGGCGTGGTCGATCTGCCCTTGCTCGGCGCGATCCCGGCCTGGCAGGTGGTCTTCCTGGCGGTCGGCCTGCCGGGTTTCGTCGTCGCAGCCTGGGTGGCGTTCCTGCGCGAGCCGCGCCGGCGGGGCTCGGAGGGGCGGGCGCCGCCGCCCTGGCCCGAGGTGCGGGCCTATTTCAAGACCGACGGCCGGGCCCTGGTCTGCGTCAACCTCGCCGTCGCCTTCGCGGCCATGGCCATGTACGGCCTGTCGGCCTGGGTCCCCAGCCTGTTCGTCCGCGCCTTCCATTGGCGGGCCAGCGAGATCGGCCACGCCTTCGGCCTGATCGTCATGGTCTGCGGCGCGCTGGGCACGCTGTCGGCCGGACTGATCGGCGACCGCCTCAAGGCGCGCGGCGTGGCGCGCGGCCGCCTGCGGGTGCTGGTCTGCGCCGCCGTCCTGGCCGCGCCGTTCGCCCTGGCCGCGCCGTTGGCCGCATCACCCGTCCTGTGTCTGGCGCTCCTGGCGCCGCTGGTGCTGTTCCTGACCCTTGCGGTCGGCTCCGGCCCGGCGATCCTGCAGGAGATCACCCCCAACCGCATGCGGGGCGTCCAGCACGCCCTGGCGGTGCTGACGGTCAATCTTGTCGGCCTGGGGCTCGGGCCGACCCTGATCGCGCTCATCACCGACTTCGGCCTCAAGGACGAGGCGCGGCTGGGCGCGGCCCTGGCCATCGGCGCGCCCTTGATGCTGGCGGTCTCGGCGGGCTTCGGCCTGGCGGCGTTCGGACCCTACGCCCGCGCCCAGGCGCGCGTCGGACCGGCGGCGCAATGAGGCCGCGCCATTGCGCGCCGCGCAACGGCCGTTCGAACCTGCGCGTTACCGCCGTCCGTCCCGCCTTGTTATCCCGCCGCCAGCCGACCGCGGCCGGTCGGTCTTGCACCGGGGGATGTCCTAAATGAGCAGGCAATGCGGCGCGGTCGCGCTGGGGACCTTGGCTTCGATCCTGGCGGCGGGCGCCGCCTGCGCCCAGGAAGGGACGACCGCCCTCGACGAGATCGTCGTCGTCGGCAGCCGCGCCGCCGGCCGCGTGGTCGCGGACTCGCCGGCACCGGTCGACGTCATCTCCGCCGAGGCGCTGCAGGCCCAGGGCTTCGCCGACCTCAGCCGGGCGCTGCAGGTCCTGTCGCCCTCGTTCAACTATCCCCGCTCGGCCACCGCGCCGTCGGCCGCCAACACCCGCGCGGTCAGCCTGCGGGGCCTGGCCCCCGACCAGGTGCTGGTGCTGGTCAACGGCAAGCGCTGGCACGCCTCGTCGGTGATCAACTTCAACAACGTCATCGGCCGCGGCTCGACGCCGACCGACCTCAACGCCATCCCGCTGTCGGCGGTGGCCCGCGTCGAGATCCTGCGCGACGGGGCGGCGGCGCAGTACGGCTCCGACGCCATCGCCGGCGTCATCAACATCGTGCTGAAGTCCGACGCGGCGGGCGCCCTGGTCTCGGCCCAGGGCGGCGTCACCGACCAGGGCGACGGCCAGAACGCCACGCTGTCCCTCAGCCAGGGCTTCGACCTCGGCGGCCGCGGCGCCCTGACGGTGGCGGCCGAGGCCCGCTACCGCAACAGCACCAACCGCGCCGGTGTCGACAGCCGCTATGGGCGGGTGACCAACGAGCAGGGCGATCCCGACTCGCTCGACCTAGCGGTCTTGGCCAACGGGACCTACGCCCTGACCGAGGGCGTCGAGGCCTACGGCTATCTCGTCTACGACCGGCGCAAGTCGACCAGCCCCGCCCAGTACCGCGCGCCCAACATCTCGGTGCTCTATCCCGACGGTTTCATCCCGCACGTCCGCCTGAACCTCGACGACGTCGGCGGCGGCTTCGGCCTGCGCGGCAAGGCCGGGGGCTGGGCCTGGGACCTCAGCGACAGCCCCGGCTACGCCAAGGCCGATTTCCGGGTGAACTCGACCGCCAACGGCTCCCTGGGCGCGGCCAGCCCGACGTCGTTCGACGCCGGCGGCGCACGCTACTTCCAGAACGTCCTCGACTTCACCGTCTCGCGGCCGTTCGCCGTCGCCGCCGGGGCCAACCTGGCCGTCGGGGTCGAGCATCGCTACGAGACCTACCGCATCCGCTCGGGCGAGGCGGCCTCGTTCGCCGGGGCCGGCGCGCAAGGGTTCCCCGGCTTCAACCCGCCCCAGCCGGTGGATGCCGACCGCTCGGCGTTTTCGGCCTTCGCCGACGGCGAGCTCAGCCCGGTCCGCCGGCTGACCCTGGGCGCGGCGGTGCGCTACGAGCACTATGACGACTTCGGCGACGCCACCTCGGGCAAGCTCAGCGCCATCTTCAAGGCCACGGATGTCGTCTCCCTGCGCGCCACCGCCTCCACCGGCTTCCGCGCCCCGTCGCTGCAGCAGAGCTTCTTCAGTACGGTGACCAGCCAGTCCAGCGGCGGCGTCTTGGTCAATGTCGGCACCTTCGCGGTGAACGACCCGGTGGCCCGGGCCCTGGGCGCCTCGGCGCTCAAGGCCGAGACCTCGCGCAACCTCAGCGCCGGGGTCGTGCTCAAGCCGGCGTCCGGCCTGACCTTCAGCGCCGACGTCTTCCACATCGAGATCGACGACCGCATCGCGCTCAGCGAAACCCTCAGCGGCCCGGCGGTGGCCGCCGTGCTCAAGGCCGCCGGCGTGACCAACGCCTCGCAGGTGCGCTTCTTCACCAACGCGGCCGACACGGTCACCGACGGCTACGAGCTGACGGCCAACTGGCGGCGCACGGTCGGCCCGGCGCGGCTGGACGTGACGGCGGGCTATATGCTGGTCGACACCGACATCGACCGGCTCAAGGCCAATCCGGTGCTGCCGAACCTGCCGCTGCTGGCGACCAGTTCGATCGACCTGCTGACCAAGGCCCAGCCCCAGAACAAATTCACCCTGTCGGCCAGGGCCGTGATCGGCCGCTGGAGCCTGGACGCCGATCTGGCCCGCTTCGGTCCCTTCCGCGCCATCCAGGTGGCCGGCGAGCAGACCTACGCGCCGGTGACGACGCTGGACCTTCAGGCCGCCTACGCCGTCACCGACCATCTGAGCATCGGCGCCGGCGTGCTCAATCTCGGCGACGCCTATCCCGACAAGATCGCCGACCGCGCCCTCAGCCAGGGCGGCAGCATCCAGTATCCCGAAGTCGGCGCGGTCGGCACGAACGGGCGGGAATACTTCGTGCGCCTGACCGGGCGGTTCTGATCCGGCGGGCGGGTCGCGCCCCGACCGGCGCACGCCATTCAGGCGATCAGGCGGCGGACGGCCTTCTCCAGCGCCGCCTGCGTCGCCGCTTCCGACAGGCCCTGCTTGCGGCGCAGGCGCGACCAGGTCTCGAACCCCAGAAGCGCGTCCAGGATCTCGACCAGGTCGCGGTCCTGGGCGACGGGGGGCGGCAGTTCGCGCTCGAGGATCAGGCGGAGCGCGGCGACCAGGCGCGAGTCGTCGCCGTTGAGGAATTTCGAACGATGGCGCAGCGCCTCCGAGGCCTGCTTGAACGGGGTGATGCGCTCGAAGGCCGCGCCGCGCCGTTCGATCAGTTCGACTACGCGCTCGCGCCAGTCGGCGGAGCGGAACGGCGCCTCGGCTATGGCGCGCAGCTCGCCCTCAATGACGCCGGACATCTCGCGATAGAGGCTGTCCATGTCCTCGAAGTGGCGGAAGACGGTGCGCAAGCCCACCCCGGCATGGGCCGCAACCTGGTCGGCGCTCGGCGAAACCTCGCCGTCGCGGATGATGTCGAGCATGGCCGCGACGATGCGGGCGCGGCTGTCCTGGCCGCGACGACGGCGGCCGTCGGCGCTGACGGCCGGCGTTTCCTCGTCGGGTGAAGGGTCGGGCGAGGGGCTCAGAGAGGCGAGAGCCATGGCGATGTTGGCGGCGTCCTGCGGTTGAGCCTTATGACGACCTACCGCGTCGGCGCGTCGGGCGCCAGCCCGGCCGCCGATCACCGGAACGTCCGCAGGCGGCCGGTGCGGCGAACGGTCGTTTCGCCGGCCGGCAGGCTGACGAAATCGCCGTCGCGGCCGACGCGGACGGTCCCCGAGAAGATCCGCCGGGAGCGGCCGAGATAGGGGCCGTCGAGCGCCGCCACCGGCAGGGGCGGTATGACATGGTCGAACAGCAGATAACGGACGCCGGCCCGCTGGGCGATGGCGGCGGCCTGCTCCGGCGTGGTGTGATAGGACAGGATGTCGTGCAGGATGGCCGCCAGATTGGCCTTTCCGGCCGCCAGGGCCGCCCGTCGCTGCACCGCCACCAGATTGGGCGCCAGGCCCTCGTGCACCAGCAGGTCCGCGCCCCGCGCCGCCGCCTCCAGCCGGGGCGAGGGGGCGGTGTCGCCGCTGATCACCGCCACCCGGCCCTTGTAGGCGAAACGGTAGCCGACGGCGGGCTCGGCGGGGTGGTGGTCCACCGGAAAGGCGGTCACCTTCAAGTCGGGATCGTCGATCAGCACCACGTCGGGCGCGTCGCGGCCGGCCGTGAAGGCGCGCGCCTCGCCGCCGGCCCCGGAGGGCGGCATGACCTTGGGGCCGTGGTGGACGATGCGGTAGCCGCGGTCGAGGGCGTAGGCCGCCTGGAAGCCGGCCACTACCTGCTCGACCCCGGTCGGCCCGTAGATCGGCAAAGGCGTCGTCCAGGCCCCGCCGGCCCAGCGCTGCAGCATCAACTCGCCCAGCCCGTCGATGTGGTCCGAATGGAAATGGGTGAGGAACGCCGCCTCCACCTGCGGGGGCGGCAGGTTCATCAGGGCCAGGTTGCGCACGCCGCCGTCGCCGGCGTCCACGACGAACAGTCGCCGCCCGGCCAGCACGGCGACGCAGGGGCCGGCGCGGGTCGGGTCGGGCAGGGGCGCTCCGGCGCCGCACAGGCCGACATGCAGGCCGTCCGGCAGGCCGGCGTAGGGATCGCGCGCGAACGCCCGCTCGTAGAGCCGCCCCAGCCCGGCGACCGCGAGCGGCCCCCGCATGGCGTAGGCGGCGGCGAGGGCCGCCGCGATCAGGGCCGTCAGGACGAGGGCGACCAGGGTCCGCTGACGCATTCCGATGCTTTGCTCCCCATGGCGGACGGTCGATGATGTATTGACATTATATGTGCCAATATATGTCAATCCTGCTGTCAAAGGGGAGACGAGGATGAGCATCGCGCCGCGCCGTGCGTTCCCGGCGCGGGCCGTCGTCAGCCGGCTCGCCAGCGGATTGATCACCAGTGACCTCGCCCGCGACCTGCGGCGAGGCTTGGGGCGCCGGCCAGGGCCGCCGGTGGTCGAGTATTTCCATCAGGTCGACGATCCCTACAGCCACCTGGCCGCCCAGATGCTGGGGCTGCTGGCCCGACGCTACGGCGCGACGGTGCGGCCGTGGCTGGTTCCGCCGCCGGACGCGGCGGCCGCGCCCGAGCGCGAGCGGCTCGCCGCCTACGCGCTCAGGGACGCCGGCCGTCTCGCCGCCGAGTACGGCCTGGCCTTTCCGCCGGGGGCGCGTTCGCCCTCGCCCGAGCGGGCGCGGGCGGCCAACGCCGAACTCGCCGCCGGCCTGGCCGTGGATGGCTTCGCCGAACGAGCGGTCGCCGTGGGCGCCCGGCTGTGGGCCGGCGAGGCGGCGGCCGACGAGGCCGACGGGGCGGCCGAAGCGGGGGCCGTCGCCGCCTTGGCCGAAGGCGAGGCGAGGCGGCGGCGCCTCGGCCACTATCTCGGCGCGATGACGTACTTCGAGGGCGAATGGTTCTGGGGCGTCGACCGGCTCAACCACCTTGAGGAGCGGCTCGCCGCGCGGGGCTTCGACGGCGCGCCCGAGAACACCCCGGCCCTGGTCCCGTATCGCGCCGCCGGGGCGCCGTCGGCCGGCGATCTGCACGTCGGCCTGGACGCCGGTCTTGGCCGGGGGCCGACCGTCGAGCTCTGGTTCTCGTTCCGCAGCCCCTACACCTGGCTGGCCTTTCCCCGCGTGCGCCGGCTCGCCCGCCGGTACGGCGCGGACCTGCGCCTGCGCTACATCCTGCCGATGGTGATGCGCGGTTTGCCCGTGCCGCTGGTCAAGCGCCGCTACATCCTGCTCGACGCCAAGCGCGAGGCCGACCGGGCGGGCCTGCCGTTCGGCCGGATCGTCGATCCGGTGGGGGCGGGGGCTGAGCGGGCGCTGGCGGTGGCGCACCGCGCCCTCGCCCTCGGGTCGGCGGAGGCGTTTTGCGAAGAAGCCCTGCGCGCAGCCTTCGCCGAGGGGGTCGACCTGGCGAGCGACCGGGGACTCTACGGCGTCGCCCGTCGCGCCGGGCTGGGCGACGCCCAGGTGGACGAGGCTCTCGTCGACCAGAGCTGGCGGGCCGCCGCCGAGGAGAACCGGCGGGCGCTGTTCGAGGCGGGGCTTTGGGGCGCGCCGACCTTCCGCGTCGGCGGCGCGGCCGCGCATTGGGGACAGGACCGGCTGTGGGCGCTGGAAGCCGACCTCAGGGCGGCGACGGGCCGCCCATGACGGCGGCTGGCGCGGGCTCGAAGGCGAAGACCGTCGCCGACGTCGCGCCGTCGGCCTCGCCGAAATCCCGGATCGAATAGTCGGCCAGCGCCCGCAGCCGCGCCGTGGGCAGATAGGCCCGCCAGGGATCGCCGATCAGCGCCTCGACGCCGGCGGCGAGGCCGCGATCGAGGAAGGCGACCACCCGCTCCGCGACGTCGCGGTCGTAGAACAGGTCGCCGACCAGCACGAGATCGACCGCCGGCGGCGGGCCCCTGGTGAGGTCGTCGAGCAGCGGCGTCAGCGCGACCCCGTTCAGGGCGGCGTTCAGCTCCAGCGCGGCCAGGGCGTAGGGGTCGACATCGGCGGCGATCACCTTGGCCGCGCCGGCCTTGGCCGCCGCGATCCCGACAAGGCCCGCCCCGGCGCCGAGATCGAGGACCCGGCGGCCGGCCACGCAATCCGGGTGGTCGAGGACATGGCGCGCCAGCGCCAGGCCGCCGCCCCAGCAATGGGCCCAGTAAGGCGCGCCGAAGTCGTCGTCCCGCTCCGCCAGCCGGCGCAGGCCGCTTCGCGGGCCGGCCAGGTGAAGGCGGACCTCCGGGATCGACGGAACCGCCGACACGGGCAGGTTGGCGCGGATGAACGCCTGCACGTCGGGCCGCGCCGCTCGGGTCGTCATGCTGCTTCTCCGGGAAGAGGGCTTGGGTCCGGCCCAGGCCTCGGCCGGCGACGCCGGCCTGTCAATGCGCGTGTGTCGATGAAGCCCGTCGAAGGCCGCGTTCCCGGTCATGTTCTCGACGCTCGGGGCCCAGCGCGGAAATCCGGCGGTTGCGAATCCTCGCCGCCCGTGGTTGCAGCTTGCGGAGGTCGGCGGTCACCGACGCAACCTTGCATCGCCGCGGCGCCGCCCATCCAATTCCGCGCAACATCCCATGGGGCTTGAGATGACGCCTTGGTTCCTGAACTTCGACTTCAACGGCCGTTCGCGGCGATCGCACGCCTGGGCGAACTGGGCGTGCTGGTTCGGCGCGAGCGCGGTCCTGCTGATCGCCATCGGCGTGACGGCGGGCGCCCACCCCGACCCGACCAAGCTGAACCCCCTGGTGGTCGTGCTGTCGCTGGCGGTGGTGGCCGTCGCGCTGCTGAGCTTCGTCGACAATCTGGCGATGATGTTCCGACGCGCCCATGACACCAACAAGTCGGGCTGGATCTGGCTGCTGCTGATGATCCCGCTGGTGAACCTGCTGGCGCTCTACTGGCTGCTGATCCAGGACAGCGACCACGGCGCCAATCGCTACGGCCCTCCGACCAAGACCTTCTATCAGGCCGGGCCCGGCCAGGACGCCGGCCCCGTCTCGTAGCGAAGCGCGAAGGCCGAGATCGCGCCGTACCGCCCGATGGTTACGACTTTGCCGATCTCGCCGGCGTCATCTTTGGCGCTCGGATGTCGGAACCGGCAAGGTGGCGACCATGAAGATCGTGGAGCGCAAGTGTCGCGGGGCGGGCCGTTCCGATTTCGAGATCTATCAGGCCCGATATGACCAGGGCATCAAACTCTACCTTGGCGTCAAGGTCGATGATGCGCTGGAGATGGGCGAGTGGATCGAATTCTAAGGCTGTCAGCTCGTCAACTCTGGTGCGGTCCGAAACCCGAAACCTCTCCATTTAACAACGGCGGCTATTGGCGCTTTGACGATCCCACGATGCAGTGATCTCGGCGATAGGCGAGAAACGGATCCGAATTCAGGCGGACGGCCAAAGGTAACTGTCGGGGCGGAGTAGGGGCTAGTGAAGATGACCATTCCATTGGCTGCGACGCGTCACCGACGCCTGCGATGAGCTTGACGGCTCGCGAAAGTTGAGTCCGGCTCTGTTATCAGCTAATCGTCTAGCGCTTCTGCCTGGACGGTTCGGAATGATCCGCCTTCACTCGCCCATGTCGATCGAAGATTGTTTTGCGCGACTGCGCTCTGAGCTCGACCCGCCCTGGAAAATCTTCGGACGCAAACCGGTCGTCGGCACGGTGACGAGAGCTCGACTGCTTGTTCATAAGCGCACGTCGGTGTTTGTCCGTAACTCCTTTCAACCGCATCTGTCAGCGACGTTTCAGCCGGACGGAGGAGGGACATCGATCACTTGCAGGTTCGTGCTTCACCCGTTCACGGTCGCGTTCATGGTGCTTTGGGTGACTGCGGTATTGCTTGTGGGCGGGGGAGCGGTTGGTGAACTCGTGCGACCAAACCATTCGGATGAGGCGTGGGCCGGGGTCTTCGTGCTGTTCGGGATGTTGGCGTTCGCGGCGGCTCTTGTCGGCGGCGGCTGGTGGCTCAACGCTTCGGACAAGGATCTCCTGATCAAGTTTCTGACGAGCAAGCTGCAAGCGGTGGCCGCACCGCCTAACCACGCCCAACGCTTGGCGCACGCTCCCGGCCTCCCAGTCTGACAAGGGAAGCCCGTCTAGTCTGACCTCGCCAGCCGTAGCCGGATGAAGGCCACAGAGCACCTTCAATAGAGTCGGCTTCCCCATGCCTGGACCACACAGGAGGCGGCCATGTGCACCGGCCATTCCTTTCGTGATCTGGAGTCGCTCGACACCTATGCTGATAGCGGAATCATCGCTAATGCGACGACCCTCCGGCTCGCACGTCCCAAAGCCTGAACAAGCAGGCAACCGCGTTTGCAAACCAAGCTGCAAACCGCGTCGACAGCGATTTTCTAACCCATTGATTTTGTTGGAGACCTGGCCGAGAATCAAACTCGGGTACGCGGATTTGCAGGCCCTAGCAGATTGTTGAAAAACAGCAGTTTAGATGCAACGTGTGAAAATAAAAATTAATCAATTTCAATTGATTAACTTACCGTTTCGAAGTGGTCAGGCGTCTGCGGCGTGCTGTCGATTCATGATAGGAAGATGCTGGACTGTATCGTCCGGCGGCGTGCGACCCTAACTGGGGCGGCCTTGAAGCTGCTCCGGTCGCTACCGTGTAGTCAGTTGATCGAGCCCGAACGGATCGTTGCAGATTGATTGGGTGCGCGCATCGCGGTGCTGGATCGCCTGGGTCTCAGCATTCCGCATTCGCCAGGGCGTTAGCGGGAGAACAACAGGGCGGAGAGCTCTCAACTGCTGATCCGGCGATGCGAACGGCAGCAGCAACTGTTCAAGAGTCAGGGCTCAGTCCAGCGCCTTCCTCCACCTACGCCGCCGTCTATAACGTCTTCAACTTTCAACCCCCTCTGATCCGCCGACCGACGCTCCGCCAGTTCCGGGCCGCGGCGCATCAGGCGTGGGCGGAAGCGACGGTCGCCGCCTGACGGTCATGGTGGGGGAGGGCGCTCTGCGTCTGTCGCGAGCTAAGTTGTCAGCACCACGCCGCGGCATCGTTAAGCGATCATTCCTCCTCGGCCATCGCTCCGCCTTGCCCGCGACCCGGTCTTCATAGGGGCGGCACGGTCGAAGCTGGCCCTGGGGGCTTCCGTTGTCCTAGCGGGGGCGTGAAACCGCTTCTCCGCGGAGAAAATTCATATATGTATTGAATCAAATACAGAGCTGAATCGTAGCGCGCGAGCGCAACCGAGAGCCAGGATGAGGAAACCAATGGGTCGGTCGCACAACGGCGGGTATCAATCTTTTGGAATGGGAAGGCTGTGGGGCGCGAGTGCGCTGGTCCTTGCAGCGTGTTTGGCGAATGCGCCGGCGCAAGCAGAGGGGAAGTCGTCCAGCGTGAACGAAGGCGCTGTTCAGCAAGTGGACGAGGTGGTCGTCACAGGCACGCGCATCCGCCACACTGATGCGGTCAGCGCTAACCCGATTACGGTCGTTGGGGCGCAGGCCCTGCAGGTCTCCAACGTGCAGACCATTGCTGACGTGCTGTCCAAGCTGCCCGTGATCAGTCATCAGGGCTACGGCGGGGCGACCCCAGCGGGGCAACAGACCGGAACGACGGGCGTCGACATGCGCAACCTCGGCCCAAGTCGAGCGCTTGTTCTAGTCGATGGCCGACGTTACACCCCCAGCATCAGCCTGCTGAACATAGCGGTCAACGTCGATACGATTCCGGTCTCGATGATCGATCGCATTGAGATCCTGCGCGATGGCGCCTCGCCGATCTACGGATCGGATGCGGTCGCTGGCGTGATCAACATCATCACCAAGCAACATTTTAATGGGGCGCAGATTGACGCGGACACTGGCGTCAGCGGGCGCGGTGATGGCGCTACGTATCATGTCAGCGTCACCGTGGGCCGCGAATTTTCGGCCGGAAATATCCTCGCAAATCTCTCCTACGTGAAAAAGGACGGGTTGACCGCCCAACAGCGCGCCTACTCGGCCAATCCTGTCCAGGGCTATATTCCGAATGGCTCCGGCGGCTTCACCCCTTACTTCGGAAGCATCTTTTCCCCAGGCGGCACGTGGCTGTCTCAGGGCGTGACTTTTATCGGCCCAACCACCAGCCAATACGCGCTCTTGCCAGAGACGGGATACGTCGAGACCAATAACAGTAGCATCGTCGATCCGATGGAAACTTATGCGGGGACGGTTCACGCGCGATATGAACTGAGCCCGCAGATCAAGGCGTTTTTTGATGCTGACTACGCACGGGATGACACGGTGTCTTATGGCTCGGCCGCGGAGTTTTTCGCCGGGCGTAGCGCGAAATATCCGAGCGCAGGCAATGTGCCGGCAGACAATCCCTACAACTTGATCGGAATCCCGATCACCAACTTTTACAAATCGTTCGACACAGTCGGGGATCGTTACATCCCGACCCGGACCACCACCTGGGAGGCCGCGGTAGGGTTAAGGGGCGAGTTCGGCGATGGTTATGAGTGGACCGCCAGCTACAAGTACGGCAGCAGCAATAGCCGCTCGGGCTTCCCGAACAACCTGAACGTCAATCACCTGGTGACGGCCTACGACCCGATCCTTTGCGCCGCGGCGCCCACGTGCGCAGCGGCGGGCGCCGCGCTCGACCCGTTTGGGCCGGCCACTATCACGCCCGCGTTCGCCAACTACATCCGCCAGAATGACACGGTGACCAACCGATATGTGCAACAGATCGGCGGACTGTCGCTTACGGGCCGGTTGGCCAAGCTGCCGGCGGGCCCCTTGAGTTTCGCGCTCGGAGGGGAAATCCGCCGAGAGTCCGGAGGGACCTCCTACGACGACATCATTTTGGCGGGAGATTCCTCTCTAATAGACGCCAAGAACACGTCGGGCGCATACACCTCCAAGGAGGTGTATGCTGAACTCAATGCGCCATTGTTAAAGGATGTTGCGCTGGCCAAGTCGCTGACTGTCGATGGCGCGGTCCGGTATTCTGACTATGACTTGTTCGGGGGATCGACAACTTGGAAGATCGGCTTGAACTGGGCCGTGAACGACGACGTACGCGTCCGGGGAGGTGTTGGGACGGCCTTTCGCGCCCCTTCGATCATTGACCTTTATGGTGGCGCGCTGAACACTTTCTCGACCTATGCCGACCCCTGTGACCCGACGAAAGGGCGGCGTTCCAATCCCAGCGTCGATGCGGCTTGCCTGGCGCAGGGGCTGGGCTCCGATTTTCGCCAGGTGAATTCAAAGACGCTCGGTTTGCGCACCGGCAGCGCGAACCTCGTCCCGGAGACGGCTGACGAGGCCAATATCGGCGTCGTCTTCACGCCGCGCTTTGCTCAAGGATTGGCCGTCGCGATCGACTACTTTTCCATCAAGTTGAAGAACGCGATCTCTCAGCCGGGCACAGGGATCATCCTGTCCGAGTGCTATTCGAACTATTCAGCCTCGAACTCGGCGTGTGCGGGCATTTCGAGAAACGCGGCGGGGCAGATCAGCGAAATCCTGCTGCCGAAGGAGAACTTCGGGGGTGTCAGGACGGACGGAGTCGATTTCTCCGTTCAGTACGCTTTCGAGGCGAGCCGGCTCGGCCTGGGCGTCGGACAGTTCACGGCGAGTTTGGACGGGGCATATCTGCTGAACTACAAGCAGCAGGCCCTGACCGGAGGCCCCTTCACTCAACTGCGGGGCTATTTCGCGCAGGATGGGAGTTTCGGGAGCTATAACGTCCTGCGGGCTACCGGGAATCTCACCTACAGCCGCGGTGACTGGAGACTAGATTACAAGATTCGGTACATCGAAGGCGGCAAGGCGTTCGGCTTCATGCCTGAGGCTGAACCCATGTCTGCTGCAAGGACTCCCGATGTATATTACAATGATATTTCGCTGAGTTATCGCCGTGAGCGGTATCAAATCACGGTCGGCATTGAAAATATTGCCGATACTCAACCGCCGTTCATATTCGGTACGCAATACGATGCGACAGCGTATGATCTGATGGGCCAGTATTTCTATCTTAAGTTCTCGGCCAAGTACTGAATATTGGGCGATTTATTGAGTGTTCGGTCTATATTTGTGATTTCGCCAAGTGGCGAAAGTGTACGGTTCCAACGGTTTGCGATGCGGCTGCGGCGCGCATAGTGAAATTAAGGAATGTAATCGTCTCAGAGCTGTGGCGATCAGGGAAGTCATGTGCGAAATCGCTGCTTCTGTAGACGGTTGATGGGAGAGTATGGGTCTACCTTACAAACCCGTTTGCGTTGCGCTCTTGCAAGAGCGCAACGCTGTGGGAGTGGGGTGACAGAATCTTCGCACCGGCCTAAGTTTGCCTAATGGCTAATGATAGAGTGACCGCTTGGCGCCGACGTCAACGTGAAGACGCCCGTCCGCGCTTCACTCGTGAGGATTGGCTCCGTGCGGCTCGGAAGGCGCTTATTCGCGGCGGCGTGGCCTCGGTTAAAGTGGAACGTTTGGCCGCCGATTTGGCCATTACACGGGGTGGTTTTTACTGGCATTTCAAGGACAGGAAGGATCTCCTGGATGGCCTTCTCGCCGACTGGGTGGAGAACAACACCGAGCCGCTAATTAAGGCTATTGAGAACGATCAGCCCGATGGCGTTGCGCAGTACCGCGCGCTGGTGAAGACTTGGCTCGATGAGCGGCGATATTCGCCGGCGTACGATTCTGCTGTACGCGATTGGGCGCGGTTGGATTCGAAAGTGGCGCAGACGGTGCGGCGCATCGACGAGCAGCGTATTCGCGCGGTGGCCAATATTTTCTTGAACCTCGGCTATGAGATGGACGAGGCGATGATCCGAGCCCGAGTGACCTACTATCATCAAGTAGGCTACTACGCTTTGGCGATTAAAGAGTCGAAGGCGGCTAGGTTGCAGGGCTATCAGCTTTACTCACGAGTCCTGATCGGCCGCGATAGCGAAGCCTGAGCTTCCCAGCCTCGACAAGGTCATGTTTCTGCGACTCGGCGTTCGGTTTCGCCCCGGCGGGCCGACACCCTCCTCGTGAATTTCAAACACTGACTGACTGGGCGCGGATGACGGCTTGAGCGCACGCCGACCGCAGCCTGCCTCCATCTGTCGCCCGCAACCATCGATACGTCGCGGCATGCGCCTTAGGCGTTGACAGGGCGAGGGAATATGCGCTCTCTGTCCATACATAACTGTATTTAAAAGCCATCAGCCGCGTCCCTAATGGGCGGCGGTGGCGCGGTCGGATAGGGAGGGGTTCGGCATGTGCAATCCGACGAGGGCGGCATGACGCCTGCTCGCATTCAACGGCGTTTGTCGGAATGCCTGGCGGACAATGCGGTGTTGACCGAGGTGCCCGGCGCTGCCGCCGCGATCTGGATCGACGATCGTCTTTACGAAGCCGCAACGGGGGTGCTGAGCGTAGACACCCGCGTGCCGGTCACTGCCGATTCAGTTTTCCAGATCGGCTCGATTACCAAGATGCTCACGGCGACGTTGGTTATGCAGTTGGTGGATCAGGGGCTAATCGACATTGACCGCCCGGTCGTGTCTTACCTGCCTGAGTTTCGTGTTGCTGATGCAGAGGCGACGGCAATGGTCACGCCCCGTCAATTACTTAGCCATATGAGCGGCGTTGAGGGTGACCTCTTCCTCGATACGGGGGACGACGATAGCGCGCTCCAACGATATGTCGCGGCTGGGCAGTCGCTTACTCAGATTCATGCTCCCGGCCGAGCAGTGTCGTACTGCAACTTCGGCTACAGCGTTCTTGGACGGCTAATCGAGCGTATGACGGGCCTGAGTTGGGCCGCGGCCCTACGGGAGCGACTGGTTGTTCCCCTGGGAGCCCGGCGGCTTCTGACGCGGCTGGACGAGGTCGTCAAGGAACGGGTTGCAGTCGGACATGTTGTCGATCCGCAGACAAGAAAGGTCGGCGTGGTTTCAAAGACCTACCTGCCTGTGTCACTGGCGCCGGCAGGCTCGACGGTCGTAGCGGCGCTTGCGGATCTGATGTTGTTCGCGCGCATGCATCTTGATGGTGGTCGCAACGCATCCGGGCAGATCTTGCTCAGCCCTGAGTCGGTCGCTGCGATGCAGAGCATCGAGGGGCTGCTGCCTTCGCCTCAATGGGCGTTGCAAGCTCGTGGACTGGGCTGGGTGCTGTCCTCGTGGAGTGGTCAGCCGGTTTATGGTCACGACGGCGGCACGACGGGCCAGGCCTCGTTCCTCCGGGTGTTGCCCCACAGACGCATGGCGATGATCCTGTTCGCCAATGCGCTGACACGCCCTAAGGAGCTATTCCACAGCGTATTCAGCGAATTTTTTCGCGACCTGGGCGGGGTTGAGATGGCGAAGCCGCCGCCGGCCATCGACATGGATCGGGTGGACGCCGCCAAGCTCGCCGGGCGCTACCGAAGCCTTTCCACGACGATCGAGGTGTTCCAGCGGGACGGGCGACTGTTCTTGCGCTCGTTTGACGCAGCGATCCCTGGGAACGCCGCCAAGGGCGACCAGACGACCGAACTGGAGCCGGTGTCGCCGAGGGGATTTCGCATGTTGACCCCCGGATTGTCGTCCCCGGACGGCGTCGTATTCCACGACGAGGACGAGCGGGGAATTCCCCGATTGATGCTCGTCCGAGTTCGCAACTTCGCGAGGGAAGCATGAGTTCCGTCCAAGTCGAAGGCGCGGAGCGCTATCCGTCCGACGTGGCTCGGGGCGTGAATACGTCTCTCACCATCGATATGTTGTGCCCGCTGGGCCTCAACAACGGGCGCACGACATCGTGGCTCAAGAATGCAGCGTCGTTCTCGGTTGACGATTATCGGAAGATAAGGGCCTCGGGGATAAAGGTGTTCCACATCTCCTACGGGCGCAACAAGGTCAGGCCCTATGAAGATGTGTTAGGCTACCTGGCCGCTTGGAACGGCGTTATCGCCTCCAATGGCGACTATCTTGCTCGCATCGACGAGCCGGACGACTTCGATCGAATCGTCGCCTCCGAACGGATCGGGATCATTCTTGGCACCCAATCGGCATACCATCTGCAGTCCGTAGACGACGTGGAGATATTCTACGCGCTTGGGCAGCGCGTCTGCCAGCTGACTTACAACACGCTTACCCCGTTGGGATCGGGGTGCACCGAGCGGGTGGATTGCGGCTTGTCCGACCTTGGCGTGGCCATGGTCGAGCGAATGAATGAGGTCGGCATGACCGTCGACCTGTCTCACTGCGGCGATCGGACGACTATGGACGCTATCGAAGCGTCGAAGGGCCCCGTCCTGATTACGCACGCCAATTGCCGCGCGCTGGTCCCCGGCCACCCGCGCGGCAAGACCGACGAGGCGATCCTGGCCCTGGCGCGCAAGGGCGGGGTGATCGGGATGACGATCCTCCGCAACTTCGTATCCGAACAGGAGCCGACGACGATCGAACATTGGCTCGACCACTGCGAACACGTGATCAAGCTGGTCGGCGTCGAGCACGTCGGCATCGGCAGCGATACGGACCTGGACGGTTGGGACAGGTTGGACCCGCTGACACGGGGGCGGATCATCGACGGCATGGGGCCGAAATACCGCTTCCGCGAGCGGCTGGATATCGAGGGTCTCGATCATCCGCAGCGTACGTTCGACATCGTCGCCGGCTTGCGTCGTCGCGGATACGGCTTCGGCGACATCGGCCTGATCCTCGGCGGCAACTTCGCCCGGGTTCTGGCGGAGACGTGGCGGTGAGGGCGTCAGACAGGGGCGTAGAGACGCCGCAGAACCTAACGGACGCTCAGTTGGCGAACGAGGTGCGAGCGCTTTGCACGCGCGATTTGGTTTTGCATCGCACGCCGCCGCCAAGCGCTTGGCTTCGCCGGCTTGCGGACAGCCCATACGCAGCACTGCCGTGGGACGTTTATGGCGTGGGTGGGGCGGCGGACGAGTTGGGGCGGCGGATCGCCGAACTGCTCGGCAAGCCGGCGGCGCTGTTCTTCAGCCGAGGGGTCATCGCCCAGCAGGTCGCGCTCAGGATCTGGGCGACGTCGCCGCGCCCGTCGACGGTGGCGGTCGACGCGAAGAGTCATCTTCAACTGGCCGAAAACGACGCGATCGAGCGGCTTAGCGGCCTCAGCGCCATTCCGATCACCTCGTCCGCGGGGATGACGGTCGCGAACCTCGCCGCCATCGCCGAGCCCATCGGGGCTGTCACGGTTGAGTTGCCGCTGAGGCGGGCTGGGTTTCAGCTCCCAACCTGGTCGGAACTCGTTGAGATTTCGGACTGGTGTCGGGCGCGCGGTATCCCGCTTCATATAGACGGCGCCCGGCTGTGGGAGAGCGGACCTTGGTTCGGACGTTCCTACGCTGAAATCGCAGGGCTCGCCGATTCCATCTATATATCGCTGTACAAGGGGCTCGGGGCCCCGTCGGGCGCCATGCTGGCCGGCGACGCGGACTTCATGGCCAAGGCCAAGGTTTGGCGACTGCGATATGGCGGCGCGCCCTATCGCAATGTCCAGTCCACGGTCGCCGCGCTGCATGGCCTGGACACCCATCTGCCCAAAATGGCGGACTATGTGGCGCGCGCCATTGAACTGGCGGCCGATCTCAAGGCCGTTGGTTTCAAAGTCACGCCCGACCCGCCGCGTAGCAACGCCTTCCATCTGTTCGTGGCGGTCGATCCGCAGCGACTTCAGGCCGCTCATCTGGCGTTCGCCCAATCAACGGCAAGCTGGTTGTTCAACGAGCCGACCGCGACCCAGATTCCTGGTTTTGCCGCTCTTGAGTTCATGATTGGCGATGGCGCGGAAGACTTCACCAACGCCGAAATTATCGACAGCCTGGCGCAAATATTGGACAAGGCTCGTGCGTAAAAAGATCAATGGAATGCTCGCTGCACGAGCCTTTTCGATTTTTGGCGCAGTCGTTTTGCTTGCGGCCGCGCCGTACGCTGGTTCGCAGACGGCAAGCAGTGCGCGCGCGGCCGGCGTCTCGCCATCCAAAATGCTGGACCACGACGACGTGGAAGCTTTCCTCGACGGCGTCATTCGCCCCGCGATGGCTCAGGACCACATCACGGGCGTCGAAGTCGCCGTAGTCAAGGACGGCCAACTGGTCCTGGCTAAGGGCTATGGTTACGCAGACCTTCAGAAAAAGGTTCCGACGGATCCCGCCTCTACGCTCTTTCGGGTCGGGTCGGTGTCGAAGCTCTTCGTGACGACGGCGGCGATGCAACTGGTGGAGCAGGGGCGGCTGGATCTCGACAGGGACGTCAACGACTATCTCGATTTTCGTGTGCAGCCCAAGTTCGGGCGAGCAATCACCATGCGCAACTTGCTTACGCACACGGCCGGGTTCGAAGATGAATCCAAGGACACCTACACGTTTGACTCCAGGCGGGTTCAGCCCTTGGGCCGCCTATTGGCCAGTCATCTTCCGCATCGGGCGTATCCCCCCGGCGCCGTCGTGGCCTATTCCAACTACGGAATGACGCTTGCCGGCTATGTCGTCCAGCGCATTTCCGGCAAGCCCTTCGACCAGTACGTCGCCGAGAACATCTTCACGCCGCTGGGGATGACCCGATCGACGTTTATTCAACCGCCGCCGCCAAGGCCTGATACGACAATCGCCAGGGCCTATGCTGCGGGGAGCGCCGCGCCGTCGCCGTTCGAATATGTGGCGATCGCACCGGCCGGGGCGCTTTCGACTACGGCTCAGGATATGAGCCGTTTTCTCAAGGCAAACCTGCAGGGGGGGCAGGTGGATGGGCGCGCCATACTGACGCCGGCGACCATGGCGCGGATGCAGACCATACAGATTCCAGGCGCCGGCGGCGTCGGGGGTATGGCGCTAGGTTTCGACGAGGTCCGCCTGAACGGCCGGCGCGTGCTGATCCATGGGGGCGCGACGCTACAGTTTCTCGCCTATTTTGCGGTGGCGCCTCGGGAGGGATTTGGCTTTTTCATCGTTGAAAGCAGCGGCAAGGACCGGACGTTCGAGCCGCGCGTGCTGCAGGGGCTTATGGATCGCTACTACCCGCGGGAAGACCCATCCAGTATTCCAGCGGCTATGCAACCTGGGTTCGCGCATGAACATGTCGCTGGCGCTTACCGCTCAAATCGGCGAGCAGATGCGACCATCCTCAGGTTGCTGTCCATCGTCCGGGAGAAGACGGTGAAATCCTATCCTGACGGCTCGATCACCGTAAGCGGCCTTGATACGTCCGCAGGGCGGCCGAAGCATTGGGTGAACGTCCGCCCGCTCGTCTATCGTGACCCGCAGGGCGACGAGATGTTGGAGTTTCGGACGAATGGGTCTGGACGGATCTCCAAACTGATCGGAGCCGATATCGGCGTCAGCGAATTCGACCGCGCCGGATGGTGGGAAAACCGCAATGTAAACTTGGCCCTGTTCGGCTTCAGCGTCCTTGTTTGCTTAATCCATCTGATCTCTGCGGCCGTCTGTCGCCTGCGCAGGCCTTCAGCCGAGTTCGCTCAGGGCGAGCCCAAGATGGGCGCCTTGGTCGTCGTAGGCTGCGCCGTCAACGTGATCGTCTTGGCGGCATGGCCAGCGGCCCTGGTCGGCGGCCTGTTCCATCTGGAGCTGATGTCTTCGGCGATGGATTGGGTGGTGCGCCTGCTTCAGGCCGTCGCGCTTGCCGACCTCTTGCTGCTTGCGATGATGCTCTATCGCGCCGTGCGCCTTTGGACCTTATCGCGCGTGAGCGCCCGAGCGCGCCTTTGGTCGGCTGTGATCGCCGTCGCCGCGCTGACTAGCGGAGCGCTGATCCTCAACTGGAACGTCCTGACCCTCAGCCTAAATTACTGAAGGCTGGGGCGCGTGGGGAAGGTTCAGCGCTTCGCGCCCGTCACTTAGTTATCGGAAACGAGACATGGGCCAAATCGGCATTGATCAAGCCAATGCAATCATCTCGGGCGGCCTCGCCAAGGCGCGCGAGTTGGGGCTCAAGCCGCTAAGCATCGCGGTTCTGGATGCCGGCGGCCACTTGATCGCCTTCCAGCGCCAGGACGCCGCCTCGACCCTGCGGCCGCAGATTGCAATGGCCAAGGCGTCGGGCGCGCTGGCGATTGGCGTCTCGTCTCGCCAGATCGGGCAAATGGCGGCCGAGCGGCCGAGCTTCATCTCCGCGCTGGAGGCGATCGCGCCGGGCGGAATCATTCCCGCCGCCGGCGGAGTGATTGTGATCGGCGCGTCCAGCCGCCCCATCGGCGCGGTTGGCGTTACTGGCGACAGCTCCGACAATGACGAAGCTTGCGCTCTGGCCGGCATCGCCGCCGCCGGACTTACCGCCCAGCCCTGACGCTTAGACTGGCGACCAACTCGCGTTGCCCTCGTCCCGGCCTAGTTCTCCCGAAAGATCCAGATGATCTGTTCTTCCGTAAGACTCGCTCGCCGTTTCTCAAGGGGCCTAACCCCGAGTGGAGGAAATGTTCAAGGGTGGGTCAAGCTCGGTTGGCCAGCCAAGCCCCGCTGCTCCAATTGGGGCAATGCGGCAGATGACAAGTGAGTCCGCCGACAACGTGAAGCTGTCAGGAGGTTTTCAGGTGAAGCATGCGGGTCTTTGCTCTCCACGTCGGCGTCGCGCGCATCGCAGCCCTACTAAGGAAACTCGGCGATGATAATCGGCATAGTTCTTATCGTGCTTCTTGGCGTCGCGTGGTGGTGTCTGCCATAGTTTTATGTAATCGAAACGATGCGACCGAGACTTCGCGTCTTTTAAAAAGCGGCTCACCTCAAGTTCTGTGGTCAAGGGTTGTTGACATGCAATGTCAGATGCCTGGAATCGCGCGTTAGAGCGGCTAAATGGGGTGAGCTTTCTCAGGGCCTGGTGAGCCAAAATATGCGCGGCCACCAACCTCGCGCCCAAGGTCGTTGGAGCAGGCGTTTGGAGGCAGGCCAATTGTGGAGCTACCCGCAGCGCGTCCAGCGCCGTCCAGCCTCAGCGATGGCGGTGATAGAAGCCATCGCAGGGGCTAGTGCGGGAGAGCTGTCCAGTTGATGAGATTGGCCCAGGTTGCTGTGGCCACCACCCAGGCCACCTTTTCATTGCGGTGTCAGCTACTTCCAAACCGCCTCGGCGACGCGATAAAAGTTCCCGCCCAATATTCCAGAAATTGCTGCGTCATCGTAGCCAAGCCGGATCATGCCTTCAACGATCTCGGGGAACTGCTCTGGCGAGACCATATTGACTGTGGTGTCGTACCCGGAATTCGGCGGAAAGATTGAGGCGTTCGATTTCAGGAAGTCGGCCAGATCTTGTGCGTCGTAAACATAGTCCAGGCCAATGCCGACGTGCGCCGGACCGATTAATTGCACGGCATGATCGACGTGGCGCAGGAAGGTCGCAGTGCTGTTGTCGTTGTCGCCGAGGAAAATGCCGATCCCGTTGATCCCGATTACTCCGCCTTTGGCTGCGCAGGCCTGCATCATGGCGTTTGTAATGTTGCGCGGATGCTCCTTCAGGGCCCGCGCGTTCGAGTGGGAAAAGATCACCGGCCCATCGACGTGGTCTATGACTTCCGCGACAGTGCGCGGGCCGGTGTGGCTGCAGCAGACGACCATGCCAACCCGATGCATCTCGTCCAGGACGGTGCGCCCGTACGGCGTCAGGCCGGTGTCGTCATCGTGGCAACCGCCGCCGACGAGATTGTTCTTGTTGTAGGCGATCAGCATCCAGCGGACGCCTAAATCGTAGTACAGGCCGACCAGGCTGGCCTGGTTCGAGACCGCACCGGCTCCTTCGATATCGAAGGTGACCCCGAGCTTTCCTTCCGATTTCGCACGCTGGACGTCGGTTGTCGTCTGCACGAGCAGATAGTCTTCCGGGTGGTCGCGAATCCATTGCCGATAATGGGCCAGCATGCGGATGTGCTGCTCGATGGAATCCGACCCGAATCCGACATTGACGCTCACCACATTCACGCCCATTTGCCTGTGGCGCTTCAGCATCGGTAAGAACTGCAGGTCGTCGGGCCGCAGCGGCAGGCACGTATGGTTGTCCCAAACCAGCGTGGCGTTGAGCAATGTGGCGGCGCGGTTCATGTCTCCTCCTGAACGAAGAATTCCTATCATCTGACACGGCGGTGCAGGTGCGCACCGGAGCCTGATCAGTACATTGCTGTATGGATGGCGGCCTGCGTGACTTGAATTTTTTGGTGTGTGGGCTGGCGGGCAGGATATGCGCTGCGATCGGAGCCCCCAGCGCGAGCGAGCCGTTGATCAGCGGGCGTGTGACCGCCAGTGCGCGTTTCCCGCTCCTGTGGCTGGGCGCATGCGCGTTGTCGCCAGATGGCGGGCCGCAGATGTGAGGGCGGCGTCGGTGCGACCATCGTGAAGTCAAATGTCTTGACTGGTGGGGTGGGCCTCATTGCGCATCTCTAATGGTAATAGGATTCATTTATGAATCCTGTTTGCGCGTGAATTTGGAATATGCCACTGAAATATATAGACTTGTTATATATTGAAATGTCAATGGTATGCATATACGCATTGTAATAGATTCATATATGAATCGATAATCGCAGCGCTGGGAGGCGTCGCCGTGCTAGTGAGGGAATCCGGGGGCGGGGCTTCGGCGGGTGTTTATCCGTCAAGCGGGCGGGCCGCCTATGCATCGATGGTCTTCTTCCTGACCTTCGCGTTCGCCTATGCCGACCGAAACGTGTTGGCGCTCCTCTACGAGCCGATCCGGTTGGAGTTTCACCTCAACGACACCGCTGCAAGCTTGCTGGGCGGGGTTCCCTTTTCGATTGTCTATTCCCTGGCGGCCATCCCGCTAGGCCGGGCGGTCGACCATTTGAATCGCCGGCTCATTCTGGTGGCCGCGGCGACGATCTGGAGCATAGCGACCGTTTGTTGCGGGCTGTCGCACGACATCACCCAGCTGGTGATCGCCAGGATCGGGGTAGGGTTTGGCGAAGCCGCGCTGGGCCCGGCCGTGGTTTCCTTGATCAGCGACTACGTCGCTCCGAACCGGCGGGGGCGTCTGATCGGGTTGACGGCTATGGGGTCGATCGTCGGCTCCGCGCTCGCCCGAATTGGCGGCGGCGCGCTGCTGAACATGTTCGAGGCGGGGGGGCGCGTCATCCTGCCGTTCATTGGCGATGTCTCGGCCTGGCGGGCGGTGTTCATCTTCATTGGCGCGCCTGGCTTGATTGTGGCGGCGATGTTGATCGCACTCAAGGAGCCGTCCCGCAAGGATCATGCGGAGCAGGCCGCTGCTGCGGATGGACCGGTCAAGGCCGTCACGGCTAAGGCTTATTTCCGTGAGCACTATCGCTTAATTGCTTGCGTGTTCTGTGGGTATGGGCTCTTCGCCTTGGTCAATCAGGCGGTGTCTTCTTGGACGCCGATCTATGCGCTTAGGCATTTCCACATTTCAGCCGGAACCGTCGGCGAGCAGTTCGGTTTCATGATGCTGTTCTTCGGCGGCGCCGGGCCGTTGTTGGGTGGATGGATCTCCGACAAGATCGTCGAGAAAGGCAAGCCGGACGCCCGGGTCTTGGTCGGCTTGGTCGGCTTGGCGGGCACGACCGCAGTCCTGCTGTTGCCGTTGGCCCGAACCTACGCCGTCTATCTGACGTTGTCCGCAGTCCATGCCTTTTTCGCCGCCCTGGGCGTCGCGTCTGCGGTTGTGCTGATCCAGGATCTGTTCCCCAACAGGCTCAGAGGTCAGGCAAACAGCATCTATGGTCTGTGCACCCATCTCATTGGGGGCACGCTTGGCCCCCTGATGGTGGCGGTGATCAGCGATTACGTCCTGAAGGGAAAAGACTCCCTGTTGACGGCTATCGTCATTGTTTTCGTTCCAGCAACTATGGCGGCGTTTGTCATACTTTTGCTTCTCAGAATGATGTTGAGGGCGAAGAATGGTGAGGAAGATATTTTAGATTCCAAAATTGATTCAAAATTGGTCCTTAGATCTGAGAAGATTTAAGGCATCCTTTTGAATTATATTTTAGATTGGGTGAATTATATTGAAAATATTCATCGCAAATCTCACGACGGAGACCAATACATTCTCTCCGATCCCCACGGGTTGGCCCGAGTTTGAGCGAGGGGGGATTTATCATGGTGACGGCTCGCTGCGCACCGCCGAGAGCTCAGTGGGCCACATCCTGGCCGCTTGGCGCCGCTTGGCGGAGCGTGACACCTATACTGTTTGGGAGAGCTTGGCGGCGCATGCCCAGCCGGGAGGTCGTACGGCCCAGGTCGTCTATCAGGCGCTCAAGGATGAAATCCTGGAAGACCTCAGGCGAGCCGGCCCGGTAGACATAGTGCTCTTGGCGCTTCACGGCGCGATGGCTGCGGAGCATGTCGACGACTGTGAGGGCGATCTTCTCACCGAGGTCCGCGCCATAGTCGGCCGTGAAGTCGTGGTCGGCGCTGTGCTGGACCTTCATTGCCACGCAACGAGGGCGATGTTCGACGCCGCCGATCTGGTCGTCGCCTATAAAGAGTATCCTCACACAGACTATATCGAGCGAGCCGAAGATCTGTACCGCTTGGCGATAGCCAATAAGAGGGGCGAGATTCGGCCGACCTTGGCGGTCCATGATCTCAACATGATAGGGGTGTGGCATACGACGCGCGAGCCGATGCAGTCCTTTGTCGAGCACATGAAGGCGCTGGAAGGCAAGGCGGGGATCCTTCAAGTCTCGTTCGGCCACGGCTTTCCGTGGGCCGACGTGAAAGACGTTGGAGCAAAGATTTGGGTCTATGCGGATGACAATTTCGTAGCCGCCGACAATCTTGCCGGACGGCTCGGGCGCAGAGTTTGGGATATGCGCCGCCAAACCGCGCCAAGCTATCTGGGCGTGGATGAAGCCATTTCGCGGGCGGTCGAAGGACCACACCCTGCTGTTCTGGCAGACGTGGCGGACAATCCGGGTGGCGGAGCGCCCGGAGACAGTACGTTCATCCTTCAGGCGTTGATCGATCGCGGGGTCAAGGGCTGTGTTGCCGGCTGCTATTGGGCGCCGGAGGCCATGGACTTGGCCGAGGCCGCCGGAGTCGGTGAGCGGATCGATCTCTTTCTGGGCGGCGCGTTCGCGCCAGTATCTGGCGCGCCCGTCCGCCTCTCCGCCTTGGTTTGCAAGGTCAGGTCGGATCAAATCCAATCAGGACTCGGCGGCCGATGGATCTCGATGGGACGAACGGCTTGGTTGAGCATCGACGGCATCGATATCGTCGTGTCGGACCGACGGTTCCAGACTATATCGCCAGACGTATTCACCGGCCTTGGGATCTCACTCTTCGATAAGGTCGCAATTGTCGTAAAATCTACTCAGCATTTCCAAGCTGAATTCGCGTCGATAACCAAGAACACGATTTACGTTGAAACAGCCGGAGCGATCTCGCCGAGGTTTGCGGAAATCCCTTATACAAAGAGAGCGCTTGATTACTGGCCAAGGGTTGACCGGCCCTGAATGAGGGCGGGCCATTCATTTGGCGCGCAGCCTTTAACAAGTCGCTCCGCCAACAGGTGGATCAAGCGGGGGCTCGCGGCAAGATTAGAAGGCTCCACAGCCCGCCGGTCGGCGTCGGCTGAAGCGCCACGGGGCGGAACTCAGGCGCCATGCACCGCAATACGACAATGGAGAGCGAACATGACCTCGAGCGATAATACCCTCGAAAGAGGAGGGATCGACCACGCCGTCGCTACGACCGTGGGCATCGCGGCCAAGCTGGCATGTTCGGGCGTGTTTGTTTCAGGGCGAGAGCTGGCGGACGTCGTGACGATGGATATCCAGCCGTTGTCACCCCTCGCGAGGGAAGTTGATTGTCGTCTGGATGTGGAGGCGGGAACGGTTGTGGCGACGCTTCGAGGGCGTTCGGCTACGGCGTTGTATCGTCCCGGCGTGGGCGCCACCCTTGTCATCGACAGTAGCGTGCAGGCCCTGCTCGAGCAGGCCCGCGAACTACCTCCGCGGGCGGCTCGCTCCGCGGCCGCGCTTCTTCCAAGAGGCCGTGCTCGAGATGAGGCGGCCTTGGCGAAGGCGATGGATGCGGCCTTTGACGAGGACGCAGAAGCGCCCTGTAAGCACACGAGGGCGTTAGTCGTTCTGCAGGACGGACGTCTCTTGGCGGAGCGATATGCTCAGGGCTTCTCTAGGGAGACGCCCATCCTGGGATGGTCCGCCAGCAAAAGCGTGCTTGGCGCGCTGGTCGGCGCTCTGGTCACTGATGGCCGTCTGGATCTGGATGCCCCGATAAACGCACCCGAATGGCGTAGCCACGATGATCCTCGTCGAAAGATCACGGTCGATCAGCTGATGCGGATGTCCAGCGGGCTAAGTTTCGATGAGCCATACGTTCCTGGTTCCGACAGTACGACGATGCTTTTCGCGCGAGGCGACATGGCGAGCTATGCAGCGTCCTTGCCGCTTGCGGCGGAGCCTGGACGGGTATGGTTGTACTCCTCAGGCTCTACCAATCTCTTGTCCAGGGCTTTGATGGACGCGGTCGGAGGTACGATGGCGGCCTGTCAGGACTACGCGTGGACAAGGTTGTTCGAGCCGGCCGGCATGTTGAGCGCGGTGTTCGAGCCCGACACCCGCGGCGTCATCGTAGGGAGTTCCTATCTCTACGCGACGGCATTGGACTGGGCGCGATTCGGCAAACTGCATCTCGACGACGGCATAGCAGGTGGCCGGAGAATCCTTTCGTCAGAATGGATTCGTTATGTGCAGGCTCCGGCCCCTGCGGCGCCAGGCGGCGAGTATGGCGGCCATTTTCTCAGGAATGGGGTGTCTGACCCAATCGCACAGACTCTCAAATACCCCGATCTACCCGCGGATATGTATTTCGCTGGAGGGTTCGGATTTCAGATTGTCGCGATCTTTCCGTCCCATCGGGCGGTTATCGTTCGACTGGGTTGGACCTTGAGCGACGCCTTTGATCTGAACCGCACGTTCGCCGCGATCCTGGCGGCTATCGAACCATCGAACTCTGCCGGACCAGGCTGAGGCGCAGGGGGGCAAGGGCCGTTCTTAGGCCAAGGCCCGAGGCGGGAGCTGGCCGCGCAGGTCTTCGAGCGTCGCGGCGATGTGCGCGCGCGTCAGCGCGGCGACGGTCTCCTGGCGCCGCTCCGACCAGGCGCGGATGAGCAGGCTGTGCTCTTCGTGCGCGCGATGGCCGCGGCCCTGGGGTTCCAGATGCTTGCGGACATATCGCTCGGCGAGAATATGGAGGCGTTCGAGGAAGGTGGTGGTGACTGGCCGCCGACCCGGCCGGATCAGGGCCATGTGGAACGCCCGGTTGAACGGGCCTGGGGCGGGCGAGCCGGCGGCCACCGCCGCGTCGAGCTTGGCCAGGGCCTCGAACGCCGCCTCCTGCTCGGCCGGTCCGGCCAGCGCCGCGCCCAGGGCGGTCGCATCGGGTTCCAACATCAGGCGCAGAGCGAACACCTCTTCCGCCTCGTCGCGCGACAGGGGGCTGGCGAAGAAGCCGCGATTGGCGTGCTGCGTAACCAGGCCTTCTTGTTCGAGACGCACCAGGGCTTCGCGGATCGGGATCTTACTGACCCCCAGCTCCGCCGCCAGTTGATCCTGCTTGATCCAGATTCCGTCGGGTTGGGCCGATGACAGAATCCGTTCGCGAAGCTCCTCGATGAGGCGGGCGGAACGCAGGTCGGCGGCGGAGGGCGGACGTTGACTCACAATGGCTTTTGATAAGCGGTCCGCACGACGGTGTAAAACTCCCGCGCTGCTCGTCCTTGCTCCCGCGGACCATAACTGGAGGCGCCGAGCCCGCCGAAAGGCGCGTGATAGTCGACGCCGGCGGTGGGAAGGTTGATCATCAACATTCCGGCCTGGGCGCTCCGCTTGAACGCCTCGGTGCTGGCCAGGGACCGGGTGCAGATGCCGGCCGAAAGGCCGTAGGGGACGCCGTTCAGCAGCGCCAGTGCGGCGTCCAGATCGGGCGTCTGGAAGACGCCGGCGACCGGGCCGAAAATCTCCTCTTGTCCTAGCGGCCCCTTGGGGTCGGCGTCGCAGAACAAGGTCGGCGGATAGAAGGCGAACGGCAGCTCGACGGCGCTTCCGCCGAAGCGCGGCGAGATCGCGTTCTCGATGACGCGGACCTGCTCGGCGACCCGAGCCTTGTGACGTGGCGCGATCAACGGCCCGATCACCGTCTTCGGGTCGCGCGGATCGCCGATCGGCAGCGCCTGGGCCCGCGCGCTCAGCGCCGCGGTGAACCGCTCCGCGATAGCCTCGTGGACGATGATCCGGGAGGTGGCCGTGCACCTTTGGCCAGCGGCGAAGAAGGCGCCGTTGAGCGCGCAATCCACCGCGTTGTCGAGGTCGGCGTCGTCCATCACGATCAGGCCGTTCACGCCGCCCATCTCCAGCTGCACACGAACGCCGCGTTCCATGGCCTCCCGCCGGACGGCCGCGCCAGCCGCGCCCGAGCCCGTGAAGGTAATGGCGTCGACGCCAGGCGCTGCGCTAAGGGCCGCCCCTGTGGAGCCGCCGCCCAGCACCATGTTCACCGCGCCCGCTGGCAAGCCGCTGGCGGCGATGAGGCGCATCAGCGCCGCCGCGGTGGCTGAAGAGAGCTCCGAGGGTTTCCAGACCACGGTGTCGCCGAAGGCGAGGGCCGGCGCGATCTTCCACGCCGGGATGGCCATCGGGAAATTCCACGGCGTGACGGCCGCCACGACGCCCACGGGCGCCCGCTCGACCTCGACCATCGCGCCGGGGCGGGTGGAGGCGAAGCGTTCTCCGACGTTGCGGATGGTCTCACCCGCGAAGAACTCGAAAATGCGGGCGCTGCGAAGCACCTCGCCCTTGGCGTCGGTCAGGGTCTTGCCGGTCTCGCGCGTGACCAGAAGGGCGAGGTCGTCGGCCTGGGCCGCGAGCGCACGGGCGATGCTCGCCAGCGTGTCGGCGCGCGCCTCGACGCCGGCGCGATCCAACGGTGAGAGGGCGCGCCGCGCCGCCGAAACCGCCTCCTGCACGAGGCCAAGATCGGCTTCGGGCGTCCTGACCACGAGATCGTCAGGCGCGGCGGGGTTGCACTGTTCGAGGACCGCAGGGGCGGGGACGTCGGCGCCGCCGACATGATGGGCGAGATCAAGCGTGTCGGTCATGGGTCAAACCACTGAAAAGCCGCGATGGAACAGGTCGGCTTCGTCGATCCAGATCGTGTTGAAGCCGGTGGCGATCGCCGCCCCTTCGATCGACGGAATGATCGCCGGCTGGCCCCCCAGCGTAGTCGCGGCCTCGACCCGTCCGATGAAGCGGCTGCCGATGTAGCTCTCGTGAACGAAACGGTCGCCGACAGACAGGCGCCCCTTGGCGGCCAGCTGGGCGAGGCGGGCCGAGGTTCCGGTGCCGCACGGGCTGCGGTCGATGGCCCGCTCCCCATAGAAGACCGCGTTGCGGCCATCGGCGCCGTCGCCCTTGGGCCGGTCGGCCCAGAGCACGTGGCTGACGCCCCGGATGCCCGGATCGAGCGGGTGAACCGGTTCATAGACCTCGCGGACCAGCCGGCGAACGGTGCGGCTAAGCTCGACGATGCGCGACGCGCCCAGCGCGTCCAGGCCGGAATAGGCCCCCTGTGGCTCAACGATGGCGTAGTAGTTGCCGCCATAGGCGACGTCGACGGAAAGCGGACCGAAGTCGGGAACCTCGATGGTCAGGCCCTCCGCCGCCAGATAGGAGGCGACGTTGCGGATCTTGACCGAGACGACCTTGTCGCCGGACGTCTGGTAGTCGATCTCAATGACCCCGGCAGGAACCTCCACCACGAGCCGCCCGGGCGTACGCGGGACGATCAGGCCATGCTCGAGGCCGAACGTCACCATGCCGATCGTGCCGTGCCCGCACATGGGCAGGCATCCGGAGGTTTCGATGAAGAGGATGCCGCAATCGGCTTCGTCGGAGGTCGGCGGGTAAAGGAATCCGCCCGACATCATGTCGTGGCCGCGCGGCTCGAAGCACAGGCCGGTGCGAATCCAGTCGTAGCGGGCCAGGAAGTCCTGCCGCCGCTCGGCCATGGTGCGTCCGCGCAGCAGCGGAGCGCCCCCCGCGACCAGCCGCACGGGATTGCCGGCGGTGTGGCCGTCGATGCAGAAAAAGACGTGTCGCATCGTGCGGCCTCAGGCGAGCGCAGGCCGCGTCGCGGCGGCCTGTTCGACCATGGCGGTCACCTGGGCGCGCCGCGCGCCGCGCAACGGCAGGCGGGGCATGCGGACCCGCTCGCTGCCCCGGCCCATGATCTGCTCGGCCAGCTTGATCGACTGGACCAGATCGTGGTCGGCGTCGAGGTGGAGGAGGGGCATGAACCAGCGGTAGATGGCCCGCGCCGTAGCGAGGTCGCCCCGTTCGAAGGCGGCGACCAGGGCGACGGATTCCTGGGGGAAGGCGCTGGTCAGGCCCGACACCCAACCCGAAGCGCCCAGCACCAACCCTTCCAGCGCGACGTCGTCGAGACCGGCCATCAAGGTGTAGCGCTCGCCATAGCGGTTGGCGACGTCGGTGAAGCGGCGAGGATCGGGGGCGCTTTCCTTGACGGCGACGATGTTCGGGATGTCGGCCAGCTTGTCGAGGACGTCGAAGCCGATGCTCACCCGGTAGGCCGGCGGGTTATTGTAGAGCATGATCGGCAGGCTGGTGGCGCCAGCGACGGCACGGAAGTGCGCTTCCAGTTCGTCGGCTGTCGGGACGTACACCATGGCGGGAAGAAGCATCAGCGCGTCGGCGCCGATGGCCTCGGCGTCGCGGGCGAATTGAACGGCGCGCGTCGTGGTGAGCTCCGAAACGCCGACGACGATGGGCGTGCGGCCGTTCGCCGTTTCACAAGCCCCTTTCAGGATCGCCCGCTTCTCATCGGGCTCCAGCGAGTTGTTCTCGCCGCAGGTCCCAAGCACCACCAGCCCGTCCACGCCGTCGTCGAGAAGCGCCTGTTGGACTAGCTGGGTGGCCTGCAGGTCCACCGAGAGGTCCTCGGCGAACTGAGTGGTCGCCGCGGGATAGACTCCCCGCCAAAGGGCGCGCCGGGTCATGCAGGTCTCCTGAAATTGCCACAAACGATCGTTGATCGGTAAAATCGTATACGATATGGCTTAGCTTATGCAAACCCCATCGACCGCGCTCGTCATCGGCGGCGGCGTCATCGGAATGAATGTCGCGCTCGCCCTTCAGGAACGGGGCGTGTCGACCACCGTCCTGGATGCGCCGTCCAGCGCACGGCCCGCCTCATGGGGCAATGCAGGCCATATCGCCGTCGAGCAGGTCACGCCCATGGCGTCGTGGTCGGCCATCCGCGCTTTGCCGCGCAGGCTGTTCGCGGTCGGCGGGCCGGTTTCATTGCCTCTGGGGGAAATCGCCGCTTGGCTGCCGTTCGGCGCGCGCCTCGTTCGCGCCGCAGCGCCGGGGCGCTTCGCCGAGGGAATGGCCGCCCTTAAAGCGCTGATGGCCGAGGCCATGCCGGCCTGGCGGCGGCGGGTCGCGGCGATCGGCGCTGCAAATCTCTTGCTCGAGGACGGCCATGTCGTGGCCTGGGAGAGCGCCGAAACCGCGGCGGCGGGACGAGCGGCATGGGCGGCGGCCGACAAGGGAACTGCGCGGTTCCGCGACGCCAGCCCAGAGGAGCGGGTTTGGCTTGAGCAGGTGGCGCCAGGCAAGGTCGTCGACGCGATCCGCTTCATCGGGACCGGCCGCATTTCCGATCCCGACGATCTCGCCGAGGCGCTGGAGGCGGCGTTCCTGGCGGCGGGCGGGACGCGCAAAGCCGCCTTCGCCACGCTCGGCGCGGCCACCCTGGCCCAAGCGGACATCGTGGTCGTGGCGGCGGGCGTCCGCTCGGGCGAGCTGCTGCGCGGCGTGGGCCACCACGTGCCGATGATCGCCGAGCGGGGCTACCACATCCAGTCGACTGCGGCGGCGTGGCCCGAAGGGCTCGGACCTGTCGTGTTCGAGGACAGGAGCCTTTTCCTGGCGCCTTTCCGCAGCGGTCTGCGGGCGACCAGCTTTGTCGAATTCGCCAGCCCGGATGCGCCAGCCGATCCTGCCAAGTGGGCGCGGCTGCGCCGCCACGTGCGCGCGCTCGGCCTACCCTTGAGTGCGCCCGAAAGCGAGTGGATGGGCGCGCGGCCCACCTTGCCGGATTATCTGCCGGCCATCGGGCGCAGCGGTCGTGCGCCGAACTTGTTCTACGCCTTCGGCCACCAGCATCTAGGGCTGACGCTTGGCCCGCTCACTGGGGAACTCGTCGCCGCGCTGGTCACGGAAGGGCGAGCCGGCATGGATCTGTCGGCCTTCAGCTTGGATCGTTTCGACTAGGAGGGAGGGGCTGACAGTCTAACGCCAAAACGTCTCCAACTTAGGGCTGGAGGCTTGGTTAGTGATGTGAGCGGTTCGGCCGAGTTGAAGCTCTTAAGGAAATTGCCGAAGACCCAGGGCCTGCATCCCGAAACGATCACGACGGACAAGCTGTCCTCGTGTCGGGCGGCGGCGAAGGCGCTGAACTTGCAAGATCGTCATCGACCCGGCGGCATGCGCGAAAACAATCGGGTTGAAAACTCGCACCTGCCGATCCGACGACGGGAGCGGAAGGTGCAGAAGTTCAAGAGCAAAGCTCAGCCCAGCGCTTTCTCGTCATTCACGCCGCCGTCTGCAACACCTTCAATCCCCTCTGATCCGCCGACCGACGCTCCGCCAGTTCCGGGCCGCGGCGCATCAGGCGTGGGCGGAAGCGACCGTCGCAGCGTGACCGCCAGCCGGAAACGTGCCCTTCGCGCCCCGGGGACGGTTAAGCTCACAACATCATCGCCTCGATCGACGTGCGCAATGGTCTCTCACCAAGGCATCTCGCGACCACCGGGGCTTACGCTCCAAAGACCAAGGCGAGAGGCCGCCGGTTGGAGAGGTCTCTTGGCCCTCAGGTCGATTGTCGCGCCAGGCTCAACGCTTGCTGTCGAAAGCTGCCGAGCATCTTCTCCATTGGCTCGCGAACCTCCGGCGGCGCGGTCCTTAGCGACCCGGCGTGGAACGGCGGAGATGGATCGTACTCGCTCATCAGCTGGCAGCACTGGGCGTAGGTCGGATCGCGAAGCTCGGCGACCATGGCCAGACCAAAATCGAGGCCGGCCGTGACCCCCGCGCCGGTGACCCGGTTGCGGTCGCGCACCACCCGCGCTTCGGTCGGGATCGCGCCGTACTCGGCCAGCACATCGCGCACCGACCAATGCGACGTGGCCTTGTAGCCTTTCAACAGACCGGCCGCTCCGAGGATCAGCGAGCCCGAACAGACGCTGGTGACGTACTTGGCCCTGGAGCCCCGGTCCTTCACGAACGCTAGGGTCGCCGGATCCGATGCGGCGGCCAAGGTTCCGTTCGTGCCACCCGGCGTAAACAGCACCGTCAGATCGCGCGGGCAGGTCTCGAAGGTGGCGGTCGGCAGGATGGTCAGGCCCGTGTCGCTTGTCACCGGATCGAGGGTCTTGGCCACAAGATGGATCTTGGCGCCCATCATCGAACCGAACATGCAGTGCGGGCCGACGAGGTCCATGATGGTCATCCCGGGATAGACCAGCATGGCGATCTCCTCGTCGCCCATCCAATGTACCTTCGGATCGTAGCCCGTCATGTCCATGTCATGCGGCATGGCGGGGGGCTTGGGCGGGGGCGCCTCGGCCCTGGCCGCGCTCGCAGCCAAGGGAGACAGGAGCGCCAGCAGGGTTGCGGCGCGGCGATTGATGTCAGTCATTCCAACCTCTTCCTAGAAACGAGCTTTGAGCGTGACGTAAGCCGAGCGCGGCTGGGTGGGCATCACTACCGGGAACGCCAAGTATTGATAGGTGTCATAGGCCCTGCGGCCGTCGAGATTGACCGCCGAGACCTGGATCGTGAACCGACCGATGTCATAGGCGGCCTGGGCGACGATCATGGCGTAGCCGGAAACCGAGACGGCGTTGGGCAAGGTCGTCTGGCGCGCGCCGAACGCGGTCACGCCCGCGCCGAACGGCCCCTTGAGCGCAGTCGCGTAGCCGGCGCAGATCGCCTCGACGGGCACGCCCGCGAACCCCATATTCGAGTGGATATCGGTGCGGTCGTAGCTCGTCCCGACCAGGATCGTGTGACGCCCGCCGAGCAGATCGGCCCAGGCCGTCAGGTTGGCGCCGAGCGCGCCTTCGGACGTCTTGCTCAGCATGTTGAGGGCGAAGATCGAATAGACCGTGGGAGTGGCCGCATCGGGCCCGTCGAGCTCGGGATAGACGAAGGTTCCGTATTGCGGATTGCGGTTCTTGTAGAGGCGACCGCTGGGTGCTGACAGGTCAAGTTCCACGCCGGTTGTGACCGCACGGAGCAGCCCGTCCGCGCGGGAAATCTTAGCAAAATCAATGCGACGTCAGAGTCGCAAAATCGCCAAGCGCGTGAGAAATTCTCGGGTAAAGCGAATTGTGGTTTTAACCTGCCAATAGGTGTTCGCGGGCTGATGACGGTTAACGTGATAACACCCCTTCATGCCCATAACGGGAGGGGCGCGTGATTCATCTCGACCGGCGGACGAGACTGTTCGCCATCGGCTTGTCCGCCGTGGCGGGCTATGCGGACGCTGTGGGCTTTCTGTCGACGGGCGGATATTTCGTCGCCTTCATGAGCGGCAACACGACGCGCCTCGCCGTTGCGCTGGCGAGCGGTTCTGGGGCTTGGCGGATTGCGCTCGCGCTAATCCTGGGCTTCGTCGGCGGGGTCGTCGCCGGCGCATTTTTGGGGCGTTTGGCGAGGGCTCGGCGCGGTCCGGCGGTGCTGGTCCTGACCGCGCTCACCCTCGCAATGGCCGCGATGTGCTTTTACATCCGTGCTCAATATTTGGCCGTCGTCCTGGTCGCAGCGGCCATGGGAATGGAGAATACCGTTTTCGCTGAACAGGGCGATGTGCGCATCGGTCTGACCTACATGACCGGAGCGCTGGTGAAATTCGGCAAGCGATTGACGGTCGCGTTCCTCGGCGAAGACCCGCTGGGCTGGGCTCCTTATCTAGGCTTGTGGCTGGGACTGGTCTGCGGCGCTGTCATCGGCGTTTTCGCCTATCGCCTGACGGGAGCGGGCGCTCTGGCTGCGGCGGCCTGCTCCATGCTGGTTTTCGCGTGGATCGCTGCGCAGCTGAAGATCGGCGCGCCGACCACCTCCGTAACGGCGGTCGGCGCAGAGGCCTGACGGTGGTCAGGCCGCCACCCGGCTGGACGAGGGGCGGGAACCAGCCAGCCCATGGCCCTCCGCTTCGCCGATGTCGAAACCTCCGAGCAGCCTGGCCAGATCGGCCGCTTCGCGCGCCAGGGCATGGCTGGCGGCGGTGGACTGCTCGACCATAGCCGCGTTCTGCTGGGTCACGTGGTCCATCTGGTTGATGGCCTGGTTCACCTCGCTCAGACCCGCGGCCTGCTCGTCGGTGGAGGCGGCGATTTCGGCCATGACGCCTGCGACGCCGCTGACCTCGCTGACGATCCGCTCCAAGGCCTTTCCGGACTCGTTGACCAAGCCCACTCCAGCCGAAACGTGATCGGCGGAGGTTGAGATCAGGCCCTTGATCTCTTTAGCGGCTTCGGCCGAGCGCTGGGCCAGCGCGCGGACTTCTGAGGCGACCACCGCGAAGCCTTTGCCAGCTTCGCCGGCGCGAGCGGCTTCGACCCCGGCGTTGAGCGCGAGCAGATTAGTCTGGAACGCGATCTCGTCGATGACGCCGATGATCTGGTTGATCTGGTGTGACGACTGCTGGATCGCCTCCATGGCGAGGACGGCGTTGCGTACGACCTCACCGCCCTTTTCCGCTTCGCGCTTGGCCTGTTCCACGGCGCTGCTGGCTTCGTTCGCGCCGGCGGCGGTCTTCTTTACTGTCGCGTTCAATTGATCGAGCGCCGCCGCGGTCTCTTCAAGGCTCGCCGCCTGTTGCTCGGTGCGCCGTGAAAGATCGTCCGCCGCTTCACTGATCTCGCTCGATCCTGAGCGAATCTCCGCCGAGACGCCGGCGATGGTCCCCATGGTTTCTTGCAGGCGCGCCAGGGCGACGTTGAAATCGTCACGTAGCTTTTGATAGTCGGCGGGGTAGGGCTCCTGGATTTTGTGGCGCAAATTTCCCGCCGACAGGCGTTCCAGCGCCGCGCCAAGGCTTGCAACGACTTGCTCCTGGGCGGCGGCGGCCTCGGCGCGCTCGTGTTCATGGCGGCGGCGCTCGTCCTCGCCAGCGTCGAGATAGATCGACAGAACGAAGTCGATGTCGAGCATTGCAGCCTTAACCAAGGCGGCGGACTGGTCCGCGACCTTCTGGACAGCGCCAGGGCCGCTCGGCCAGCCCTGCCTGATCTGGCCGATCACGGTGCGCAGCAGGTGTTCGATGATCAGCGCGTAACCGCCGATATACCACCGGGGCTCGAGGCCTATGCGATGGTGGACCTGGCCGATGGTGGTGACGCTTTGAACATAGCCGTCGTCGAACAGCCCCGAGGCGATGCGCAGCCAATGCTGCGCTTGCCGATCGCTTGCCGTGGAGATCGCCCCCTCGTCGCGGAAATGGCGTCTCACCTCAGGCGTAGCACGCACCTGGTCGTAAAATCGGCCGAGACTGGTCGGCAGGGCCTTGGTCAGCAGCGGCTGCAGCGAACGCAGCGCTTGCCGGCTGTCATCGTCGATCCGAAGAAAGTTTAGGCGGTGGTCAAGATCGGCACTCTGTGACATGGAGCCCTCTGGCTGTCTCGAGTGAACACGAACGCTTAACGGTCAAAGGCTGCGCCCAGCGAGTGAATGGATGGTTAATATTATCGGCCGGGTCGTTGTTTGAGATTTCTACTGTGATGTTTTACGCATCTAGAGTGAGTTCCCGATGATCACCGGCCCTCAAATTCGAGCCGCTCGCGCCCTGCTGGGAATCGATCAACGGGAGTTGGCGAGGCTGTCTGGGCTGTCGGTTCCCACGATCCAGCGCATGGAGGCTTGTGAAGGCTCGGTGCGAGCGGTCGTCGACAGTTTAGAGAAGGTGATGGCCGCGATCGCTGACGCGGGAGTCGAACTGATCGTGGAAAGTGCGGCGAGCCATGGCGTCGGCCATGGCGTCAGGCTGCTGCAGAAGCGCTCGGGAGAGGGTTGACGGGAGGGCGATGCAGGCGCCCTGTCGGGCTTCTGAAGCGGCGAAATGCGCTCCGGCGCGAAGGCCGACGCCGACCCGGTCAGGCCATGGCGCATTGGACGACCGCAGGGACACGCGGAGGCGCTGGACCGCGCCGAGAACGTGGTTCGCGAACTCGCAGTTGATCGCTGGCCGCCCTGTCACCTCATTCGGCTCATCGGACAAGTGGGCAACAGAGACGATGTAATTCTATTCGCGCAGCCAAGCGCGGCCGGCTCGCCGCGGTAGCTGTTCATGAGCGTGGCGGGAGACTCTGCGATCTCCCGTCTTGATTGGTGGAACCTGCAGGCGATCGGTAGGCTCGTCGGTCATGACTCCGAACGACGAGTTCGTCCTAATTGCGGTCGCCCACAGTAGATAAGAGCTGACACGGGGCTAAGCGACGCGGTTTGATGCGCTGGACCACCACTCGAAGCCATAGTTGGCAGGAGACTGGATCGCCGGACTAATTCCGCTGATGGCGGCGACAGAGCCCGGCAGGAAGGAAAGGCCAGCATTGAACGGCATGGGGTTGGCGGCAATGTATTCAGCGACATTGCAGTTGAATTGTCCGGCTGCCGCGAGACCCGCACCACAACCCAATTCAAGATCCACGGTGCCCGCCGGCGTCTGGTAGGGGTTCCAGGCGGACGCAGGGGGCGCTTTGATGTTTCGAGCTTCGTACTCGGCGACATAGGTGTTCGCCCCAGCCGAGGTGATGTTGTGTGCTTCAGCATAGATGGTCCAGATCGGGACCGAAGATGACACTGAGCTGTTATTGATCGAGAATAGATCGAGAGCGCGCGGTGTTGCGCCGGTCGGACTTGATGCGCTTTGCACAGCGAATAGCCCGCAAAGGAAGGGTGTTGCCGTCTTAGCGTACGTGCTGTTCGGATCTGACAGGCATTTGAGCGGCGGCACATAGATGGTGTCATCTCCACCGATTTGGCCGGCGAGATAGGCCGTGTTTAGCCAGTTGGTTGTGCTGCCAGCGACTACCTGCGCTTCAGCAGCAGAAAGGCCGAAGAGCCACGCAAAGGTGGCGACGATCAGATGCTTCATTGAGAAGGGCTCCGCTCGTAGATCCGTTTTGGGGGATAATCGAAATTGATCGACGTCCTGCGGGGCGCGATCTTTAGGTTACGGTGCTGGGGTGAACTCGCGGCCCGGCTCGTTTCGCGCAGTTGGGTTTCTCGGACGCTGGATTGCGCGGACGTGAAAGGGGCTAGATCATGAACGCCTGTTATCTAGTGGGCTTCAGATTCCGCGTGGCGGTTGGCGGTCTTCGGATCGCACGTCAGACCTTCAAGCTAGCCTTGACCCACTAGCTGTTCTCAAGCGGAAAGCTCGATACCCTCAGCTAAAGCTGCTCGCCGCATGGCTCGCAGAAAAAGCGGCTCACTCATCAAGCCATCATAGCTCGTCGGTTTTCCGCATCTCAAAAGAAGAGCGGCCGCGCTAACGACATAAATCGGAATGTTCTCTAATTGTTCTATTTTGGGGCCCGATTGTCAAGATGGGCGGGCGAGTCGAGAGGGGGACGAATCCGTCATGAGCTCTGGAGCGGGTCTGTGGACGCCTTTGCCAGCGCCCTCCGCCGCCAAGGCGCCTTAGGCGTCAGCTCGGCAACGACGTGGGTTGACCGCGCGCACTCATAGCCCTGCCGAGAAGCCTGAATATTACGCCATGCCGTTATGTCCGCGGCTGGGCGGTCGGCCACTGTCTGGGTATCGACTTCGACGCTCCCGAACTTGGAGTCGCAACAGCCCGACGCTAATTCAAGGAGCCTCCACCCGGCAGTTTTCTTCTTCTGAACCGAAAAGCTCCCGCAGGCGGTCAGCCTGATCCCGGCCTGTCGCGACCGGAAGCGCCGTCGCGCCATGGTCTCGCACCCGGCGAGCCTATGGCGTCCACCGGTGAACCGGATCTGGTTGGCGTGGTCGAGTGAAATGTAGGGCATGAAGATCGGATGGCCGCTCACGAAATGTCGCCCGACGGAGTCGTATCGGCTTGGTCGGCCACACCCGGCCCGACCCATTGATCACCTACCACGAACGACGCTTCGACCTTAGCCACATTCACCCAGACGACCGTGTCGGGCTCGACATCCCAACCTGCGCCGACAGGTGTCAACTCCCAGGTCAGTTGTAGGGTGGTCATGGCGTCGGCCCTGCCGTCCTAGGCGTCCGGCCCGGCTGGGATTGGGTCTGCGGGTACTTCGGCATGCTGGCCAAGGGCGGGGACAGGACGCGATCGCCACCGACTAGGATGACGAGCTGGCTAGGGTGCGCGGAAGTCTCGGCGCAGCGGACGATCGTGCTCTTGTCGCTCAGCAACATAATCCGGCGCTGCCGCGGAGATCAAGGGACTCACGTTTCATGACCTGCGCGGGACGTTTGTGACGCGCAGACTTAGTCAGGGCTGGACCACCCAGGAGGTGGCCATGTGCACCGGCCATTCCCTTCGTGATTTGGCGTCGCTCGACACCTATGCCGATCGCGGAATCATCGCTGATGCGGCGGCACTCCGGCTCGCACGTCCCAAAGCCTGAACAAGCAGGCAACCGCGTTTGCAAACCAAGCTGCAAACCGCGTCGACAGCGATTTCCTAACCCATTGAACTTATTGGAGGCCTGGCCGAGAATCGAACTCGGGTACGCGGATTTGCAGTCCGCTGCGTAACCACTCCGCCACCAGGCCGCCGGTGGGCTTCGGCGCAAATCGCCGTCGCCAAGGAGGCGCGATGGCTAACAGAACCCCGCGCCGCCCGCAATGTCTGACAGGCGCCGATTGCGCAGTCGTTAAAGGCGGACCTATAAGCGGCATCTCTTTCGCAGGCAGCTTCGGGGCGCAGAGCCCCGCCGAGGGGTACATGACGGTCGATTACGGCGCGGCGCGGCTGAACATGGTCGAGAGCCAGGTGCGGACCAACGACGTCACCGACGTCGCCATTCACGACGCCATGCGGGCCGTGGCGCGCGAGGCGTTCTGCCCGGCGGACAAGGCGTTCCAGGCCTATGCCGACGTCGACGTCGAGTATGCGCCGGGCCGCTGGCTGCTGAAGCCGCGCGACGTCGGCAAGCTGCTGCAGGCGCTGAAGCCGCGCGCCGGCGAGAAGGCCCTGGCGGTCGCCGCGCCCTATGCGGCGGCCGTGCTGGAGCATATCGGCCTGGACGTGACGCGGGTCGACGCCGACCTGGCGGGGGCGGCCGGCCAATACGACCTGATCATCGTCGAGGGGGCGGTGTCCGCCGTCCCGGCCGCATGGCTGCAGGCGCTGGCGCCGGAAGGCCGGCTGGGCGCGATCGAGCGCAACGGGCCGGTGGGCCGCGCGCGCATCCACCTGCGCGGGGCCGACGACGTCGGCGTGGTCGACGCCTTCGACGCCACCCCCCCGGTCCTGGCCGGGTTCGAGGCTCCCGCCGGCTTCGCCTTCTGAGCGGGCGAGGCCCAAGCAAAAAGGGCGGCCGCGCGGGGATAGGCGAGGGGGACGACGCCTTCCACGACCGGCTTTGGACGGTTTCCCGAGCAACGGCCGGCTTGGCGCGCGTGAAAAAAGCTTAACTCGCTCCGGCTGGCGACTGACGCTACAGGCGCGGTATGGGATGAAACGCGCTGGCCTTTCGGTAAGCGTTCACGGTTGTTGGGGATAGACCTTTATGCGCAAGAGTCGCCGGGCCGGGCTGCTGGCCTCCGTTTGCAGCGCCGGCGCCTTGGCCGCGTTCCTCGTCGCCTCCGCGCCCGCCTCCGCGGAGACGCTCGCCGACGCCATCGCCCTGGCCTATCAGACCAATCCGACGCTGCAGGCCCAGCGCGCCCAGCTGCGGGCGACCGACGAGAACTATGTCCAGGCCCGGGCCGGGCTGCGGCCGACCGCGAAGGTCACCGCCGACTACAACTACCAGAACTCCGAAAGCCTGGTTCAGAACGACCCGGTCACCGGCAAGCAGGTCGTGGGCCCCGAGGCGCGCAGCACCGACGCCACGCTGTCGATCACCCAGACCCTCTATTCGGGCGGGGCGCTGGGCGCGGGGATCCGCGCCGCCGAGGCCGACGTGCTCTCGGGCCGCGAACAGCTGCGCCAGGTCGAGAGCACCGTCCTGCAGAACGTGGTGTCGGCCTATGTCAGCGTGCGTCGCGACCAGCAGGCCCTGGGCATCTCGCAGGAGAACGTCAACGTCCTGAAACGGCAGCTCGAAGAGTCGAAGGCCCGCTTCGAGGTGGGTGAAATCACCCGCACCGACGTGGCCCAGTCCGAGGCCCGGCTGGCCGCCGCCCAGGCGTCGCTGTCCTCGGCCCAGGCCCAGCTGGCCATCAGCCGCTCGACCTACGCCGCCGTGGTCGGCCAGAACCCCGGCGACCTGGCCGCCGAGCCCGATCTCGGCCATGTCCTGCCGGCGACGGTCGAGCAGGCGTTCGAGACTGCGGAGAAGCGCAATCCGTCGATCCTGTCGGCCGACTACGCCGAGCAGGCCGCCGCCGCCCGCGTGGCCGCCGCCAAGGCCCAGACGCGTCCGACCGTCAGCGTGCGCGGCGGCTTCGGCTACGCCGGCGCCGATTCCTTCGGCCGGTCGGAATGGGCCGACCAGCGCAACATCACCGGCGTGGTCACCGCCTCGGTGCCGCTGTTCACCGGCGGCCTCTATTCGTCGCAGATCCGCCAGGCGGCCGAGCGCGACAACGCCGCCCGCATCGGCCTCGAGGGCGCCAAGCGCCAGACGGTGCAGCAGGTCTCCCAGGCCTGGAACCAGCTGCTGGCGGCCCGCGCCAACCTGATCTCCAACGAGCAGCAGGTTAAGGCGACCGAGATCGCCTACGAAGGCACGCGCCAGGAGAACCAGGTCGGCCTGCGCACCACGCTCGACGTGCTGAACGCCGAGCAGGAGCTGCGCAACGCCCAGCTGGCCCTGGTCAACGCCCGCCACGACGCCTATGTCGCCGCCGCGGCGGTGCTGAGCGCCATGGGCTCGCTGGAGGCGCGCTACCTGGCCGCCGACGCGCCGCTCTACGATCCGGCCAAGTCGTTCAACAAGGTGCGGCGATCGGGCGCGGTGCCGTGGGAAGGCGCCGTCCAGGCGCTGGATTCCGTCGGCGCGCCGGCGATCCGCGCCCGGCCGACCGGCGTCGACCAGCCGATCCCGACGGCGAAGGCGCCGCAATAGCCAAATAGCGACAAGGGCTTCGCAAATCTCCGACTTGCGAAGCCCGCGGAAAATTGCAGGATCGCCGAAAGCGCCTAGACTTGGGCGTTCGCGATCCAGCGATTCTGTCACGGCGGGAAAAATGGCGGACCAATCTTCGCAAGAACCCACGATGGAGGAGATTCTCGCCTCCATCCGGCGGATCATTTCTGAAGACGAACCGGCGGCCGGGCCCGCCCACGCCGAGGCGCCGGCCCATCCGGCCCCCGTGGTCGAGGCCGAGCCCGCGCCCTTTTCCGAGACCGTGACCGAGGAAGAAGACATCCTCGACCTCACCGAACGCGTCGACGAGCCGCATGCGGCCGTCGAAAGCCACGGCGATCTGGACGTCTACACCGCCGAGGCCGCGCATGAGCCGCCGCCGGCTCCCGCGCCGGCGCCCGTGCACGAGCCGGCCCCCGTCCTGGCCGCCGCGCCGCCGCTGGCCGCCTCCGTCGCCGAACATGTCGAGGGCCTGGTCGGCCGCGACGCCGCCTCGGCCTCGGCCTCGCACTTCGGCATGCTGCACCAGCATATCGCCATGCCGCCCGCCGGCCTCACGCTCGACGAGGTGGTGCGCGACCTGTTGCGCCCGCTGCTCAAGGAATGGCTCGACACCCACCTGCCCGACATCGTCCAGGCGACCGTCCAGCAGGAAGTCGAGCGGATCGCCCGCCGCAACGTACGCTAGGCGACCATGACGCGCGGTCCGGCGACCGGACCGCGCGACGCCGCTTCGCTTTCTCGTCCACACCTTGTAATAGGCACGGCGGCGCCACTCCGATGCGCCGCCGAAATTCGTCATGCTTGAAAAGACCTTCGATCCCAAAACCGTCGAACCGCGCCTCTATGCGCAATGGGAAGCCTCCGGCGCCTTCGCGCCGACGGACGACCCGAACGCCGAGCCGTTCTCCATCGTCATCCCGCCGCCGAACGTCACTGGCAGCCTGCACATCGGCCATGCGCTGAACAACACGCTGCAGGACGTGCTGATCCGCTTCGAGCGGATGCGCGGCAAGGCCGCCCTGTGGCTGCCCGGCACCGATCACGCCGGCATCGCCACCCAGATGGTGGTCGAGCGCCAGCTCGCCGCCGAGGGCAATGTCGGCCGCCGCGATCTCGGCCGCGACGAGTTCGTCGCCAAGGTCTGGGAATGGAAGGCCAAGTCCGGGGGGACCATCGTCAACCAGCTGCGCCGCCTGGGCGCGTCCTGCGACTGGAGCCGCGAGCGCTTCACCCTGGACGACGGGCTGTCGGCCGCCGTCCGCAAGGTGTTCGTCCAGCTCTATCGCGAGCAGCTGATCTATCGCGACAAGCGGCTGGTCAACTGGGACCCGTTCTTCCAGACCGCCATCTCCGACCTCGAGGTCGAGCAGAAGGAGGTCGATGGCCACTACTGGCATCTGGCCTATCCGCTGGAGGACGGCTCGGGCGAGATCGTCGTCGCCACCACCCGGCCGGAGACCATGCTGGGCGACGCGGCCGTGGCCGTGCACCCGGACGACGAGCGTTACAGGGGTCTGGTCGGAAAGAACGTGCGCCTGCCGATCGTCGGACGGCTGATCCCGATCGTCGCCGACGACTACGCCGACCCGGAAAAGGGCTCGGGCGCGGTCAAGATCACCCCGGCTCACGATTTCAACGACTTCCAGGTCGGCAAGCGCCACAAGCTGCCGCAGATCAACATCCTCGATCCGTTCGCCCGCGTGAACGAGAACGCCCCTGAGGCCTATCGCGGCCTTGACCGTTTCGTCGCCCGCAAGAAGGTCGTCGAGGCGTTCGAGGCGCTCGGCCTGCTGCGCGGGATCGAAAAGACCCGCCATATGGTGCCGCACGGCGACCGCTCCGGCGTGGTCATCGAGCCCTATCTGACCGACCAGTGGTACGTCGACGCCCACACCCTGGCCCAGCCGGCCATCAAGGCGGTGGAAGAGGGCGACACCGTCTTCGAGCCCCGCAACTGGGAGAAGACCTACTTCGAGTGGCTGCGCAACATCGAGCCGTGGTGCATCTCGCGCCAGCTCTGGTGGGGCCACCGCATCCCGGCCTGGTACGGGCCGGACGGCCATATCTTCGTCGCCGAGAGCGAGGGCGAGGTGAAGGCGGCCGCCCGCGAACGCTATGGCCGCGACGAGCCCCTGGCGCAGGACGAGGACGTCCTCGACACCTGGTTCTCGTCTGGCCTGTGGCCGTTCTCGACCCTGGGCTGGCCGGAAGAGACCTCCGACCTGAAGCGGTTCTATCCGACCCACACCCTGGTCACCGGCTTCGACATCATCTTCTTCTGGGTCGCCCGGATGATGATGATGGGCCTGCACTTTCAGGATCGCGTCCCCTTCAAGCGCGTCTTCATCAACGCCCTGATCCGCGACGAGAAGGGGCAGAAGATGTCGAAGTCGAAGGGGAACGTCATGGACCCCCTCGAACTGGTCGACGCCTATGGCTGCGACGCCCTGCGCTTCACCCTGACGGCGATGTCGGGCCAGGCGCGCGACATCAAGCTGTCGCGCCAGCGCATCGAGGGCTACCGCAACTTCGGCACCAAGCTGTGGAACGCCGCCCGGTTCTGCCAGATGAACGAGTGCCTTCGCGTCGAGGGCTTCGACCCCGGCGCGGTCGGTCAGACCCTCAACCGCTGGATTCGCGGCGAGACGGTGAAGACCGCGCACGAGGTGACGCGGGCGCTGGAGGCCTGCGCCTTCGACGACGCGGCCAACGCGCTCTACCGCTTCATCTGGAACGTGTTCTGCGACTGGCACCTGGAGCTGGCCAAACCGATCCTCAACGGCGACGACGAGGCGGCCAAGGCCGAGACCCGCGCCACGACGGCCTGGGTGCTCGACGTCATCCTCAAGCTGCTGCACCCGGTGACGCCGTTCATCACCGAGGAGCTGTGGGACAAGCTGGCCGAATTCGGCGGTCCGCCGCGCGCGGCCGGCGAGGCCCAGCTGATCACGGCGCGCTGGCCGGACCTGCCCCTGGCGTGGATCGACGTCGACGCCGAGAGCGAGATCGGCCTGATCGTCGGCGCGGTGGGCGAGGGGCGCTCGGTGCGCTCGGAGCTGAACGTGCCGCCCTCGGCCCGCCCGCACCTGATCGTCGTCGACGCCTCGGCGGAACAGCAGGCCATCTTCCAGGCCAATGCGGCGGTGATCGCCTCGACCCTCCGCGTCGGCGGGGTGCGGTTCGAGGCCGCCGCGCCGCACGGGGCCATCGCCTTCGTCGTCGACGGGGCGACCTTGGCGCTGCCGGTGGCCGAGTTCATCGACCTGTCGGCGGAGAAGGCCCGCCTGGCCAAGGAGGTCGGGGTCCTGGCCGCCGACGTCGAACGCACGGCCAAGAAGCTCGGCAACCCCGACTTCGTGGCGCGCGCCAAGGAAGAGGTGGTCGAGGAAACCCGCGAGCGCCTGGCCGAGGCCGAGGCGGCCAAGGCCAAGCTGGAAGCGGCGCTCAGACGCCTGGTTGCGGCCGACTGACCGCCGCCCGCCGGACCGGGGCCGCGGCGATCGCCGTCCGCAGCGCGCTGCGGACGCCGACGGCGGTCCGGTGCAGGGCCCAATAGGGCCCCCGGCCGACCTTCGAGCCCCGGGCCCGCAGCGAGATCGACAGAGAGCGCCGGTCGATCCGCCGCTTGGCCGGGTCGGCGTAGAAGCGGGCGATCTTGGTTCGCGCCATGCCCTCGCTGCCCAGCCATTGCGGGATGTGTGTCCGGGCCAGGACGTCGATGTCGTTGAGGATGCGCAGCATGCCGGTGCCGGACGCCGGGCAGGGCGCGTGGAAGGCGTCGCCGATCAGCACCACCCCGTCCCGCGCCGGCTGGTCGACCCGATAGAGGTCGGTGCCGCGGGCCTCGCAGCGGCGGACGACGCGCGCGCCGGCCAGGATTTCGGCGGCGTCCGGCGAAACCTCGGCCAGCGCCTCCAGGGGCGAGCGGCTCATCCGCCGGGTCCACGGATCGTCGAGGGGGCGGTAGCTGAAGACGTTGACCCGCGTCTCGCCGGGCATGGGGAAGATGCTGACATAGCCGATCCCGGCGCCGGGCAGGCCCTGGACCACCACCGAAGGCGAGCTGTCCAGCGCCACGCTGAAGCCGAGGCAGACCGAGTGGCCGGGGCTTATCGCCCGGCGGCGCAGGCCCAGTTCGTCCAGCAGCCGGGGCGCGCGTCCGGTGGCCACCACCACCAGGCGGCCGGCGAATCGTTCCCCGGTCGCGGTCGTCACCACCTGCATGTCGTCCGAAGTGGCGATGCTGTCGACGGCGGCCTCCACGAACCGGACATTGGCCGGCCAGGCGTCCCGCACCGAGGTCAGCCAGGCGTGGTGCGGCGCGCCGCAGTCGGTCAGCGAGGGGCGCGCATCGGCCGGATAGGCGTGGGGATGGCCCTCCGGGGGCCAGCAGACGTCGGCGAAACAGGACAGGGCGTCGTAGCGGCGCAGCAGGACGATCTGTTCGTCGCCCAGCTTTTCGTTGCGGAACATCGGCGGCGGCCGCCGGTGCGGGTCGAAGACCGTCACGCCGTAACCGGCGCGCGACAGCACGAACGCCAGCAGCGACCCGGCCATGCCGGCGCCGACAATCAAAATCTGGTCCAACGCGTACGGAACAAAGCTGGCGACTTCGAAATCGAAATCCTCCATGCGTTCTCTCGCGATGTTGTGCGGCGCCCTGCGTCGCCTGCGGGCCGCGTCTAGCGAGCGCCGCCGGTCGTCAGGGAACCGGACGCCGGGAAGAGCCCCGGCAGGCTAAGGGTTAGCAGGGTCTTAAGCGATCGCCCTCGAATTTCTCTCTCAGCGGGAAAAAGGCTTTGAGAGGCCATAAGGTTCCCGTGTCGGGCGAACATGCGTCGCCCAAACGCTCGTTTGCATCCGGCTTCAGGTTATGCTTGTTCACTTGGGACGAAAGCATGCGCCAAGACATGCCTCGCACATTTCGGAGAACGCCCCATGACTGACGCCGCGATGGCGAAGCCCGTTTGGCCCGCCATGTCCATCGCCCAGGCCCATGCGCTTCTGACCGCGCCCGGCCAGCCGTTCGAGATGGAGGAGGTGGTCATCCGCGGCGTGCCGACGCGAACATGGAAGAACGCGCCGCCGACCCTGCGCCAGGTCTTTCAGGCGGGGCTCGCCCACGGCGAGCGCACCTTCCTGGTCTATGAGGGCGACCGCGCCACCTTCACCACCTTCGGGCGCGCCGTCGTGGCCCTGGCCAAGGAATTCCTGGCCCAGGGCGTGCGCAAGGGCGACCGCGTCGCCATCATCATGCGAAACCTGCCGGAATGGCCCGTGGCGTTCTTCGCCGCCGCCGGCGTCGGCGCCATCGTCACGCCGCTGAACGCCTGGTGGACCGGGCCGGAGCTTGAGTACGGCCTGACCGATTCCGGCGCCAAGATCGCCGTCATGGACGCCGAGCGTCTGGACCGCCTCGCCGAGCACCTGCCCAATTGCCCGGACCTGCAACGGGTCTATGTCGCCCGCGCCACCGATGAGATCACCCACCCCTGGATCACCCGCCTGGAGGACGTCCTGGGTCAGGTCAACGACTGGGGCGCGCTGCCGGAGGGGGCGCTGCCGGATGCCGATCTGACGCCCGAAGACGACGCCACGATCTTCTACACCTCCGGCACCACCGGAAAGCCGAAGGGCGCGCTGGGCACCCACCGCAACATCGTCTCCAACATCATGGCCTCGGCCATCTCGGGCGCGCGCACTTTCCTGCGCAAGGGCGAGATGCCGCCGACGCCCGATCCGGCCGGCCCGCAGCGGTCGACCCTGCTGTCGGTGCCGTTTTTCCACGCCACCGGCTGCTTCGCGGTGCTGTCGCCGTCGCTGTTCGCCGGGGCCAAGCTGGTGCTGATGCGCAAGTGGGAGCCCGAACTGGCCATGCAGCTCATCGAGCGCGAAAGGGTCAGCGGCGCCGGCGGCGTGCCGACCATCGCCTGGCAGCTGATCGAGCATCCCAACCGCCACAAGTACGATCTGTCGTCGCTGGAGAGCGTCTCCTACGGCGGCGCGCCCTCGGCGCCGGAACTGGTGCGCAAGATCGTCGAGACCTTCCCCAAGTCGCTGCCCGGCAACGGCTGGGGCATGACCGAGACCTCGGCCACCTTCACCCATCACCAGGGCGAGGATTACGAGAACCGGCCCGACAGCTGCGGCCCGGCGGTGCCGGTCTGCGACATGAAGATCGTCGGCCCAGACGGCGACACGCTCGGCCCCAACGAGGTCGGCGAGCTGTGGGGCAAGGGTCCGAACGTGGTGAAGGGCTACTGGAACAAGCCCGAGGCCACCGCCCAGACCTTCGTCGACGGCTGGGTCAAGACCGGCGATCTGGCGCGGATCGACGAGGAAGGCTTCTGCTTCATCATCGACCGGGCCAAGGACATGCTGATCCGCGGCGGCGAGAACATCTACTGCATCGAGGTCGAGAACGTCCTCTACGACCACCCGGCGGTGATGGACGCCGCCCTGGTCGGCATCCCGCACAAGACCCTGGGCGAAGAGCCGGGGGCGGTGGTCCACCTCAAGCCCGGCGCGACCGCCACCGAGGCGGAGCTGCGCGCCTTCGTCGCCGACCGCCTGGCGGCGTTCAAGGTGCCGGTCAAGGTGACCTTCTGGGCCGAGACCCTGCCGCGCAACGCCAACGGCAAGATCCTCAAGACCGAGCTGAAAAAGGTGTTCGCCGAGGCCTGACGGCCCGTCGCAGTCTCGTCCGGGCCGATCGCCGGGCGAGACCCGAGAATTCGGGCCGCCTCAGGCGGCCCACAGCGGCGGGTGGCGGCCGGCCCACGGTCGGGCGCGCTCCAGTTCGTAGGCCAGCTGGAACAGGGTGCGCTCCTGGCCGGCGCGGGCGGCGAACTGCACGCCCACCGGCAGGCCGTCCGGGGTCCAGTGCAGGGGGACGCTCATGGCCGGAGCGCCGGCGACGTTGTGCAAGGTGGTGTAGCCGACATAGCCGGTGAGCCGCTCGATCAGCGTCGGCATGTCTACGGTCGGGGCGACATAGCCCAGCTCGACCGGCGGTTTGCCGAGCACGGGCGAGACGATGACGTCGTAGGCGTCGAACCATCGGTCGTAGGCCGCGCTGTCCGCCTTGAGGTTGGCCACCGCCTTGTCGAGCCCGCCCGGCGGCAGTTGGCGCACCAGGTCGGCCATGGCCAGGGTGAAGGGCTCCAGCATGGTCTCGTCGGGGCGGCGGCCGATGTGCTTGGCCACGCCGTCGACCAGCGCCGCCGCGCCCGACGCCCACAGAGTGGTGAAATCCTGGCCGAACCGTACGCCGTCCACCGGCCAACGGGCGGGCTCGACATGGTGGCCCAGGGCCTCCAGCAGCTTGGCCGCCTCTTCCGTCGCGACCCGCACCTCGGGATCGGGCGGGCCGCCGGTCAGGGTGACGACGATCAGCCCGACCTTCAACCGGCGCTTGTCTGGGCCGGCCACCAGACCGACCGGGGCCAAGGGCGCGCCCGCCTGGGTCTGCTCGGTGGCCGCGAACAGGGTCGCCGAGTCCCGCACGCTGCGGGTGACGCAGTGCTCGACCGCGATGTCCAGGGCCCGCGAGCTGGGCCGGCCGGGGATCATGCGGCCGCGCGAGGGCTTGAGGCCGAACAGGCCGCAATTGGCCGACGGGATGCGGATGGAGCCGCCGCCGTCGTTGGCGTGGGCGAAGGGCACGACGCCGGCCGCCACGGCGGCGGCCGAGCCGCCCGACGAGCCGCCGCTGGAACGGGCTAGGTTCCAGGGATTATGGGTCGGGCCGAAGGCGACCGGCTCGGTGGTCGGCAGGAACCCGTATTCCGGCGTCGCCGACTTGCCGATGAAGATCAGGCCGGCCTTCTCGAACGCGTCGATATAGGGCTCCTGGCTTTCGGCGGCCGGGTTCTTGAGGTTGACCCGTGAGCCGTAGCGGGTGGGGACGCCTTTGACGTCGTTGAGATCTTTGACCAGGAACGGCACGCCGGCGAACGGACCGGTCTGGCCGCCGGCCTTGGCCCGGGCCCGGGCGCGCTCGAACATCGGCGTGACCAGGAAATTCAGCTTGGGCTGCAACGCCTCCGCCCGGCCGATGGCCAGGTCGACGGCCTCCAGCGCGCTGATCTGCCGTTTACGGATCATCTGGGCGAGGCCGACCGCGTCGGGATGGGCGGCCTTGGCCTGGACGGATCGCGCCATGACGGCGGCCGGGGCCGCGCCGGCCGCCAGCACGGGAGCCGAGGCCAGCAGGCCCCGGCGGGTGATCGAATTCATCTGGTCGCCTCCCACGGAACGTCGTCAGCGCGTTCCTTATCGTTGGCAACTTGGCGGGCGGCGTGCGCGGGCGCAAGTCGTGCTATGGCGTGGGCCATGCGAAAGCGCGCCGATGTTCTCCTGGTCGAACGGGGGCTGTTCGACAGCCGGGCCAAGGCCCGCGCCGCCATCGAGGCGGGGCGGGTGACGGCGGCCGGGCGGCCGGTGGCGCGAGCCGCCGAACCGCTCGACGAGGACGCCGACATCCAGGCCGAGCCGGCCCATCCCTGGGTCGGGCGCGGGGGGCTGAAGCTCGACCACGCCCTGGGCCTGTGGCCGGTCGACGTGGCGGGGCGGACGGCGCTGGACGTCGGCGCCTCCACCGGCGGCTTCACCCAGGTCTGCCTGGCTCGGGGGGCGGCGCACGTCTACGCCGTCGACGTCGGGCGCGGCCAGCTGCATCCCAGCCTCGCCGCCGATCCGCGGGTCAGCGACCTGTCGGGCGTCGACGCCCGCCGCCTGGACCGCGCGCTCGTCCCCCAGGCCCCCGGGCTGGTCGTCTGCGACGCCAGCTTCATCGGCCTGGCCAAGGTGCTGCCGGCCGCCCTGGCCCTGGCGGCGCCGGACGCCGACCTGATCGTGCTGGTCAAGCCGCAGTTCGAGGCGGGGCCCGAGCATGTGGGCCGGGGCGGACTGGTGCGCGACCCCGCGGTGCGGGCCGCGGTGCTGGCCCGGGTCGAGGCCGAGTTGAACGACCTGGGCTGGACGGTCCGGGCGACCGCGGAGAGCCCGGTGGCCGGGGGCGACGGCAACCTCGAATACCTGGCCTGGGCGCGCCGGACGGCCGGCTGACGCGCCCAGGCCGCGCCCGCATTGCGCATTTGTAAGCAGACGCCCCGATCGCCGCGCCTCAAGGTCCGGCGGAAACGGACTTCGGGGCCGGCCGCGCGGTCGGCGAGGGAAGGGGGACGGCATGACGCGCCTGCAGGGTTTCGTCGCGACGTGGCCGGTGATGGCCTTGCTGGTGCTTGCGCAGCCTTTGCAGGCGGTCGGCCAGCCCCGCGCAAGCCTGGATCTGGAGACGGCTACGGTCGCCGATCTCGACCGGGCCATGGACGCCGGGGCGCTGACGTCCGAGCAGCTGGTGAGGCTGTCGCTGGCGCGGATCGCGGCCTATGAGCCCAAGCTCGACGCGATCATCACGCTGAACCCGCATGCGCTCGCCGAGGCGCGGGCGCTCGACGCCGAGCGGCGGAAGAAGGGGCCGCGCTCTCCGCTGCACGGCGTTCCCGTGCTGTTGAAGGACAACATCAACACCCGCGATCTTCCGACCACGCTCGGCTTCTACGGGTTGAAGGGCGCGGTTCCCCGTTCGGACGCGAGCGTGGTCGCAAGGCTGCGCGACGCGGGCGCGATCATTCTCGCCAAGACCAATCTGAGCGAGCTGGCCTCGGGCCCGACGATGAGCTCGCTGGGGGGGCAGACCCACAATCCGCACGCGCTGGACTACAGTCCGGCGGGCTCGTCCGGCGGAGCGGCGGCGGGCGTCGCCGCCGGCTACGCGCCCATCGCCATCGCCACCGACACCACCGGATCGGTGCGCTGGCCCGCCGCCACCAACGGCGTCGTCGGTCTGCGGCCGACGACCGGGGTCATCAACAATGCCGGCGTCCAGCCCAGCGCGCCGACGCTGGACGCCGTCGGCCCCATCACGCGGCGGGTGGCGGACGCGGCGCTGATGCTGAGCCTTCTGGAGGGGATCGACCGCCGGTCGCCGGCGGCGCGCGACGCCGACGGCCGTTATCCGGCCGATTTCATGCAGGGCCTGAACGCCGACGCCCTGCGAGGTGTGCGGATCGGCTTTCCACGGCGCGACTTCTCGGGCGACGATCCCGAGGTGGATGCGGTGATGAACGCCGCCGTCGAGGCTTTGAAGGCCGGCGGCGCGACCGTGGTCGAGGTCGAACTGCCCGCCGGCCTGGTTCGGCTTGGCGGCGAGCTGCAGTCGATCCTGGTGCGCACCGAATCCGCGCCCAGCCTCGACGCCTATCTGGCGGCGTCGTTCCCGCCGGGCGCGCCCCGGAGCCACGCGGAGATCCTGGCGATGAGCGAGGCGCTGGCCTCGTCCCCCCCGGCGGGCGCCATGCCGAACCCCGGCCGCCTGGGCGGGTATCGCGAGGAAGCCGCCGCGACGCCGCCGACCGACGCCTATTACCTCGCCGCGCGGGACCAGGGCCGCCAGTACGTGAAGGCCATGATGCAGGCCGTCCTGGTTCGGAACCGGTTGGACGCCATCGTCTATCCGACGCAGACGACGCGCATCAACAAGCTGGGCGAACGCCCGAAACGGAACGCACGCGGCCTGTTCGGCAACTTCGGCCAGATCCTGGCGAGCCTCGCCGGCTGGCCCGAACTGACCGTTCCCGGCGGCTTCACGCCTGACGGCTTGCCGGTCGGCGTGTCGTTCCTGGGGCCCGAGTTCAGCGAACAGAAGCTGCTCGGCCTCGGCTTCGCGTTCGAACAGAGGACCCAGGCCCTGCGTCAGCCGGTCACGACGCCGCCCCTCGCCGGCGACCGCTTCGCCTATTGAAGACCGGCGCGCGGCCTTCCAGCGGCGTCTGGCTAAGAGGTTTGGCCAAAAAGAAAGCCGCCCGGCGAAGGGCGGCTTTCCGATCGACGCTCGGGGCGTCAGCCTTGGCTTACTGGACCACTTGGTAGCGGCCGGTCGAGTCGGGGCAGACCCGCACGAAGCGCTTCTGGGTGGTTCCGTCCGGCATGTAGATCGGGCTCTCGACCAGCTGGCAGCCGTCGCCGACCGGGCGGCGGGCCACGGGCTGGCTGACATAGTTGCGGTCGTAGTCGTAGCCGTAGCGGTCGCCGTCATAGCTGCTCGGATAGGGCGGCGGGGGCGGCGGCGGGGCCGGCTGGTAGTAGGTTTGGCGCGGCGGCGGGGGGGCGGCGCCATAGGAGGGGTCGCAGGCGGCGGTGCTCTTGCCGATCTGCGAGCCGACAACGGCGCCCAGCAGGCCGCCGAGCACGGCGCCCTCGGTGCGGACGTGACGGCCGGCGACGTTGCTGCCGATCGCCGCGCCCAGCGCAGCGCCAGCCAGGCCGCCGCCGGTGGCGCGGGTGTTGGTCGAGCGTTGGCAGGGGTTGTAGTAGTAGCCGTTGGAGTCGTAGCTCGACGGCGGGTCGTAGCTCTGGGCCGAGGCGGACGACGGGATCGCCGCCAGGGTGGTCAGCACCATCGCCGCCAGGCCCGCGCCGAAGGCGGCCTTGCCGATCATGGTTTGCGCGGTCATCTCAAATCATCCTTCCAAAGAGACTCTGTACGTGGGCGGGATCAGCGGCGGTCGCTAGGACGCCAGACCCCGTCTGGGCCGCGGCAAACCTCGAAGCCGCGATTCTTCTCCTCGACCCAGCGACAACCATCGCGAGGGCGATAATAAGACGGCGGCGTCGCGCACTTGACGTTGTGCTTGCCGACCTGGTGGCCGATCACCGCGCCGGCCGCGCCGCCGATCAGAGCGCCGCCCAGCTTGTTGCCGTGGCCGGCGATCAGGCCGCCGGCGAGGGCGCCGGCGCCGGCGCCCAGCAAGGTGCCCTTGTTCGCCGAGCTGCGCCGGGCGTCAGAGCAGGGATCGCTGGTGCCGTAGTTCGAATCGCGAGCGGCGGCGAAGGTCGGGATCAACGCGACCGGTGCGGCCAGGGCCGCGACGCTGGCGATAATCAAGAGCTTCCGCATATGGACTTCTCCATCGGCCGCAGTTAGCGAGCAGGGAGCTGTGCGCCCGTCTCGCCCATGGGGTGGAAGATGACGCCGCCTACCTGAACGATGCTTGAGCGGACCGTTCATCTTCGTTCATTCGATAAAACGTCGCCGCGACGGCGCGGCCGGACCGCGGCGCGGTCGTCAATGCGCCCACCCTGGTTTCTAATGGCCGGGCCGACAGGAAGTTCCCCGTGACCAAGTCCTCTGCAGCCCTCGTCGAAGATCTCGTCGTCGACAGCCTCGGTTCCCAGGCGGACGGCGTCGCGCCCGGGCCGGTCTATGTTCCCCTGACCCTGCCGGGCGAGCGCGTGCGGGTCGAGCGGCATGGCGAACGGGCCGACCTGCTGGAGGTGCTGTCGCCGAGCGCCGACCGCATCGCGCCGGCCTGCCCGCACTATGGCGAATGCGGCGGCTGCGCCCTGCAGCATTGGGCGCAGGCGCCTTATCTGGCCTGGAAGGCCGAGCAGGTCCGGCTGGCTCTTGGGCGCGAGCGGATCGAAACCGAAATCGCCGCCGCCGTGGCCGTCCAGCCCGGAACGCGCCGGCGGCTGGCCCTGCACGCCCGCCCGGGCAAGGGCGGCGCCAAGCTGGGCTTCAAGGCGCGGCGGTCCTGGCGGCTGGTCGACATCGCCGCCTGCTCCGTCGCCGACCCCCGGCTGGTCGCCGCGCTGCCGGCGCTGGAGCGGCTGGCCGCGCCGTTCCTGGAGCATCCCAAGTCGGCGCCGACCCTGCACGTCACCCTGACGGCGACCGGGCTCGACGTCGACGTCACCGGAGTGGAACGCCGCAGCGGCGGGCTTTCCGCCGACGCCCGCGTGCGGGCGGCCGCGGCGGCGCAGGCGGCGGACATGGCCCGGGTCAGCCTGGCCGGCGAGATCGTCTACCAGGCCCGCCTGCCGATGGTGCGGCTGGGGCCCGCCGCCGTCGCCCTGCCGCCCGGGGCGTTCCTGCAGGCCACGCCCCAGGCCGAGGCGGCGATGGCGGCCCTGGCCGTCGAGGCCGTGCGCGGAGCCGGCCGCATCGCCGACCTCTATTGCGGCGTCGGCACCTTCACCTTCCGCCTCGCCGAGGTCGCCCCGGTCTACGCCGCCGATTCGGCCGCGCCGGCGGTGCGGGCCCTGACCGCTGCCTTGGCCACCGCGCCGGGCCTCAAGAGCATCACCGCCGAGGCGCGCGACCTCGTTCGCCGCCCGGTCCTGGCGAGCGAACTGAAGAAGATCGACGCCGTGGTCTTCGATCCGCCGCGGGCGGGGGCGCTGGAACAGGCCGGCGAGATCGGCCGCTCCACCGCCCAGCGCGTGGTCGGCGTCTCGTGCAATCCCGCCACCTTCGCCCGCGACGCCCGCATCTTGACGGACGCCGGCTTCAGGCTGGACCGTGTCGCCCCGGTGGACCAGTTCCTGTGGTCGCCCCATATCGAACTGGTCGGAGTGTTCAGCCGATAGACAGGACGCAGGCATGAGCGGCAAGGATCGACGGGCCGGGCGCAAGGCGGCGTTTCGCGGCGACGTGGCGGCGCAGGCGGCCGGAGCCCTGGCCAAGGCCTTGTGGTGGAGCGGGGCGGGCGCGGCGGCCAAGGCGATCACTCGCCCGACCCGCGGCGAACAGGTCGGGCGGTTCCAGCCCAAGGCCCCGCCGACCTCGCGCGAGCGTTTGCGCCGGGCCTATCTCGAAGCGTTCGCCAAGGACGCCCGCGACGTCGCCGCCGGGCTCTATCCGCCGTCCGACGACCGGCCCGGCGACGTCGGCGAGTTGCTGCGCCAGGCCGGCGACTTCCTCAACGACGCCCGCGAGGTCGACGCCCGCCGCCGGCGCGGCGACGTGGTCGAGGTCCGCGACCAGGCTCCGTCCGACGCCTATCCCGTCTATTACCGTCAGAACTTCCATTTCCAGTCGGGCGGCTGGTTCACCGAGGCCAGCGCCCGCCGCTACGAGGCCCAGGTCGAGGCGCTGTTCTCCGGCGCGGCCGGGGCCATGCGCCGCCGCGCCCTGTCGCTGCTGGCCCAGGCCTGGCGCGGCCGCGATCATCGCGGCCTGACGGTGGTCGACCTGGCCTGCGGCGCCGGCGGTTTCCTGCGCGACCTGAGGTCGGCCTTCCCCCGCGCCCAGGCGTTCGGCCTCGACCTGTCGGCGGCCTACGCCTCAAGGGCCGGACGCGAGGCCGGGGCGGCGACCGTCCAGGCCAATATCGAGCGCCTGCCGTTCGCCGACGACAGCCTGGACGCGGCGACCTGCGTCTATCTATTCCACGAGCTGCCGCCCCGGCTGCGCGAACCCGTGGCCGCCGAGATCGCCCGCGTGCTGCGGCCGGGCGGCGTCCTGGCCTTCGCCGATTCGGTGCAGCCGGCGGACGAGCCAGAACTGGCCCGCATGCTCGAGGCCTTCCCGGCCTTCTTCCACGAGCCCTACTACGGCTCCTACGCCGAGACCGACCTGCCGGCCTTGTTCGGGCGCGCGGGGCTGACGCTCAAGGGGCAGGACAAGGCCTTCCTGACCAAGGCGTTGCTCCTGGAGAAGCCGCCGCCTTCGCCATCGTCCCGGACGGCCTGAAAGCCCGAGCCGGAACCCCGGCGGCGACCGGCGTCCAGCTTGGGCCCCGGACAGGCGCTGCGCCCGTCCGGGATGAAGACGATGGCCTCAGGCGGCTTCCTTGAAGTCGCCCAGCTGCGCGGCGAGGGCGCGTTGGAAGGCCGGACGGGCGATGCAGCGTTCGAGATAGGCCGCCAGGCGGGGCTCGTCGATCAGGCCGGGGGCGATGCGCAGGACCGAGGCCATCATCAGGTCGCCGGCCGTGAAACGGTCGCCGTCGAGATAGGGCTTGTCGCCCAGCGCCTTGGCCAGCGAGGCCAGCCGCTGGCGAGCGAACGCCTCGGCGCTGGGGCGGCGCAGCTTGGCCCACTCCTGGTCGGCGTAGAAGACCTCGATCACCGCCACGTTCATGATGTGCGGCTCGATGGAGTTGAGCGCGGCGATCAGCCATTGGGTGGCGCGGGCGCGGGCGGCGGGGTCCTTGGGCAGCAGCGCCTCGCTGCGCTCGCCTATGTGCAGGACGATGGCCCCGCTCTCGAACAGCGCCAGGCCGTCGTCCTCGATGACCGGCACCTGGCCGAACGGCTGCAGGGCGCGGTATTCGGGCGTGTCCTGGTCGCCCGCCTTGAGCAGGCGGCGGTTGTAGGGGAGGCCGGCTTCCTCGAGCGCCCAGCGGACCCTCAGGTCGCGCACCTGGCCCTGGGCGAAAGGCGGGACCCACTGAAAGGCGGAGACGGTGATCATGCGGTTTCTCCCTCACGCTGACCGCGACGCTCCCGTCGCGTACGCCTAGGACGAACGGCCGTCGGTCGATCCGACAGCCGGCCGCGATTTTTTCGCCCGCCGGGCCTATCCGAACAGCGACAACTGGTCGCCGGCCTTGGGCGGCGGCCTGAACTTGGAGACGTCGAGGGCGGGAAACGGACGGTCGAGGCCGTAGCGGCGAAGCGCGGCCTTGAAACGGGTGCGGATCAGGTCTGCGACCGGGCCTTCGCCCCGCATGCGCTTGGTCCATTCGGGGTCGTAGTCCTTGCCGCCGCGCATCTGGCGCACCAGCGACATCACCCGGCGGGCGCGGGCCGGCTGTTCGGCCTCCAGCCATTCGCGGAACAGGTCCTTGATCTCCAGCGGCAGGCGCAGGACCACATAGCGGGCGCAGACGGCGCCGGCCTCGGCCGCGCGCTCCAGCACCGCTTCCAGCTCATGGTCGTTGAGGCCCGGAATGACCGGCGAGAAGCCGACCATGGTCGGCACCCCGGCCTGGGTCAGCGCCCTGACCGCCTCGAAACGGCGTCCGGGCGTCGAGGCCCGCGGCTCCATCGAGCGGGCCAGCGACCGGTCGAGGGTGGTGATCGACACCGACACCGCCGCCAGGCCTTCGGCGGCCATCTCGCCCAGGATGTCGGCGTCGCGCGCCACCAGGGCGTTCTTGGTGGTGATGCCCACGGGATGGTGGAAGCGCTGCAGCACCTTCAGCACCTCGCGGGTAATCTGCAGCCGGCGCTCGATCGGCTGATAGGGGTCGGTGTTGGTGCCCATGGCGATGAAGCGCGGCTGGTAGCCGGGCTTGGACAGCTCCTTTTCCAGCAGGCGGGCGGCCTCGGGCTTGAAGAACAGCCGGCTTTCGAAATCGATCCCGGGCGACAGGCCGAGATAGGCGTGGGTCGGCCGGGCGAAGCAGTAGACGCAGCCGTGCTCGCAGCCCCGGTAGCTGTTGATCGAGCGGTCGAAACCGATGTCGGGGCTGTCGTTGCGGGTGATGATGGTTCGCGCCGCCTCGGCGGTGAGGGTGGTGCGCAGCTTGGGGGCCGGGGCGTCGTCGCTGGTCCAGCCGTCGTCGAACGTCTCCCGCGTGAAGGCCTCGAAGCGCCCGGAAGCGTTCGACAGGGCGCCGCGCCCACGGATGCCGGAAACAGGGGAGGCCATGCGCCAAACTTAATGCGATTATAGAACAAATCAAGAACATAACTTGACGGCGCGGCGTCGAGCGGCTTGATGCGCGGCCATGATTTCCGTGGTCATTCCCACCCTCGATTGCGCCGCGGGCCTGTCGGCGACCCTGGCGTCCCTGGTTCCGGCGGCGGTGGACGCGACGGTGCGCGAGGTGGTGGTGGTCGACGCCGGATCGCGCGACACCACCCTGGTCGTGGCCGACGACGCCGGCGCGCGGGTGGTGCGCCGCCAGGGCGACACGGACGCCCGCGTCGCCGTCGGCTGCGTGCTCGCCAAGGGACCCTGGCTGCTGATCCTGCGGCCGGGGATCAGGCTTCCCGCCGACTGGGCCGAGGCCGCCCTGTCGCACATCCGCGATCATTCGGGGGCGGCGGGCTGGTTCGACCTGCGCGGCGGGTCGGGTTTCGGCCGTCTGGCGGCGGGGGCCCTGGGCGCGCCAGCCGACGCGCCGATCCTGGCGTCCAGGGTCCTGCTGGAATCGGTGCGGGGGGCGGGACCGCTGTCGCGGCGGCTGGGCCGGGGCCGGATGCGGCCGGTGTTCCTGCGCCAGGCCTGAGACCCAAGGCTCGTCGAGGCTTGAATCTGGGCGTCAGGCCGGGCGGTCGAGCCGTTCGGTCAGCGACAGCAGGTCTTGCCACGCCTTCTTCTTGGCGGCCGGCTGGCGCAGCAGGAAGGCGGGGTGCAGGGTCGGCATGGCGGCCACGGTCTGGGCGCCGTCCTGCGAGGTCCAGTCGAACCAGCGGCCGCGCAGGCTGAGAATGCCTTCCTCGCGCCTCAGCACCGACTTGGCCGACGCGCCGCCGGCCAGCAGCAGGAAGCGCGGCTTCACCAGGGCGACGGCCCGTTCGAGGAACGGCTGGCAGACCGCCTGCTCCTGCGGGGTCGGGGTGCGGTTGCCGGGCGGGCGCCAATAGACGGTGTTGGTGATGAACACCCGGCCGGTCAGGCCGGCGGCGGCCAACATCTTGTCGAGCAGCTTGCCGGCGCGGCCGACGAACGGCGCGCCCTGGGCGTCCTCGTCGGCGCCGGGGCCTTCGCCGATCACCATCACCGGGGCGTCCGGCGCGCCGCGCGCGAACACCGCCTGCCTGGCGCCTTCGAACTTGAGGCCGCAGCCGTCGA
>Ga0209545_100114_pt1 | contig 31312 bp, 30 predicted proteins | sample UppTromiDAQMD018_FD_185833 | JGI IMG/M metagenome (GOLD analysis project Ga0209545, IMG submission 185833) | Upper troposphere microbial communities from Maryland, USA - DAQMD-018 (SPAdes) (version 2) | ecosystem: Environmental > Air > Outdoor Air > Unclassified | place: USA: Maryland, Virginia...
ACATGGCGGTGGCCCTGCGGGTGCTGGACGCCTCGATCCAGACCGTCAGCGGTGACGGCAGTACGCGCAGCATCCCAATTGCCGATTTCCATCGTTCGCCCGGCGACAGGCCGCAGCAGGACAACGTGCTGCAGCGCGGTGAGCTGATCACCCACGTCACGCTGCCGGAACCCCTGGGCGGTCGGCACGTGTACCACAAGGTACGTGACCGCGCGTCCTATGCGTTCGCACTGGTGTCGGTCGCCGCGGTCGTGCAGCGAGACGGCTCGGCGCGGTTCGCCTTCGGTGGAGTTGCGTCGAAGCCGTGGCGCGTCGAGGCAGCCGAACCGCTGCTGCGCGACGGCGTAAAGGCCGCGGCCCGGCAGGTGTTCGCCGGTGCCCGTCCGACGCGGGAGAATGCGTTCAAGATCGCTCTCGCCGAGCGCACCCTCGCAGCCGTGCTGGTGGAAGGAGAGCGCTGATGCCCCTTGAATTCAACGCCCCCGCCGGCGACAACCTGTTCGACAAGGCCAAGGTCGTCGGCAAGTCGACCCCGCGCATCGACGGACCACGCAAGACCACCGGCACCGCCCCCTATGCCTACGAGCGCCATGACGTGGCGCCGAACCAGGCCTACGGCTACATCGTCGGTGCCGGGATCGGCAAGGGGCGCATCATTTCGATGGATGCCTCCCGCGCGCGTGCCGCGCCCGGCGTACTGGCGGTCATCACCGCACCGGAAACCAAGCCGGTCGGCAAATCGAACTGGAACAATGCGCCGCTGTTCGGCGGACCCGACGTGGCCCACTACCACCAGGCCATCGCCTGCGTGGTGGCAGAGACCTTCGAGCAGGCCCGCTCCGCCGCGGCGCTGATCCGCACCCGCTACGAGCGCGGCAAGGGCCGCTTCGATTTTCCCGCACTGGCACCGTCCGCGCCGCTGGCAAAGGGGCGTGACGGCAAGCCCGACCGGCAGGCGTTGGGCGATTTCGACACCGCCTACGCGAGCGCCGCGGTCAAGCTCGACGAGACTTACCACACCTCCGACGAAAGTCATTCGATGATGGAGCCGCACGCCACCATCGCCGCCTGGGAGGGTGACACGCTCACGTTGTGGACGGCGAACCAGATGATCGACTGGGCCAGGCAGGGCATGGCGGCGATCCTCGGCATCGATCCTGCCAAGGTGCGCGTGGACTCGCCCTATATCGGCGGCGGCTTCGGCGGCAAGCTGTTCATCCGTGCCGACGCGGTGCTGGCCGCGTTGGCGGCCAAGCAGGTCGGGCGACCGGTGAAGATCGCGCTGCAACGCCCATTGATGCCCAACAACACCACGCACCGGCACGCCACCCTCCAGCGCGTGCGGATCGGCTGCGGAAAGGATGGCCGGATCTCCGCCATCGCCCACGAGAACTGGTCGGGCAACATCAACGGCGAGGACGGCGAAAACGGCACCCTGCAGACGCCGAAGCTCTATGCGGGCGCCAACCGCCTGGTGGCCAACTACATCGCCACGCTCGACATGCCCGAAGGCAATGCGATGCGCGCACCGGGCGAAGCGCCGGGCCACATGGCGCTGGAAGTGGCGATGGACGAGATGGCCGAGAAGCTGGGTCTCGATCCGATCGCATTCCGCATCCTCAACGAGCCCGAAGTCGTGCCCGGCGATCCGTCCAAGAAGTTCTCCGACCGCAACCTGGTGCGCTGCCTGCGCGAAGGTGCGGAGCGCTTCAACTGGAACAAGCGCAACCCCAGGCCGGCGCAGGTCAGGGAAGGGGACTGGCTGATCGGCATGGGCGTGTCTGCGGGCTATCGCGGCGCACCGACGATGAAGTCGGCGGCGCGGGTCCGGCTTGACGGCCAGGGCGGAGTGATTGTCGAGACCGACATGACCGACATCGGCACCGGCTCCTACACGATCATCGCGCAGACGGCAGCCGAGACCATGGGCGTGCCGCTGGAGCGGGTCCAAGTGACCCTCGGCGACTCCCGTCATCCCGCCTCCGCCGGTTCCGGCGGCCAGTGGGGCGCGGCAAGCTCCACCGCAGGCGTGTACGCGGCGTGCGTCAGCCTGCGCCGCAAGGTGGGTGAGAAACTGGGCTTCGACGGCGACACCGCAGACTTCGCCAATGGCCGCATCCAGGCGGGTGGGCGGTCGATCAAGCTGGCGGAGGCGGGCACACTGTCGGCGGAGGACGGCATTGCCTTCGGCGACTTCAAGCAAGGCTACGACGTCGGCACCTATGCAGGGCATTTCTGCGAGGTCGCCGTGCATGCCTACACGGGAGAGACGCGCATCCGCCGCATGCTTGCCGTATGCGATGGCGGCCGGATCCTCAATCCGCTGTCTGCACGCAGCCAGGTCATCGGCGGGATGGTGATGGGTGCGGGCGCGACCCTCATGGAGGAGCTGGTGGTCGACAAACGGCTTGGCTTGTTCATCAACCACGACCTGGCCGGCTACGAGGTTCCCGTGCATGCCGACATCCCGTACCAGGAAGTGGTCTTCCTCGACACGCTGGATCCGGTGATCTCGCCGATGAAGGCCAAGGGTGTGGGTGAACTGGGCATCTGTGGGGTCGGCGCCGCGATCGCCAATGCGATCTACAACGCAACCGGCGTGCGCGTGCGCAGCTATCCCATCACCTTGGACAAGCTGTTGCCCGGCTTGCCCGACGTGGGCTGACGTTGCGCATGGACCGACCCGTAGCCTCACCCGCGCTGGAAGCTTCAGCGGCAGGCGGAGGGGAGCCCGGTGATCTTGCCGAGGACCTGTCCGCAGCGCCGGGCTTCCTCGCCGAAGGTAGCCCGCGCGGCGTACTCGAGACGGCCTTGACGCGCGTGCGCGCGGGGGAGCACGCCGTGCTCGCGCTGGTGCTGGAAACCGATGGCTCCACTTACGCCGGTGCCGGCGACATGGTGCTGTTCTGCAACGGCGGCCAGGTCGGCTGGCTGAGCGGCGGATGCCTGGAGCCCGAGCTCGTGCGACGCGCGGAGCAGGTGAGCGCGGCAGGCCGGGTCGACTGGATCGAGATCGACACCCGCAGTGACGACGACCTGTTGAGTGGGTCCGCGCTCGGGTGCCGCGGCCGGCTGCGGATTGCGCTCCTGCCATTGCGTGCCATGGCCGGCATCGACGCCGTCATCGAGGCTTGGTTACGCGAAGGCGTGTCACTCCAGCGCGACCTTCGCACGTCGGGGCAGGTCGTTTTCCGCGCCGGGCATCGCGAGCAGGCATGGCAGCTGCATCCGATGGACGGGGCGCAGTCTTTTGGCGAGGGCGCATGGCATTTGCCGTTGCTCCGGCTTCCGCGGGCCCTGGTGTTGGGGGGAGGTCCCGAAACGCCCTCCCTGGTTCCGTTGCTGCGGGGCCTGGGGTGGCGGGTCAGCGTGGCCGAACGGAGAGCGCGCTGGGCCTCAGCCGGGCAGTGCGCGGATGTGCATCTTCAGACCAACCCTGCAGAGGCCCTTCATGGCGACCCGTGCGACGCGGCACTGGTGATGCATCACGATTTCGAACTGGACCGGGAGGCGCTGGTGGCCCTGGCTGATACCAAAGTTGCGTTCATTGGACTGCTGGGTCCGCGGCGAAGGCGCGAGGACCTGTTCAAGCTGCTGACACCGGGTCAGCGCCACTGCCTGTCCCCGAGACTTCGATCACCGGTCGGCCTGAACATCGGCGGCCGAGGGCCCGAGGCGATTTCGCTCAGCATCGCCGCGCAGCTGCAGCAATGGCGAAGCGCGCACGGCAGGTGACTGACGCGCATGCGATCGTCGTGCTGGCTGCCGGCGGGAGCACCCGACTTGGCCAGCCCAAGCAGCTTCTGACCCGGCAGGGCGAGACCCTGGTACATCGCGTGGTGCGGTTGGCACGCGAGCTCGCGCCAGCGCAGGTCCTGGTCGTGGTGGGCGCGAACGCACAGGCCGTGACATCCAGCATTGCCGGGCTGGATGCCACTCCGGTAACCAACCACCACTGGGAACGCGGCCTGGCGAGCAGCCTGCAGGTTGCCGGCGCGCACCTGCTGCCCACGGTGACCGCGGTGATGGTCGTGGCATGCGACCAGCCCGCAATCGAGCGCTCACATCTGCAGGCGCTGCTTACCGGTGCCCGCGCCTCGGCGTCAGGGTGCGCGGGCACCCGTCATGGAGACGCGCTTGGCATTCCTGCAGTAGTGCCGCGTGCATGGTTCAATCAGGTGGGTGCAAGCGGTGACCGCGGCTTCGGAGCGCGCCTGCGGCAACTTCCTGTCGATACGGTGCATGTCCTGCAGGCACCGGAACTGGGCCTGGATATCGATACGCCAGAAGACCTCGCGCGTGCGCGCGATGCGGGCTGGATCGATGCCGGGAGGTGACTCGCATGATCACTGGGCCAATGCCTGTCACGCAGGTGACGGACGGCAGGGCTGATGCCCGAACCCTCGCTGCCCGCAGCCCTGCAGAGTCGAGCCACGCTCGACTACGGCACGCCACATCGCGCTCCATCAGGCACATCACCAGCAAGAATCTGCAGCACCCGATCCAACAGAACAGGCTCCGGCACGTCAGCCAGCACCTGCTCCAGGTAATCCAACGGCTCCAACTGCCATTGGAGGAGCGCGCGCAACCGCACAACGGCGGGCGCCCGCTGGTGGGCGTCCAGTGAAACCTGCAGGAGAAGATAGTGCGAGCGCCTCTCCAGCCACAGTACCGGAACGCCCCTGCAGTAGATCTGCAAAGTGGCGTCTTGACGCTGTTCGACGAACTCAAAGCCCTGCCGTGGCCGCGCTTCCACAAACTGCCTTACCTGTCGGCGGAGCAGTGAAAACCGATCGTCGGGGATGCTCTGGAACGCGAGCTGCTCAGGCACCGGCGGCACCGGCCAATGAATCTGCGCCGCAAGCACCGCTGCGAGGCAAAGCACCGTGGCCGCCCAGCGGCACCACGCCACTCAGCCCTCCGGATGCAGCCGCGTACTGGCGTGTGCAGTGAGGCCTAGTCCGGCCATGATCAGACCCTCCATCACCCGCGGGCCAACGTATTGCTCCAACTCGCCGTTCTCGCGGGCGCGCTCCGCGGCCAGCAGGATCTCCAGCACCACGCGTAGCCCGGCCAGCGAGCAGTCGGTGTCCGCCAGGGCGATGCGTCGGCCTGGCATCTGATGGCGTTCTGGCCAGGGCTGGCCATCGGAGGCGGCGCCGGAGCCGATGCTGTGCAGCAGGGCGATGAGCGTGTTCGGATCCAGCGCGGGGCCGTTCGCGGGCGCATCGTGGATCGGGTGCGGGGCAGGGGAGTGGGACTGGGTCATGGCTGGGCTCCTTGCGTGCATGCAGAAGCCGCCACCGATAAAGGTGGCGGACGGTGCGTGGTTCGAAACCCGGTGTTCGCTGAACCGGCAGGCACAAGACCTCCACGCACCGCCCGCCATAGCCGGCCGACGGATTGCCAGCCGGCACCACACAGGGTGATGCCGGCTGGCAAGCGTTTACTTCAGCGAACTACCGGGGTTTCGAATCCCGGCCACCTGTTTTCGGTGGCACGGAAAGGAATACGCCCGGCTGTGCGCGATGCCAATGCAGTAAGGCCGATGCCGTCACCACATTCAACATTTTCAGAATCGTTGCATGCGGCGCAATGAGGTGGGCGCCTTGCGCTGCAATGCTATCGGCGATGTCGGCGGGGCAAGCATGGCGAGTGTCGGCATCCGACCGGCGAGGCGGTGAGCGAGGCAGATGCGACAGGATTGCCAAAGGTCGCCAGGCGTCAGTAGCCCTTCAACGCGGCCCTGGTCCGCTCCAACCATGCGGCATTGTGGCTGCGCGCGTGGCGCGACCAGTGCTGGGCATCATCAATGATGCTGGCGAACAGGCTGCGGGCCTGCTCGCGATCGTCGGGCTGCGGCTGTGCCATCAACCACTCGGCGTACAGGCAGCGGGCGGCGGCATCGTTTCCGCATTCCACCGCTCGCTCGAACGCGGCACGGGTGCCGGGCGCTTGGGCAGCCGCCAGTGCCCGCGCATAAAGGAGGGTTTGTTCCGGCTTGCGGCGCACATCCGGGTGGCGGGTGAACAGGCCGTCCAGCGTCTCCACCGCAAGCGCGGGCTGCCCGGACTCGAGGCGCGCACGTGCCAGGCCGGTCAGGATGTAGGGATCGTCGCCCAGTGGCGAGCTGGCGGCCTGCTCGAGTAGGGTCCTGGCTTCCTCGGCCTGGCCGGCATCCAGCAGCGTCATGCCCAGGCGAACGCGGTTTTGCACGGTGGGCGTGCGCGCCAACTCGGCGCGGGCGTTACGCAGATCCTGGCCCGGGTCCATGAGCTGCCTGGCGGAGCGGATGGCCTGACGGGCGCCGCGCGAGTTGCGGGCTTCCGGGAAGTAGATCGCCAGGAAGTAGACGACGCTGCCGAGCAGCGGGAACGAGAACAGCAGGATGAGCCAGTAGAGGCTCTGGCCCGAGCGGATGGCGTGCACCGCGAAGTAGATGGCCGCCAGTACGTGGAGTCCGATTCCGATATAGGGCATGTGTGCCGCCTCGTCCTTGTGAGGGGTGGAACTATAGTGGGGGAGGGGTGGGGCGCCAATGGGCGGGGTGACCGGGCGTGACGCGTCACGTTAATGGAGGTGGATCCTGCAGGACTGAGCGCTGCATGCCACTATGTGGCGGGGCTGCATCGATGGAAGGGGATACATGGAACGTACGCAGAAGACGCTAACGATGGCTGATGTTGCTGGATGGGGTTTGGCGCTCGTCACGTTCGGATTGATTCAAGGGGCCTTCTATCTGAAGGCGTATTGGGGGCACTTCGGCCTGGATCCCTTTCAGTTTGTTGCGGTGAGTGAGCTTGCGCTGGCAGGGCTTGCTGGGATCGGCATGGTGTTATTTCTCATGCTGCTGGCCTCGCTGTTTGGCGGCTGGGTGGAGATGAAGGTCACGAGCGGCAGCTCCAAAAGCAAGCTGTTCGCATGGCTGTTTCCAGTGCTTTTCTTCACTGCCCTGGGGCTGCTGCTTTGGTGGTCGAACACGTGGCCTCTTCTGATAGGGGTACTTCTGACGGTCATCTGTGCGTTGATCGTGCATCTTTCGCCGGTGATGCCCACCGCAGTGAAAGATTCCCCTTGGCTGATCTACGCCTTGGTGATGCTGGTCTACGTCTCGATAGCGTCAAGCATGCTTGGCTCCCAGCGTGCCGAGAAGATTTCCTCTGGCGGCGGCAAGCACGTGACGGCTGTGACTGTTGATGGAAAGGTCCAGGGCGACCTAAGCCTGATTGGTCGTCTTGGTGACAGCTATGCACTGTGGGACCCGGCGCGGAAAGCTACAGTGCTTGTGCCTGTTGGCGATGTTGGGAGGTTGGAGATTCTGCGAAAGGGTGTGATTCCTGTTCCGGCAGCCCAATAGGGCTGGATCTTGGCAAGCGCCAAGCTGAGAGTGGCAGTGCACTTCAGTACGGGGATAGCGATAAGGGTGCGTTATCAGGGGTGAGGAAATGGCGCCGCTTCCGTATAGATTGCGCCGGAGCTGCTCCACTATCGCTCGGATCGCGTTAGAGCACCCGAAGGAGCATGTAGGCTGCCGTAAGGAAGATGAGTGATGCAAATACAATGTTCAGCATTCCACGATGCTGAGCCAGCGACGTGGATGTGCGCGCTCCGATGATGCCGCCAACACTGCCAGCAACGATGAATACTGCGGCGAGCTGCCAGTTCACCAGTCCGGATGATGCATAGTTGATGGCGGTCGCCAGACCAAAAGCAGAAACGGCCACGAGGGAGCTGCCCACCGCCGCCAGCATGGGCATCCCGGTCGCAGCCACCAACCCGGGGACGACGAGAAAGCCCCCGCCAATACCAAAGAATCCGGAGAGTGCGCCGGAGAACGCTCCCAAGCCCAGCAATGCCGGCGCGTTCCCTTTGCTGAGCCGCACACCTGCATTACCTTCCGCATTGCGCTTGCGCAGCATGAGGATGCCGACCACGATCATGAGCAGGGCGAACAGGAACAGCAGTCGCTGTCCGTCGATGGCCTTGCCCAGGGTCGAGCCGAGGTACGCACCCGCGACACCTGCTGACGCGAAGACCGATGCGCACGGCCATCTCACGTTTCCCCTGCGTGCGTGCACAAAGAGGTTTGAAAGTGCATTGGCCGCAACGGCAAGTGCGCTCGTGCCAATGGCGACGTGAGGGTTGTCGATACCCACCAGGTAGAGCATCAGTGGAACAGCCAGGATGGAGCCGCCTCCCCCGACCAGTCCGAGTATGAAACCAACGAGAATGCCCGAGAGTCCACCCAGCGCGAGCTGCAGCAGGGAGAGGGTTTGCATGTCGGCGGCCGTCAGGCAGGGAAGGAGGGGGCGTCTTGCAGGCGCGAAGCAAGCGAGGAGAGGTCGTAACCAGCCTGGCCTGCAATGGACAGCACCTGTTCGGGCGTCGCGCTGCCGGCACGAACCTGGGATAGCGCCCATAGCGACGCCGAGCGGGTGCCGGTCCTGCAGTAGGCGGCGATGGGTGCAGGCAGCTGCTCCAGCAGCGTTCCGAACTGCTGCACATGCTCATCGGTGATGCTGCCAGGCACGACAGGCAGATAGGCAAAGTTCAAGCCCGCCCTGGAGCAGGCCGCCTGCAGCGCAAGGTGATCGGGCTGGTCCGACTGCTCGCCGTCGGGTCTATTGCAGACGACACTCGCGACGCCCGCCTCCTTCAGCGCGGGGATGTCTGTCGGAGCCAGCTGGCCGGTCACGCGCAGGCACGATGAAAGAGATTGGAGATTCATGACGAACCCTCTGTTGAGCGCAAGCGGTGGAGAAGCCAGTGGAGGAGCATGCCGAGGACCATCGCGGCCGCAAAAACGAGTGCAAACGCTTGACCCGTCGCCAACAGTGCGATGGCTGGGCCCGGGCATACGCCTGCCAGCCCCCACCCGATTCCAAATACAGCCGCGCCGATGACCAGGTTCTGGTCGATCTGACGCCGATCGGGAATATGCAGTGCCGCAGCCAGTACAGGCGCATTGCGTGCGCGGACCCAACGATAGGCGATGGCCGACGGAATCAGGGCTCCGGCCATGACAAGCGCCAGTGATGGATCCCACCTGCCCGCGACGTCGAGAAAGGCAAGTACGCGCGCCGGGTTGGCCATGTCCGAGACCACCAGGCCCAGGCCGAACAGGGAGCCGCACAGGAATGCCGCCAGCCGGATCATGCTCCACCTCCGACAATCATGCGCACAACCGCCACGGTGGCCATGCCGATGAACATGAGAACGCCGGTGGCAACCATGGAACGTGGTGACAGCCTGGCCAAACCGCAAACGCCGTGCCCGCTCGTGCAGCCAGATCCGAGGCGCGTTCCAAAGCCGACCAGCAGCCCGGCCAACACCAACAACGGCGTAGCGGAGATTGAAAGCGAGGGCAGCGCAATGGGCTTGATCGCCAGCGCCAGGCCTGACGTTAACAGCAGCCCTGCAAGGAACAGGCTCGACAAGGAGCGGTCGCCACCTGACGACAGGCCAAGGGTGTTGGCAAGCAGGCCAGAGACGCCGGCAATGCGACCGGTCAGGACCAGAAATCCACCCGCTGCCGTACCGATCATCAGGCCGCCAATGAGTGGCCAGTACCACGCCAGGAAGGGCAGGGTCATAGCAGGTCCACCGGCAGCTTCAGGTAGCGCACCCCGTTGTCATCTGGTTCGGGCAGATGGCCCGCGCGCATGTTGACCTGCACAGAGGGCAGGATCAGGCGCGGCATTGGGAGCGTCGCGTCGCGGTTCTCGCGCATCTCCACGAACATGGCCTCCGTCACGCCCTCGTGCACATGGATATTGGCGGTTCGTTCCGCGCCGATGGTGGTTTCCCATGCGAACCGATCCCGGCCCGTGGCTTTGTAGTCGTGGCAGAGGAACACCCGGGATTCATCCGGCAGAGCCAGCAGACGCTGGATGGAGCGATAGAGCTGGCGGGCCGAGCCTCCCGGGAAGTCGCAGCGAGCCGTGCCGTAGTCCGGCATGAACAGAGTGTCGCCAGGAAACACTGCATCCCCGATGACATAGGCCAAGCACGCAGGGGTGTGCCCCGGCACGTGCAATGCCGTTGCCTGCAGATTTCCAACGGTGAACTCCGCGCCATCGGCGAACAGATGGTCGAATTGGCTTCCGTCGCGCTTGAACTCCGCGCCCGCGTTGAACACCTTGCCGAAGGTGTCCTGCACGGTAGTGATGTGCTCGCCAATGGCAAGCTTGCCGCCAACCTGTTGCTGCAACCACGGTGCGGCGGAAAGATGATCGGCGTGGGCATGCGTCTCCAGCAGCCATTCAACCCGAAGGCCTTCATCCCGGATGTACCGGACCAGTGCTGAGGCGGAGCCGGTTGAGGTGCGTCCAGAGGGCATGTCGAAATCAAGAACGCTGTCGATGATGGCGCACGCTGAAGACTGGGGGTCACGTACCACATGACTGGCCGTAAAGGTGGCGGGGTCGAAGAACGTCTTCACGCACGGCAAAGGCGTGGCGCCTTCGCGCGCCTTGCGCACGATGTCCTGAGCTCTTTCCAATGCAGCATCGACGATGACAGGCGTATTCACGACATGCTCCTGGCGGTTGGATGACAGATATTACTTCATACTTTCCTAAACTATGAAACTATAGACGTATGCCCGTATCCCGGTTCAGCTGCCGTGCTGATTAACGGGTACGCTCTAGCTCTCCTGTCCGGTGCCTCTGCTCTTGAACGACCGCCTTACTGCTGACAACCTCGCCGATATGAAGGAACGGGTGCCTGAAGTGGCCGAATTGCTGAGGTTCATGGCCACACCGTCGCGTTTACTGCTGCTCTGCCAGCTGTCCCAAGGGGAGTCGACCGTGGGTGCCCTCGAGGAAGCCACCGGCATCCGACAGCCCGCCCTTTCCCAGCAGCTGGCCGAACTGCGTCAGCGGCACTTGGTTACGACGAGGCGAGAGTCACGTTCAGTCTTCTATCGCATCGATGACAGCCGCGTTGAGGCGATGCTGGTTGCACTGCATGGGATCTTCTGCGCGGATCAGGCCGGCGGCCAGCGTTGAGCAGAGGCGGCGCGGCGCATGCTGATACCCACCGTGCTGGCAATGGCCCCAGCCGAAGCCAACAGCACATCTTTGTGAGCATCCCATACGTCACCCTGGATGCCGAGATACGCCATTCCCAGGTCCTGGTCGACCACCAACACCGCGGCCCATTCCATTAGTTCATAGGCAGCGGACGTGGCGACGATGAACTGAACGGCAATCAGATTCAGCGTCAACTCGCTGGCCGCAATGTGCCTTGCATAGAGCTCCTTTACCGCAGGCACCACCAATGCACCGTAGGCAAAGTGAACGAGCCTGTCGAAATGGTTGCGATTCCAGTGGAAAAGATCGGAAACCGTCCCGCCAACCAGCTTCTGTGCCCACGCGTCATAAGGAACTTCGGCATAGGTGAAATGGGCGCCCACGGCATGTAGGCATAGAAAGATGAGAAGCAGCGCATTGGTCCCCGGCCGGAAAGGCTGCTTCCACTGCTGGAAGACGAGGTAGGGAACCGCAATGAATGCCAGAAGATTCTCCAGCAGCCAGTCGCGGCGGTGGCTGGGCTCCACTGCGGCCCAAAGCCAACACCCCAGATAGATGACAAGGCAGACCAACGCAAAGCGACCAGCCTCCAACTGCAAGGCAAGGAACCTGCGTTCTGGCCCCGCTGGGTTGAGCGGCTCCAGTGAGGGATCGTCAGTGCGCATAGAGAACCGGGATTCCCGCTCCCAGCAGCAGCTCTTTTGTCATTCCGCCGATGGCCCACTCGCGGAGGCGGGAATGGCCGTAGCCGCCGATCACGATCAGCGACGCCTTGGCCGTGCTGGCATGGTCGACAAGGACCTCACTGGAGCGGCGGTGTTTACCAGGCAGCTTGGTGGCGGATGCGGCGATTCCCCAGCACCGGAGGTGCTCGACAAGGGAGGGCATCACCTTGTCAGCCTCGTCCAGCTCGTCCCGGTACCTGCATATTTCCACCAGCTGCACAGACTGGACCTGCTGCAGTAACGGAATGGCAGCATGCAGGGCGCGGCACGCATTGGGGGTGCCTTTCCAGCCCACGATTGCGCATGCGTTGCCACCTGGCCGCCAGTGTGGTGGAACCACCACAACAGGCCTTCCCGCTTCAAAGAGCAGCGCGTTGAACAGGGCCAGGCCTATCGGGTTGGGAGTCGCAAAGCCTGACCAGCCACCCAGAATGGCCATGTCCGCAGAGAAGGCCAGGCACGCGGCAAGCTCTGCAGGCGTTTCAGTTCCGGCTTCATGAACTTCCACGGAGATTCCAGGGTGTTCTGCGGTTCTCGCCCTGATCCTTGCGGCTCTGTCGGCGGCTTCCTTGCGCAGCGTATCCTGCGCCGCCAGGAACGATGGCCTGGGCGTTGGATCAGGCGTTCCTATCGCAGGAGGCGGCAGGTAGACCGTTTCGATGATGCGCACGCGTGCGCCCTGCGACTCGCCAAGTTCAATGGCGAAACGTATGGCCGCGTCATCTGCTGTTGAATCAGCCAACGGCACCAGAAGGTCCTTCAACATGGCTCTGTCCTCTTGATCATTCCACCGGGACAGGACCGGTGGGGTTGGCCTGACACTTCGGGTGGGCATGTCGACTTTCGCATCCGTCGATGCCACACGGCCGGCAGCTGCTCCAGCGAAGGCAACGGGCGGTCCATCCTGGCGGGTCTCCTTTCGCATCGGGAGTGGTCTGCATTGTCCGCCAGCGCTGTGGGGGCATATTGACGTGGGTCAATGTTCCGGTCGGCGCACTGTTGCGGGCAGATCGACGTGGACATCTGCCCGCCCGCTGTCATGCGGTTGAGAGCACCAGCATCAGGCTGCCGCCAAAGGTGGCGACCATCGCGACGATGCCTGCAATCACCCAGCTTGCGTAGCGTCGCCCGCCGCGGGCGATGGCAAGCGTGCACTTCAGCACTGAATTGCTGGCAAGGGCGGCCGCCATGGCTTGCAGGGCTTCCTCTGGGTCGACCTGACGACCCGCAGTGAGTTGCGCTGCGGCCGCTATGGCAGCGTGCACGTCGGCCAGCCCCGATACGGCGGATATCCACGCCAGCGTGCCCTGCCCAAGCCAGTTCCGCGCAAAAGCGCCGAGCAGCATAAGCAACGCCATGAGGCCAACGAAGGCAAGAACATGCCGGGGTTGGAAGGGGCGAGCACCTGGCGACAGCGCCCCGTGCTGCAGTGAGCGCATTGCCCGCCAGCCGGACATTGCCGCTACCACAAGAGTGGTCACACCCGATGCAAGCAAAGGCAATGCCAGAGGCGTCAGCAACTCGGGGCAGAGCAGCGCGACAACGATTCCAATCTGCGCCAAGGTGCCGATGTTGGAAAGCAATCCTGCCCCTGCAAAGGCCGATGCGTTGGCCGGATCATCGCGGGCTTTGCTGGCCATCGCCGCGATGGTGGCCGTACTTGAGACCAGCCCTCCGGCGAGAGCGGTAAGCGCCAGGCCCAGTCGCGGCCCCAGGAAGCGCAGTGCGAGATAGCCGGCCGAGCTCACCACCATCATCGCCACCACCAGGAAGCCCAGGCGCTGGGGATTGATTGCACCCCAGGGATCGACCGCCCGAGCAGGGAGAAGCGGCAGCACCACGAAGGCAACGGCCACCAACAGCAGCGCGTCATGCAGCTCCCGTCGAGTGAGCTGTCGGGTAGCGAAATGGTGGATGCGGGACTTGGATGCCAGAAGCAGGACCGCAACGATACCGGCCGCCGCAGCCAGCACGGTAGAGTGCATTGCGGTGACCCCCAGCAGCCAAGTCAGCAGCATCGCAAATTCGCTGGTTGAACCGGGATCATTGGCGGCGGTATGACGATAGCTTGCGATCGCCATGCCCACTACGCCCAGGCCTGAGATGAGGAGCGGAATTGTGCCAACCCCGGCCGCCAAGCCGCCGGTCAGCCCGATCACGGTGAACGTGCGGATTCCGGCACCTTCAGAATTGCCGCCACTGCTGCGCTCTCGCTCCACTCCAATCAGCAACCCCAGCCCGCCGGCCGTAGCCACGCCCCAAGGCGTGAGGTTCGAGGCCTGCATGAGGTCCATCATTGGTCAATCCTATCCGTCCAGGCCGGTTGCCGCTCCGTGCGGTGGACCTGCGTCGTGTGTTCGTGCAGCGCAGTGGGCATCAGCCTCAGGCATCGTCAGATCAACCGACTGCATCTGTTCGGCCACGCATGCGTTCCATCCAAGTTCATGCTCTATTCGCCGCCGCAGCGCATCAGCTGCGTCGGGCTCTCCATGGGTGACGAACACCGCCCGCGGGGCCTTGCCAACTGCGCCCATCCATTCGAGGAGCTCATCCGCGTCTGCGTGCGCGGATGCAGAGGAGATCTCGACGACTTGCGCCTTTACGCGGACTTCCTGGCCGTAGATGCGGATGTGGGTGGCACCCGCCGCCAGGGCGGCGCCGCGTGTGCCCCCCGCTTGATGGCCTGACAGCACTATCGCGTTGCGATGGTCAGGTGCAAAGGCAATAAGGTGATGAAGAAGGCGCCCCCCAGTCAGCATCCCGCTCGCAGAAACGATGATCATTGGACCGTGCCTGCGGTTGAGTGCCTTCGATTCGTCCACGCTGTTGACGACACGGGTGACCTTCCGGATCAGATCAAGATCCTGGTGGGTCAGGCGATGTTCGGCCTTGTAGCGCTCATACAGTGCTGTGACATCACTGGCCATGGGGCTGTTCAGATGTACAGGCACCGCCGGAAGGCGTCCCTTCGCCTGGAGGCTGATGACTGCATGGAGCAGAAGCTGCGCGCGCCCCACCGCAAAGGCCGGGATGATCACCACGCCGCCGCGCGCCAGTACGGGTGAGAGCGCCTGTTCGATCTCTTCGTCCAACGCGGCGCCAGCATGCAGGCGATTGCCATAGGTAGACTCCACCACCAGCCAATCCGACTCAGGTGGGGGGGAGGGGGGATTCATCACCAGATCATGCGGGCGACCTACGTCGCCGCTGAAGACAAGGCGGGTTCCCTGGAACTCCAGGGCCACCGAGGCGGCGCCAAGAATGTGGCCCTGGGGAAGCAGTGTCGCCACCAGTCCCGGAACCGGCTCGAAAGGCTCCCGATAGGCTACCGGGCGCAACTGTCGAAGACAGCGGTGGGCTTGTTCAACGGTGTACAAGGCCTCCGCAGGATGATGCCTGGAACTGCCTTTGAGGTTGGCGTAGCCTGCTTCTTCCTCAAGCAGCTGAGCCGAGTCGGGCAGCAGTATTCCGCACAGGTCGCGGGTTGCCGGGGTACACCATACCGGACCTCGATATCCCGACTCGACCAGGCGGGGCAGGTAGCCACTGTGGTCCAGGTGCGCATGCGTAAGTATTACCGCGTCGATCGATCCCGGTTCAACCGGAAACGGGGCCCGGTTCCTCAGGCGTAGCGCCTTGTATCCCTGGAAAAGCCCGCAGTCGACCAGAACCCTGCAGGAGCCCGCCTCGACCAGATAGCGCGACCCGGTCACGGTTCCCGCGGCCCCCAGGAACGTGAGGCGGAACCGTGACGACGTGGCCTTGGAAGGACTGGTGTGCATGTCGCGTATCCCGAGTTGGAGCCAGACCAAGGTGGGAGTTGTTCCGGAAGGCGCTTCCCGCCCGCAATGGCGCGGCGTTCCTGGCGCCATCAGTGAGAGTAGAGGACGGGCAGCGTCGCTTCGAACAACAACTCACGCGTGACGCCACCGAACGCCCATTCACGGAACCGTGAATGGCCAAATCCGCCCACGACCAGGATGTCTGCGCCGACGCGAGCTGCATGCTCGAGAAGCAGGGCCGCCGTCCTGGCGCCTTCCTTTTTCTGGATCTTCGCCTGCACCTTCACTCCGTGACGGTCCAGGTGCGCGGCGATCTCTGTCATGCCACGTTCCTCGACTTCCCCATTACCGTCTTCCACCACCACGATCAGGTGCACTGACCGGGCTGCCTGCAGCATCGGTAGTGCATCGTGCAGTGCCCTGGATGATTCCCGCGTGGGTGTCCAGGCCACCAGCACGGTGGCTGGTGGCAGCGCTGCGCTGGAGTCCTCGGGAATGACAAGCACCGGACGCCCGGAGGCCGTCAGCAGGCTCCCGAAATAGGAGCGGCCAAGATCTCCCTCGGCCGTATCGCCTGCAACCCCGGAAATCACTGAAATGTCCGCATGCACGGCCTGCTGGGCAGCAACCTGCGCAGGCGCACCGTAGAATGCCTGTACCAGGCGCACCTCGTGGGAAATGTGCTCTCCACGCAGACGGGCGTTCAACGTCGCCACATTGGCTTCACCCTGCGCCTGCAACTGCAGATACAGGTCCCCGATGGCGAAGTCGGCAGACGGTCCCCAGGCGCTGACCATCGGATAGGGAAGACTGATCAGTTCCAGTACCGTCAGATGACTCTGAACTGCTCGCGCCAGCCTCACTGCGGCAACCAGCGCTTCGTCGTCGCTGCTTGAACCGGTCCGCGGAACGATGATGTCTTTGAACATTGCGACACTCCTTGGATGGTGCAGACGCCAGGTGCGTTCACTTCTGAGTGCATCGGCCTGCAAAACGAGGATGCAGCGGTGGCCAGCTAGTGCGAAAGCAGCACCGGAAGCGTGCTTGATCTCAACAGCGTTCGCGTCACGCCGCCAAAGATGTACTCGGACGCCCTGGACCTGCCATAGCCTCCGGCCACGATCATGTCCGCGCCGGATTCCTGCGCGTAGCCCAGGATCACTGGCGCAGTTCCGCCATCCATGTGTTCTCTATGCACAAGATTCGCGTTCACCGAATGCTGTTGGAGATGGGCCAGTAGAGGTCCAGCCGCATCGTTGTCATTGCGTCCTGCTCCCGCTTTGGATGACACATACAGAACGTCAACGTGCTCGGCCAGTTTCAGGATGGGAAGCGCGTCGTGTACCGCACGGATGGCCTCCCGCGTATTTTTCCATGCAACCAGGACACGTCTGGGTGGGATCCGCGCGCCGTCTCCAGGCACGAAGATGATCGGGATCCCGGCTTCCATCAACAGCGAGTTGGCAAATGCCACTTCCGTTCCGTGATCCTGTCGATGCAACCCGACGATGGCCAGATCTGCCGTGCGTGCATGTGGCAATGTCTGGTAGGTTGCGCTCTCCCAGACGTTCTCGTTGGAGCGGACCTCCCACGCGGCCGTTTCTCTGGCAAGGCGCTCATCCACCCGCATGGAGAGTGCTCGAACCGTCTTCTTGGCCGGCTCATGCAGGGCTGCATACTCCGATGGGTAGTACATCCAGCCAGTCGCGATGGGTACGGCGATGCTTGCCCCTATGAATGCCACCACTCTCGCGTTCGAATGCCGTGCGAGTACAACGGCATATTCCAGGGCACCCTCGTGTACGCGACCCAGGGCGAAAGGGAGCAGGATATCTTTGTACATGGCGGACTCCGGTTCTCTGTAGATCTGTAAGTGCAGCTAACGCTTGCTGGCACTGTGACGGCCATCGCGCAACTGGATGTTGATCCATATCAACGTCGTGGGCGTTCGTGCCGAGGATGCGTGGCTCTTTGGGAAGAACCTGCTGACAACAAGGACATGATGGGCAGGCGCTGGCCAGCGGATGTTGACCAGGATCAATCGAATGGAGGTTGCCGGCGTGATTGACATTGATCATTTGCATCAATCGGCAGATTTGTTGATCTGGATCAGGTTGACGCGACAGCAGCGGGCGAGAATCCAGCTCGACCATTCGTGTCGAAGTGCTATGTGGTGAACAGGATGTAATGCATCGCCCTCGCAGGATCCGCGCCGAGCCCGTTCCTGCATGCCGCAGTCGCGTCGGAACGAGATCTCCGGTACCACCTGAGCTTCAGCTCGAAGGCCTGCACGGCAGTGCACTTGGGCCGGGTGGTTGAGGAGACAGTGACCTGCGACGACGGCGCCCCATGACGGCACTGATCGCCGCCAAGGGCTTCGGCATCACAGTCGGATCAATATTCCCGAATGGTCGTCATCGATGGTGGAAACAGCGGACCCGTCCACATAACCCCAATCGCTACTGGAGAACTCTCATGGCACTACCTACCCGCTGGAACGCGTTCGGTCAGAACAGTCGCTTTGATCTGCTTCCCGACCTGGAAGATCTTGCGCGGAGCATCGGCCTGCGTGGCCCATTGGCGCGCCAGTATGAGCATATGCTCGAGATGCGCATGGACGTGACGGAGGACAGCCAGGGCTACCACGTCCGTCTGGACGTGCCTGGCGTAAAGAAAGAGGACATCGACATCTCGATCGATGGCAACCAGGTTACCGTAACCGCCGAAGCCAAGCGCGAAAGGACACATGAACAGGAAAAGGAGTTGTACAGTGAGCGGTATGAGGGGCAGGTGCATCGCTCCTTCAACCTGCCCGCCGATATCGACGGCGCCAAGGCGCAGGCCCATTACGATGGAGGTGTTCTGAGGCTTGACCTGCCCAGGAAGTCGGGCAGCGGCTCGCGAAAGTTGCCGGTGAACTGAGCCGACGCGGCGCTTCCATCGACGAAGAGGGGAGCGCCGACCACCTCGCACCGGACGGCCAGGCGGATGTGGCGATCAGTCGCCCGTACGGTCGTTCAACGCGGCGCACAGCCGTTCCGATCAGAGGCCTGCAGCGGCGTAGCAGATCCCAGGCCTAAGACGGCATCATTGATCTGCGCATCGAAGTAGGGCTGGATGGCGATACCCAGCCTGGCCCTTGCCACGTGGATATCGTTTCCCAAGGCATCGCACCCTCTCTGCACATCGATCGCGAGAGGCTCAATCGCGTCCGTGACGTCATTGGCGAAGCGGGCCAGTTCGGGATGATGCGCCAGGGCGGTGATCCGCGAGTGCCGAACCCCGTTGCGCATCGCTTCGAGCACAACGGATCCAGGCATCACGCCATTGCGCGGAAATGCAGGTCGCTGGTCCAGCGATTCACGACCCATCAATTGCCCGCGTTCCTGCGCCAGGTCAACGTTTACGCGAAAGCATCCCTCAGCCAGCAGGCTGGCCGCCGCTACGGCAAACTGGCGCGCCCGCTCAGTGCCGAACGGCGTGCCCAACCGGTGCAGCGCGTCTGCCATTCCGATGAAGCCGATGCGCAGGCTCTGATCGGCACATGCCCCGTAGCGAAGCAGGGCGTTGTCGAGAAGGCGGACCGCGAGGCCAGCGGTTGCGACCAATCGCTGGCAGTCCAGACTCGCCGCGCCCACGGGTTGCGGGCGGATGAAGGCCGCGAGATTGAGGACGGCAGCAAGTCCTGGCAGCGTTCCAATGGGTTGGCCGGTGCCTGCCAATGCCAGCAAGCGCTCGTCGGGGAGCAATTCCCAGCGACTGAACACGCTGATGAACCGCTGCATCCACAGTGGGGCCATGGGACCTTCAACACTGGCAAGCGCCTCGGCCACGCGTCGCCAGGTCAGGTCGACCGTCGTGTCGTGCAGCTTTCCGCCGTCCCGCCAGCGGAAGCGTGAGTCCCAGACTTCAACGGCTGTCAGCGACGTGAACCGGGTAGTGGGTACCACGTGATCGCCCCTTCGTGCCTTCCCGCGTACATTGCAGGCGCGCACCGAAGCACTTGTTGATCCACGTCAATCCCATTGCACTTTTTCACTGGTGCCCAAGGCTGCGTCGCAGTGCGGTGGCCAGTTCCTCGCGGGTGTAGGGCTTGCGCAGCAGTTCAAACTGACGGGACTGATCGACGTCGAAGGCAGGGCTGTCCTCATAGCCCGACGTCAGCAGGATGGCGAGGTGTGGATGGGTTGCACGTGCGGAGAGGGCGAGCTCGACCCCATTCATGCCACTGCCGAGCATGACGTCGCTGAACAACGCACCGGCTTCATCGTGCGCGGCCAGATACTCGATGGCCTCAAGTGCAGATCCAAATGCCTGAGCGTGATACCCCAAGGATCTGAGGAATGCGACGGCGATGTTGCGTACGGCGGGCTCATCTTCCACCACGACTACGCACTCGCTGGGTGCGTTGACCACGCTGGCCGGTGCTGGCTTCGCGTCGGGGGTGCTGGCGATGGCGACGGGTAGCGACAGTCTCACCCGGGTGCCATAGCCAAGTCTGCTGTCGATGTGGAAATGGCCTCCGCTCTGCTCGACAAAACCGTAGGCCATGCTCAGACCCAAGCCGCTGCCGCGTCCGGCCTGCTTGGTGGTGAAGAAGGGCTCGACTGCGAGCGCCAGCGTTTCCGGCGACATGCCGTGGCCTGTGTCGCTTACGGTGAACACAATGCTGGCGCCGTCCTCTTCCGATACCACTGCTTCGGCGCTCAGACGGATCTCTCCGCCGTTTGGCATGGCGTCGCGTGCATTGAGAATCAGGTTCAGAAGGGCCGAGTCGAGTTGGGACGCGTCGGCGTAGACAGCAGGGGCGTCCGCTGGGCATTCGACCACCAGCTGTATGGTATCGCCCAGGGTGCGGCGCAACATCTTCTCCAGATCCTCCAGCAGACGCGCTGGAGACACCGCAGTCGGGCTGAGGCGCTGTCGCCTCGCAAAGGCCAGCAGCTTTCGGGTAAGTTCGGCACCGCGGCAGGCAGAGCGCAGCGCACTTGCTATCAGTTCCGCACTGTCAGGATCTTCCGAACAGCGTTCCTCCAGCAGTTGCAGGCTTCCAGACATCACGGTCAGCAGATTGTTGAAATCATGGGCGATGCCGCCCGTCAACTGACCGATGGCTTCCAGCCGCTGTGAATGGGCCAGCAGCTCCTCGGTACGCCTGCGCTGGATCATCGCGGCAACAAGATTGGCTACCGATTGCAGGAGATGCATGGCGTCGTGGTCGAACGCCCCGCGCTGCGGCGAGTGGACTACCACGACGCCCATCGTGTGGCCGCGATCGAGCAGAGGGACCATGGCACCGCTACCCGTTGTGCCTCCCAGCAGCGGCAGGGGACGCGAACTTCCTTCCAGATCGTCGAGCACCAGCGGGTGGCTACTGCTCACATACTGCCAATGATCGGTGTTGAGAAGTCCATCGAATGGCCAGGGTGTACCGATCGATGCCCTGACCTCCATCAAGGGTTCTTCTTTGAGGAAGGCGATCATGACCGCATCAGCGCGCAGCGTGATCGAAAGCAGTTCGGGCACGCGGTTGATCAGTGCATCTTCGTCGGTAAGCTCGATGGCTTCCTGGCCAATGCGCGCGACAAGCGCGTCGTAGCGGGCGCGGACCAAGGACTGTCGAGCACGCTGGGTTTCGGAAATGTCTCGTATTGATGCAAGGAAGTGGAGGCCTTCATCCATCATCAGGGGACTCAACGCGATCTCGACTGGAAACTGCGCTCCGTCACGACGCTGCCCCACCAGTGCCATGCCGGCACCTCCCATGGGCCGTATACGGGGTGACTGCATATACCGCGCGCGATGGTTGCGGTGGCGCGCGCGGGCATCCTCGGGGATCAGCTGTTCGATGGACAGGCCGGAAAGCCCACCTGCTGTGTAACCGAACAGCCGTTCGGCCTGGTGGTTTGCCAGCGCGATCCTTCCGGTTTCGTCCACTACAACCAGCGCGTCGGGAACCGACTCGAACAGTTGCGGGAACACGCCGACCATATCTAGAAAGGATGTGTCTGGGCGGCGAACAGATAGCCTGCGCCACGGACGGATTTGATGATCTGCGGTTGACCGGCGGCGTTCATCTTGCGACGCAGACGGCCGACCTGCATGTCGATGGCGCGATCGAACGGCCCCGCTTGGCGGCCGTGGACCGCGGTCATCAACTGATCGCGGCTCAGCACATGGTTGGGTCTGCGCAACAGCGCGACCAGCAGATCGAACTCGCCGGTGGTCAGCTCGATATCACAACCATCCCGGCCGATCAGACGCCGCGAGAAGAGTTCCAGTCGCAGGCCGGCGAACTCGAAGCCCGTAGAGGCGGCAGAAGATGGGGGCGGCGACGCCGGCACTCTCCTCAACACGGACCGGATACGTGCAAGCAACTCCCGTAGATCAAAGGGCTTGCTCACGTAGTCGTCCGCACCCAGTTCCAGCCCCACCACCTGGTCGACGGACTCGCCTCGACCACTTACGATGATCAAGGAGCCTTGCCAGCGACTGCGCAGCTCGCGCAACAGGTTTAGGCCATCCTCGCCGGGCAACCCCAGGTCCAGCAGGATCGCATCGATCGTAGACTTGTCCATCACCGCCCGCAGCGCGTTGCCATCTGCAGCGATGCTGACCTTGAATCCATGCTCTCCCAGATACCGCGAAAGCAGCCAGGCAACCTCTGGGTCATCATCGACCACCAGCACGTGGGGTGCCGTGGCGGACGCACTATCGCGGCAAGAAGGGCGCTCTGGCATCGGGCAGCCAAGCAGTCAAGGGACCATGCGCGGATGTTTACTCCAATATCACGTGCCGAGCAAGCGAGCGGAGCTGGGAGCCCTGACAGGAGCCCGGCACCGGCCGGCTCGACGGTGCAACGGCATCGGGGTCAGGAACAGGCCAGAATCGATCGCAGCCGGGCCTCGTCACGGATTTGGATCTCACGCCGGTTCACGACAATTACGCCAGCCGCATCAAGATGGGAGAGCGCTCGGGTGACGGTCTCCAGCTGCAGGGCCAGGAAACTGCCCAGATCGGCGCGGGTCATGCGCAACAGGAGATGCTGTGCGCTGTAGCCGAGGGTCTGCAGGCGTGCGGCCAGATCCAGCAGGAACGCCACCACCCGCTGTTCGGCGCTCAAGGTGCCCAATGCAAGCATCCAACGCCAATCCCGGCGTATCTCGGCTGCCAGCATGCCGGTAATGCACGGCAACAGGTCGCCCCGCTCACCCCTCAGCCACGACAACGGCAGTTCCCAGACTTCACACGTGTCCAGCGCTATCGCATCGCAGGCATAGGTTGGCATGTCGAATGAATCAATGCCCAGCAGCTCGCCGCGCAGATGAAAGCCGGTGACCCTTTCCCGGCCATCCTCGCTGAGCACGCAGGTCTTGAACAGGCCTGCGTGGACCATGAACAAGGCATGGCAGGGTTGGCCGGCACGAAAAAGGAATTCCCTCGGCTGCAGCCGGCGGCGTTGCACCGGCATGTTCTGCAACAGTGCCATGATGCCCTGCGGGCCGGTGCCGGGCGGTTCCTGGGCAAGCTCTGGAGCCACAAGCTGCAGGGATGAATCAGGAAGAAGCTGACCGAGCAACATAGCCGCGTTCCTCGTAGGGTATGGGAGGAACTTTACGGGCCGGGCTTCACTGGCAGACAACGAATGGAACACGGTCTGTAACGATGTGTAACAGACTGGGCCCTGGTGCTGGGGGTTCCCGATGGAATCAGGCAGCCCCTGCCGGCCCCTGCAGAGGCGGCCGTGCTCCCCCAGGTCGTTGGCTGCCTGGATAGTTGATCCAGGTCAAGGTTCGGGTTGCACGGTGCCCTAGCATGGGGCCGTCCTGAATCGAGGCATCTGCTCATGACAAGCTCGCCCGCTACCCAGACCACCACTACCGAAAAACCGTGGTTCGAAACGCTGCGCGATGGCAGCGATGTGCTGATCCGCGCCGTCCGCCCGCAGGATCGGGAGGCCGAACGCGCTTTCATCGAGGGGCTCTCCAGCCAGGCGCGCCACTACCGCTTTCTTGGCGGTCTTTGTCATCCCAGCGAAGCACTTCTGTCGCGCCTGACTGTGATCGATCCTGTCAGAGAGGCCGCCTTCGTTGCGCTCGACACGGGCGAGGTCAACGGCAGCATCCTTGGTGTCAGCCGTTTCAGTGCCGACAGCAAGGGTGAGCGCTGTGAGTGTGCGGTCACCGTATCCGACCAATGGCAGAGCAGGGGCCTGGGTACCGCACTCATGCGCCATCTCATCAATGTCGCGCGATCACGTGGCATGCGGACGATGTATTCCGTGGATCTTGCCAGCAACGCCGCGATGAACGACCTGGCACGTCATCTTGGTTTCAGTTGCCGGACCGACCCCGACGATCCCCGCCAGGTGGTCCACGAACTGCAACTGTAACCGGCTGATCGCCACCAAGGCTGATCTGTGAAAGCAGATCGACGGGTCCTGCTAAAGACAACGCCACCGGCACCGAAGGCCGCAGTCCAGCGGTGCCGATGCAAATGAGCGGTACCGCTGGGAAATGTGACTGTAGGGCTGCGACCTGCGACCTCAATGAGCGAAGAGCACCGGCAGATGCGTGGCATGCAGCAGTTCGCGGGTGACCTCGCCCAACAGCCATTCGCGCGTCCGCCAATGTCCATAACCTCCGGCTACGATGAGCTGCGCCCCCGATGCTCGAGCATGTGCCAGTAGACTCTGCGCGATGGACCCGCCCACGGGCGGCCTGGAGACAACGTTGACCTCGATGCCATGACGGGCCAGATGGATCCCGATATTCAGGCCGATCCGCTCCCGTTCTTTCCGCTTTCCTTCCTTTGCGGCGGTCATGAAGGGAAGCGCGTCGTTCAGGGCGCGGCTCGCCTCCTCGGCGGGATGCCAGGCGATGACGATGTGACTGGGTGGGGCGTGCACGACGGCGCGGGCCGGCACAGCCAGCACCGGTCGCCCCGATTCGAAAAGCAGCGCGTGGAAGTACTCATGCATCAGGCCCCTGTCGCCATTTCCCTGGGGCGGGGCCGCGACGCATGCCACATCGCTGAACCGCGCGTGCAGCGCTGCGACATGGGCCGGGTCTTCCAGCAATGCTTCCTCCAGCCGGACCTCCCAGGAAATCCCCTGCGTCTCCAGGTATGACCGTAGTCTCGACGCGTTCTGCTGGCCGGCCTTTCGGAGCACTTCATGCACGGCAAGCACACTGGGTTCGGGTGGGAACCCCCAGGGATTGGCCGAGGTGATCGGCAGGTTCACCATTTCAAGCACGGCAAGATGCGCGTTGAACCCCGAGGCCAGCTGGACGGCAGCCGCAAGCGTGGGCTCGTCACCAGGCGTTCCGGTCATGGCAAGAAACAGATCCTTGATCACGACGAATCTCCGTGGGAGGGCGGAACTGACGATCCCACGTTATCTGCAGGCGCAGATTGACCTGGATCAACGGGCTCACCGCCCACTGGACGACGCGGCCATTGGTGAGCAAGGCGCGGGAGCCACCTTTGCCGCAGCCATTCGGCACTGCCCAGAAGAAGGGGTGGTAGCACCAGTGCGACGGCCAGCAACGAGAGGGGAGGGCGCTCAAAACCGAACCAGCGTGACGGCCCCGCAAGGAAAGTGACCGAGGCCAGCAGCAACAGCGCGGACGCCACGATGATCCAGAACACTGGATTGCGCCGGCGCCACCACGCCTCTCGCTCGGCGCCGATGCGGTTGGTCACGATGAGCGAGAGATTGCAGATGACCAGTGCGACAAACGGCAGTGTGCCGGTCTGTTGCGCAGGCAAGGCCAGGCTGCGTCCCAGTAGATAGACGACGATGACCGCCGCGAACGCGAGCCCCCCTTGTCCCAAGCTCTCCAGCACAAGCGGCGCATTGAGCATGCGATGCTGGGGGCTGCGCGGTGGGCGCTGCATGATGTCCGGTGCGCCGCCTTCGCGCTCGAACACCAGCGTGGACGCAGGATCGATGATCAGCTCCAGGCACACCACATGCAATGGAAGCAGTACAAGCGGCTCCCCGAGCAGCAGCGGCAGCAGTGCCAAACCGGTGATTGGCACATGCACGGCAAGGATGTAGCGCACCGCGCGGACGATGTTGTCGTAGATGATGCGCCCGCGTCGGATGGCGTGCACGATCGTTACGAAGTTGTCATCCAGCAGCACGATGGACGACGCTTCGCGGGCGACATCGGTGCCGCGCGCGCCCATCGCCACGCCGACATGCGCCGCCATGAGGGCTGGCGCATCGTTGACGCCATCCCCGGTCATCGCTACCACCTGGCCAGACGCCTGCAGCGCTTGGACCAGCGCCAGTTTCAGTTCGGGCTTGATCCGCGCGAACACGTGTGTATCACGAAGCTTGCGAGCGATCTCCTCCCTGTCGTGGCTGAAGATGGCCTCACCCACTGCCACAGTGTCCCCGGGAATACCCGCCTGCGTGGCTATCGCGCGAGCTGTTTCCGGGTGATCGCCTGTCAGCATGAGGACGCGGATACCTGCGGCGGTCGCTTCGCGAACCGCCTCGGGAACGCCAGCCCGCAGTGGATCGGCGAATCCCACAAGGCCACGCCATTGCAGCGGGCAATCTCCCAGGCTGGCCGGAGGCGAGCACAGGCCAGCGCCTGCGGGACTGGTGGCCACCGCGAGCACGCGCAATCCGCGCCTGCCCATCGCGGCGACGTCGCCGAGCACGGCTGCTCGCTGTCCTTCCGGCAGTCCGCACAGGAGGGCGACAGCTTCCGGTGCTCCCTTGCAGAAAACGCCGATGTCAGCGCGACCAGGCAGGCGCCAGGCATGCCCCACTGCGAGCAGCGCACGTGTCAGGGGATACTCGGCGACCCGTTGCGCACCAGGCGGGCGCATCACCGATGGCCTGCCACGCAGTGCTGTCCGCAACGCGCTCTCCATCGGGTCGACGGCATCATCTGCTGAGGCGGCGTCAGCGGATTCCAGCAGATTTCGAAGGTCGGGGGAGAGGTGGCCCGGCAAGCCCGAGCGATCTCCATCCGTGACCAGTTCGACGACGGCCATCCGGTTCTCGGTGAGCGTGCCGGTCTTGTCCACGCAGAGGACCGTCACGGCCCCCAATGCCTCGATCGCAGGCGGGCGCCGGATCAATGCCTGGTGCCGGGCCATGCGCCATGCACCGAGCGCCAGAAAGACGCTGAGTACGACCGGAAACTCTTCGGGAACATTGGCCATTGCCAGGGTGACGCCCGCCAAGGCGGCCTGCAGCCAGTCTCGGTGAAGGAGGAAGTGAAGGACGGCCACCAGCGTGCTCGCCGCGAGGGCAAGCGCCGAGAAGACGAGGACGGCGCGCCGGATCTGCCGCTGCATCGGCGTCGGCGGTGTACGCAGGTGTTGCATTGACGTGCCGATTCGGCCGATGGCGGTGTCAGCACCGGTGGCCGTCACTTCGGCAGTCGCGTGCCCGCTCACGACCAATGTACCGGCGTGTACGCGGTCCTGCGCGGCCATTCCGGAAGCTCGCCGCACCGCTACCGATTCACCGGTCAGCAGTGATTCGTCCAGCTGCAGCGCCTGGTCGCCGGCCGTTGCGCCGTCGGTGAGCAGCCGCGCATCGGCAGGCACCCGGTCGCCTTCTGACAGAAGCAGGACATCGCCCGGCACGATGTCCCGGCTCGGCAGCGACTGAATCCGGCCGTCACGTCGTACCCGGGCCATCGGATTCCCCAGCTCCCTGAGCGCTTTCAGCGCCCGCTCGGAGCGGTATTCCTGGTAGAACGTCAAGCCGACCACGAGGAGTACCGATACGCCCAGTATGGCTGCGTCAGCGGGATCGCCCAGCAGTAGATGAATTGTCGATGCGCCGACGAGCAGCAACAGCATCGGTTCGGCGAGCACGCTGCGAATGATGCGCAGGCCGCTGCGACCGTCGGACTGGGGCAGCACGTTGGGGCCCTGTGATGCCAGGCGACGCAAGGCCTCGGCAGAGGAGAGGCCCTGCACCCGACCGGCTTCCGGCAGAGGAGGCTGCGATGCCATGGTAGAGATGACGACTGGCACGGGAACGTGTCACCTTTTGGGAGGCTTCATCCTGAGCCAATCCCGGTCACGGTCTTTGATCCACATCAAGAACCGGCGCCTTGGCCCAGCCAGCGGGGGAGGCCTGCAGCCCCCTCGACTGGTTCCACTGCAGACGTTGCTGCGCGGGTCATCGGCGCAGGTGGCGGATCGGTGCGCGGCGCTAGCGCGCCGTATAGCCACCGTCTATGACCAGTTCGGTGCCGGTGACGAAGCGGGCCTCATCGGAAGCCAGATAGACCACACCCCACGCGATGTCATCCGCCTCCCCAACGTGTCCCAGTGGATGCAATCTGCCAAGTTCGGACAGGGCAACGTCAAGATCGGTGGCGCCGCTGTCGCGCAGGTGATGCTCCACCAGTGGGGTGTGGATGTAACCCGGATGCACGGAGTTCACCCGGATGTTGTCAGTTGCGTAGAACAGGGCATCGGTCTTGCTCATCAGGCGCACGGCCCCCTTTGAGGCATGGTAGGGGGGCAGGTCGGCTGCACCCACCAGGCCATAGATCGAGGACAGGTTGATGATGCTGCCGGCACCGGCCCGGCGCATGTGGGCAATGACGTGCTTGGTGCCAAAGAACACGCCCTTGACGTTGACGGCCTGGACCCGGTCCCATTCTACTTCGGTAAGTTCATGGGTCGGCTTGTTCGCACCGGCAATGCCGGCATTATTGACGAGGACGTCAACGCTTCCGAAGGCGGCAGCTACTGCGTCGATCGCACTGCTGATGTCCGACTCACGCGCGACGTCCACATGCCAGTAGCGCGCAGAACCCCCTGCTGCGCGCAGTTCCGCGGCCAGCGCTTCCCCTTCCACATCCAGCAGGTCGAACAAGGCGACGGTGCCGCCCTCCTGCGCCATACGCCGGGCGCACGCCTGACCAATGCCAAGTGCTGCCCCGGTGACGATACATACCTTGTTCTGCAGTCGGTTCATGACCATTCCAGACGGCACGACGCTTTATCGGCCTCTGCAGCAATGTTGTGCCAACCAAGGGCGAGCAGCTTGATCTGGATCAACAATCCGGGTTTCCATGCCAGCACGTACGTCTACCGACGCGGGCCTTTACGCTGAATCGGCAGCGTAAAGGCGCGCCATTCCACGAAGGCAGCGTCGATCGCCCCGCGGCCAACCTCGAACCAATCAGCCTGCAGATGGCGATGGGTGGGGCGGAGCAGCGCAATCAGGGGGCAGCGAGCACGCCAAACCAGGCGCCTATTCCGTAAGTGGCTGCCATTGCTATTGCCCCCCAGACCACGACCCGCAGAGTGCCGCGCAATGGCGACGCTCCACCAAGCCGGGCCGCGACCGCGCCGAGGGCGGCCAGAAGGCACAGCGTGGTGGCCACGACCGCTGCTGCCAGGTTGCTGCGTTCCAAGGCTGCAACCAGAAGAACGGGGGGCAGTGCACCCACGATGAACGAAGCTGCAGAAGCGACCGCCGCCTGCAGTGGCCTTGCCTTGAGTACCTCGTGAATCCCAAGCTCGTCGCGCAGGTGGGCTGAAAGCGCGTCATGTGCGGTCAGTTCGCGGGCAACCTGCTCTGCCAGCGCTCGCGTCAGTCCTCTTTTCTCGTAGATGCCCGTCAGCTCAAGCAGCTCCGCTTCCGGCTGGTTCACCAGCTCACCGCGCTCCTTCTTTTCGTCAGCATTCTCGGCATCGGCCTGTGAGCTGACCGAAACATATTCGCCAGCCGCCATCGACAGTGCACCGGCGATAAGGCCGGAGAGGCCAGTGACAAGAATGGTCTGGGTGACCGCTCCGGCACCAACCATGGCAACGACCAGGCTGCTGGTCGATATGAGTCCATCATTTGCACCCAGGACGCCAGCGCGCAACCAGCCGCCGCACTGACTACGATGGAATTCTCCGTGGCTCATGTCGTGTCCTATGAGAAGAAGGGAGCGCAGGCAAAGCGTACTCCCAATTCTCCACGTGATGGCGCCACCTGGCCGGGCCGAAGGTGCGGGAGGCGAGCCGCAGGCCTGGCATCTGCAACCACAGGCTGAAGCGCGCAACGTCGCCCAACAATATCCTGTCGAATCACTAACATTCATCTAACAACGGCCTAATCCTGCCTTAATCGCATGGGCTGACGATCCCGTCCCATGGACACGATCCCACAGCCGATTCCCCTGGCCCCTCATCCGGGTCGGTTTGCCGAAGCCTCGCTGATCGGCCCCGACCATCCCGATCGAAGAACGGTCGAAGCGTTCATTGCCAGGATCTACGCAGAGCGCTTTGGTGCCGACGTACGCACGTTCATGCCGCACTTGCTGGCCTATCGGGACACCCAGGGCGAGCTGGTTGCGGCGGTGGGCATGCGGCGAGCCAGCGAGGGCGCGCTGTTCGTCGAGCACTACCTGGACGCGCCCGTCGAGACGGTGCTGGCAGGGCGAGTTCCTGCACCCCCCGGGCGTCCGCAGATCGCAGAGGTCGGTCATTTCGCTGCCTCCACCCCCGGCGTTGCCCGTGAGCTCATCGTGCAACTGGCATGGGTGCTGGGTGCTGCCCAGGTGGACTGGGTCCTGTTCGTTGCAACACAACAGCTGCGCAACGCCTTCGTGCGCCTGCATCTGTCACCGATCGAGCTGGCCGTGGCGCGCGCAGAGAGGATGGGGCGAGGCGCCGCTGATTGGGGGCGCTATTACCAGTCGCAGCCGCGCGTGATGTGCGGGGACATCCGCGAAGGCAACGCCTTTCTTCGAGGCTTGGCCTGCCCTGTAGCGCTTCCGGCGAGTGCCTGTGGAGCGGGAGATGCACGATGAGCAATAGCTCCGATACGTTCCAGGCGTTGCTCGATTCGCACCGGCAGCCGATCCTGGCAGGCCAGGCCCACATTGATGCGCCGGGGCTGCGCGCCCGGGTGGATCGACTGGCAGGCAGCCTGGAACAGACTGGACAGAAGCGCGTCGCCAGTCGCCTGGACAACGGGTTGGACTGGCTGGTGCTGGACTTGGCCCTGCGCGTGGTCGGCGGCGTCCATGTTCCGCTGCCCACGTTCTTCTCCGAAGAACAGCTGCGCCATGCGCTGCACACCAGCGGCGCCCAGCTGTTGGCCACGTCGGCGGCAGCACCGCCGCCGGGGCCTGCAGGCAGCCCAGCGCCACCGCTTCCCGGCATCGACGCCAAGGGCTGGAGATTGGACCTCGGCACTGGCGGGATGCTGCCAGAGGGAACCGCGTGCGTGACCTACACCTCTGGCAGTACCGGGCGCCCGCGCGGTGTGTGTCTGTCGGCGGACACGCTGCTGACTGTCGCCTCGTCTCTCGCTGGCGCGGCGCGGGCAGTGTCGCCGCGCCGACACCTGTGCCTCATGCCGTTGTCGACACTACTGGAGAACGTGGCGGGCCTCTACGCGACACTGCTGGCGGGTGCGGAAATCGCGTTGCCGTCATTGCAGGAAATCGGCTACACGGGCGCGTCCGGACTGGATGTCCCCACGCTGCTGCGCTGCCTGCACAGATATCAACCGGAGAGCATCATCCTCGTGCCCCAGCTGCTGCTTGCGCTGGTGATGGCAGCCGAGCAGGGCGCCGCTCTTCCTGCATCGCTGCGCTATCTGGCCGTGGGCGGCGGAAGGGTGGCCACGACCCTGCTTGCACGTGCGAAGGTGCTGAACCTGCCGGTGTTCGAGGGCTATGGCCTGACCGAATGTGCGTCGGTGGTCTGCCTCAATCGACCCGATGCAAGGCGCGAGGGCAGTGTCGGCCAGCCCTTGCCGCATGCGCGGGTGCAGATT
>Ga0209545_100131_pt1 | contig 28547 bp, 23 predicted proteins | sample UppTromiDAQMD018_FD_185833 | JGI IMG/M metagenome (GOLD analysis project Ga0209545, IMG submission 185833) | Upper troposphere microbial communities from Maryland, USA - DAQMD-018 (SPAdes) (version 2) | ecosystem: Environmental > Air > Outdoor Air > Unclassified | place: USA: Maryland, Virginia...
TTGCTAGTGCGTCACGTAGTGCGGGCCTTGGCTTGTGAAACTTCTGGATGCGAACCACGACTCTATCCAACCCGCTTGGCTCGAAAGAGTCAACAACGACCTTCTGGATGTCGAAGTATTCGGGGCCGCTATCACGTATGCCGTGCTTGACCACGTGTTGCGTTCCACAAGCTCCACATGGCACAAGTGTTGCCCCGCTGAAGCCCTTGCCGGGCTTGATGAAATATCCGCCAATCGATACCCGCAAGTCGCAGTGAGGGCACTTTAGGTCAGTGGGCATTTTGATGAAGCCTATCTAGGTCTGCTCTTGGCCGACAGCCGTCCTTGAGCGAGGGCAAGCCTTTCTACGGAGCGCTACGCGCCCCTGTTGTCTCGCATAAGCCTCCCTGTAGCGGGTGCCATAGTGGCCGAGAAGTCCCCGGGAGCGCATCACTCAGGCTCGATTTGAGCCATCCAAACGATGCTCCCCCCTCATCGCGCCAGTGAGGCAGGGCGGTCGAGCACTCGACACCACCCCTCATAGGTCATCGCCAGAGGCTCCGGCCCTCATCCGCCCCCGACCTGGTCAAGCTCCCCTTTAGGACTGGCCCGTCATCGCGCCACGAAGGCGGAGCTTCTCTCCCTCTGACTCCACAGAGGGCACCAGCCGAGGCCTCGGTCCTCGCTCGCGCCTGATCTAGGGCAGTCACTCTGCACGGCTGGCTGATCTTGGGCGCCCTCAGCCCCACGGCCAGGGCCCGCCCTCGATGCGACGTCAGGACACAGCCCGCAAGGTTGCATGGTGGTCCAGCGCCAGCCTTTCGCCGGCAGTTCTGTGTGCTCCTGCAGGCCGCGCTTCGCCGGTGGCCAGCGTGGGCACGCCCCGAAAAAACTAAATATCAGTGGCGGAAAAACTAATGTGTAGTGGCGTTCCGCAAGTGAGCTGTTTGCTCATGGATGAGGGGGAGGGGCCCTGCATGCCCACTTGATCCCTGTTGAGGCGGCCCCCCTGATGCTGCCGCTACTACTCCAGTGCCACTATCAATCGCCGTTGTAATCGAAGTCACACTGAGCTAGAACCTCGGTGGGCTCATAGGTCCCAAATGATCCGCGCGGGCGGCCGTACTCCGAGATGAGGTGCAAATGCTTACGAGCACGCGAAGCTAGGACGTAAAGAAGCTTGCTGGCAGCGACATCACCCTGGGCATCGTTGAAGTGTGGCACCATGCCCTGCAGAAGGCCGAATGCGATGACCACATCAAACTCCGCGCCCTTGACCCCGTGGATAGTCGATACGGTGATGCCGTTTCGTTCGCGGAACACCTTTTTGAAGAACGATAGGTCAGTGATGTAGGTGGCGCCGGAGTTCTGTAGCCTCTGCAGTCTCGCTTGTGAACTTGCAAAAAAAGCCTCCCTATGCTCCACCAGCGCGGGGAATGCACTCAGGTCAATCCCCAGGCGATTGAGCAATGCGACGAACGCTTGGTCTAGGTACGCTAAGCCGTCTGTTTCGGTAATTGCAAGGGAGTTGGATTCCCGCAGCAGCGATCGTTGCGTGATCCTCGCTGTATCGACGCCCAAGTCCTGTAGATCGGCGATGACGTCACGCGCCCATCGCATACGTCTAACGAGCATCTGGGGCGATGACTCCGTCAGCAAGATTTTGGAGAGCTTGAACCAGAAGTTGTCGGGATCATTGCTGAATGGAACTAATCCTGGTCCGTCGAACTGCTGGTTGGGGAGTAGTGACACCAGTTTTCGAGTTGTAGATGCCAGCAAGATCCACCATGGCGCAAGCACGCAGATCTCTTCAGGTGCGTGCCCTCCATCCAAGCTCTTTTGAATAAGCCTGGCCAGCTCATCATGAAGGTCCTGATGCGAAATGAGTCGGTTGTATGAGACGTGGCTTGGAAAGCCTACCATATCGCCCGAGCCCTCAATGTCGGACGCGTGCACGTTGAAGTTGGAGAAGTGCCGGATGATCCGTGCGCTTGACCGGTAGTTCAATCTCAGCGCCATTGCCTTCAGCGGGAGGCCCGTCATGGCCCGGAAGTCGCACACAGAAATCGCATAGCCGCCAAGGGAGCCATATATCGCCTGGTTGGGGTCACCAACGATAAATGTCTTGGTCCTTCCGGCGCCAGCCCGGAGGATGGCACCCACCAGGTTGTACTGGATTTGTTTCGTGTCTTGGTACTCATCCACGAGGATATATGAAAATACCTGCGAAAGCAGGGCCGCAATCTGCGGCTGTTTCCGGATCAGGACTTGGGCGTACCAGAGGATCAACTCGAAGTCGATTCGTCTTGTAGTAGCCAATTCGTGAAAATATGCTTTTAGGACTTGATGGATACTTTCATGCTTCCAGGTATCGGCACAACCTAAACGGTATCCGTCCGCTTCGAAGTAATAGTCACAGTCCCATACCGTCAAGCCACTGTAGGGTGCACAAAGCCGTTTTAACATATTCTCGCGATCGTGCAGGTCTAAAACTGTGTAACCGCGAGATAGCTCAGGTAAGTAGATACCGTATGGCTTGATGATCCATTCGAGGCAGAAAGAATGGATGGTTCCGATCCACAGGGCCGTTGTATCAACCCCTAGCGCCTCAATTCGCTCCTGAATCTCGTCAGCGGCCCGGTGCGTGTAGGTGATGGCCACCACGATGCGCTTGTCTGTTCGCCGAGATAACTCATAGGCAATCTTGTAGGTGAGCGTACGCGTTTTCCCGCTGCCTGGGCAGGCATTCAGAAAGACGCTCGACGGCTCTTCAACGGCGGAAGCTTGCTCGGGATTGAGCTCGGATGTATCCCACACAAACATCATGTCATCTCGGCCAAGAAGGCATGCACCACGTCGCCTGGCAATGCTAGTTCGGCCGCTACGCGAAGAGTGGCTAGATCTATCTCCGAGCGGCCGAACAGATCCACCATAGAATTGAAGTCTTTGAGACGTGGGCGCGCTGCCTCATCCTTTTCCCACACATGGCTCATGCGATAGCGGACGATTCGCATAATAAGGGGGCGCGAAAGCGGGCCATGCGCAAACATCACGGCTTCTCGGATGTATTCGGGCATAACGGCTTGGTGATCCAGCGCTTGTGCAAGCAAGATCGCAAACCAGCCCTTGCCTTCCTTCTCGGCCATCGTCAGGGTCCGGTATCCACTCTGCCAGATGTTCCCCGAGCGGAGCTCCGTGGTCGCTTGAGCGATCGTCGCGGCCGACGTGTACACCTTAGTGACGCAGTTCACGAAGGCTTCGTGATTTCCTGCGCTAACTAGATCTACCTCGAAGGTATGCGTAGCATAGAAGTTTCGGACCCAGGCATTGCCCGTTATAAATGCGTCCAATTTCGTCCTCCGCGTTGCACCGGCAGCTTGGGAGCCGACCGCCTTTCGCTTCCTCGATGCAAGGGCGTCGCTATCCGAGGGGTCCGGGGTCGTGTCGAAGAAGATCTCGTCAAGATCCGTGACGATCGCGCATCGCTTGCGGATCCGGATGTCGTGGAACAGGACCGCGACGTTCATGAACCCCGTGCTGCGTATGTTGATCACGCTGATCCCCAATTCGTCTACGCTAAGGCCTAGGATGCGCTTGACTAGCAGGGGAACTAGGATTTCTTCCGCATCCCCTTCCACGAGGATCACGCTCTTCGCGAATAGCAGGTTACTCCGCACTGCATCTAGGTATCGTTGGATACTTGTCAACTGGGCAGGGTCCAATCCCGCCGCTGGTTGGTATGCCTCACAGAATGAACCGCGCCGCCCTAGGATATTCACCTTGGTCACATTGCTGACCTCGGAGATGTGCGTTGAATGTGTCGTGTATATGACTTGGGCATCGTTGTAAGAGATGCGTTCAAACAGCGTCTTTTGTATGTGGGTGTGAATATGCGCTTCTGGTTCTTCGATAAGTAGAAAGTTCGCGATCGCCATTTTCTCGCGTTGATATCTGAATTCCAAGAGCTTGAGTGTCAAGTAGATGAGATTGGCGCCGCCGAGGCTAAGCTCATTTATCGTCCCTTCGTAACCGTCATCCGATTCTCCAACGAATAGACGCAACGACTGAAATAGCTCCTCTGCCTCCTCGGGCAGGGCTGACCGGATCGAGAGAGAGGTCGGGGAGTAGGTTTCGCCAGCGGTTTCTTTAATTGTCTGACGAATATGCTTCCGAACGGATTGAACATCCTCCAGCGCCTCAATGTCTCCATTGAGATCCCGTACCTTGCCTACTATTGGAACGAGCGCCGCCTCGTCTATGTCACCGCTTTTACTTTTAAGTAAAGTAAACAGGGGGTTGGTGCGATTGTTATGGAATTCAGCAACAACGTCGCGAAGTGCCTGGATGAAGGTGAGTGATACCTCTTTAGTAACGGACAAGAATCCCGGCACTTTGCTACCAATCTCAGGAAACTCGATTTCTCTAGGGATGATACAGTTGTTGAAATCTCCGACGATGCGTTTATAAGTCTCTGGATCAGCGAAATCAGCGGAGCTTCGCCCAGTGAAGATGGTCTCGTAGTCGTCTATGGCTATGTCGTTGCGGATTGCGTTCAACTCGGTGCACGCAAAGTCTCCAAGGGCCGCTAGCTTCAACCGAATTTCCTTTTTTGGGCGAAAGATTAGGTTGTAGGTCGCCTTGGAAATGGGGCCGTCTTCGATACCAGCCGCGCCGTGCAAGAACAGGGCTTGGACCGACTCATCGGGACTGAGGTCCTCGAACTCCATGCTGATGATTATCCAGTGGCCTTTCCATAGATCCAACGCTCGGCTGAAATCGGACTCCTCCAACCGATAGGCTGCTCGAACCATGTTGTCGTCGAGAAGAAGGCGGATGGCCCGGAGGATGTTGGACTTGCCCGCGCCGTTCTCTCCGATGATGGTGTTGACCCCACGCTGGAAAGCCAAGCTGGTGTTTTGGAAGTTCCTGTAGTTGACCAGCGTGAGCTTTGAGATATGCATGTCTTTTGCCTCCGTTTGACCCGGGAAATGCCAGATCCCTTTGTAACCCATCGTAACCTGTTTCGCTTTTGAGGTGCGCGCATACGTTGGGGCTTCTGAGTGACGAAGTGCCTGTAAGTCAACTCTCGTCGGACTTGGCGGAGCCCCTTTACGTCCGGGCAGGCTTGTGAGCCTTCACGCATTGGCTGGCAGCCGCGTTGGTGCGGAGGTTAAAGCGTTAAGCGCGGTCCGGTGTAATTTCAATTGCGCTGTTTACGCTCGGTCAAGTGAGGCGCACCAGCGGTTGCTCTCCCTCGTCGCGCCAGGTCGGCGGGGCGTTCGAGGCTCTAACCCCGCACAGCCCATCGCGAAGGGCGTCGATCCTCATACACCGCCCACCAAGACGGACGGCCGCGCCGTATTGGCCCTCTATCGCAGAAAGGCAGTGACGCCGGAAATCGCTGGCCAAGACCTCGCTCCTCGGTCACGCCCGCTCAAAGCCTTGATGCGACGTGAGTCCAGCCCACACGACATCCCGGTGATCCCGCTCAGGCTTTTTGCCGCCCCTTCGGCGTTCCACTGCAGGTGAACGGTGCACCAGTGCGGGAGCACCCGAACCCGACGTCCGAGGCTTCGCTCCTCGTTCGCGCTCTACCGAGCGCAGCCAACCTACACAGGTGGCTCAAGGTGGGCCTGCTCAGCCCCAAGGACTAGGGTGGCCCATGTGCGATGGGACCTACTCGGGCCGGACAGCCGCCTGGTGATCCAACTCGACCGTTCGCAGCAAATTCTGGATGCGCTTGCGAGCCGCGCTTCACCCTGGCCAGCGCGTTTGCGCCCCGAAAAAACTAAAGATCAGTGGCGGAAAAACTAATGTGTAGTGGCGTTCCGCACCAGCTGCGGAACGCCACTGAGCACGCAGCGCGTCACGCAGATAACTCGTTGATTTCTCACGTCCTCGCAAGCCATGCGCCATCGATCTTTAGAGGGATGCGCCACTGTACCTTCGTCTGTACCGAAAACGCGCCACTGTACTTTAGATTTTTTGGCCAGTAAGGCTCAGGAGCTAGCTATCGGCCGAGGCGCAAGCGCTCAGTGCCGATGTGTGGCGGCGTCGCGGGTTGCCACGGGCTCTCGTGTGGTAGCTAGCGGCCCTTTGCTGCCGTTCGCAGGGGCCGGCGTCGATGACTGCTGTGCAGCGGGTGTAGTCCCGCGCGCCGGGGAGGGGGATTCACGGTCACTGCCGCGTAGCGGCCATCGGCATTATGATCACCTTACCGGTGGCGATTACCTGTGTCGGTAGCGAGGCAGGCATTCAAGCCGTTTGGCCGCACCGACTATTCAGCCGTCGTCGAACGTCCGGTGCTCAAACAGTCCAATTGGTGGGTCAATTTAGAGCGGCGCCAAGAGTCAACCGTTCCATTGCTCGATCGCAGAATCCAGCTTCCTAACGAAGTTGCAGAGTCCAGGATGACGCTCGAAGCAGGTCGCGATGACTGCGTCGGACAAGCGTGAGAACCGCAAGGCAAGTTGAACCTTATTCCCGCCAACCGCGACGCGGCCCGCCGACACCTGCAGGAATCCCTGTGGCATCACTTCTGCCACGTAGCACTCCATCGTGTAGCCATCAGTGATGTGGATCGGGTCAACTCCTGTTCCAGCCAACTCGGTTGACACCCTGAGTTTCGTGCGTCCAAGGGCGTTCGACGCGAATAGTGATCCGAAATCATCGATGGCGAAGTCGTTGTCGCGGTCGATGCAGATGGCCGCGTTCCGGTTCAAGCGCAGCAACTGGATCAAGTCTTCGGGTTGTTCCTCGGTGCCTTCGCCAGCCTGGACAACAAGGGCCGCATCGTCGTCATTGAATGGTGATGAACTGGGCGACGTGAGCCCTGAGAAATGAACGAGGCAGCTACCATCAAAGAACGCGTAGGAGAAGTGCACGTTCTCAATTAGCCGGGACTTGTGCGGTGCCCGCTGCGAGCGCCAAGCGCGCAGAAATGCATTTATGTAGATGCGATCAGAGGGGCCTTCCACCCAGACAACCCCGTTGGATTGGCACAAATCGCTTGCAACGCAACCGAGCCGATCGAGTATTGCGGTGATGTCTGGTTCGCGAACAACCTGACCTCCCAGGAGGTGAAAGACAGCAACATCTCTCCCCCAAGCCCTGCGATTCAGAAACGAAGGAGAGTGTGTCGCAATGATTAGCTGCAGACGCTTTCTTGAACTCAGAACAGCCAACTCGGCGATCAGTGCGCGTTGCAAAAGGGGGTGGAGATGTCTCTCGGGCTCATCGATCACGCAAACAGAGTTGTCCTTGCAGCTTTCAACCCATGAAAGCAAATCAACAATCTGCTTCCAACCAGAGGGCAGATATTCGGGTAGCACCCTGCTGCTTTGAAAAAGGTCATCGCCATGGTGCTGATGCAGTTCCCCGTTTGATTCTGATAGGTCTCCCGCCTTTGCTGAGAACTCAAACCCGGCTTCTTGGTGCGGTCTCTCATTCTTCGGGAACAAATGCTGAAACCTTGGCAATATCGACAAGTAGTCTTTAAGCTCGGGTGCTGAACTCTGAGTACGAGGCCATGATGCCCCCGCCCTGTCGAGCCCTGCAAGCAGCGAAATGAAGGACTGGAGATTCTGCTTAGGAATGGGGCCCGAGACTGGGAGCGTCGATTCAGCGGTGATGTAGGGCATCGGCATGGAGACGGCGGAGGGATGCCCAACGGTCATATGCGTTTGTTGCCGATCCCATGCCTGAGTCTTCTTATCGTCTTGGGCTGGTCCGGTCTGACTAAAGATCGCCCGGATCGATGCGCCGTCAGCGAATCTCATCAGGAAACCGGACACAGTATCAGCCGGGATGTTTTCTCGCCGCAGCCTGGCCAGCAGTTCTGGCTCAAAGATGCTGCGAACAGCATCTAAGACAGTTGTCTTCCCGCAGCCGTTTGGCCCAGCGAACACGTTGATGCTCTGGAGGTGGAGGTCTCGTGACTGGGAAAAGGGCGGCGGCGAGTCGTGCTTCGAGATCCTTGCGAGGCCTCGCAGAGAGAGGCACTGCAACTGAGAGATGTGCTTTGATCTCATAAGCCAATGGTAGAGGCCCGCGCACCCGCTTGAGTAGCAGTTCTTGGACCTGGACTCAACGGAGAAAACTTGAGTATACCGGTGAAGCTTACGGTCCCTCGAACCGATGCACGGCGAATCGAGCAATCGAATGGCGGCTTCTTAAGGTTGAAGCGGTAGTCCACGGCCGAAACCGGTGTTGGTCGTCGCGGTCACTCGCGGACTCCCCTGTAAATGACGCAGATCAGCCTGAAGCTATCTTCCAGTAGGGAGCCGCGACTGTCCGCTCCTGGCCTACAACTGTACGTGCGCGAGGGCAAGCCTTTCTATGAAGCGCTACGCGCGCCTGGTGTGTCGCATATGCCTCCCTGTAGCGGGCGGCATGGTGGCCGCGATGTCCCCGGGAGCGCATCACTCAGGCTCGATTTGAGCCATGCAAACGATGCTCCCCCTCACAGCGCCAGTGAGACAGCGCAGCCGAGAACTCGAAACCACCCCTCATAGGTCATCGCCAGAGGCTCCGCGCCTCATCCGCGCCCGACCTGGTCAAGCTCCCCTTTAGGACTGGCCCGTCATCGCGCCACGAAGGCGAAGCTTCTCTCCCTCTGACTCCAGAGAGGGCACCAGCCGAGGCCTCGGTCCTCGCTCGCGCCTGATCTGGGGCAGTCACGCTGCACGGCTGGCTGATCTTGCGTGCGCTAAGCCCCACGGCCAGGGGCGCCCTCGATGCGAGGTTAGGGCCGCCCGCAAGGCTGCATGGTGATTCAGCGCCAGCCTTTCGCCGGCAGTTCTGTGTGCTCCTGCAGGCCGCGCGTCGCCGCTGGCCAGCGCGGGCGCGCCCCGAAAAACTAAAGATCAGTGGCGGAAAAACTAATGTGTAGTGGCGTTCCGCACCAGCAGCCTATGGCTGTGATTTTGTACAGCTTTACCTGCTCAGTCGAACGAAATACATTAAATTTTTACATCATGTTAATGATACTTAACACAATGAAAGTAAGATGATTAAAATAGGGCGCTGATGCCCTGCCCCAGTTTGTAGGGCTTCAGCCGCTCCGGCTGCAGGCCCTGGCCAAGGTATCCAAGGCGCAGCTGCTGTCACAGATCCATTTCATCCCGCCGCCATGACGAGTGACTCTCAACAGAACGACATCAACGAGAAAGTGGCCTTCGGCACGACGGCCGTCGACGAGAACGACCAGGCGCTCGAACCAGCGGTACCCGCTCGAACTACTCGCCGGCGTGGCCGCCCGCCCGGAGCCAAAACCCGCGCGGCCAACACGCACATCACGGCAGACGAATTTGCGGTTCTCCGCGCGGTGGCCCAGGGCATCGATGTTGGGATCGCTTCGCGGCAGTACCTCCTGTGGACGAGCCGCGTTCCCGAGCGCGCCAAGTTAGTTGAAAACTTCGGCCTGATCCTGGCCAGAATTGAAGCCGGGGCAAAGAGGCTGCCGGACGCTGGGGCGGCTCGGAGAATGGTTCGAGGCCTGCTGGCCCTACAAGCCGAGGTGGTCGAAGCGGAAGCGTCAAAGCATGCTGCATCGGCCCCGCCCGTGGTCCAAAGCACTGTGCCCGGCGCTCCCGAGAGACCCTCGCTCGAAGAGTTTGCTTTGCAGTTCGATGAGGACATGTTCTCGGAGGCGGATCTCATCAGAATGTACGAGGAGGAGTATCCCGACGCCCCAAGCGCTGCGGCAGCGCCAGCTGGGCAAGCGCTGGAGGCGCCTAGCCAAAGCCCTTCCCCGCAAGCCTCCGAGGGTGCAATGGCCGCGTCCGCCCTGTCGGCAGTTGAGCGCACGGAGCGTCTACTTACAGCCATCGACTGGTTGGATAACCACCTGGGCCGGCGCCCGAGTCGGAACGATCGGGTCGAGCAGTGGTTGAGGATCAACGCCAAGCAACGCCAGGCGCTCAATGAAGTGGGCGTGCTCACCCTCGGCAATCTGGTCGATTGGATGGCCCTTCGCGGCGATGAGTGGTATGGCTACGTCCCAGGCTACGGCGTCCGGCGCGCCGAGGATATCCGGCTGTGGATGGCTAGGTGGAGCATCCTTCCGGCCCAGGGCCTCAAGCAGCGTGCCTTGGTGCCCCAGCAAGACCCAGCTGGTGAGCGAGGACCCCAGCTGGCTCCACTGTCCCAGCTGAATTGGCCCGAGCATCTGCGCGGCCACGATGGCATGCTGAGAACACACGCGCCCAACAGCTTGGGTGCCGGCAACGACATGGAGGCCGTTACCGCCTGGTTCCAGCTCATCCGACAGAAATCGGCGGCGACCCAGGTGGCCTACCGCAGGGCCGTTGAGCGCCTGGTGCTGTGGGCCGTGCACGTGCGGTTTGTCAGCTTGTCCTCGATGACACTACACGATCTGCTAGCGTTCAAGGACTTCCTGTCGAATCCGCCCACCGAATGGGTTCAGGACCGCAAGGCGCCCCGTACGGGCAAAGCCGAGGAGTGGCGTCCGCTGCGAGGGCCGTTGTCCGATACGAGCCTTGAAGTCACCTTTGTGGCGATCGGCTCCATGTTCAGGAGCTGGCACACGAGCGGCTACCTCACCTCGGACCCCGCAGACGGCATCGTCGGCTCCAAACGCAAGGACGCCAAGATGGATGTGATGCGCTCGTTTAGCGAACAGGAGCGAGAAGTCATCGGGCGGACCTTTTCTGAGATGAAGGATGGGTATGCCAAGCGGCGGCTTGCGGCCATCATCCGGATACTGGAGTCGGCTGGCCTGCGGCGCGAGGAACTGGCAAAAGCCACTTGGGGACATCTGAGCCGCTTGCGCATTGACGGTCGTGATACCGAGCAATGGGGCCTTAGAGTTGAAGGCAAAGGCTTGCGTGTAAGGAACGTGCCTATTAATTTGGATACCTACGCAGCACTCCTTGCTCATAAGGAAGATAGACTCGCACTGCAGGCCCGTGGCCTCATCCCCAAGCCAGACAAAGAAAATGATATGCCTTTAATTGGCTTGCTGGATGAACGATGGATAGAGTCACGTAAAAAGATGAACGCGATCAAAGAAAATGAAACTGACTCAGAGAAGGATGGCCGTCAACTGGTTGTGGCAAAGGACCAGAGGTTTCAAATGGTTCTCGTTAGGGAGGATGGCTCGCATCCGCAAATGAAGGCCGAAGAGAAGGCAGACCAGAATAGCTCGAAGAATCATGTCGGAGGCCTTTCAGCTGCCGCCATTTATTCACTCCTCAAACAGTTCTTCCTTAAATGCTCCGAAGTGGCGGGAGAGTTGCCTAGCGAGAAGCGCACCACCTTCAAGCGTGCCTCAACGCATTGGCTTAGGCACACATTTGCACACCACGTGCTCAAGGCCACGGGAAAAGATCTTACGGTCGCCCAGTCGCTTCTGGGGCATAGCTCCATCAATACGACCGCGATCTACGTGAAGGCCGACATGCAGGCTCGCGCTGCCGCCGTCAACGCCGTCCGCCCTTCTGTGTGAGGTCATCCCTGTTCCTGATGCAGGGTTGGAGGACGATGCGGGACCCGGGCCTTGTCCCCTGCGCAGACTCAAGATTGAGATGGACTGCCACGGCTTGGGTCGCAAAGTCCCCAGGGCGCTGCTGGAACTGCCTGGCTCGCTCCCGATTCGGAAGCGCAGCAGGAACATCCGACTCGAACCTATGGGGGTCGTCTCAGAAAACGGAAAATAAAGCACGCTAAGGCATAGCCGAACCTGCCAAGCTTGCTCCACCCTGTAGTGACGCGATCAGCGGGCAGGAAACGTTCCCCCTTCGCGCATGGCAGGCGCACACCAACTCAGACAGCACGGCCTCCATGCGCGCCAGGTCAGCCATTTTCTCGCGCACGTCCTTGAGCTTGTGCTCGGCCAGACTGCTGGCTTCCTCGCAATGGGTGCCATCCTCCAGCCGCAGCAGCTCGGCGATCTCATCCAGGCTGAAGCCCAGCCGCTGGGCTGATTTCACGAAGCGCACCCGCGTTACATCCGCCTCGCCATAGCGGCGGATGCTGCCATAGGGCTTGTCAGGCTCCAGCAACAAGCCCTTGCGCTGATAGAAACGGATGGTCTCCACATTGACCCCGGCCGCCTTGGCGAAAACGCCAATGGTCAGGTTCTCCAAATTGTTTTCCATATCGCTTGACTCCGTACATGAGTACGGAAGTAAGGTTACGCTATCCAATTTCAATTCGAAAGGACAAGCGCATGTCTGAACCAAAAACCGGGCGCGGCGCGCTCTTCACTGGAGGGCTTGCCGCCATCCTCGCCTCGGCTTGCTGCCTCGGGCCGTTGGTTCTGATCGCCTTGGGGTTCAGCGGCGCTTGGATCGGCAACTTGGCGGTGTTGGAACCCTATCGCCCCATCTTTATCGGCGTGGCGCTGGTGGCGTTGTTCTTCGCCTGGCGGCGCATCTACCGGCAGGCAGCGGCCTGCAAACCGGGTGAGGTCTGCGCGATTCCCCAAGTGCGAGCTACTTACAAGCTCATTTTCTGGATCGTGGCCGCGCTGGTTCTGGTCGCGCTCGGATTTCCCTACGTCATGCCATTTTTCTACTGATCGGAGTTCACCATGAAGAAACTGTTTGCCTCCCTCGCCCTCGCCGCCGTTGTTGCCCCCGTCTGGGCCGCCACCCAGACCGTCACGCTGTCCGTACCGGGCATGACCTGCTCCGCCTGCCCGATCACTGTCAAGAAGGCGATTTCCAAGGTCGAAGGCGTCAGCAAAGTTGACGTGACTTTCGAGACACGCCAAGCGGTCGTCACCTTCGACGATGCCAAGACCAGCGTGCAGAAGCTGACCAAGGCAACCGCAGACGCGGGCTATCCGTCCAGCGTCAAGCAGTGAGTCACTGAAAACGGCACCGCAGCACAACGGACGTCATTGTCTGGCGCCACAAACGATAAAGGATCTGTTGCATGACCCATCTAAAAATCACCGGCATGACTTGCGACTCGTGCGCGGCGCACGTCAAGGAAGCGCTGGAAAAAGTGCCAGGCGTGCAGTCGGCGCTGGTGTCCTATCCGAAGGGCACAGCGCAACTCGCCATCGTGCCGGGCACATCGCCGGACGCGCTGACTGCCGCCGTGGCCGGACTGGGCTACAAGGCAACGCTAGCCGATGCGCCACTGGCGGACAACCGCGTCGGACTGCTCGACAAGGTGCGGGGATGGATGGCCGCCGCCGAAAAGCACAGTGGCAACGAGCCCCCGGTGCAGGTAGCGGTCATTGGCAGCGGTGGAGCCGCGATGGCGGCGGCGCTGAAAGCCGTCGAGCAAGGCGCGCAGGTCACGCTGATCGAGCGCGGCACCATCGGCGGCACCTGCGTCAATGTCGGCTGTGTGCCGTCCAAGATCATGATCCGCGCCGCCCACATCGCCCATCTGCGCCGGGAAAGCCCGTTCGATGGCGGTATTGCGGCAACTGTGCCTACGATTGACCGCAGTAAGCTGCTGGCCCAGCAGCAGGCCCGCGTCGACGAACTGCGGCACGCCAAGTACGAAGGCATCCTGGGCGGTAATCCGGCCATCACCGTTGTGCACGGTGAGGCGCGCTTCAAGGACGACCAGAGCCTTACCGTCCGTTTGAACGAGGGTGGCGAGCGCGTCGTGATGTTCGACCGCTGCCTGGTCGCCACGGGTGCCAGCCCGGCGGTCCCGCCGATTCCGGGCTTGAAAGAGTCACCCTACTGGACTTCCACCGAGGCCCTGGCGAGCGACACCATTCCCGAACGCCTTGCCGTAATCGGCTCGTCGGTGGTGGCGCTGGAGCTGGCGCAAGCCTTTGCCCGGCTGGGCAGCAAGGTCACGGTCCTGGCGCGCAATACCTTGTTCTTCCGTGAAGACCCGGCCATCGGCGAGGCGGTGACAGCCGCTTTCCGTGCCGAGGGCATCGAGGTGCTGGAGCACACGCAAGCCAGCCAGGTCGCCCATATGGACGGTGAATTCGTGCTGACCACCACGCACGGTGAATTGCGCGCCGACAAACTGCTGGTTGCCACCGGTCGGACACCGAACACGCGCAGCCTCGCGCTGGACGCAGCGGGGGTCACTGTCAATGCGCAAGGTGCCATCGCCATCGACCAAGGCATGCGCACGAGCAACCCGAACATCTACGCGGCCGGCGACTGCACCGACCAGCCGCAGTTCGTCTATGTGGCGGCAGCGGCCGGCACCCGTGCCGCGATCAACATGACCGGCGGCGATGCGGCGCTCGACCTGACCGCAATGCCGGCCGTGGTGTTCACCGATCCGCAAGTGGCGACCGTGGGCTACAGCGAGGCGGAAGCCCACCACGACGGGATCGAGACCGACAGCCGCACCTTGACCTTGGACAACGTGCCGCGTGCGCTCGCCAACTTCGACACACGCGGCTTCATCAAGTTGGTTATCGAGGAAGGCAGCCATCGGCTGATCGGCGTACAGGCGGTCGCGCCGGAAGCGGGTGAACTGATCCAGACGGCGGCTCTGGCCATTCGCAACCGCATGACGGTGCAGGAACTGGCCGACCAGTTGTTCCCCTACCTGACGATGGTCGAGGGGTTGAAGCTCGCGGCGCAGACCTTCAACAAGGATGTGAAGCAGCTTTCCTGCTGCGCCGGGTGAGAAAAAGGAGGTGTTCAATGAACGCCTACACGGTGTCCCGGCTGGCTCTTGATGCCGGGGTGAGCGTGCATATCGTGCGCGACTACCTGCTGCGCGGATTGCTGCGCCCGGTGGCGTGCACACCAGGCGGCTACGGCTTGTTCGATGACGCCGCCTTGCAACGGCTGTGCTTCGTGCGGGCGGCCTTCGAGGCGGGCATCGGCCTCGACGCGCTGGCGCGGCTGTGCCGGGCGCTGGATGCGGCGGACGGCGACGAAGCGGCCGCGCAGCTTGCCCTGCTGCGTCAGTTCGTCGAGCGTCGGCGCGAAGCGTTGGCCGATCTGGAAGTGCAGTTGGCCACCCTGCCGACCGAGCCGGCACAGCACGCGGAGAGTCTGCCATGAACAACCCCGAGCGCTTGCCGTCCGAGACGCACAAACCGATCACCGGCTACCTGTGGGGCGGACTGGCTGTGCTGACTTGCCCCTGCCACCTGCCCATCCTCGCTGTCGTGCTGGCCGGCACAACCGCCGGTGCTTTCCTCGGCGAGCATTGGGTCATCGCGGCGCTCGGTTTGACCGGCCTGTTCCTTCTGTCCCTGTCGCGGGCGTTGCGGGCATTCAGGGAAAGAGAATGAGCGCTTTCCGGCCGGATGGATGGACGACGCCGGAACTGGCCCAAGCGGTCGAGCGCGGGCAGCTTGAACTGCACTACCAGCCCGTCGTCGATCTGCGCAGTGGTGGGATTGTCGGCGCGGAAGCCCTGTTGCGCTGGCGTCATCCGACGCTTGGACTATTGCCACCGGGCCAGTTCCTGCCCGTGGTCGAATCGTCCGGCCTGATGCCTGAAATCGGCGCTTGGGTGCTGGGCGAAGCCTGCCGCCAGATGCGTGACTGGCGAATGCTGGCATGGCGACCGTTCCGGCTGGCCGTCAATGTTTCGGCGAGCCAAGTGGGACCGGACTTCGACGGGTGGGTAAAGGGCGTGCTGGCTGATGCCGAGTTGCCCGCCGAGTATCTCGAAATCGAGCTGACCGAATCGGTCGCGTTTGGTGATCCGGCGATCTTCCCCGCCCTGGACGCCTTGCGGCAGATCGGTGTGCGCTTCGCCGCCGATGACTTCGGGACGGGGTATTCCTGTCTGCAACATCTGAAGTGCTGCCCAATCAGCACGCTCAAGATCGACCAATCGTTTGTCGCCGGGCTCGCCAACGACCGCCGCGACCAAACCATCGTGCACACCGTGATTCAGCTTGCGCACGGGCTGGGCATGGATGTGGTGGCTGAAGGCGTGGAAACATCGGCGAGTCTTGATCTATTGCGACAAGCGGACTGCGACACAGGACAAGGCTTCCTGTTCGCGAAGCCAATGCCGGCGGCGGCATTCGCCGTCTTCGTCAGTCAATGGAGGGGTGCCACCATGAATGCAAGTGACTCGACCACCACCAGTTGCTGCGTGTGCTGCAAGGAAATCCCGCTCGATGCCGCCTTCACCCCGGAAGGCGCGGAATACGTCGAGCACTTCTGCGGGTTGGAGTGTTATCAACGCTTCGAAGCGCGTGCCAAGACAGGGAACGAAACCGATGCCGATCCGAACGCCTGCGACTCGCTACCGTCAGATTGAGGCATAGCTTCAAGACAGTCAAGACCTGAAAAAGCCCCTCAATGAGGGGCTTGGAGGGCCAATCAGGCTTCCCAGACCCTAACTATGTATCCAGAGTTGGGGGGAATAATCGCGAGGCGGCTTAATCCGCACCTGCCCCGCAACTGGGCCGAAGATCAATGGGTTCTTCGCGACCTAAGGAGGGGTCATCGTCCTTTCCGTGCAGATTCGTACGCTTTCCGAAGGTCGGCAGGGATTCATGTAAACCTAGGGACTATTGACAACGAGGGGCAATGTCAGACTACATCGTGATCTTCTACAACGCGACCCGTTTGCATTCAACCCTGGGTTACTGCTCCCCGGTCGACTTCGAGCGCCGGCAGGAATCGATCACCGAATGACGGTACACGCAAGACACTGATCAACCGATTGGCGTGTCCGAAAACACTTGACCACGACAACCCACAGCAGACATCCCGCGAGCGCGTACACGCAGTTGACATAGACGCGGTTGTTTCGCCAAGGACTCGCCGCGCAGCGCGTTCCCCTCCGCCCCAACAAAGGCCCGCGCGCCCGACATGAAGACATGCTCCACAGCTGTGCTCCGCACACGCGCCAAGTGCGCGGAGGGCCCCCTCAACTCTGCCTAAACGGCTGCCCCACCGCCGCCGGCATCCGCGCCCCGCGCCCCATCCCGGCGAGCACCAGCAGCGCGGCGATGTACGGCGCCATCTGGATCACGTAGGAGGACACCGGCAGGCTGAAGGCCTGTACCCGCAGTGACACCGCCTCGGCCGCGCCGAACATCAGGCAGGCCAACAGGCTGCCCACCGGCATCCAGCGGCCGACGATGATCGCCGCCAGCGCCAGGTAGCCACGGCCGCTGGTCATTCCGTCGGTGAAGGTGCCCACCTGCTGCAGCGACAGCACAGCGCCGGCCAGCCCAGCCAGGGCACCACCGGCCAGGATGCCGAGGGCGCGCACCTTCTGCGGATTGGCACCGGCGGCGAAGGCCGCCACCGGGTTCTCGCCCACGGCCCGCAGGCCGAGGCCGGCCCGCGTGCGGAACAGAAACAGCATGACCGGCACCACCAGCAGCAGGGCCAAGTAGGTCAGCGGCGGCTGCCGGAACAGCAGCGCACCTACCAGCGGCAGCTCCGACAGTCCCGGCACGGACCACGGCTCGAGCAGCGGCACGCGGATCGCCGGCGCGCTGCCGCCGCCGGCCACGGCGCGCAGCAGGAAGCTGGTGAGCCCCAGCGCCAGGATGTTGGAGGCGATGCCCGTCACCATGTGCTCCGCATGGAAGTGCACGGTGGCAATCACCACGACCAGGGCCATTAGCATGCCGCCAATGGCGCTGGCCACCAGCCCGGCGCCGGCGTTCGATGCGAGGTGGGTGGCGACCACGCCGAAGAAGGCGCCGGTCAGCATTTGGCCCTCGAGGCCCACCGCGAACGTGCCGGCACGCTCGCACAGGATGCCGCCCAGGGCAGCCAGCAGCAGCGGCGTCGCGATGCGCAGCGTCGCCGCCAGGAAATCCAGGATCACGGCTGCGTCCATCGCATTACACCTTCTGGCCGCCGGCCCGGCCCAGCCCGCTCAACACGAACACCATGGTCAGCCCCTGGATCACGAGCACCAGCGACGACGGCACGCCCACCTGCCGCTGCATCGCCAGCGCACCGGTTTCCAGGAAGCCGAAGAACAGGGCGGAGGGCACCACGAAAATGGGGTTCAGCCCGCCCATCAGGGCGACGGCGACCGCATTGAAGCCGAAGCCGGCGGAGAAGCCCTCGATCAGGCGGTAGTGCACCCCCAGGCATTCGATCGCGCCGGCCAGGCCGGCCAGCGCGCCGGCCGAGGCCATCAGGCCGAACACCGTGCGGCCCGGCGAGATGCCGGCATAGCGCGCGGCCGGCTCGCTGGCGCCGGCCACCCGCCAGCGGAAGCCCAGCGTCGTGTGCCACAGCAGGTAGTAGCCCGCCAGCGCTGCCAGCAGGGCGATGGCGATGCCCAGGTGCAGGTCGGTGCCCGGCACCAGCTTGGGCAGCCAGGCGTTGCCCTCGAACAGCGGCGATTGCGGGAAACCCGCCCCTTCCTCGCCCAGCCGGCCATGCAGCAGTTCGGCGACGATCAGCAGCGCGATGAAGTTCATCAGCAGCGTCACCAGCACCTCGTTCACCCCGCGCGCGACGCGGATACCGGCGCCGATGCTGGCCCAACCGGCGCCGCCGACGGCGCCCGCCAGCAGGGCCAGCGGCAGCGCCAGCCACGGCGACCAGCCGCCGGCAGCGAGCGCCACCGCGGAGGCGGCGGCGCCGCCCAGGGCCAGTTGTCCTTCGGCGCCGATGTTCATCACCCGGCCGCGGAAGCACAGCGCAATGCCGATCGCGCACAACAGATAGGGCGTGGACTTGTTCAGGCCGACGACGATCCGGTCCCAGGACCCGAAAGCTCCGGCCACCAGGTGCCGGTAGGCGACGAACGGGTCCTTGCCGGCCAGCAGGATCAGCCCCGCGGTGATCGCGAAGGCGAGTCCGATCGACGCGGCGGCGCGCCACAGCGGCGCCGCGCTCGACGCCCTGGCGAGGGCGGTCGACAGCATGTCGGTGGCCGGCGGTGCCTGCACTTGCGTGTTCATGCCATTTCCTTTTCGGTCCGGGCCCCGGCCATGGCCAGCCCGATGCTTTCCAGATCGGCTTGCGCACGATCGACGACGTGGAGGATGCGACCGCCGGACAGCACACCGATGCGGTCGCCGACGGCCAGCACTTCCTCGAGTTCGGACGAGATGTAGAGGACGGCCGCGCCCTGCTGGCGCAGCTTCAGCAGGCTTTCGACGACGAAGCGGGTGGCGCCCGGATCCAGGCCCCAGGTGGGCTGGAAGGCGATCACCACGCGCGGCTGCCGACTGAGCTCGCGCGCCAGCGCCACCTTCTGCTGGTTGCCGCCGGACAGCGTGCGGGCCGGCACCTGCGGCGACGCGGCACGGATGTCGAACTCGCGCATGCGCTGCTGCGCCAGCCGGCGCAGCACGGCGCGGGCGATCCGGCCGCCGCTGGAGTAAGGCTCCTGGTCGATGTCGCGCAGCACCAGGTTGTCCTCGATCGACATGCCCTGGACCAGACTGGTCCCGGCCCGGTCGGCGGGAATGTAGGCGATGCCCGCGGCCAGCCGCGTGCGGGCGTTGCCGCGCGTGATGTCGACGCCATCCAGCAGGATGCGACCCGCCGTCGGCACGGTGATGCCCGCGAGGGTGTTGGCCAGTTCGCCCTGGCCATTGCCGTCGATGCCGGCCAGCGCCAGCACCTCGCCGGCGCGCAGGGTGAAGCTCGCGCCGCGCAGCCGCTCCACGCCGCTCGCGTCGCGCGCGGCCAGGCCCTCGACCTGCAGCCGCACCTTGCCGGCGGGGGAGGCCGCACGGGCGGCCGGCGGCGCCAGTTCGCGCCCGACCATCAGGCGGGCCAGCGATTCGCGCGTGGCCCCGGCCACGTCCGTGGCACCCACCACCTGGCCGTCGCGCAGCACCACCACCCGGTCGGCCACCTCGAGCACTTCGCCGAGCTTGTGCGTGATGAACACCACCGAGTGGCCCTCGGCGCGGAAGCGCTTGAGGAACGCGAGCAGCCGCTCGATCTCGGGGGGCGACAGGATGGAACTGGGCTCGTCCAGGATCAGCAGGTGGGCGCCGCGCAGGATGGCCTTCAGGATCTCCACCCGCTGCTTCTCGCCCAGGGCCAGCTGCTCGACCCGCGCATCGGGGTCCACCTCCAGCCCGTAGTGCGCTGCCGCCTCGCGCACCTTGCGCGCTGTCGCCGCGTGGTTCAGCCAGGGGCCGGCGTCCCGGCTCCATCCCAGCATGAGGTTTTCGCTCACCGTCATCGCCTCCACCAGCGTGAAGTGCTGGTGGATCATGGCGATGCCCTGCTCGAGGGCCGCCCGCGGGCTGCCGGCCTCGAGCTGGCGGCCCTGGTACACGACGTCGCCTTCGTCGGGCCGCACCATGCCGAACAGCACCTTCATCAGCGTGCTCTTGCCGGAACCGTTCTCACCCAGCAGGCCGACGATCTCGCCCGGCATCACCGTCAGGTCGATCCGACGGTTGGCCTGCACGCTGCCGTAGGATTTGGAGATGCCGCGCATCTCCAGCAGGGCTCTGGTCATAGGCCGCCGCGCGCGTCTTCCTTGCTGACCGAGAGCTTCAGCTGCCCGGTGGCGAACTTCTGCTTCAGCGCTTCCAGCTCGGCCACCACCGCCTTCGGCACCGAGGGGGCATAGCCGGCATCCTTCGAGTACATCAGGTCGGCGCCGGGGCCGCCCTTGGCGTCGTAGCCGTAGGTGATCAGCGCCGGCTTGAGCGTGCCGGCGCGGGCCTCGGCGGCGGCGGCCACGTACATGTCGTCCCACTTCTCGACGATCGCGCTCATCACGTTCTGCGGCGCCGCAGCCACATGGGCGAGCGAACGGCCGTTGGTGAAGACGTTCTTTTCCTTGGCCGCCTGGATCACGCCGTTCTGGCCGGCGTTGAGCTTGGCGTGGACGAAGTCGGCACCGCCGGCGATCAGAGCCAGTGCGGCCTCCTTGGCCAGCGCCGCGTCTTCCATGTCCTTGACGTAGATGACGCGCACCTCGGCATCGGGCCGCACGCTCTTGACGCCCTGGCGGAAGCCGCCCACCTGCTGGACGATGTTCGGCAGGCCTTCCAGCCCGTTGACGGAGCCGATCTTGCCGGTCTTCGACAGGCGCGCGGCGAGCACGCCCATCAGGTAGCCGACCTGCGCGTTGTCATAGTCGACCGAGGTGACGTTCTTGCCCATGCCGGCCGCGCCGGAGCCGACAATGAAGGTGGTCTTCTCGAATTCCGGGCCCACGCGCTGGGCGGCGGACAGGAAGCGGCCGGAGTGGCCGATCACCGGGTTGAAGCCGCGGCGCGCGTAATCCTTCATCGTCTCGATGTGGTCGGCCGGCGGGACGTTCTCGGAGTAGGCGGTCTCGGCGCCCTTCGCCTTGAGCTTGATCATGGCGGCGTAGCCGCCCGCGTTCCAGCTCTGGTCGTTGATCGAGCCGGGCAGGAGCATGGCGACCTTGCCCTGGGCGAGCGCCGGAGCGGCGGCGAGGCCGGCGAGCGCCCAGACGAGCGTGGCGGCAAGGGTGGTGCGACGGCGGCGGCTGGTGGATGCGGACATGGCAATTGCTCCTCTCATGATGTGATGTATCTAGGACCGCTTGCGCAAGAACCTTGCCACCTGCGCCGGGCCGTCACCGAGGGCGCCGAAGCGCCGGCGCGCAGCCCCGCGGCGCCCTCTGCCGTGCGTGGTTTTGCCTCAATTTTCTGTACACCCCGTTGCCGTTTCGGCACCCGGCCCCATCATGGTGCAAGAAGCCCGGCCCGTGCACCCAAGTGCTGCGTCAAGCCCCGTTTTGGTTCGCGGCGGCCAGCTTCTCCCCGACGAATTCGGCGAACGACGCTGCAGCAACCGGCAGCACCCGCTCCCGCAAGGCGACCAGCACGAGCTGGCCGGCGGGCAGGTTGCGCTCATCGATCGGAATCGCAATGGCGCCCCCCGCCGCGCCTGCGCCGATCTCGATCTGGAAGCTGATGCCGCCGGCCTCGCGCGCGAAGCTGCGCATCAGCTCGTACGAGTTCGACACCAGCGGCGGCTGCGGCCGCGCCGAGGAATTCGCGAACAGGTCGTCCAACACGCCGCGGCCCGACAGGCTGGAGTCCGGCAGCGCCAGCGGGTATTGCAGGCAGTCCTTCAGGCGCACGCTGGCGCGGCCGGCCAGCGGATGGTCGGGCGCCACGACGGCGCAGGTGCGCTGCTTCGCCTGCGCCAACACGCGCAGGCCGCGCAGGTCGGGGGGGTTGAACACCAGCCCCAGGTCGGCCTCGAAATCGGCCACCGCCTGCACCGCGCGCTCGCGGTCGAACACCTTCACCTCGAAGGCGACGCCGGGATGGGAAGCCTGGAATTCGAGGATCGCCCGCGGCAGGAAGTCCGGCGCCAGGGCCTGGCTGGCCACCAGGGCGACGCGGCCGCGCCGCACGCCGCGCAGGTCCTCGATCTGCGAGCGCACCTGCTCCAGGTCGGCGTGGCGCCGGCGCGCGTAGCCGAGGAACAGTTCGCCGGCAGCGGTGAGCCGAACGCCCCGGGTCAGGCGCTCGAACAGCGGCGTGCCGAGCTCGTCCTCCAGGTCCTGGATGCGGCGGTTGACGGCCGAGGCGGCCACGTGCAGCGTTTCCGCCGCGCCCCGGATCGAGCCGCAGCGGGCCACGGCGTCCACGTAATGAAGAAAGCGCAGGTGTTGCATGCGCTGGTCCTAGCAAGAGTGGTGCCGGATCGGCAACGCCCTGCGGCTGAAAAGGCGACAACGGGAAGCGCTCCGTGGCATGCGGCTTGCGTTCGCCGACCGTCGAACCACCACACCAAGGCATTCCCAACCCATGTACCACGTCGACGTCATCCGCATTCCCTGCCGCAGCCCCGGCGACACCACCGGTCTGGCCGGCCTGATCGATTCCGGCCGGGTGGCCGCGACCGACATCGTGGCGGTCATGGGCAAGACCGAAGGCAATGGCTGCGTCAACGACTACACCCGCGAGTACGCCACGGCGATGCTGGCCGGCTGCCTCGGGCGCTACCTCGGCCTCGAGCCGGCCGAGGTCGAGCGCCGGGTCGCCTTCGTCATGTCGGGCGGCACCGAGGGGGTGCTTTCCCCCCATCTCACGGTGTTCGCGCGCAAGCCGGCGGCGGCCGGCGCGCCGGCAGGCCAGAAGCGCATGACGATCGGCATCGCCTTCACCCGCGACTTCCTGCCGGAGGAAATCGGCCGCCGCGCCCAGGTCGAGGAGACCGCCCTGGCGGTGCGGCGCGCGATGCAGGACGGCGGCATCGCCGCCACCGACGATGTGCATTTCGTGCAGGTGAAATGCCCGCTGCTCACCCCGACCAAGATCGCGCAGGCCCGCGCCCGCGGCTGCGAGCCGGTGACGGCCGACACCTACGAATCCATGGGCTACTCGCGCGGCGCTTCGGCGCTCGGCGTGGCGCTGGCCACCGGCGAAGCGGCCGCGGCGGCGCTGACCGACGAGGCCGTGCTGCACGACTGGAGCCTGTCGTCCTCGGTCGCGTCCACCTCCGCCGGCATCGAGCTGGAGCAGAACGTGGTGATCGTGATGGGCATGAGCGCGCAGGCCAGCAGCGAGCTGGTGATCGCCCACGGCGTGATGCGCGACGCGATCGACGCCGGCGCGGTGCGCCGCACGATGGAAGAGCTGGGCATCCGCGGCGGCGATGACCTGAAGCGCGTCGTCAACGTGTTCGCCAAGGCCGAGGCCAGCCCCGACGGCCAGGTGCGCGGCATGCGGCACACCATGCTGAACGATTCCGACATCAACTCCACCCGCCACGCCCGCGCCGTCACCGGCGCCGTGATCGCCTCCGTGGTCGGCCACGGCATGGTCTATGTGTCGGGCGGGGCGGAGCACCAGGGCCCGGCCGGCGGCGGGCCGGTGGCGGTGGTGGCCCGGGCGGGTTGATCCATCATGGCTGAACCCACCCGCACCGGCCGCATCGCAGGCGAGGCCCGCGCGGCCTGGATCGAGCGCCTCGATAGCCCGATCCGCGGCGCCGCGCAAGGGCCGCTGGCCGGCCTGCGCTTCGCCGCCAAGGACAACATCGACGTGGCCGGCGTGCCGACCACCGCCGGCTGCCCCGCCTTCGCGTACAGGCCGGAAACCCACGCCACCGTGGTTGGGCGACTGTTGGCCGCCGGCGCCGAGTTACTGGGCAAGACCAACCTCGACCAGTTCGCCTGCGGCCTGAACGGCACCCGCTCGCCCTACGGTGCCGTGCCCAATGCGTTCGACCCGGCCTACATCTCGGGCGGCTCCAGCTCCGGCTCCGCCTACGCGGTGGCCACCGGCCAGGTGGACTTCGCGCTCGGCACCGACACCGCGGGTTCGGGCCGGGTGCCGGCCGGCCTGAACAACATCGTCGGCCTCAAGCCCTCGCGCGGCCTGGTCAGCGCCCACGGCGTGGTGCCGGCGGCCCAGAGCGTCGATTGCGTCTCCATCTTCGCGCCTACGGTGGCACTGGCGACGCGGGTACTCACGCAGGCCATGGGCCCCGACCCGCGCGATCCCTATTCGCGCAGGCTGCGGCTGGCCAACGCGCCCTTCCCGCGCGACTTCCGCTTCGGCGTGCCGGACCGGCTGGACTTCTTCGGCGACTTGCTCGCCGCCGCGGCCTTTGCCGCCGCGGTCGAGCGGCTGCGCGCGCTGGGTGGCACGCCGGTCACCATCGCCTACGCGCCGCTGGCGCAAGCCGCGGCGCTGCTCTATGAAAGCGCGCTGGTGGCCGATCGCCATGCGGCGATCCGCGGCTTCTTCGACGCCCATCCCGAGGAGGTGATCGAGCCGGTGCGCAGCATCATCGGCGCTGGCCGCCGCTACAGCGCCACCGACTACGCGCAGGCGCAGACCCACCTGCGCGCCCTGGGCCAGGCGGCGGCGGCGATGTGGGACAGCATCGACGTACTGCTGGTGCCCACCGCGCCGACCCACTACACGATCGCGCAGATGCAGGCCGACCCGGTGGCCCTGAACCGCAACCTGGGCGCGTACACCAACTTCGTCAACCTGCTCGATTACGCCGCCCTGTCGGTGCCCAGCAGCCTGCGCCGCGACGGGCTGCCGTTCGGCATCACCCTGGTGGGACCCTGCGGCAGTGACCTGCAGCTGGCCGAACTGGGGCAACGCTACCACCATGCGACCGGCCTGGCGCAGGGCGCCACCGGCCAGCCGCTTCCGGCGCCGCAGGACATTCCCGGCCTGCAGCCGGCCGCCACGGTCAGGGTGGCGGTGGTCGGCGCCCATCTGTCCGGCATGCCCCTCAACGGCCAGTTGACCGAACGCGGCGCAACGCTGCTGGCGCAGGCTGAAACCGCGCCCGACTACAAGCTGTTCGCGCTGCCCGGGACCACGCCGCCCAAGCCCGGCCTGCTGCGGGTGGCGCCGGGCACCGGCCACCGCATCGCACTGGAAGTGTGGGAAATGCCGCTGCAGCACTACGGGTCGTTCGTGGCGCTGATCCCGCCGCCGCTGGGCATAGCCACCCTGCAGCTGGCCGACGGCAGCCAGGTGCAGGGTTTCGCCTGCGAGGCGCTGGCGACCGCCGATGCCGCCGACATCTCGCACCACGGCAGCTGGCGCGCCTACATGGCGTCGCTGCGGCCGGCCTGACCCGGAGAATCCGATGGAAGAATCCCAAGTCATCCAGTACGTGCAGGCGGCAGCCGTGGCCGTCGGCCTGCCGCTCGATGCGGCGCGCGCGCAGGCGGTGGCGCAGCATCTGGGGCGCACCGTGGCCCTGGCCCGGCTGCTCGAGACCGCGCCACTGGCGCCGGAAGACGAGCCGGCCGAGATCTACCGGCCCGCTCCCTTCCCGACGGAGGACGCGGCATGAACACGCTGGACATCCTGCGCGCTGTCGCCACCGGCGAGCGCAGCGCGCGCGAGGTATGCGAGGCCGCCCTGGCGCGCATCGAGGCCACCGATGGCGCCATCAACGCCTTCAGCGAGCGCACCGCCGCCCGGGCTCGGGCCGAGGCCGACGCCGTCGACGCCCGGCGCGCCCGTGGCGAGGCACTGCCGCCGCTGGCCGGCCTGCCTTACGCGGTGAAGAACCTGTTCGACATCGCGGGCGTGCGCACGCTGGCCGGCTCGAAGATCAACCGCGAGCTGCCGCCGGCGGCTGGCGACGCGGTGCTGGTACAGCGGCTGCAGGCCGCCGGCGCGGTGCTGGTCGGCGCGCTCAACATGGACGAGTACGCCTACGGCTTCACCACCGAGAACAGCCATTACGGGCCAACCCGCAACCCCCACGATCCCACCCGCACCGCCGGCGGCTCCTCCGGCGGCTCCGGGGCCGCGGTCGCGGCCGGCCAGGTGCCGCTGACCCTCGGTTCCGACACCAACGGTTCGATCCGGGTGCCGGCCTCGCTGTGCGGCGTCTGGGGCCTCAAGCCCACCTTCGGCCGGCTGTCGCGGCGCGGCAGCTATCCCTTCGTGCACAGCATCGACCACCTGGGGCCGCTGGGCGACAGCGTCGAGGCACTGGCCCTGGCCTACGACGCGATGCAGGGCCCGGACCCGCTCGACCCCGGCTGCCATGCGCTGCGCGTGCAGCCGGTGTTGCCGGCTCTGGAGCGCGGCACGGCGGGGCTGCGCATCGGCGTGCTGGGCGGCTATTTCCACGACCACGCCACGGCGCCGGCGCGCGCGGTGGCCGCCCTGGCCGCGCGCACGCTGGGCGCGCAGGACGAGGTGCAGTGGCCGGACGCGGCGCTCGGCCGCGCCGCCGCCTTCATCGTCACCGCCAGCGAGGGCGGCAGCCTGCACCTGGCCGACCTGCGCCGGCGGCCGCAGGACTTCGAGCCGCTGTCGGTGGACCGCTTCATCGCCGGCGTGCTGCAGCCGGCCGACTGGTACCTGCGGGCGCAGCGCTTCCGGCGGGTCTACCGCGACCGCGTCAATGCACTGTTCGAGGATTGGGACCTGCTGATCGCGCCGGCCACGCCGGTGAGCGCCACCGAGATCGGTGCCGAGTGGATGGACATCGGCGGCGCGCGCCATCCATGCCGGCCGGCCATGGGCCTGCTGACGCAGCCGGTGTCCTTTGCCGGCTGCCCGGTGGCCGTCGCGCCGATGTGGCCGGAAGGCACCGGCGGGATGCCGCTGGGGGTGCAACTGATCGCGGCGCCCTGGAACGAACAACTCTGCCTGCGCGCGGCCAGGGTGCTGCAGGACGCCGGCGTCGCGCGACTACGCCAATGAAGCCCATGGACATCAACCTCCCCGACGTGCTCGCCGAAGTGACGGCGCAATGCGAGCGCTACGAACGCGCCCTGACAAGCAACGACGTGGCGGTGCTCGACGAGCTGTTCTGGAACAGCCCGCACACGTTGCGCTACGGCGCCACCGAGAACCTGTACGGCTACGATGCGATCGCCCGCTTCCGCAGCGGCCGGTCGGCGCAAGGGCTGGATCGCGAAGTTCTGAAGACGGTGATCACGACCTACGGGCGCGACTTCGCCACCGCCAACATCGAGTTCCGCCGCGCCGGCAGCGAGCGCACCGGCCGCCAGAGCCAGACCTGGATGCGCACGCCGCAAGGCTGGCGCGTGGTGGCCGCGCACGTGAGCCTGCTCGCGACGCCATGAGCCAGGACGGCGCGGTCACGTTCAGGCTGTTTCACCTGGCCATCAAGATGGTGATCTCGGTTTCGGTGCTGTCTGTTCCGGTTAAGCGTCAGGGAAAACCCTGGTTAGGCCGAACCGCCCATGGAAATATGAGTGGCGTCCCGTATGGATCTTGCTGCTTGACGTCTGTCTGCGCTGCTGATCCGAAACGACTGATCGACGTCGAAGTCAGAAAGGGACCTTGGAAGCTCGGTGGATCCCACGAATCGCAGATGGATTGGACGCACGGAGTTTCCCTCGGAGGTGGCAACTCGTCCGCACTATATCGATGAGAACCGGGGTAGAGACGCTGGAAAACTCCAGGATGTCAGGCCGAGACATGAATTTCTTAGGGTTTTCCCCAGCCTCAAAGCGCGAGAATCTGCACGGAAAACAAGATCACCCCAATGTCAGGTATTGGCGCCAGCTGACTTTCAACGCCCAAACCTGACGAACCGCACCCAGCCTTGAACTGCCGCTGGGCTGGCTCACTCGAAGGGCCGGTGAAAGCCGGTCGGGTACGCTCGGGCGACGCGTGAGGTCGGCGCCGGAACCGGACGTTCATGCCCGCGCGGCTTGCCACGCCTGACGCGGACGGTCACGTCGCGCCCGACCCTTCAGGCTGCCGCGCGCAGCTCCATGTCGATGTGTACGGTGGCAAAGGGGCACACCACTCCGCCGTCTTCGCCGCGCTCGACGAGGCCGAGCTCGAGCAGTTCCTGCACGTCCTCGTGAACGCGCTTCACATCGCGCTCGACGCGGCGCGCGAGCTCGCGCAGCGAGATCTCGCCTTGCCCCTGCAGCGCGCGAACAAGCGCCCACCGGCGCTCGGTCATGCGCCCGAAGAACGCCCCGGGGCTCTCGAAATTCAGCACCTCGCCCTGGTACGAGCGTGCGCTGGCGCGCCGGCCAGCTTCGCGCAGCGCAGCCTTCCAATCCGGCTGCAGCGTGATCGTCAGCGTCCGTGTGCTCATTGGTCTCTCCGTGCGGCGTCGACCGCCGCGATGAAATCTTCCACCAGCTGCTCGACGGGGTCTCCTCGTTTTCAGTGCAATAAGTGACGGTACGCAAAGCTAGCACTGGCGCGGGGGTGGTCTGGGTAGACCGTTGATTTCATTGACTTTCCTGTTCGCTTTGTAAACGGGTATGGTGGCCTC
>Ga0209545_100154_pt1 | contig 22910 bp, 19 predicted proteins | sample UppTromiDAQMD018_FD_185833 | JGI IMG/M metagenome (GOLD analysis project Ga0209545, IMG submission 185833) | Upper troposphere microbial communities from Maryland, USA - DAQMD-018 (SPAdes) (version 2) | ecosystem: Environmental > Air > Outdoor Air > Unclassified | place: USA: Maryland, Virginia...
TCTATCCGGTCGTTGGTGTACTGCTTGCCGGCCCCGGCAAGCGCGCACGGGCGATCGGCCTGGTAATAGGCGCGCTGTTGGCCACCGCTATCGCCTGGTCACGAATCCCGCTGCATGCCCATAGCCTTTCGGAAGTCATTGCCGGGCTGGCTCTTGGGCTGAGCTGCGGCACGTGGGCACTGCACGCCGCATCACCCATCGCTCGTGCCCGTGCGATGGCTGTTGTCGCTGCCGTACTCGCGGGAATGGTCCTACCCCTCGCCTTGCCGGACGTCCACACGCACCAACTCGTTATTGCACTAGCCAAGCTCATCTCCGGGAGGGCTGAGATCTTCCAGCACTTCTGAAATCTGCCAATTCAATTGCACATTTTCTTCACGTTCCTTGACAGGGCAAATGAATAGCCGCCAACATAGCGGTGGAAAAATTTCCCTCACGGAGTAGGAGACCCCGTAGATGAAGAAGATGATTGCCGCCCTGGCCCTGCTGGGCCTGTCCTCGCCGGTGTTCGCCCAGGAAGCCCCGGTCGCTGCCGAAACCAGCGCTGAAGTCGCTGGCGCTGAAGCCGCAGGCGCTGCCGCCACCGGCACCCTGACCACCGTCGCGACCGTCGGCCTGGGCATTGCCGCCGCCGGCGTGCTGTACAGCGTTGCCGCTGACAGCAGCAAGGATGACGCGGGCAACAACGGCGGCACCGGCACCACCAACCCGCCGACCGGCACCACGGGTACGACCGGCACCACCGGCACCACCGGCACCAACTGATCGGTCAACCGAAGCGGCACCCCCGCCCTCGCCGGGCGATGTTCGGCGAGGGTTTTTTCATGCCCGTTCGGGCCAGGAACAGATTTCGATGGACTGCAAGCGTTTCGTAGCCACAATGACGGTGGCACTCACCCTGACCGGCTGCATGTGGGCTCCAGGTCAGCATCTTCGCTCGAGCACTTTCGCTCGCGATGATCAGCCCATCGGCAATGACCAGATCGATCTGATTCCGATCACGCCCAAGCTGATTGCCATGGAGCGCGCCACCCGCGATGTCGCGTCGATCCCCGCTGCCCTGACCCAGTATCAACCGGGTCCGTATCGCATTGGCGCCGGCGACATCCTCTACATCACTGTCTGGGATCATCCGGAACTGACGGTGCCGGCAGGCCCGCAGCAGCAGCTCAACGCCGCGGGTCGCCTGGTGCAGTCCGACGGCACGCTCTTCTACCCTTACATCGGCAAGATCACCGCCACGGGCAAGACGCCCGGCGAACTGCGCGAAGAGATCACGACCAAGCTGGCGCGCTACATCGAAGCGCCGCAGGTGGACGTGTCGATGCTGACCTACGCCAGCCAGCGCGTCTGGGTCACCGGCGCCTCGCGCCAGGCAGCCACCGTTCCACTGACGGTAACCCCGCTGACCATGGGCGATGCCATCAGCCAGGCAGGCCTGGATCCGACACAGGCTGACCTGTCCGGCATTCGCCTGACCCGCGATGGAACAACGTACACCATCGACCTCGACCGACTGGGCCGCAGCGGCGGCGGTGACACCAACGTGTTCCTCAAGGCAGGGGACCACATCTACGTGCCCTACCTCGATCACAAGGAAGTCTTCGTGGTCGGCGAAGTCAACCAGCCCGGCGCAATGAACTTCAAGACCGGCGAGATTTCCCTGAGCCAGGCACTTGGCCGCGCGCGCGGCCTGCTGCAGACCACCTCCAACGGCAATGCTGTGTACGTGATCCGCGGTTCGAACGACCTGCAGAGCACCCCCTCGAAGGTGTTCCACCTGGAAGCCAAGTCCCCGACTGCGTTCGCTGTGGCCAGCCAGTTCGACCTGCAGCCCGGCGATGTGGTGTTCGTCGGTGCCGCTGGCGTGACCCGCTGGAGCCGGTTCGTGAACCAGCTGCTGCCATTCACCTCCATCATCAGCAACGCCGCCAGCGCGCGTAGCGACCTGGATAAGTAAGGTGGTCCGCACCATGAGCAGGATCGCTCAGGCTGCCACCCGACATGCAAGCCGCCAGCGCCCCGTGGCGCTGGCCTTGCTTGTTCTCATCACCGCAACCAGTTGCGGTGTCGTGGGCAAGACCAGCGTCAAGTCGGTGCAGATCGCACTGCAGGGCAAGCCCGATGTGGAGCCAACGGCTGCCGAGGTTGCTGCCAATCGGTTCCCGCAGATCAAGGTCACCGGGCCTGCGGGTGGCGCGGTCCTGGTGCTTGGCAACATCGATTCCGGGCGCCAGGCGTGGTACAGCTCCGAGCGAAGCATCGTCTTTCTCAGGGATGGCATCGTCGTCGGCACCCACGGCAGCAACCCGGAACTGCAGGACATGACGCTCGAAGGGGATTCCCCCTTCCACGCCCTGCACCGGATAGCAGACGGCACGACCGTGCAGCGTCGCTATGACGTCATGCCTGATTACAGGTATGGAATGAACGTCACCGGCACCCTGGCCACCTTGGGCAAAGAGAAGGTCCGGATCCTGGAGAGCGAGCGCGAGCTGTTGCACGTGCGGGAGCAGCTTAAGGGCAACGGCTGGAAGCGCGACAACCACTACTGGGTCGATCCTGCCAACGGGTTCATCTGGAAGAGCATCCAGGCCATCGCACCCGACACCAGCCTTGAAGTTGTCCAGCTCAAGCCCTACTCGCAGGACCTGCAGAACCGATGACACTGCGACCGATCATTCTTGCGCTGGCACTGGGGCTGGTTCCCCATGCGCACGCCTCATCGCCGATCAACGTCGAAGCGGCCGGCCATGTTCGCAATCCCGGCATGCACACGCTTCCCGCCGAGGCCCGCCTCAGCGCAGCCGCACTCGCTGCAGCGCCGGATGAAGAAGCCTATATGCTGGGCGCAGCCCTTCTTCGGCAACGCTCGCTGCTGTCCCAGACCCGCCTCAAGGCCGGCCTGCTATTCGATCTGGAAACGCTCGCCTCTCAGGAGGATGCCCCGGAGCTCGCCGATGCGGCCGCACAACTTGCGCGCGAACTCGGCGATCTGCCAGTGACCGGACGCGAACCGCAGCTTCTTGATCCGCGCCGACTGGAAGCCAGTGCCTCGGAGAATCGGCCCGCGCTGGCGGGCGACCGCGTCGTCTATCCTGGCCGACCCGAAACCGTGCACGTTGTTGGCGCAGTGGTACAGCCTTGCAAGCTGCAGCATGAAGCCACCCTCGACGCACGAAGCTACCGCAACGCGTGTGCCTTGCTGCCAGTGGCCAGCCCGGATGATCTCTACGTCATCCAGCCCGATGGCAAGGTGGAGCAACTCGGCGTGGCCCTATGGAACCGCAGTGCGCCCGTGCGCCTGGCGCCCGGCGCTGTGATCTACGTACCATTGAGCGCTGCGAAGATCCGCACGATCGCCCCCGATGTCAACGAGGATGCCGTGCGCTTCCTTGCCACCCAGGTGCTGGATGCACCCGGAGTTTCATACTGATGCGCCATCGCTCCATCCCACTGGCACGCGCCAGTGTTGCCCTTCTCAGCCTGAGCGTCAGCGCTGTATTGCACGCACAAACAGCCCCTGCCCCCACAGCAAGCGACTGGGGTGGCGTTGGCCTGCTGCAGACCCCCACCGCACGCATGGCCGACGACGGCGAGGTGAGCTTCACCGCAAGCCATACCTCGCCCTACAGCCGCTACAACGTGGTGATGCAACCCCTGCCTTGGGTCGAAGGGGCATTCCGCTATGTTTCGGTTGCAAACCGACGCTATGGCCCGGAATGGCTGAGCGGGAAGCAGAACTACAAGGACAAATCCATCGATCTGAAGGTCCGGCTGTGGCAGGAAAGCCGCTGGGCACCGGAGCTGTCCGCAGGCTTCCGCGATATCGGTGGTACCGGCCTGTTTTCCAGCGAGTACCTGGTTGCGAGCAAGCGGTTCGGGCCAGTTGATGCGAGCCTCGGCCTCGCCACCGGCTACATCGGTAATCGAGGCGATTTCTCGAACCCGCTTCGGGTAATCAGCGACCGCTTTGAAGAGCGCCCACGCGCGCAGGGCACCGGCAACTTCAACAGCAAGGGCATGTTCCGCGGTCCCGTCGGCATCTTCGGTGGCATCGCCTACCAGACACCCTGGGAACCCCTGCAGCTGAAGCTTGAGTACGACGGCAACGACTACAAGCGCGAACCACAGAACAACAATCAAACGCAGAAGAGCCCAATCAACCTTGGCGCAAGCTATGCCGTGAATCGCAACGTGCAACTGCATCTTGGCTGGGAACGCGGCGACACAGCCATGTTCGGCATTACCCTGCGCGGCAATGTGGCACGAGCGAAATCCACGCCCAAGCTGCTGGATCCGCCTCCGGTTGCCCGAGCATCCGCGGCACCCTCGGCGCAGTCAATGGATGACATCGACTGGCCCGCCTTGAGCCGGACCCTGGAAGAGAACGCCGGCCTCCGTGTCACAGGCATCAGCCGACGTGGATCGGAAGTCATCGTCAGCGGTGAACAGCGGCGGTTTTACTACCCTGCGCAGGGCGTTGGCCGAGCGGCACGCATCCTGGATTCGGAACTGCCATCCGATACCAGCTGGTTCACGATCGAGAACACCCGCTTGGGCGTACCCATCGTGGAAAGCAGCATTGAGCGCAGCACCTTCAACAGCTACCTCGACAATCGCACTCCACTGAGCGAATTGGCCGGCCACATCGAGCAGGCAGCGCCTGCGCAGCAGCGCCGTGAGAGCCTTTATGCGGCGCCACTTCGACGCTACGATGGCGCGTTCAATATTGGATACCAGCAGCAGCTCGGCGGTCCTGATGGCTTCTTCCTGTTCCAGGTCGCAGGCACCTACTCGGCCAACTTCCACTTCACGCGGAATACCTGGCTGAGTGGAACGGCCAGCTACAACGCGTACAACAACTACGACCGCTTCCGCTACGACGCGCCAAGCAACCTGCCCCGGGTCCGCACCAACATCCGTAAGTACCTGACCACGGAAGACCTGACCCTGACCAACCTGCAGCTCACCAGCAATCATCAGCTGGGCAAAGACCTGTATGGCTCGGCCTACGCCGGCCTGTTCGAGGCCATGTACGGCGGCGTGGGTGGCGAGATCCTCTACCGACCCTTCAACGAGCGCTGGGCTGTGGGTGCCGAGCTGAACTGGGTGAAGCAGCGCGATTTCGATCAGCGCTTCAGCTTCCGTGACTACAGCACCACTACCGGCCACGCCAGCTTCTACTATCAGTGGGGCGATGAGCACAAGATCACCAGCATGATCAGCGCCGGCCGCTACCTGGCGAAGGACTGGGGTGCCACGATCTCGGTTGCGCGCGCCTTCGACAACGGCGTGAACATGGGCGCGTACGCCACCAAAACCGACGTTTCATCCAAGGACTTCGGCGAAGGCAGCTTCGACAAGGGCATCTTCATTTCGATTCCCTTCGACTTCCTGCTGCCCCGATCCACGCGCGCGCGTGCGACGTTCGCATGGAATCCGCTGTATCGAGATGGTGGTGCGCGGTTGAGTCGAAGCTATGCGCTGTACCAGCTGACCTCAGAGCGGGATCCGGACTTCTTCTTCGACAATCTCGACAGAATCGACGACTGACGGCGGTCACCCACTCCATTCGACAGAGACCAGGAAAGGGCCGGTTGCCAGCGCAGCCGGCCCTTCTCGTTTGCCTGCGCTGCTCCAGTGTCCTGCAGCCAAAAGAAAGGGCCGGCTGCACATGCAACCGACCCATTCTGTCTCTCGGAGGGAAAAGCTACTCAGCTCACCCCGTCCGAGCAATCACTTCTCGCTTGACGCGTACTCGTAGTAACCATAGCTGTAATAGCCCGTGGCACGCTTCTCGACGGCGTTGAAGATCGCGCCCTTCACCTTTACGCCATTCTGCTCGAAGCGCTTCATCGAAAGCTCGATCTCCTTCGGCTGGTTCACGCCGAATCGAGTCACCATCAAGGTAGAGCCTGCGTGGTTGGCCACAATGGCGGCGTCAGTGACAGCAAGAATCGGCGGCGTATCGACGATCACCAGGTCGTACTCCTTGGCCAAACCCTCCAGCAACTGCAGGAACCGAGGATGCATCAGCAGCTCGGACGGGTTCGGCGGAATATCACCGCGGGTGATGTAATGCATGTTCTCCAGGCCCCGGACAGCATGAATCGCATCCTGCAGGCTCACCTTGCCGGCCAGAACATCAGACAAACCCCCCGAATGCGACACGCCCAGCACCTTGTGCAGGGTGCCCTTTCGCATATCAACGTCGACGACAAGAACCTTCTGGCCCGCCTGAGCGACGACAGCCGCCAGGTTCGCCGAAATGAAGGTCTTGCCGACACCGGGCCGCGGGCCCGAGATGGCCAGAATGTTGTTCTTGGCCTCGAGCATCGCAAAGTGCAGGCTAGTGCGCAGGCTGCGCAGTGCTTCCACCGCGAGGTCGGCAGGCTCGGCGGCGGCCAAAAGGTGAGAGCGACCATCTGCCACCACACGCTTCTTGCCACCCTTGCCCTTCTGAACCTTCAGTAGATTCCGCGAGTTGCTCAGCGGAATGGCCGCGTACACCGGCAGCCCCAGTTCCTCGATCTGCGCCGGATCCTCCACGCCAGGATTGAGCATGCGGAGCAGGAAAACCGCGGCCGTGGACAGGAATGCGCCCAACAGGAACGACACAAGCACGATCAGCGGCTTGCGAGGTTTCACCGGCTTGCTGATATCGACGATCGCGTCGTCAACGATCCGGACGTTACCAACCGTACCAGCCCGCGCAACATCCAACTGCTGCGCCTGGTTCAACAGGGCGGTATACAGTTCGTTGCTGACCTGCAGATCACGGGTATGTCGCAGCAGCTCCTGCTGCGTATCAGGCAGTGCGCTGACCTCGCGGCGGAAACCACTCTTGCGCGCCTCAAGCTCACCGATCTGGTTCAGCATCGCACGGTAGGCGGGATGCTCACGTGTGAAGCTGCGGTCCATCTCAGCCTGCTTCAGGCGCAGCTGCTGGATGCTTGCCTCAACGGCAACCTCCTGCTCGAGCAGACCCTTGGTCTGCATCGTAATGTCAACGGAGTTCGAACGGGACTGGTAGGCCGCCATTGCCGCCTGTGCGTCCTCAACCTGCTTGCGAACGGTTGGGAGCTGGTCCTTCACAAAGGCAAGCTGTGTTGCCGCCTCGGCAGAGCCTCGGTCGACATTCTGTCGCACATACGCTTCAGCAATGTTCTGCACCAGCGCCTGCGCACGAACCGCATCGGTGTCTTCATAGCTGACACGGAGGATGCCAGAGTCCTTGCCCTGCTCAGACGCGCGGATGTCTTCCTGCAGCCCGGCAATGACGTCCAGGCGACGCTGCTTGGTCAGCGTGAAGCGCATGCCCGGATTGGCATTCAGGCTCGCGACTTCAATCCTGATCCCGCGCGCCTCGGCGGGCATGCCGACCTTGCCGGCAAGAATGGCTTCGCCCTCGTCATCAAGCAGCGAGTATTCCCCAGCCTTATCACCTGCGACAAGCATCATCGGCTCGTCGAGCAACCGTGCGGGAACGTCCAGGCGATGGATCTTCAGCTCATCGCCGCCCCAGCCATAGCTGGAAAGCCCCAGAACCGGAGCCGCCACTTCGCCCTCAGTCTCGCCCGAGAAACGACGCGCAATCAGTCCGCCCACCAATGGGAAATGCCGGGGCTCGATGACCGTCTCGAGCTGCATCTTGTCGACCGCAGTACCGACAATCGTACGCGAGGTCAGCAGCGCAACTTCGGTGGTGGATGCGGTACTACCGCCTCCGCCCAGAGAGGTCAGATCTGCTAGACCCGGAATGGTGGGCATCTTCGACTCAACCTGCACCGTGGCCTCAGCCCGATACACCGGCGGCGTCAGGATCGCGTAGGCGGCGCCAACCAGCGCGAACAGGAAGGTTGTTCCCAGGATCCACCATTTGCGGTCAATGAGAACGCCCAGCAGATCCCGCAGATCAATCTCGTCGTCTTCGCGGGCGGGCCGCGCACTGGTTTCCTTGGTCATAGCTTCCGTTTCTTGAAAAAACCGCACCAGTGCGGCAATTACTTGATATGGCTGGCCCAGCGGGCAACGCCCTGCTCGATCAAACCGTAGACGTGTTCGAACGCAATCCGCTGCTGGCGGTAGGGATCGGGGATCTCCGACCTTCCATCCCAATGCCCCAAGAGGAACGTCTTGCCGCTCACCTGAGGAACCTCGCGGGCGATTCGCGCCACATGGGACTGCTCCATCACCAGCACCAGGTCAGCCGCCGCCAACACAGACGGCGTTGCCAGACGCCCTCGATGGGCGCTGGGATCATGCCCCTTCTCCCGAAGCAGTTCTCCTGCGGTCTCATCTATCGGCCGACCGACCAATGCCTGAAGCCCTGCAGAGGAGACCTCTACCCCTGTGCGGTCCCGAAGCTGGTGCCGCATGAGCACTTCTGCGGTTGGGCTTCTACAGATGTTTCCGATGCAGACCAGCAGCACCTTGTTGAACATGAGCCAATCCTCTGGCGGGCGACGTGGAGCGCGTACGCCAGCAGGCAACGCTACGCATACGAAAGAAAGTTAGCCAAGCAGCATACCTGACATGAAGGTGTAACTGAACCCAGCCCTACCAGGTCAACGGAGCGGCACCCCTACCCCGGAAATCCTGACCCGGGTCACGTTTGGGTGAAGGTTCTGTTATCATCGTGTGATCGATTGTAACAGCTAACTGGTTGGACTGACCGCCGGATCGGCGCCGCCAGCCCCCCGGGCAGCGAGGCGATTGCTGGATGCACGGATCCTCAACAAGGAAGAAATCGACATGTCTTACATGCCCGCACGGCACCATGCCGGGCTCTGGAACGTCTCGGGAAACAGGTTCACTCCTGCGCTCAGCTTGGCCTTGAGGATCGGGGATCCCATCGTCTTGGTGGCGGCTGCACTGACCGCCTATGCAATCAGATTCGGCGATCTGCACATGCCGATGAACTACGCCCGACTGGTCTCCATCACAGTTCTTTTCGCACTTCTGGTCCTTGGATCCTCGTCATTGTACGAAAGCTGGCGCGGGCGCGGCCTGCTCGCGGAACTCGGCAAGGTCGTGATGAAGCTTGCCGTGATCTTCGGAGGCCTTCTCGCCTACTCGACCGCAATCCAAGTCACGGATGAGCTTTCGCGCATCTGGCTTGCTACTTGGTTTGGCTTGAGCTTGGCTGGCGCATTTGCCCTGCGAATTGGCGTTCGCGGCATCGCTGGCTGGATCCGCGCTCGTGGCGCAGACCTCCGCAGCGCGGTCATCGTCGGTGCAACTACCGACTCGGAGCACATTGTCAGCTCCTTGCGATCGGCGACCTGGGCAGGCATCGATGTGCGCGGCTGGTTCGCGACCCCGTCTGATCGAGGCAGCGTGCAGCACGCCAGCAGACTGGGCGATCTGGAAGGGCTCGGCGCCTACGTGGAGGCTAATCACATCGACCAGGTGTGGATTGCACTCCCCATGCGCGATGAAGAGAACATCGCAATTGCCCTGAACCAGCTTCAGCACTCAACGGCCGACATCAAGTTCGTGCCTGACATGTTCGGGCTGCACCTGCTGAACCATTCCGTCGAGCAGGTCGCCGGCCTTCCCGTCATCAATCTCCAGCAGACTCCGCTCCAGGGCGGCGCCCGCCTGATCAAGGCATTGGAAGACCGTATCCTTGCCGGCCTCATCCTGCTCATGATCTCCCCGATCATGCTCGCGATTGCGGTGGCGGTGAAGCTGAGCTCCCCAGGCCCGATCTTCTATCGGCAAGAGCGGATGAGCTGGAACAACAAGACGTTCTGGATGCTGAAGTTCCGCTCGATGCCGGTCGACGCAGAAGGTGCGTCTGGCGCAGTGTGGGCAAAGGCCGGCGAAAATCGCGCCACTCGCGTGGGCAGTTTCCTTCGGAAGACCAGTCTCGATGAACTGCCGCAGTTCATCAACGTCCTCCTGGGCGACATGTCGATCGTTGGACCGCGGCCGGAGCGGCCGGTCTTCGTGCACAAGTTCAAGCACGAGATTCCGTCCTACATGAAGAAGCACATGGTCAAGGCAGGCATCACCGGCTGGGCCCAGGTCAACGGCTGGCGAGGCTCGACCGATCTCCACAAGCGCATCGAGTGCGATCTTTTCTATATCGAGAATTGGTCGCTTTCGTTTGATCTGAAGATTGTCTTTTTGACGATCTTCAAGGGGTTCATCAACAAGAACGCGTACTAGCCAACGAATGCGGCATTCAAGGGAATGCCCTCCCACCCTTCAGTAGAACTGCTCCAAGCAGCATGCCGGGCTCAATGAGAAAGAAAAATCGCTCCTTCGCCCATAGCATCGCCTGGAACTTGGCTGGAGCCGGGATTCCGCTCGCTTTCGCCTTCTTTGCCATCCCCAGCCTTTTAGCAGGCTACGGCAACGAACGTTTTGGACTATTGACGATAATCTGGGCTCTGATCGGCTACTTCAGCATCTTCGATTTCGGCATTGGGCGCGCACTTACAAAGCTTGTCTCAGACAGGCTAGGTAGCAAAAGTACAGAAGACATTCACGACGTCACAAAGACAGCCATGACGACCATGGCTGTCCTCGGCTTGCTAGCATGCACGCTACTGGTTGCTACTGCCCCGCTAATTGCCGGAGCTCTCAAACTTGATGCCAGCTTTCGGGATGAGAGCGTACTCAGCCTCCGAATTCTTGCGCTTGGCATTCCCTTCGTAATCCTGTCAGCCGGCCTTATTGGACTACTGGAAGCACGAGCGGAGTTTCACGCGATCAATCGGGTTCGTCTGCTGATGGGAATGTTGAACTTTGGCGCCCCCCTACTGATGCTCACATGGTCCCATAGCCTGGTACCAGCTACGATTTCACTTGCTGTGGCCAGAGCCGCCACCACGGTGCTCTATTATCAAATTTCCATCCACAAAGGCGCACTGGATGTAGGCACCGGCCGCTTCGACCGCAGTAACCTACGCGAGCTTCTCGGGTTTGGCAGTTGGATCACGCTGAGCAACTTGATCAGCCCTCTGATGGCACAACTGGATAAGGTTGTAATCGGCAGCGTGGTTGCACTGCACCTCCTGCCCTACTATGCGGTACCTGGGGATCTGGTCAACCGCCTCAGCTTCATTCCCATTGCACTCATAGGCGTGTTCTTTCCGGCATTCGCAGCACATTGGAGTGCGCGGAGACCAGACAAGCTGACGTCACTTTACAAGAGTGCGGCGATTGTAATGTTCTCTACCGTCTATCCGATTGCGCTGGGCATATACGTTCTCGCACCTGAAGGCCTTTCGCTGTGGATCGGCGAGCAGTTCTCCCGGCAATCAACGCCACTGCTCCACTGGCTCTGCGTCGGCTTGGTCATAAATTCAATCGCCAGAATTCCCCACGCACTTCTGCAAGCGGCCGGCCGCCCAAGCATCACCGCCAAACTGCATCTGATAGAGCTTCCCGTCTATGCCATCGCGCTATGGCAGCTGCTAAGCCATTTCGGCATCATTGGCGCTGCCATAGCTTGGTCCGGAAGAATGGCACTCGACTATCTCCTCCTCAGCATATGTTCGAGCACAACCATCCCAGAGTTACGCCGCCCATCAATACTAATGCTCGCAGCGGTGATTATCGGAATCGCCGTAATGACGGCCGCAGCACTTATTCCATCCCCCCTACTCAGACTTGTTCTTACAATATTCTTTGGATTAGCGGGAATAGCTTTGGCAGCCCCTATCGTTCTACGTTTACGTCACGATGATTGAGCCACTAAAATTCGACGCCACCGTGCGATCAACGACATTGGTTACGGTAACCTATGCGGACCGCATCGAGTATCTGAGTGAACTGCTTCGCCGCGCATTCGAATGCGAGGGAGTGAATCAGGCAGTCGTTGTGAGCAATGCATCGACGTCCGACCTCAGAATCATCGAAAATGAATGGGGTGATAGACTTCGCGTTGTCCGCCTGAGCAGCAACAGTGGATCTGCAAATGGATACTCGGTGGGAATCCAGGCAGCACTCGCTGACAACGCTGAGTTCATTTGGCTAATGGACGATGACAACGCGCCCCGGAAGGGAGCACTGAGGAAGCTTCATTCACAACTTGAAATAACCGCCAGGGCCTATGGGGCCGACAGGTCGGCAGTTTTGGGATTTCGGCCGAGCCACCAGGCGGATATCGCACAAGGCGTGGATCCAGAGCGCGCATATCCTTTGCGATCAAGCTTCTTCGGATTTCACTATCGGCAACTCATCTTCAAAATCAAGCGTCGCATTGGGCCCAAGGCACCGCTCGGCGAAGCGCCCTCCTCCGTCCAGATTCCCTATGCGCCGTACGGCGGACTAATGGCCTCACGAAAGCTGTTTGAAGCCATTGGACTCCCGAACGTCGACTTCGTTCTATATGCCGATGACACCGAGTACACAAGGCGCATAACTGCACGAGGCGGCACGATCTGTCTTGCTACAGACGCGGAACTTGAAGATCTCGAGGAGTCCTGGAATCTAAAGGAAAGCTACCCCAACACCTTCCTGGGCTGGCTGAAGGGCGGATCCGATTTCCGGGCATTCTACGCGGCACGCAATCAGGCCTACTTTGACAGCAAAATCTGGACGAGCTCATGGATCGAGTACAGGATGAACCGTTGCATTTATCTCGGACTATTGACGTTCTTTGCGATCAAGACGCAGAGCTTCGCGCGATATCGCCTTTTACTCAGGGCAATCCGCGATGGCAAGAATTCCCGGCTGGGAATTTCCAAAAGCTTCCCGCTTTGAATCGTCAGAATCCAATGCACCCATGAAAATACTGTTCCTGAATACATATGACGATCCGGCAGACGGCGGTGGCGTGGAGCTTACTGTTTGGACGCTGATCCGCGCCCTGAAGGAAAAAGGCCACGAGTGTATTCTCGTCTCGACCCAACCAGGACGGGCACTTGACCTCCACGAGCGCGAAGGCGTGCGCATTTGGCGCGCCGGCATCCGCAACCTGTACTGGCCAACAAAAGAGAAGATTGCATCTTCGCTATCCAAGCTCGCCTGGCATACGGTTGATGGCTACAGCCGCTTGATGCAGAGCCACCTGAAGCAGGTTCTCGAACTGGAGAAGCCGGATGTTGTGTCAGTACACAGCCTGCCCGGCTGGTCGGCCTCATCTTGGGCGACCATAAGATCATTGAGCATCCCCGTCGTACAGGTTCTGCATGACCAGTACGCAATCTGCGCCCGGAGCTCGATGTTTCGCAATGAGCACAACTGCGAAGCTCAATGCACGGACTGCAAGTTGCTACGTCTTCCCCACCGAAAAGCGAGTAGTCTGCCATCTGCCGTTATCGGGGTCAGTCAGTTCATTCTCGATCGCCATCTCCAGCACGGGTATTTTCAAGGGGTGCCGATCAAAGCGGTCATCAACAATACGCGGAACCCACAATCTCTCGACGTTGGCGCCCTTACGCCTGAACATAAGGGCATTCGCTTTGGCTTCATCGGCCGCCTGGATCCAAGCAAAGGCGTGGAGATTCTTCTACAGGCCTTTTCACGCTTCGAGCACGAGGATGCACAACTCTGGATCGCAGGTGATGGCGACCAGAAGTATGTCGCAGCTCTCAAGAAGCAAACCAAGGACGTACGGGTAAAATTCCTGGGCAGAGTCAAGCAGCGAGACTTCTTCCCGGAAGTTGATGCCGTCGTCGTCCCCTCTCTCTGGAATGACACCTTCCCGGGCGTGGTTTTTGAGGCTCTCGCCTTCGGCAAGCCCGTTCTGGGTTCGCTCCGAGGAGGGATACCTGAAATGATCCAGCACGGCCAGAATGGCTTCCTCTTTGAACCAGACAACGACGGCGAACTTCTCAGCCTTCTGAATCAAGTTGCCAGCAACCCGGAAGAGCGTATCGCTATGGGAGCCGCGGCCAGAGTCTCTTCGCGCCCATTCATGGATACCGAAGCGTGGTTGGACAAGTACCTGGCTCTGTATGCACAGCTCGGAAGTCCCGCATGAAACAAGTCACCGTTTCGCCGCCCGTCGCCCGAGCCGATCATGGAAAGCTTGACTCCATTCAAGCACTCCGAGCCGTCGCAGCATTTGCAGTGGTAGTTCATCACGTTGGACTGACCCTCAACAGCTACTACCCCGCTCCTCTCAGCTCCACGCTCACCCTACTGACAGGACTTGGGGCAGCAGGCGTCGACCTGTTCTTCGTCATAAGTGGCTACATTATTTTCAGAAGCACTTCCAAGCTGGAGTCAGGCTTCTCTTCGGCACGGAGCTTCCTGCGGAAGCGAGTGCTTCGTATCTATCCTGCCTACTGGATTTGGACTTCAGTGCTGCTTCTCATGTGGATTGGCGGACTAGCGCTCAAATCCCATCAGTACTCCTTCTCCGTCATCGCGGGCTCATACCTCCTTGTGCCAGTGACCAGAGCGGATGGATCGCTGCACCCCGTCCTCGATCAAGGATGGACGCTGTCGTTTGAAATGTATTTCTACCTCATTTTTTCTTTCATCATCCTTTTTGGCTGGCGTAAGAAGGGCCTTGCATGGATCGCACTCCCCTTCCTGCTAATCGCCTTCGTTGGGCTTCTTCCCGCTGTCCCTGCCAGCATACAAAGCGTGGTTTCATCCCCCTTGGTCATGGAGTTCCTCCTTGGCGTGTGCATTGGATGGACTCTCTCCAAACACCCACCCGCATCGCGATCCATCCGCCCTATCCGGTGGGCTTTGATAGCTATCGGAACAGGCCTCTTGGTGTTCGCCTTTCTGCAGGGAGAAGTCAAGGGAACGGGTATTGACAGGCTGGTTATATATGGGGCCCCCAGCGCGGTACTGGTAACGCTTGCGCTGCTTGCTCCTTCAGCACCGATGTTACGTCGAGCAACCTGGTTGGGCGATGCGTCATATTCGATATATCTGACGCATGGCTTCTTCACTTTGGCTCTTGGAACATTATTGAAAGGCGGCTTCAGCCTCGGAGGAGCACCAGCAGGCGTCGTACTGGCCGTGGTCTCGCTCGCCATCCTGCTGATCTCCTCCACGGCCTACTGGCTTGTGGAAGAACCCGTAGCAAGGCTGCTTACCAGAACCGGAAAAACAGGCAACCCAGTTGCTGCATCGCCACTCACCTAGTCCCTCCATGCCCCGCAACCATCGGCTAATAGTCATTGCATCGTGAAAATTCGTACGTCCCGAATCATACTGATTTCGCCGGTTGGCTTCGCCATGATTGCCTATGCATTCTTCTGGGCATGCACCATGGTTCCGCCGTCGGCATATCAAGGCATCATGCATGAGAACAACTACATGTTCATGCATCTGCCATCCCACCTTTTGGTTGGTGGATGCGTTGTCGCGTTCATCTTGGGCGCAACGGTTTTCGGAAGGAGAGCGCCTCATCCTTCGAGCGACCTAAGCAATCGCAGACCCATGGGCTCTGCGCTTATTGCCCTCCCCATTGTAGGGCTTTCGATAGTCAATCTGATTTCCATTGCACTTCTTCTGAACAACAATCCCAACCTATTGACGGGATGGCTTAGTGACGGACGAAGCGCAAAGATGGATCTGGACGCGACCGGAGCAATGACCAACGCGCTCCCGGCACTCTACGCCGCTTGCTGGTGGGGCGCATGGCGCTTGATGGATCGCGAACACTTAACTGGCAAGCGGGAATGGATATTACGATTCGTACTGACTGGCGGGATACTGATCGCCATTTATAGCGCGCTAATCAAAGTCGCGCGCTACGACCTACTCCCCTGCGTATTTGGTCTGGCCGTCGTATTCCTGGCTCATCGATACAGCACTGGCAGATTGAAACTCGCCAAGAGCATGACCTCCTTCCTGGTCATGGTCGCAGCAGTCGCAGCGCTGTTTCTGGCGATGGCATGGCTTCGCGGGAGCGACGAGCTTGCCGCACTAGGCAAGAACGTGATCGGATACACCGCTGCAAGCTACAATCGACTAGCCGCCCTTCTCGATGGGGACATCAACTTCCCTTACTCCGGCACTGGCGTCTACTCGTTCAAATTCCTTACATACATTCCGGTTTTGAATAGATGGATTGATTTCGCATCCCTGTTTGGCATGCCTACCAAGGAAGAAGCCTGGATAAGCGAATTCGGAGCAATCGCACAGTCGGGGCTCGACGGAAGCTACATATGGGCATCCGCGTTCGGCTATGTCTACTCAGACATAGGCATACTCGCAGTGGCCTACTTCTTCTTCATCGGCCTGGCATCAATGGCTGCTTGGCGGAGCATGATCACAGGGCACGTCGCAGGCTTAACAATATATCCATGGATCGCATTCTCCATCCTATTCTGGATGGGTGACAATTTCCTCGCCCACTCGAAGCTTATCGTGTTCGCTGGAACTGCGGTTCTTATGGGGGGGTACGAGAAGCTAGCACGAGCAAAGCGCCACCAGAGCTGATTTGAAAAATCATGATTCGATCGATTAGGAGCTCATTCGTGCTGCTTCCCCAACCCAGCGGGCCAGCCGCGATATGAATAAGTCACTCCACCGACCAACCAAAGTTCTAATGATCACAGCTCGCGCAGACCATGGCGGTGGGCCGCGACATCTGGAATTGCTTCTTCGTGATGGCGCAGGCTGGATCACCCCTTACTTGGCCTGCCCCGAGGACGATCCATACTGGGCGAGATTCAACGAAATTACTGGTGGCCGCGTATTTCGAATCCCCCATAGGAAATTCGAACTTCGCCAAGCTTGGCGCTTGGCAATGCATGCGCGCCGCGAAGGAATTCATCTAGTTCACGCACATGGGAAAGGCGCAGGGCTGTATGCGCGTTTCGTTTCTGCCATAGCGCGAATCCCAGGCGTTCATACCGCGCATGGAATTCATGTTGGAGAGTACGGACGGATTAGCAGAAAGATCTATGGCCTTTATGAGAACGCAAGCTCACTCTGGGTGGAGCACGTAATTCACGTATCAGACGAAGAGAAATCGCAGGCGCGGGCGATTGGATTGTGGCGGAAGCGGCCATCGACCGTTATCTCCAATGGCGTAGTCAGCCACACATCAAGTGAAATCAGCGATATGCGCGACCGAGCGCGCCAAAAGTTGGGCGTGCAGGACGGAAGGCCCATCGCCGTCACCGTCAGTCGATTCGACTATCAGAAGAACATGCCGGAAGCATATGCCATTGCAAAAGCTCTGCCAGATATGCACTTCATCTGGATAGGTTCCGGCGTTGACTCTCCGACGCTAGCAGAGCGCGCCGCATCAGAGGGAGTGAGCAACATCACTTTCCTCGGTCAGGTTGATAACCCATTGAACTACTTGGCGGCCGCGGACGTCTATCTCTCAACTTCGCGGTGGGAAGGCCTTCCTTTGGCTGTGCTGGAAGCAATGTCCTTGGGTATTCCTTCTGTTCTGTCGGATGTTACTGGACATGTCGAGCTTGTACGTAAACATGGCGTCGGGCTTCTCTACACGCTGGGAGACGTCGGCTCGGCCACAGCCGCACTACTGCGTGTTGCACACGAAAAGCCGCTTCAGAAGGCACTCTCGGAGCAGGCACTTCATTCGCAGCTGCACAAATTCTCATCGAAGGTCGTCGCAATGGAGACCGCCGCCATTTACAAGAAAGTACTGAAAGAATGAAAGTAGCGATCATCCATTACTGGTTCGTCACTTGGCGAGGCGGTGAAAAGGTAATTGAGCAACTACTCAGGCTCTATCCAGAGGCCGATGTCTTCACACATGTTGCAAGCCCAGAGATAGAACATAAGCACCTTGCGGGGCGTCGGGTGCAGAAAACTTTTGTATCCAGATTGCCTGGAGCTCGAAAGCGCTATCAGAAGTATCTTCCGTTCATGCCCATTGCCTTGGAGCAACTGGACCTTGCCGGCTACGACCTGATCATATCGAGCGAGTCCGGGCCCGCGAAGAACGTCATTACACATCCTGATGCAGTACACATCTGCTATTGCCATAGCCCGATGCGGTATGTCTGGGACATGTATCGGCTATATCTCGCGGATGCTGGATGGCTGACCAGGCTGTTGATGCGACCATTGATGCATTACATGCGAATCACCGATTCCGTGTCGGCCTCTCGCGTTGATCACTTCATTGCAAACTCGAAGTTCATCGCACGCCGCATAGACAAGTGCTATCGCCGAAGCGCTGAGGTCATCCACCCTCCGGTTGAGGTAGACGACTTTGAAGCGCGCGCCGAGAAGCAGGACTATTACCTACTCCTCGGCCAGTTAACTGCCTACAAGAAAGCTGATCTGGTAATGGATGCGTTCCTTCGCAGCGGGAAGCGCCTGGTCATCATCGGTGAAGGTGAGCAACTGGCGGCCATGCAGGCGCGGGCAACGGATCGAGTCATCGTTCTCGGGCGGCAACCGTTCCCTGCACTGAAGGAGCACTTGGCCAATGCGAGAGCTTTGGTGTTTCCTGGCGTAGAGGATTTCGGCATCGTCCCGCTTGAGGCGATGGCCTCCGGAACTCCCGTCATCGCATTTGCAAAAGGAGGCGCGCTCGAGACAGTTGTAGAAAGCGACGACCCCGACGTGGCCACGGGATTGTTTTTCCACGAGCAATCCGTTGAAGCGATCAATGATGCCATCGCTCGTTTTGAGGCGCGTCCAAGGCCCATTTCGGCTACCGCATGCCGTGCGAGGGCTGAGAAGTTTGGGCCTGATCGATTCAGGGAAGAGCTCTCGTCTTTCATCCAGGCAAAGATCCGCAAGGAAGCCTGATCCAATTAGCCTTTAGGGAAGAATATGAAGGTTCTCATCTGCGGCGGCGCCGGCTACATCGGCAGCCACATGGCCCAGTACCTGGCCGAAGCCGGCCACTCCGTAACCGTGCTCGACAACCTGTCCACCGGTCACCGCGACGCCGTCCGCTGGGGTGAACTGCTGGAAGCCGATCTGCTGGCCCCCGAAACACTCGAGCGCGCCCTCCAGGGCCGCCAGTTCGATGCCGTGATGCACTTCGCTGCCCGCTCGCTCGTCGGTGAGTCCGTTACTGATCCTTACGCCTACTACGCGAACAACGTCACTGGCACGTTGAACCTGCTGGAGGCCATGCGCCGCCACGACATTGATCGCATCGTGTTCTCCTCCACCGCTGCGGTATTCGGTAATCCACAGTCGGATGTGATCGACGAGGACCACCCCAAGGCGCCGATCAACCCCTACGGCGCCAGCAAGCTGATGGCAGAGCGGATCCTCGCTGACGCAGCCACAGCCTACGGCCTGCGCTCGACCTGCCTGCGCTACTTCAATGCCGCTGGCGCCCTGCCCGACCACGGCATTGGCGAGGCCCATGCCTGCGAAACCCACCTGATCCCCAATGTCCTGCGTGCCGCATTGGGCATCGGCAACGCCATGAAGGTGTTCGGCGATGACTACGCCACGCCCGATGGCACCTGCGTGCGCGACTATGTACATGTGCAGGACCTGGCCCAGGCCCACGCGCTCGCTCTTGAGTACATGGACCACACGCCCGGCGCGCATGCATTCAATCTCGGCAATGGCCAGGGCTTCTCTGTCCGCGAAGTCATCGCCGCTGCAGCAGAGGTGAGCGGGCGCAGCATTCCATTTGAGTTGGCAGAACGCCGGCCGGGCGATCCAGCCAGCCTCGTCGCCTCCTCCACCCGCGCTCGCCAATTGCTGGGGTGGCACCCCAGATGGACCGAGCTGGCACCGATCATCGAGAGCGCGTGGCAGTGGCATCGCAACCCGCCCGCATGGTCGCCACAGCCGGCCATTCCTGACACCGCGCGCAGCCTGGACGAAGCCCTGCCTGCCTGAACAGGCATCCCTCACTGGGATGGCGTCTCGGCGTGGCCCCACCCCGCACCGCACCAAAGCCCAACCACCGCCCTCTGCTACCATCGGCGGTTCTGTTCATCGCGTCCCCCACCTGCCCGCGATGGCGCCAAACAACGTAACGAAACACAGGAGTCTGCATGTCTTCCGAGCTGCTCAAGTCCCTTGGCCTGGACGCGATCAACGCTGGCACGTACCTGGGCAACGGGGAATGGTCGAGCGCGACCAGCGGTGAGCTGATCACCCCGGTCAACCCGACCACCGGCGAGCCGATCGCGCAGGTCCGCGCGACCACCGAGGCCGAGTACGAGACCGTTGTCGCCCGGGCCCAGGAAGCCTTCAAGGTCTGGCGTACCACGCCGGCCCCGCGTCGCGGCGAAGCCGTGCGCCTGTGTGGCGAAGCACTGCGCAAGCACAAGGACGCCCTGGGTTCCCTGGTTGCGCTGGAAATGGGCAAGAGCAAGCCGGAAGGCGATGGCGAAGTGCAGGAGATGATCGACATCGCCGATTTCGCCGTGGGCCAGAGCCGCATGCTGTACGGCTACACCATGCATTCCGAGCGCCCCGGCCACCGCATGTACGAGCAGTACCACCCGCTGGGCCTGGTCGGCATCATCTCGGCCTTCAACTTCCCGGTGGCGGTGTGGAGCTGGAACTCGTTCCTGGCGGCCATCTGTGGCGACGTGTGCATCTGGAAGCCGTCCAACAAGACGCCGCTGACCGCCATCGCCTCGCTGAAGATCTGCAACGACGCCCTGCGCGAAGCCGGTTTCCCGGACATCTTCTTCCTGATCAACGATGCCGGCACCGCGCTGTCGGAGAAAATGGTCGATGACCGTCGCGTGCCGCTGATCAGCTTCACCGGCTCGACCCAGGTCGGCCGCACCGTCAACGAGAAGGTCGCACGCCGTCTCGGCCGCTGCCTGCTGGAACTCGGCGGCAACAACGCCATCATCCTGGACGAAACCGCTGACCTGAAGCTGGCCGTGCCGGGTATCGTGTTCGGTGCCGTCGGCACCGCCGGCCAGCGCTGCACCACCACCCGCCGCCTGATCGTGCACCGCTCGATCTACGCCGACGTGCTGGCCACCCTGGTCAAGGCCTACAAGCAGGTGGAAGGCAAGATCGGCGACCCGACCGATGCCGCCAACCTGATGGGCCCGCTGAACAGCCACGGCGCCGTGCAGCAGTTCCTCGATGCCATCGCCCAGGCCAAGGCCGCCGGCGGCACCATCGAAACCGGCGGCACCCGCATCGACCGCGCTGGCAACTTCGTGCTGCCCGCGATCGTCTCGGGCCTGAAGAACAGCGACGCCGTGGTCCAGCACGAGACCTTCGCACCGATCCTGTACGTGATGCCGTACGACAGCATCGACGAAGCCATCGACATGCAGAACGGCGTGCCGCAGGGCCTGTCGTCCTCGATCTTCACCCAGAACCTGAAGACCGCCGAGAAATTCCTGTCGGCCGCCGGCAGCGACTGCGGCATCGCCAACATCAACATCGGCACGTCCGGTGCGGAGATTGGCGGCGCCTTCGGTGGCGAGAAGGACACCGGTGGTGGCCGCGAGTCCGGTTCGGACGCCTGGAAGGTCTACATGCGCCGCCAGACCAACACCATCAACTATTCGGATTCGCTGCCGCTGGCCCAGGGCATCAAGTTCGACCTGTAACGCTGTTTTGTAGTGCCGAGCCATGCTCGGCAGGACGGGCCATGAACACTGCAGGAAGTGCCGCCGAGCATGGCTCGGCGCTACAGGGTGGCAAGCCGGTGATTGATTTCACCGGCCGCCGCGTGCTCATCGCCGGTGGCAGCAAGGGCATTGGCCGTGAGATGGCGCTGGCATTTGCCGGCGCCGGTGCGCGGGTCTCGGTCTGCGCCCGCGGCCAGGTCGGCCTGGATGCCCTGCGTGCCGATGCAAAGGTACAGGGCGTCGAGTTGCACACGTTTCCTGCCGATCTGGGCGAGGCCAACCAGATCCAGGCCTGGCTGCAGGCCGCCGCTGATGCACTCGGCGGCATCGATGTGCTGGTCAACAACGCCACTGGCTACGGCATGGCCGACGACGAGGACGGCTGGGCCGCCAGCCTGCAGATCGACCTGATGGCAGCCGTTCGGGCCTCGCGCCTGGCCCTGCCCTGGCTGCGTGCGTCCAGTGACGCCTGCATTCTCAATCTCTCTTCAATCGCCGCACAGCAGCCGCGCCCCGGTGGCGCACCGTACGCCGCCGCCAAGGCCGCGCTTTCGCACTACACCACCTCGCAGGCACTGGCCCTGGCCAAGGACCGCATCCGGGTCAACGCCATCGCACCGGGCTCCATCGAGTTCGATGACGGCCTGTGGGATCGCCGCCGCGTCGAAGACCCCGACTTGTACCACGGCACGCTGGCGAAGATTCCGTTCGGCCGCTTCGGCCATCCGCGCGAGATCGCCGATGCCGCCCTGTTCCTGTGCTCGCCGCTGGCGCGCTGGGTCACCGGCAGCGTGCTCAACGTGGATGGCGGCCAGGTGTTGATGGGCTGACACCGGCACTCGGGTAGCTGCCAACCTTGGTTGGCATGCCTTTCGTCGACCACGGTCGACGCCTGCCCTCGCATCCTCCGGGCATGGGATTGCCCGGGCAGAGGCACTATCATGTGCACACTGCCAAGGAGGACCCCGATGAGCGTGGCACCCCGACAGACAAGCGCCCTGGCCGTGGTGAGCCTGGTCATGGGCATCGCCAGCTGGACCGTCCTGCCCTTCGTGGCCAGCATCGTGGCCATCATCACCGGCCACATGGCCCGCGCCGAGATCCGCCGCCGCCCGCATGAACTGGAAGGCGATGGCCTGGCCGTCACCGGCCTGGTACTGGGCTGGGTGATGGTCGGCGCCGTGCTTGCCGCCATCCTGGTCTTCATCCTGTTCTTCGGTGGCCTGGCGTGGCTGGCGGCGGTGTCGAACTGACGCCATGACCGCCTCCGACAGCACTGAACGCTTCAGCAGCCGCGTCGCCGACTACGTCCGCTACCGGCCCGATTATCCGCCCGCGCTGCTGGACTGGCTGCACGGCCCGATGGGTGTCAGCTGCGAGGCCCGGGTGGCCGACATCGGTGCTGGCACCGGTATCTCCAGCCGCCAGTTTCTGGCCAGCGGTCACCCGCTGGTGGCGGTCGAGCCG
>Ga0209545_100176_pt1 | contig 19553 bp, 16 predicted proteins | sample UppTromiDAQMD018_FD_185833 | JGI IMG/M metagenome (GOLD analysis project Ga0209545, IMG submission 185833) | Upper troposphere microbial communities from Maryland, USA - DAQMD-018 (SPAdes) (version 2) | ecosystem: Environmental > Air > Outdoor Air > Unclassified | place: USA: Maryland, Virginia...
AGCCCGGTACGGGTCAGTGGCCTGTACCCCGGCCCGCTGCGCACGGCGCTGCGCGCCCGTGCCTATTCCGTCGACCAGGACCCGGCCGCCCAAGGCCCGGAGGCCGCCGCTGCTGTGGCCGTGACTCTGCTGTCCAGCGCAGGGCATGCCTGGCGGGGCCGGATTCTCGACGCCAGTGAGGCCCCCCTGTCGGAGTGAGGCCGGGGGGAAGACGGAGTGAAGAACCCGTCACGATTGCGTTGCGATCCGGTGCCGTCTGTCGCACAACCGTCACATTGATGGCGTAGCGTGTTAATCTAGTGTTAACCGTTATGGCTGCCTTCAGCCAGGCGGTAGGGAACCCCAGATAACTCTCCGACCAGCCACCCGCAGGGCTGTTTGGATGCGCTTTTTTTCCGCCATCGCCAACTCGCATCGAGGCTACCGAAAAATGACCCACCCACTCCGGATGTCCAAGCTTACCCTTGGTCTCGTGGCCGCACTCGCCGCCGCTCCCGCCTTCGCTCAGAGCAGCACCTCCGCCGGTGTCGGCGGCCAGGTGATGTCCGCCGCAGGCCAGCCTGTTGCCGGCGCTGAAGTCACCATCACCCACACCGAGTCGGGCACTGTTTCGCGTGCCACCACCGATGCGTCGGGTCGCTACAACGCGCGCGGCCTGCGCGTGGGTGGTCCGTACACCATCACCATCAACAAGCCCGGTGAAGGCACCAAGACCGAAGAAGGTGTCTACCTGAACCTGAACCAGGTCAACACCGTCAATGCCAACCTGGGCGGTGATCTGGCTGCGACCAACCTGGACGCGGTGAACGTTGTCGCCACTGCCGGCGGCCTGGACCTGTTCAGCGCCAACAAGATGGGCACCGGCACCAACGTGACCCGCGAAACGATGGATGCATTGCCGTCGGCCAGCCGCAACATCCAGGACTACGTCCGCCTGGATCCGCGCATCTCGCAGGTCAGCAAAGCTGACGGCGCGATCTCGGCCGGTGGCCAGAACACCCGTTACAACGCCATCCGCATCGACGGCATCAGCGCCTCCGATCCGTTCGGCCTGGGCTCCAACAACCTGCCGACCGAGCGTCAGCCGGTGTCGATGGACGCCATCCAGGAAATCAACATCGACCTGGCCAACTACGACACCACCATCGCCGGTGGTACCGGTGCGGTGATCAACGCCGTGACCAAGTCGGGCACCAATGAATTCCACGGCACCGTGTACGGTTCGTACCGCGACAAGGACATGGTCCGTTCGCGCCTGGAAGGTGACAAGCAGGACTTCAACGGCTTCGAGGACGAGAAGACCTACGGCATGACCTTCGGCGGCCCGATCGTCAAGGACAAGCTGTTCTTCTTCACCAACTATGAAAAGTACGAGCGCGCGGCTGCCGGCGTTTCCCTGAGCGACACGCCGATCGGCCGTGGCACCATCACCCAGCAGCAGATCACCGATGTCCAGAACTTCCTGGGCAAGCTGGGCTACGACCCGGGCAGCCTGTCGGCGCCGAACAGCAAGACCGAGATCGAAGAGTACGCGGTCAAGCTGGACTGGAACATCAACGAGAACCACCGTGCGGCCCTGCGCTACAACAAGATGGAGCAGAACGTCGTCCGCTTCCCGCAGGTCAGCAGCAGCGCCATCTCGCTGAGCAACTTCTGGTACCAGCAGCCGACCGAATACGAAACCTGGATGGGTGAACTGTTCAGTGACTGGTCCGAGAACTTCTCGACCGAGTTCAAGGTCTCGCACAAGGATTACTCGGCCAACCGCGTTCCGCTGGTCGACATGCCGCAGATCCGCATCAAGTCGGGCAATGACTCGCTGTACGTCGGTACCGAGCAGAACACCCACGTCAACATCGTCGAGTCGAAGGAACTGAGCGCCTTCGGTGCCGGTACCTGGTACATCGGTGATCACACCGTCAAGTTCGGTTTCGATTACTCGAAGAACGAGCTGATGAACTTCTACGGCCGCAATCTCAACGGCGTGTACGAGTTCAACAGCGTCAACGACTTCCTGGCAGGCAAGGCGTCGCGCTACCAGCTGCGTGCGCCGCGTGCTGATGGCAGCCGCAGCGACATCCCGGCCGACTTCACCCTGAAGAACACCGGTGTATTCATCCAGGACACCTGGGCGATCAACTACAACCTGAACCTGATGTTCGGCGTGCGCATCGACATGCCTGATTTCAGCACCCAGCGTCTGTACAACCCGCGCATCGAGCAGCTGTACGGCTTCAACAACACCAAGCTGGTGGACAAGAACCTGGTGCAGCCGCGTGTCGGCTTCAACTACACCTTCGACAGCGAGCGCCCGACCCAGCTGCGCGGTGGCGTGGGCCTGTTCGGTGGCGCTGCCCCGAACGTGTGGCTGGCAGGTGCCTACCAGAACACCGGCCTGAACTACATCGAGTACGACGAGCGCAGCATCCCGGCCGGTGCTTTCACCCCGGATGGCAAGAACCCGTACATCCCGGCCGGTGGCCCGGCTTCGGCCCGTCAGAACGTCGACATCATCGCGCCGGGCACCCGCCTGCCGTCGGTGTGGAAGGCCAACCTGGCGTTCGACCATGAGCTGCCGTGGTACGGCATCGTGGCGTCGGCCGAAGTGCTGTTCACCAAGGTCAAGGACGGCATCTACTTCGACCGTCTGGACGTGTCGGCTCCGACCGCCACCGGTCAGGACGGCCGTGCGATCTACTGGAATGCTGCTGGCCAGAACCAGGCCAATACCCGTATCGACAAGGGTGTCGACTACGGCATCTCCACCGGCACCAAGAATGCGGTCGACCGTGCCAACCGTCCGTCCGACATCGGCGATGTGCTGGTTCTGCGCAACACCGACAAGGGCCGCGGCACCCAGGCTACCTTCTCGCTGGCCAAGCCGCTGACCGAGAACTGGGGCTGGTCGCTGGGTTACACCTACACCAAGTCGACCGAAGTCAGCCCGCTGTCCAGCTCGCAGAACACCTCGAACTGGAACAACACGCTGATCTTCAATGCCAACGAGAACGTCGCCTACAATTCGCGCTACGCGATGAAGGACCGTATCACCGGCACCCTGGAGTGGAAGCACAACTTCTTCGGTGACAACGCCACCCGCGTCGGCCTGTTCTACGAAGGCCGTTCGGGCCGTCCGTACAGCTACATCTTCTACAACGATGCCAACGGCGACGGTGCGACCACCAACGACCTGTTCTACGTGCCGAAGGGCCCGGGCGACGTGAAGTTCACCGGCGGCGCCACGATGGAGAAGGCGTTCTTCGACTGGCTGGCGCAGAACCCGGAGCTGGATGCCTACCGTGGCAGCGTGGTCCCGGCCAACTCGCACCGCGCCTCGTGGGTCAACAGCTTCGACGTCCGCGTCAGCCAGGAATTCCCGGGCTTCATGAAGGGTCACAAGGGTGAAGTTGCCCTGGACATCATGAATGTCGGCAACCTGCTGAACAAGAAGTGGGGCCTGATCGACGACTACGGCTTCTACTCGACCCGTCGCGTTGCCAACTACGCGGGTATCGATCCGGCCACCGGCAAGTACGTGTACTCGTTCACGGGTTCGACCGACAACGCGCAGGTGCAGGAAAACAACAACGACAAGGGCAACACCGCAGTGTCGCGCTGGTCGATGCAGCTGACCCTGAAGTACAAGTTCTGATCCGTCAGAACCTGAAGCAGTAAGTGAAAATGGCCGGGGAAACCCGGCCGTTTTCCGTTCAGGCGAAAGTCCTTGCAGGTCTCCTGGTATCGGCGTAGGATCCAGAAATGTGCGCGGTGCCAATGCCGCCGATGCGGTCCCGGAAAGGCGAACGCGGGGAGCACACATCCAACGGTCGGGCTTCCCGGCCGTTTTGCTTTTTAAGGGGGCGGCAGTACAGTCGGAAACCTTGAAGGAAGCAAAAAATTGGACATGATCACGAACGAAAAATCAGCCCGTGCACTGCCGGTGCAGGATGCGCGGATCTACCCGCGCGGTGGGCTGGATGTGCTGTCGCGGGCCGAAGTGGCCCGCCTGCGCGATGCCTCCGCCGGCGGCATGCACGAACTGCTGCGCCGCTGTGCGCTGGCGGTGCTGACCAGCGGCAGCGCCTCTGACGATCCGCGTGCGGCGCGCGATCTGTATCCCGATTTCGACATCCAGGTGGCGCAGCAGGATCGCGGCGTGCGCATCGACCTGGTCAACGCACCGGCGATGGCCTTCGTCGATGGCGAGATCATCCGTGGTGTCGCCGAACTGCTGTTCGCAGTGGTGCGCGACCTGGCCTACATGGCCATCGAGATGGGCCCGGCCTACGCGGCCGAGCTGGAATCGTCCGAAGGCATCACCAACGCGGTGTTCGGCCTGCTGCGCAATGCGCGCATCCTCAACCCGGGCGACCCGAACCTGGTGGTGTGCTGGGGCGGCCACTCGATCTCGCGCGACGAATACCTGTACACCAAGCAGGTGGGCTATGAACTGGGCCTGCGCGGCCTGGACATCTGCACCGGCTGCGGCCCTGGTGCAATGAAGGGCCCGATGAAGGGTGCCACCATCGCCCATGCCAAGCAGCGCCGTACCGTGACGCGCTACATCGGCCTGACCGAGCCGGGCATCATCGCCGCCGAGTCGCCGAACCCGATCGTCAACCACCTGGTGATCATGCCGGACATCGAGAAGCGCCTTGAGGCCTTCGTCCGCATCGGCCACGGCATCATCGTGTTCGCCGGTGGCGTCGGTACCGCCGAAGAGATCCTGTACCTGCTCGGCATCCTGCTGCGCGAGGAGAACAAGGACCTGCCATTCCCGCTGATCCTGACCGGCCCGACCGTGGCGGCGCCGTACTTCGAGCAGATCGATCGCTTCATCCGCCTGACCCTGGGTGATGAGGCCGCCGAGCGCTACGAGATCATCATCGGTGACCCGGTGGCGGTGGCCAAGAAGATGGCCAACGGCATCAAGCGCGTGCGAGAGCACCGCCTGGCGCAGAAGGACTCGTTCTTCTTCAACTGGTCGATCGAGATTCCGTGGGAGTACCAGCAGCCGTTCGTGCCGACCCACGAAGCGATGGCCGCGCTGGACCTGCACCACGGGCGTGCACCGCATGCGCTGGCGGCTGACCTGCGCCGGGCGTTTTCGGGCATCGTGGCCGGCAACGTGAAGGAAGACGGCATGCGCCGCATCGAGCAGTTCGGGCCGTTCCAGATCCATGGCGACACCGACATGATGCAGGCCCTGGACGCGCTGCTGCGCGCCTTCGTCGAGCAGCGCCGCATGAAGATCTCCGGCGAATACCAGCCCTGCTACCAGGTGCTGGCCTGAGCCTGCGCCGGCGCGATGGGGATCGCGCCGGCACGGGCAGGGGAGGGCGGGTCGTCAAGCCTTTGACGCCCGTCGCCCCGGATTGACCGTTCATCCTGCCGCCGCTTGCCGGTGGCGGGGCGATGGCCCATCGTGGCCACCAACACGCTGGGGAGCGTCCAATGTCTTTGCGCCGGCAAAACGGCTTCACGCTGGTCGAGTTGATGGTCACGATCATGGTCCTGGCCGTGCTCGCGACGATCGCTTTTCCCAGTTTCCAGAGCACCCTGCGATCCAATCGCATCGCTACCGCGAGCAACGAGCTGATCGCTTCACTGGCCTTGGCCCGTAGCGAGGCGGTCAAGAACCGTCGCGGTGCGGGTGTCTGTGCGTCGTCTGCGGGCAGTACATGCGATGGCAAAAGCTGGGCCGACGGCTGGTTAGTCTGGGCGGACACCAATGGAGATGGTGCGCTGAGCGCTGGGGAGACCGTGCTCCGCTACAGTGCCGGCCGACCTGGGCTGACTACGATTGGGACGCCGGATCTGTCCGTGGGTTTTGACCCGCGTGGTCGCAACCGCGCCAACGCGTCGCTAGACCTGACCCTGCGCCCGGACGCCTGCGGCAAGCAACCGCTGCAACGAACGTTGCGCATTTCGCCGACCGGACAGGTCCGGCTGTTGAAGGAGGATTGCAAGTGAGGCCGTCCCGATCCCGTTCCCCGCGCGGCGTGCAAGGGGGCTTCAGTCTGATCGAAGTGCTGATCGCCATTCTCGTGCTTGGCGTTGGCCTGCTCGGTTTCGCGCTGATGCAGACCATGAACGTACGCTTCGTCCAGAGTGCCAACTACCGCACCCAAGCGACCAATCTGACCTACGAGATGCTGGACCAGTTGCGGGTCAACAGATCAATGGCTCCGGCCTACGTCGGTGACTACACGGCAACGACGGCGGCCAAGAACTGCGTTCCTCCTACTGGCAAGGACATCAGCAGGGATGCCTTCGCCCTGGATTGGCGCTGTCGTCTTGGCAAGGCGCTCGGCGAAGGAGCTACCGGCAAGGTGGCGCGCAACGGTAACCAGTACTCGGTCAGTGTGAGCTGGGGGGATGAGCGTTGGAATCCGGATGCTGGCGACACCACGTTCACTGCCCGGAGTGGTCTCTGATGCGCGCACTGTCTTCTGGCCGGTACATGGCCGGCCTGTCCATGGTTGAACTGATGATCGCGCTGACCATTGGCGTGATCGTCATGCTCGGTGTAGTGCAGGTGTTTGCAGCATCGAGGGCGGCCTACCAGCTGTCCGATGGCCTGGCGCGGGTGCAGGAAAACAGTCGATTTGCGATGGATGCCCTGCAGCGCGAACTTCGCATGGCCGGGCATTTTGGTTGTGTCAACGATCAGGCGCGGAACTCGCCCGACAACGTCTCGCTGTTCACCACGTTCGCCTCCGCGCCGCATCCGGCACTGGACTTTCAGACCTCCATCCAGGGCTACGAGGCAACTGCGACTGCACCGGGTGACGCGTTGACCTTGACCGCCACACCCGCGACCGGGGGGACCGACTACAAACCGGCACTTCCCGCTGAATTCGCGGCGGCCCTGACCAATCGCGTCAATGGCAGCGACATCGTTGCGTTGCGCTACCTGATGCCGGACGGCGTGCCAGTCACTGCCAGCGGCGGCACCACCGGGCAGCCGGTCTTCAGCTTCGACAAGACGCGGCTGGCCGTGCTGCAGAGCGGCCTCTCTGATCCGGGCCTGTATGGTGCAGCCGATTGTGCGAGCGCCACGATCTTCCAGGCGCGCGCTGTGGACAAAGCTGCTGGCACCATCACCTTTGGTGCCGCGCCGAACAACACCGGCAACTTCACCCGGCCGGTCACTGCAGGCCAGGCGATGCTGCACCGTGCTGAGAGTGCGCTCTACTACGTCGGTTACGATGCGGCCAGCGCCCGTTCCTCGTTGTACCGCGTCCGCTTCAGTGCGGTCCCCAACGGCGCACTGGTTGCCGGCGCGCCGGAGGCGTTGGTCGAAGGCGTGGAGAACATGCAGCTGCTGTATGGCCAGGACCGCGGATTGACCAGCGTGTATCCAACCGGTTTCATCGATCGTCAGGGCACCGCGGAAACAGTGGAGGCGTCGGCCAGTCCTGCCGCCAACGCCTGGCGTCGCGTGGGGGCTGTGCAGTTGGGGTTGGTGATGGCGAGTCCCGACCCGTCGGCGGCCCCACAAGCTGACCAGAACGCCGCTCTGACCTCAATGGGCGTGACATACACCGCGCCCAAGGACGGCCGTATGCGCGCCGTCTATCAAACTACCATCGCCCTTCGTAACCGCCTCTTTGGCAACTGAGGCTCGCATGTACACACGCCCGCGTCTTCCTTCGTTCGCAGCACGCCGGCAGCAGCGTGGTGCTGTGCTGTATGTAGCCTTGATCATGTTGATCCTGCTGGCGCTGATTGGTATTGCCGGCATGCAGGTCACCAGTATGCAGGAGCGCATGGCGGCCAACTACCTGCGTTCCAATCAAGCCTTCCAGAACGCCGAATCCGATGTGCGTGTGCAGGAAGCGGCGATCCAGACCGCCATCAACAGCGGCAAGATTTTCGAGGCCAACCAGGAAGAGTGCAGCCCGGTGTTCGATCCGGCAACCTGGGCGGATGGCAAGACCGCGGCAGCGGCGATCAATACCCGCCGGCTGGACAAATGCGTGCCGGTCGGGCCTTTGGGACTTGGACGCCGCAAGAACGAAGAGACCGAGAACATCTACCAGATCACCGTCCTGGCCAGTGATGATCCGGCCAACCCTTCTTCCAGCGCTGTCATCGACACGATCTTCATCCCATGAACATTTCGCGCCGCTTCTCCCGCATCGTCTCGACTCCCTGGCTGCGCGCGGGCGCTGCCGTCGCCGTGCTGGCCGGCGTGGGCGCACTGGTTTATCCGCTATTTGCTGCGCTCGGTGACTACGACATCGCGCAGGAGCCGTTGTACAGCAAGAAGACTCAGCCGCCGCTGATGATGATGGTGATGTCCCGCGACGAGCAGCTGTTCAACAAGGCCTACAGCGATTACAGCGACCTGGACGAGGATGGGACGCTCGATACCACTTACCAGGACAAGTTCGATTACTCCGGTTACTTCGATTCCAACCTCTGTTACACCTATGCCAGCGGCCAGTTCAAGGCCAGTGCACAGGCAACCGGCGCGCTCAAGCACAGCTGCGGCGGAACCTGGTCCGGCAACTTCCTGAACTGGGCGACCATGAGCCGCCTGGACGTGATGCGCTACGTCCTGTACGGCGGTCATCGCATCACCGACAGTGGCACAAGCACCGTACTCGAGCGGGCACAGATCCCCAATGATCTGCATGCTTGGGTGAAGGTCTACAGCGGCAGCGATATCAACAGCTTCACCCCCTACAAGACCACCATGTCCTTCTGCAACGCCACCATCGCCAGCGGTGGCGCACCGCTTATGCGTGCCGCGTCGGGCAACTGGAGCGAGTGGGCGGCCACTGCCAGTCGCCAGTGCATCACTGGCCGCAGTGATGAAGGCAAGGCCGATTCACCCGCCTCTGCCACCAATTTCAATGTGCGGGTGGAAGTCTGTGCGAGTGGCAGCGGAACGTTCCAGGAGGCGTTCTGCCGCAAGTACAACGATGGCGTCACGGATTACCTGAAGCCAGCGGGCCTGCTGCAGTCGTATGGCGAAAGTGGCCGCCTTCGCTTTGGTCTGGTCACGGGCACCTATGTCAATCCGCGCGATGGCGGTGTTGTACGCCGCAACATCGGCAAGATCGCCGGCAACGGAACCACCTTCTGTGCGGCCGGCGACGAAATCAACCTGTCCAATGGACAGTTCTGCAACACGCTCACCGGTGGGGCGGAAGGCATCATCAATACGATCTCCAATTTCCGCATTGATCAGTGGAACTGGAGCAACAACTGGAATGACTGCAACGACTACAGCATCCTCAACCGCCAGGGCTTCGGTGACAGAGGCAATCTGACCGATCCGGGCAATGCCTCGAAGAAGTGCAGCGCCTGGGGCAATCCGTTGGCAGAGATGTATGCCGAAGCCCTGCGCTACATCAAGGGTGAGACCAAGGGTATCTACAGCGCGACTGGAGACCTGAGCGGGTTGCCAAATTCGGTTGCCTGGAAGGATCCCTACCGCTCCCCGAATGATGGTGGCAACTCGTACTGCGCCACCTGCAATATTCTGGTGATGTCCTCGGGCCTCCCGTCATTCGACAGCGACAACATCGGAACGGTCAATGGTCTGGCGACCGCAGCGTCCGCAACCGATGCGATCGGCAATCTGGAGGGCATCACTGGCGGAAGTTACATGGCCGGTCGCGTTGGCCTGACCGAGCGCTATGCTTCGATCAATACCCATGAGGATATCTGCCGCGCGGCCAAGGTTACTGGCCTGTCGCTGGTGCGTGGCATCTGCCCGGATGTGCCTTCCACGGAAGGCAGCTACCTGATGGCGGGCTTGTCAAAAGCCGCGGCCGAGACCGACCTTCGTCCAGGCGTGCAGAGCAAGCCGGATACCTACAAGCTCACTGCGACCACCTATACCGTGGCGATGGCTGAGAGCCTGCCCAAGTTCGAGATTCCGGTGGGCAACGGCAAGATTACTCTGGCACCACTGTGCCAGGCCAACAATACCGGTTCGGCAAAAATCACCAGCGATGGCTGGCGCAGTTGCTTCCTCGGTTCTGTCGGCATCGGCACCAAGCAGTCGACGGTTTCCCCGAATTTCGTCTATGGGCGCACCTACCGCGCCGACGGCAAGGCCGGTAGTTTCTCGCTGGTCTGGGAGGACTCGTTGTGGGGCAATGACCACGACAACGACGTGGTCTCCATGCTCAGCTACTGCGTGGGTGCCACCTGCAACGATGGCGACAATACGAACTTCCGGAATATCTGCTGGCGTTCCAGCAGTGCCGAATGCAGCAACAATGCCGTACGCAATACCGTAGCCAGCGATGAGGTGCTGGTGCGCATTGAGAATCTCTCAGCCTATGCCGGCAATGCGATGCTGACTGGCTACACGATCGTGGGCTCGAATGCGGCTGACAACGTGCAGCGCCTGGTCCTTCGGCCTGGCGACAAGAACGGTTCGGTGCTGACGACCACCTCCGCTCCGCCGGCAGAATGGACCGGCGCCATCGTCTTGCGCTACCGCTTGGGCAGCGGCCAGGCCAATCAGCTGGAAAGCCCGTTGTGGTACGCCGCCAAGTACGGCGTGCCTGCTGGCAAGAAGTGGGACAGCAAGGTGCCTGGCGTGCCGGACAATTACTTCCTGGCGCGTAATCCGGCCAAGCTGAAGTCGGCACTGGAATCAATCTTCGACAGTGCCGCCGCAGGCGAAGCGCCGGTGGGTGGCAGCGCGACCGGCGCGAGAGTGAACGCAGGATCCTTCACTGTCGCTGCGCACTACACCGTGCCGTCGGGCTCCAACGATTGGACCGGTGATCTCATCGCCAGCCAAGTCACCGCAACCGGTGGCATCGGTGCGGAGTTGTGGCGGGCGTCAAGCAAGATGAGCGCTTCCGGGCGGACAATCGTGATGTCGACCGCGCCGACCTATGTGAACAAGTCCAACCAGCTGGTGGCCGCCGCGGCAGCCGATTTCACCGCCGACAACGTGCCGGGGAGGGATCGCGCCGAGAAGCTGGGCAACATGGGGCTCAATACAATCCCCAACTGGTTCGGTTCGCACACAGTGGCCGACCTGGTCAGCTACCTGCGTGGGTCTCCGGTCAGCGGTTTCCGTCCCCGCAGCGTGCTGCTCGGTGACATCGTCAACTCAAGTGTCGAGATCGTCTCCAACAAGGACGACTACGGCTACACCGCGTGGCAGGCGCAGGGTGGAGTGGGCTGGAAGACCACTCTGGGTACGCGCTACCGCGCGTATCTGGCCGCGAAGACCGCGTCAGGAGGCATGCCTTCGATGGTCTATGTCGGCGCAAATGACGGAATGCTGCATGGCTTCAACGCCAGTACGGGTACGGCAGCTGGCAGTGAGCAGTTCGCCTTCATTCCGTCGGCATCGCTGCAGCACATGGCTGAATTGGCCAACCCCACGTACGGTCATCGCTACTATGTGGATGGCGGGCTGACTTCGTCTGACGTCTACTACGGTGATGCATGGCATACCGTGCTGGTTGGTTCGACCGGCGGCGGGGGTGCCTCACGTGGTCCTTCGGCGACCTCGGTCGGCAATGGTTCGGTGTTCGGTCTGGATATCGGCACGCCCACCAGCTTTGATACCAGCAAGGTGTTGTGGGAGATCTCCGGCAAGACCGAATCGGATATGGGCTTTGCCTTCGGCAAGCCAGTCGTGGTGCCTGTTGCTGGGAGTGATCCGAACGGCCCGCCGCGATTTGTCGCTCTGTTCGGTAACGGAGTCAACTCCAGTACCGGCCGGCCGGTGCTGTACGTGGTCGACATCCAGAACGGCCAGGTGCTCAAGCGGCTGTATCCGACCGGCACCAAGTACGCGATTGCCAACGGTCTCAATCACGTCACCGCCGTGGCACTGCGCAACAGCAGTGGGCTGGCGGACACGGTGTACGGCGGCGACATGCAGGGCAACATCTGGCGCTTCGATCTGACCGGTGGAGATCCCACCGCTTGGAATGTCTCGCTCAGCGGCACGCCACTGTTCACCGCTGTCCGCAGCGCTGTCGCACAGCCGATCACCGGGTCGATCGAAGTGTCCGCCGGCCCGGGCGGCGGTGTCAGCCTGTTCTTTGGTACAGGGCGCTACTTCACTGCCGATGACAATGCGGTTACCCGCAATTCGCCAGTGCAGACGCTGTATGGCATATGGGACGATCTCTCCAGTGCGATCAGTGGCCGCGACGTGCTGGTCGGGCAAACGATCAGCGCCAACGGAACCGGCTTCCGTGACATCTCCGGCTACGCCGTGGACTACTCGTCCAAGCGAGGCTGGTATGTGGACCTTGTGGTCGGCACAGGCGTGGAAGGTGAGCGCTTCTTCGGCTATCCGACCCTGCAGGGCGGCAATGTGATGTTCACGACCTACGTGCCCGGGCAAGCGGTCTGTGGTACGGGCGGTGGCGTCAATTGGCGCTACCGGCTCAACATGCTGACCGGACAGCCGGCGATGGGAGGGCTTACCGATGAGGTTGGCGGCAATGCGCTGTGCGGCCCGAACTGTGGTGCCGGCGCTCTGACCCGCGGTGGTGACGTTGCTTCCGGGGCGCCCGTACTGGGCACCAACGTCAACAGTACGACATTGAAGGGCTGCGATCCCAGCGACCCGAAGTGCTCGGTCGACGGTTCCATTGACCGATGCATCGTGGCGCTGAACACCCCGGGCGCGGATACTGCATACGGCCAGCGTGCCTGCGGTCGCCAGTCCTGGCGCCAGATCCGCTGATGACCATGAACACGAGATCACCCATGCACGCATCTTCAACCCGCCGCCCTGCAGCTGGTTTCACCCTGATCGAGCTGATGATCACCGTCGCCGTGATCGCCGTCCTCGCGGCCGTGGCCCTACCGTCCTATCAGCGGCATGTGCTGAAGACGAACCGGGCCCTGGCCAAGGCCGATCTGGTCGAGATCGCACAGCTGCTCGAGCGCTACCATACGGTGCAGAACAGCTATGACGGATTCTCACTGCCGTTCAACCAGTCGCCGCGAGAGGGCAACAAGCGCTACACGCTGTCGCTGAGCGGCAAGGCCACGGCCAGCACCTACACGCTGCAGGCGGTGCCGGAAACCGGCCAGGACAAGGATGTGTGCGGCACGCTGACGCTGGATCAGGCCGGACGCAAGACGCCGGACAAGAAGACTAATGCGGAGTGCTGGTAACGGTTGGGCATCGCACCTGCAAAAAGGGCTTGCGCTGGCCGCCGAACGCTGGCTAAAATGCGCACCCCGCCCGAATAGCTCAGCCGGTTAGAGCACTTGACTGTTAATCAGGGGGTCGTTGGTTCGAGTCCAACTTCGGGCGCCAGATTCGAAAAAGCCGCGAGAAATCGCGGCTTTTTTCGTTTCTGCGTTGGCATTGCAGGCATCAGCAGGCGGTGGGCCTTTGCGGGCGCTGGCTCCTGACCCGTCCCGGGACGCTGATGATGACGCGGCTGTGCTCCTGCCCGTCCACGCACAGTACGATGGACTGGTTGGTGCCGGCATTGCGGCCGTCGGGCCGGAACCGCACGTCGGGCCGATGATCGCTGGTACGCAGGTCGACATGACGCTGGCGTGTCCTGTGCACGCGCAGTTCCCTTCCGGCGCCGGTTGCGCTGTTGGCCGGTTCGACCTGTACCCGCCAGCCCTGGCGCCATGCCTGGTCGCAGGTCATGCCATCCGACGAGCCACAGACCGTCACGCGGCGGCGTTCGGTGATGGCGGCACTGCGTGCCATCGACAGGCTGGTCACCAGTTCGGCGCGCAGCGTTTCCGCCTGGAAGTGCCGCAACATGCGTTGCCAAGGGCCCCACGCCAACGCCAGCAGGACCGCCAACACCATGACGGCGATCAGGAACTCGATCAGATGGAGCCCGCGGTGGAGGCGGGCAGGGCGATGGCGAAGGGACATGCCTACAGCCTCGCCGTACGCCGGGGCATTCACCATCAGGCACCACCGCGCTCGCCTGCCCGGAAACCCCTCAGCGGGCCGTCACTCCATGCCCCGTATACTCACCATTCCCGGGAACTGGCACCACCATGAGCGACCGTTTTGAACTCGTCTCGCCGTACTCGCCGGCAGGCGACCAGCCTGATGCCATCGCGAAGCTGACCAGCAACTTCGAAGCAGGCATCGCCAAGCAGACGCTGCTGGGCGTGACCGGCTCGGGCAAGACCTACACCATCGCCAACGTCATCCAGAACGTGCAGAAGCCGACGCTGATCATGGCGCCGAACAAGACGCTGGCCGCGCAGCTGTATGGCGAGTTCAAGGCGTTCTTCCCGCACAACGCGGGGGAGTACTTCGTCAGCTACTACGATTACTACCAGCCGGAAGCCTACGTGCCGTCGTCGGACACCTTCATCGAGAAGGACAGTTCGATCAACGAGCACATCGAGCAGATGCGGCTGGCGGCGACCAAGACCCTGCTGTCGCGCCCGGATGCGATCGTGGTGGCGACGGTGTCGGCGATCTACGGCCTGGGCGCACCGGAAGACTACCTGTCGCTGCGCCTGATCCTGTCCAAGGGCGAGCGCATCGACCAGCGCGACCTGATCAATCACCTTACCCAGCTGCAGTACACGCGCAACGAGTACGAGCTGCAGCGTGGTACGTTCCGCGTGCGTGGCGAAGTGATCGACGTGTTCCCGGCCGAGTCGGACAGCGAAGCGCTGCGCCTGGAGCTGTTCGATGGCGAGGTCGAGAAGATCACGCTGTTCGACCCGCTCACCGGCGAGACACTGCGCAACATGCAGCGCTTCACGGTCTACCCGAAGACCCACTACGCGACCACGCGCGAGCGTGTGCTGGCGGCGATCGAGACGATCAAGGTCGAGCTGAAGGAGCGGCTGGAGCAGCTGTACGCGCAGAACAAGCTGGTCGAGGCGCAGCGCCTGGCGCAGCGCACCCAGTTCGATCTGGAAATGATGGCCGAGGTCGGCTTCTGCAACGGTATCGAGAACTACTCCCGGCACCTGACCGGCAAGAACGCCGGCGAACCGCCGCCGACCCTGTTCGACTACCTGCCGGCCGACGCGCTGCTGGTGATCGACGAATCGCACGTGACCATTCCGCAGATCGGTGCCATGTTCAAGGGTGACCGCTCGCGCAAGGAGACCCTGGTCGAGTTCGGGTTCCGGCTGCCCTCGGCGCTGGACAACCGGCCGCTGCGTTTCGAGGAGTGGGAAGAGCGCTGCCCGCGCAGCATCTATGTGTCGGCCACGCCGGGCCCCTATGAGTACCGCGAGGCCGGTGACGAGATCACCGAACTGGTCGTACGTCCCACCGGCCTGATCGACCCGGTGGTGGAGATCCGCCCGGTGGGCACCCAGGTCGACGACCTGATGAGCGAGGCTAACGCGCGCATCAAGGCCGGTGACCGGGTGCTGGTCACCACGCTGACCAAGCGCATGGCCGAGAACCTCACCGAATACCTGACCGAGCACGGTATCCGCGTGCGTTACCTGCACTCGGACGTGGATACGGTCGAGCGCGTGGAGATCATCCGCGACCTGCGCCTGGGCAAGTTCGATGTGCTGGTGGGCATCAACCTGCTGCGCGAAGGCCTGGACATGCCCGAGGTATCACTGGTGGCAATCCTGGATGCCGACAAGGAGGGCTTCCTGCGCTCCACCGGTTCGCTGATCCAGACCATCGGCCGTGCCGCGCGCAACGTGCGTGGCAAGGCGATCCTGTATGCGGACAAGATCACCCGTTCGATGCAGGCCGCGATCGATGAGACCGACCGCCGTCGTGCCAAGCAGGTCGAGTACAACGAGGAGCACGGCATCGTGCCGCGCTCGGTGGCGCGTCCGATCGTCGACGTGCTGGAAGGCGCGCGTTCGGACGCCGCCGAGAAGGAGGCCAAGAAGGGCAAGGGCAAGGGCCGGGCGGGAGTGGCCGAAGAGGGGGCCGACTACCGTTCACTCAATCCGGCCCAGCTGGCGTCCCGTCTCAAGGCGCTGGAACAGCAGATGTACCAGCATGCCAAGAACCTGGAATTCGAGGATGCCGCCCGCGTGCGCGACCAGATCCGGCAGCTGAAGGAAGCGAGTCTGGGCTGAACGCGGCAGTGCAGCATCTTCTTCACAAAAGTGTTGCGCTTCACGGCCGGCATCCGTAATATACGCGGCCTGCACCGACGCAATCGCGGACGTTCAGAAGCAAAAACGGGCGGTTAGCTCAGCGGTAGAGCACTACCTTGACATGGTAGGGGTCACAGGTTCGAACCCTGTACCGCCCACCACGAAGTCTCCGGAAGGGGGCTGTCGTGAACTGCAAAGCCCGGCCCTGGCGCCGGGTTTTTACGTAGCAAGGCCAGCTTTCGGGCGGCAAGAACAAGATGGGCGGTTAGCTCAGCGGTAGAGCACTACCTTGACATGGTAGGGGTCACAGGTTCGAACCCTGTACCGCCCACCACCTGGCTCCCGGCATTGCCGGTGCAGCGGTGGATCACGATGGAAGCCGGCCTTGGGCCGGCTTTTTTCGTTTGCGCCGGTGGACTGCAACCCGCGGTCAGCGTTGGGCCACCCATTCGTCGATGCTGATCATGCGCTGCAGCCTCCAGTGCCCGTCCACGCGTTCCCAGACCTGCGCGAAGCGGGCCGAACCGGGGTTCCGCTGCGGGGCGTCGGCCTGCAGTGGCTGATTGCCCACGCGCAGTACGCGATCCTGGCGTAGCCGGTATAGCTGCAGGGTTGCCGGATCCGCTTTCCGATCCGGTATCGATGATGTTTCTGCCTGCCCGGCGTCGGCCTGCAGGATCTGGCTGCGCAGGGAGGCATCCCCGGCGTCGGTATCGCGGCCGAACAGGCCGGCGCACAACAGCAGCAGGGCAAGCATCGGCATGGCACGGTGCTCCGGAGAAGGGAGTCCAGCGTGGCATTGCCCCCTGCGGTGTGAAACCGGTATGCGACGAAAGCCGGTAAAGCGCGCGCCAAGGCGCCCGGGGAAGGATGAATCCGGGGCCGGAAGTGCCGGGCCGCCCTTGGAGGCGACCCGGCGCGGTGCCCAATGTGCGGGTGGGCACCGATCATCGCCGCAGGCCTGGCTCAGCGCTGCGGCACCTGCAGCAGATCAGCGGGGCCTATCTGCGGCGCGGCTTCGATTACAGCGGATCACAGCACAGCACCTGGCCAGGCTTGCCCGAGTTGCCGAACGGGCAACTCGGATGTGGCTCGCAACCGGGCGCATAGCCGGTCTTGGGGGCGACGGCGAAGGCCTGGCTGGCACCGAAGGCCATGGCCGCGACAACGACGATACCGGCGACGGACGAAAGCACTCTCTTTCCGATCATGTGTATCTCCTTGGTTGGCGTAGTGGTGTTGCAGGCACCGGAGTGCCGGTTGTGGCGCGTATGTGGTCAACGATGACGCGCGCGCCGATGCGGCGCGCGTATCTCAGGGCAGTGCAGGGGCTGGCGTCAGCGAGTTCATGGCGGCGCGCACCACCTGCTCATCAAGCTGGCCCACATGCTTGTAGATCACGCTGCCATCGGTGGCCAGCACCATCAGCATCGGCGTGACCGTGGCGCGGTAGCGATTGGACGCATCGCCTTCGCTGTCGATGGCGATCGGGAACTGCAATGCATGCCGTCCGGCGTAGTCGGCCAGTTGGTCGTAGGGAGGCAGTCCCACACCGATCAGCTCACTGCGGCCGCGCGCTGCTGCGATCTGTTGCAACTGCGGCATCGAGGCCAGGCAGTAGCGGCAGGTGGTGGAAAAGAAGTACAGGATCTGAGGCGCGTCGCGCGCGCCGCCGATATCGACGTGGGTGTGCTGGGTCGTGCGCAGTGCCAGTGCATCCGGGCGGCTGCCCAGGCCGGGACCATGTGCTTCCAGCCGCATGTTCTGCAGTTGGGCAGCCATCTGTGCATTGATCTGCCGGAGCTGGTGGTTCTGCCATCCCAGCGCAACGATCAGCGCGGACAGCAGCAGGGCGACAACGGGGAACAGGACGCGCTTGAGCATCGATCATCCTTGAACACAGCGTTGGACCGAACATACCCGAACGGGCGCGTAGGATGTTAAGGCGATGTTCCCCGCACATCCGTAGAGGCGCCACCTGGACTAGAGTGGTGCCTGCGCGGTCAGGCACGCGCACCCCGCAACCACCACCAGGATCAAACAACGATGAGCGATCACGTACCGGTTTCCAGACCCAATCCGTTCTTCGAACTGCTGTTCGGCGGCAACATGCTGGAGGGTACCTTCAAGGCGGTGATCTGGGTGGCTCTGCTTGCGGCAGTGCTGGCGTGGACCACGTTCCGCTGAGCGCGGTCGCTCAGGCGCTGAAGGCCTGGCGCAGGCTGCGCAGGGTGGCCTGGCGATGTTCCTTTGCGGTCGCTTCGCCCATCTCAAGTTCCTGCAGGCGCAATCCCACCAGCGTCATCGACAACGCATAGCCGCGCGCTGCATCGGCAGCGCGCGAAAGGCCCAGTGCGCGGCGCGTCAGCGCGTTCACGTGCTCCAGGTCGGGCAGCAGCCCCAGGTAGGCGCGCTCGGCGCTGTCCAGGTCCGGGGCACGCAGGATCGCGTGCGCTTCAGCAGCAGGGGAGACGGAGGCCATGGGGGGTCCTTGTCCGTTGCGGGCGCTCGATCAGAACGAGCGCATCAGGGAAATGAAGGCCGACGTCTGCGTACCGCGACGGGCCATCGGGCTGTCCTTTACTGCATCGCCGAACCACTGGTTGGCGACGACGCCGGTCGCGCGCCACTTCGTGCCCAGGGGCGTGCTGACGGCGATCTGCAGGCTCGGTGATGTCGCGCTGCCCGGGGTGTAGGCGTCAAGTCCCGAGCGCAGCGCTTCTTCATCGGTGATGCCGTAGTAGTAGTCGAGCAGGCGCGCACTGGAGTGCACCACGCCGACCTTGGGCACCCAGGTGAAGCGACCGGCCTGGATCGGATAGCTGTAGTGCAGGCGCGTCTCCATGCCACCTCCGTGCCCGGTGACCTCGCGCATCACGCTGGCCTCGACGATGCCCCAGTCGGCGCTGTATTCACCATTGATGCCGGCCATGGCGGACATCTGCCGGCTGTGCAGGCGACGCAGCTGGGGATCGTTCACGTCGTCGGTCTTGAAGCGCAGCGTGTAGGGCGTGACTGCCGCCGACAGGCGCAGGCCCTCGCGCTTGTACAGGTACATGCCCAGCGAGCCCGGGCTGGCGAAGAAGCGCTCGCCCTGCCAGGCAATGGACGGTACGACCAGCGGCTTGACGTCGTAGTGGGCGTACGCCCCTGAGGTCGCGCCGGCACTGATGCCGGCCTGCACCCCCGTGTTGCGGTCGGCGGCGTGGGCGATCAACGGAAGGCCGATGGCAGCGGAGAACAGCAACGGGCGCAGCAGGGTCGGGGACAGCGACGGCATCGATCAGCCACTTTGCGGGGGATGGCTGCGCATGGTGGGGGCACAACATTGTCAGAACATTGCGCCTTGGCAATCGGCACGCGAACGCGCCCAAACCCGGTGCCAGGCACTATGATCGGCACCGTTTCCGGTTGCCGAGCCCCTGATGCGCATCCTCCTGGTCGAAGACGATCCCGATCTGTCCCGTGCCCTGCAATCGGGCCTGGAGCGGCAGGGCGTGGTCGCCGACGTGGTCGGCAGC
>Ga0209545_100196_pt1 | contig 16922 bp, 15 predicted proteins | sample UppTromiDAQMD018_FD_185833 | JGI IMG/M metagenome (GOLD analysis project Ga0209545, IMG submission 185833) | Upper troposphere microbial communities from Maryland, USA - DAQMD-018 (SPAdes) (version 2) | ecosystem: Environmental > Air > Outdoor Air > Unclassified | place: USA: Maryland, Virginia...
GCACAGGAATATGCCAAAGAAAATCAAGAATTTTCAGGCACGTTAGCCGCCATCAAAACCATCCAGGAAAATAGTCTGATAAATAAAGGGCTTACGGGTGAATTTAACCCAACGATTGTTAAGTTAATGTTATGTAATCACGGTTATGCCGAAAAACAAGAAACCGCCCTTACGGGCAAAGCGGGCGGCGCGATAAAAACGGACAACAAAATCAGTATTGAATTTATCGGCATACCTCAGCGTGAAAGTGCAAATTAGCGAAAAGTTCGCGCCCATGTTCAAACCGAAACGCATAAAGGTTTACTTTGGCGGTCGGGGTGGTATGAAAACCGTTTCATTTGCGAAAATAGCCTTAATCACGGCCTCCATGCATAAACGCCGGTTTTTGTGCTTGCGGGAATTTATGAATTCGATTGAAGATTCTGTCCATGCGGTATTGCAGGCCGAGGTAGAAACGTTGGGATTACAAAATCGGTTTCGTATTCTTAATACTTACATTGAAGGCATCAATGATTCCATTTTCAAATATGGCCAGCTAGCGCGTAATATCGCTTCTATCAAATCCAAACATGATTTTGATGTTGCTTGGGTGGAAGAAGCGGAGACCGTATCTGAGAAAAGTCTGGATACCCTTATTCCCACTATTCGCAAGCCGGGCTCTGAGTTATGGTTTTCTTTTAATCCAGCAGAAGAAGACGGTGCTGTATATAAGCGTTTTGTCAAGCCCTACAAAGCGATAATCGATAAGCAAGGTTACTATGAAGACGATGATTTATATGTTGGCAACGTGAGTTACCTGGATAATCCCTGGTTACCGGCAGAGCTTAAAAATGATGCGCAGAAGATGAAACGGGAAAACTATAAAAAATGGCGGCATGTTTACGGGGGCGAGTGTGATGCGAATTACGAGGATGCATTAATTCAGCCTGAGTGGGTGGAGGCGGCGATTGATGCACATATCAAGTTAGGGTTTAAACCAAGCGGAATTCGTGTTGTCACTTTCGACCCCGCTGATTCCGGTCAGGATGAAAAGGCATTATCCAAACGCTATGGCGTGCTGATTGAAGATTGCGTGAGCTGGTCAGAAGGTGATGTTGCTGATGCAACGATGACGGCTTTCGATGAAGCTTTTGACTATCGGGCAGATGATTTTATCTATGACAATATTGGGTTAGGGGCAGGCACTGTCAAAACGCATCTAAGACACAGCAATGACGGTAACAAGATGGTGGTGACGGGCTTTGGGGCGGGCGATTCGCCTGATTATCCTGATGAAATCTATGTACCCGGCAATGGTGAGTACCTGCCTTCTTCAAATAATGATGACAGAACTCACCGAGATACCTTTAGAAACAAACGCGCGCAATATTGGGTTTATTTAGCGGACCGATTTTATAAAACGTGGCGCGCCGTCGAAAAGGGCGAATATCTCGATCCGGAGGCGTTGATCAGTCTCTCTTCGAAAATAGCGAAACTGTCACAACTCAAGTCAGAGCTGATTAAACAACAACGAAAACGCACCCCCGGAAACCGATTAATTCAGTTGATGAGCAAAGATGAAATGCGATTAAAAGGAATAAAATCGCCCAATATGGCAGATACGCTGATGATGTCCTTTGCTAATCCTCTGCGCATAACAGAAGACACGGAAATCGTGGTCCCCTCATCGTCAAGTTGGTCATGATGGCTGAAACATTACAAAAAAGACATGAACAAATTATGCGCAAGTTTGACCGAGCGCACTCCCCGCAGGAAGCGGTGAGAGAAAAATGTCTCGAGGCGACAAGATTTGCGCGCGTCCCGGGTGGGCAATGGGAAGGGGCAACGGCGGCGGGCTCTGAATTAGGCAAACATTTTGAGAAGTATCCGAAGTTTGAAATTAATAAAATATCGACCGAGCTTAATCGGATAATCAGCGAATATCGCAACAATCGGATTACGGTTAAGTTTAGGCCCGGCGATAAGGCCGCCAGCGAAGCGTTAGCCAATAAATTAAATGGCCTGTTCCGCGCAGACTACGAAGAAACGGATGGCGGCGAAGCGTGCGATAACGCTTTTGATGACGGCTCAACCGGGGGGTTTGGTTGCTTTAGGCTGACGACAAATTTAGTCAATGCGCTTGATCCGATGGATGAGAGACAACGTATTTGCCTCGAGCCAATATACGACCCCGCCCGCTCTGTTTGGTTCGATCCTGATGCGAAGAAATATGATAAATCTGACGCAGAATGGGCTTTTTGCATGTACTCACTCTCTGCTGAAAAGTATAAGGCGGAATACAACAAAGACCCGTCAACGTTAATGAGCGGCATTGAACGATCATGGGATTATGATTGGTACGATGTTGATGTGGTTTATATCGCAAAATACTACGAAGTAAAAAAAGAGTCGGTGGATGTGGTGAGTTTTCAAAACCCATTGACAAGTGAAACCGTCACCTATGACAGTGATCAGCTTGAACTCGTTGAGGATGAGCTGGCAGACATCGGGTTCATTGAGGCGGCACGGCGAACCATTAAGCGCCGGCGGGTTTATGTCTCCGTGGTGGATGGTGAGGGCTTCCTTGAGAAAGCGCAACGAATACCCGGTGAGCATATCCCGTTAATTCCGGTATATGGTAAGCGGTGGTTTATCGATGATATTGAGCGAGTCGAAGGTCACATAGCAAAAGCCATGGATGCCCAACGTCTGTATAACTTACAGGTGTCGATGCTGGCAGATTCGGCCACACAGGATACGGGTTCAATTCCGATTGTCGGTAAGAGTCAGATAAAAACCCTGGAGAAATATTGGGCGAATCGAAATAAAGATAGGCCGGCTTTCTTGCCACTCAATGAGATTGTTGACAAACAAGGGAATATTATTGCGCCCCCGACGCCAGTCGGATACACGCAACCCCAGCCACTGAATCAGGCGATGGCGGCGTTATTACAGCAAACGGGGGCGGATATTCAAGAAGTCACCGGTTCAAGCCAGGCGATGCAGCCAATGCCCAGCAATATAGCCAAAGAAACGGTTAATCATCTGATGCATCGTTCCGATATGTCCTCGTTTATTTATCTTGACAATATGGCGAAGAGCCTTAAGCGCGCGGGTGAAGTTTGGTTATCGATGGCCCGTGAAGTCTACGGCTCGGATAGACAGGTTCGTATTGTTAATGCGGACGGCACTGACGATATCGCCTTAATGTCGGTGGTCATCAATGATAATCAGACCGGGCAAGTCGTCGCGATGAATGACTTATCCAGTGGGCGTTATGATGTCACGGTCGATGTGGGGCCGTCTTATACCGCAAGACGGGATGCGACGGTTTCAGTGCTGACCAATCTGTTGGCGGGCATGTTACCGCAAGACCCGATGCGACAGGTTTTACAAGGTATCATTCTGGATAATATGGAGGGTGAAGGACTCGACGAGTTTAAGGAATATAACCGTAAACAGTTATTAACGCAGGGCGTCGTTAAACCGCGCAATACAGAAGAAGAGCAGATGGTTGCGCAAATGATACAGCAAGCACAACAACCTAATGCTGAACTTGTCGCCGCTCAAGGGGTATTGATGCAAGGGCAAGCGGAGGTTCAGAAAGCGAAGAACGAAGAACTGGCTATCCAGGTGAAAGCCTTCCAGGCACAAACGGAGGCGAGAGTAGCAGAAGCGAAAATGGTTCAAATTCTCGCCTCTGCTGATAGTGCTAAAAGAGCAGAAATTAGGGAAGCCCTTAAAATGCTTCACCAGTTCCAAAAAGAACAGGGTGATGCTTCTAGAGCGGATGCCGAGTTAATTCTAAAAGCAACCGATACGCAGCATAAACAAAATAGGGATGCGGCTAAAAACCATTCAATCTGAACATAACCTACAGTTACCTGCGGACTTCTCGCAGAGTTAAGGAGTCATAAATGGAAAACGAACTGATCATCGATGGTCAGGCGATACCGGTATCCAAAAATCAGGAAACACCCCCGCAAAATACCGCTGAGCAGCCAGCGCAAGAGCGTGAGAATAATGCTGCTCAAGTGCAAAAAGTTGATACTGATAATATTGAAATAAAATCCGATCAGGAAGTCGAGCAGGATCAAGACTATTCATTGCAAATTGGCGATGAAGAAATATCGCTAAGCGAAGAAGATGACTCAATAGAAGGTAAACCTGCGCCTAAGTGGGTTAAAGATCTGAGAAAAGGTTTTAAAGAAACACAGAAAGAAAATCGCGATCTGAAACGTCAGCTTGAGGAATTAACCACCAAGCAGTCTCATCAATCGCAGGTTAATCATAATAACGTTATTCCCGATAAACCCACCTTGGGATCGTGTGATTATGATGAAGAAGTCTATGAAAAAGCACTTACCGATTGGCATGAGAACAAAAGCCATGTCGAACAAAAGCAACAAGCACAGCAAAGGCAGCAACAAGAAGTTCAGGAACGATTTATTCAACGTTTAAAGTCTCATCAACAACGCGCGGCTAAATTACCCGTTAAAGATTATACGGAGATGGAAGAGGTTGTGCGATCAGAGGTACCCATATTACAGCAGGAAATTTTAATTCATGCGGCTGATGAGGGAACAGAACTTATCGCCTATGCACTTGGAAAAAACAAAGCATTACGCCAGCGGCTGACCGCTGAACATGATCCTATTCGTGCCGCGTTTCTGTTAGGCCAAATTAGCCAGAAGGTAAAACTGGCCCCCAAACCTAAGAAAACCCCTAAACCAGAGCCTGAGCTAAAAGGGGGGGCTGGAAACGTGAAATCCGATGAGTTTACCCAATTGTGCCCCGGCGCAATGATTGAATAAGAGTAAAAAAATGGCAAATAATCTAGAGTCAAATATTAGTCAAATCGTGTTAAAAAAATTCTTACCGGGTTTTATGTCTGATATTGTTTTGTGTAAAACCGTTGACAGACAATTATTATCGGGTGAGATAAATTCAAATACAGGCGACAGTGTGAGCTTTAAGCGTCCGCATCAATTTAAGTCTGAAAGAACAGAGACGGGTGACATTACGGGGAAAGATAAAAATGGTCTTTTCTCTGCTAAAGCGACAGGCAAAGTGGGTAAATATATCACGGTGGCCGTCGAATGGACACAAATTGAAGAAGCGTTAAAGCTTAATCAGCTTGAACAAATTCTATCACCGATTCATGAGCGCATGGTCACTGATCTGGAAACCGAATTAGCCCATTTTATGATGAACAATGGCGCTTTGTCGCTCGGTTCACCGAATACAGCGATAAAAAAATGGGCTGATGTAGCTCAAACCGCTTCATTTATAAAAGATATCGGTATTAAAACAGGCGAGAACTATGCCATCATGGATCCCTGGTCAGCCCAACGGCTGGCGGATGCGCAATCGGGTTTGCATGCTACAGAACAATTAGTGCGTACAGCCTGGGAGAATGCGCAGATATCAGGTAATTTCGGGGGCATTCGTGCATTGATGTCTAATGGACTGGCTTCCCGAGAACAGGGGGATTTTGGTGGAACCCTCACAGTGAAAACCGCCCCTAACGTTGATTATCTGTCGGTTAAGGATTCCTATCAATTTACGGTAGCATTGACCGGCGCCACCCCGAGTAAAACAGGCTTCCTAAAAGCCGGTGATCAACTTAAATTCACGTCTACTCATTGGTTAAATCAGCAAAGCAAACAAACATTATATAATGGATCAACAGCGATGAGTTTTACGGCAACGGTGCTGGAAGAGACTAACTCTACCGCTTCGGGTGATGTCACTGTCAAATTATCTGGTGTTCCGATTTATGATGAAAAAAATTCTCAATACAATGCCGTTGATGCAAAAGTTAAGGCAGGAGATGCAGTTTCTATCATAGGAACGGCTAAACAACAGATGAAACCTAATCTTTTCTACAATAAGTTTTTCTGTGGGCTTGGGACCATCCCCTTGCCAAAATTGCATAGCCTTGACTCCGCCGTGGCAACGTATGAAGGGTTTTCTATTCGTGTACACAAATATGCGGATGGTGACGCAAACAAGCAGATGATGCGTTTTGACCTGTTGCCTGCTTATGTCTGCTTTAATCCGCATATGGGTGGTCAATTCTTTGGTAATCCTTAAATTTATGACGAAGTGGGCGCTTTAGTGCCCTTTTTATCGAGGTGAAAATGGAAAGAAAAAGTGTTTTTGCCTGGTCGGATAATGCAGCAGGGTATGTCCAAGCGGTGATAGTGACAAGGGATTTCCCTGAGTTCGAAAAAAGGGGCTTTGTGTCGTCGATTGACGAAATAAAGACACCAGAGAAATCCCAAGAACCTAAAAAAGGGAAAAGGGCTAACGATGACAAAACCGCTGACTAAAGGGGAGATTGTTCTGTTTGCATTACGTAAAGCGGGTATTGCTTCAGAGGCGACTAATATAGATGTAGAGCCCCAATCCTTTGAGGAGGGCATTAATGACCTTGAAGACTTGATGGCCGAGTTGCAGATTACATTTGGGGATTTGGGCTATCAATTTTCCGCAGAAGAAGAAAACCCCACCTCCGATGATGCTTCCGGGCTTCCTCGCAAATATAAACAGGTGATGGGTTATCAATTGATGCTGAGAATGTTATCGGATTATGGCATTGAACCCACACCGAGACAAGAAGCTTCAGCGGCGGCCGCCTATGATGCGTTGCTCACTGATACGCTGAGCGTCCCCTCGATAGCAAGACGGGGTGATATGCCGGTTGGCCAGGGGAATAACTATACCGCGTTAGGTACGGCGAGTTATTATGTTGAGCGAGGTTTTCATGCCAAAAATACAGATCCCGTTAGCTAAAGGATTAGTTAAAGATATCAAAACAGCCGATTATATTGATGCCTTACCTGTAAATATGTTAGCCACACCCAAAGAAGTCCTGAATGCCTCGGGTTATTTACGCTCTTTCCCTGGCATTGAGAAAAAGCAGGACGCAAAGGGTGTTTCACGGGGTGTCCATTTTAATACCAAAAATAACGCGCTCTATCGGGTCTGTGGCAATACACTTTATCGTAATGACAAAGAAGTTGCTGATATAGCTGGAATGAGCCGAGTATCTATGTCTCACTCGAGTCATAGTCAGGCGATTTGTTTTGAAGGTAAAGTAAAGTTATATAGATATGACGGTACCGAGAAGGCATTATCAAACTGGCCAAAGGATAAATACCCTCAATATGATTTAGGTGAAGTGATTGATGTTTGTCGAAATCGGGGGCGTTACATCTGGTTACAAAAAGGGGGTGAACGATTTGGCGTAACTGATTTGGAAGATGAATCCAAACCGGATAGATATCAGCCTTTTTATCGCGCTGAATCTCAGCCCGATGGCATCGTTTCCGTCGACGCATGGCGAGACCTGATTGTTTGTTTTGGGTCGTCAAGTATCGAGTATTTTACCTTAACCGGATCGGCGGATACATCCCAACCGCTTTATATTCATCAAGCCGCTTATATGATCCAAGCGGGTATTGCCGGTCGTGATTGCAAATGTCGTTATCAAGACAAATACGCCATCTTGAGCCATCAATCGACCGGGCAACCGGCGGTTTATCTCATCGGCGCAGGTGAAAAAAACAAAATATCTACCGCGACCATCGATAAAATTATCCGTTATTATTCTGCGGATGAATTAGCGGCTTCCTTTATGGAGTCGATTCGATTTGACAACCATGAATTATTACTCCTTCACCTGCCCAAACACACCCTTTGTTTTGATGGCTCAGCAAGCCATCAATATTCGCAATGGTCATTACTGAAAAGCGGATTTTATGATGAGCCTTATCGGGCGATTGATTTTATGTTTTTTGACAATCAAATCACCGTGGGTGATAAGAAAGAAGGCGTGCTCGGTCATTTAATTTTCAATGCGTCAAATCAATATGAACAGCAGACTGAACACCTTCTTTATACCCCGATGATAAAAGCGGATAATGCCCGATTATTTGATTTTGAACTGGAAGCTTCAACGGGTGTTGCTCAAATCGCGGATAAGTTATTTCTGTCTGTCACAACAGACGGCATTAATTACAGCAGAGAACAACTAATAGAACAAAATTCCCCTTTTCAGTATGACAAACGCATTCTCTGGCGACGGATTGGACGCGTGAGAAAAAATATCGGCTTTAAAATCCGTATCATCACTAAATCACCGGTGACCTTATCCGATTTGTCAATCAGGATGGAATAATGAACCGACGTAATGCGGATAACCCGGTTGAGCTTCAGGTCACGCACATTGACCCAACGATTTTACCCGCTAATTTTTCGACCGCCTACCGCATGATTGTCTTAAACAATTTATCGGATATGGGTAGAGTGGCCGGTAAAGCCAATGAAGCGGCGGACGATGCCTATCAGTCGAAAACAAGAAATGATGAGCAAGATAGGGTACTGGCGACACAGGCGCAGCAGATTAATGCGGTAAGCATACAGGCTTCCGCTCATCAATCGGAAATTCAGACTTTAGAAAATGGATTAATCGCAGCCAGACAACGCATTAACGCATTAGAAGAGGCGTTACGTTCGCATGGATTAATTGACTGATGGAAATTAAAGTGATTGAGAATATCGAACAGTTTTATCGGTTTTTTACGGATAAAGCCAAAGTCGGTTATGCCATGGAAAATAACGGGGAGTATCAATTAAAAAATAATCAGCTTTATGTGGGTGTTTACGAAGGGTTAATGCTCGTTGGTTTTTTCTCAATTGAATTTATTCGCAACAAGTTAATTGAAGTGCATCCGGTGTTTGAGCCTGGATTCAGAGGTCAATACGCATTAGCGGCAACAAAACGATTTTCAAACTGGTTGATTAATAATATCCATTTTTCCACCGTCATCACGTATGTCCCTGAGAAGACCCCATGGGGAAAAGTCATTTGTCAATTAATGAAGATGCGAAAAGTGGGGGTGATTGATAACGCCTTGACGGCAGGTCATCACCAAATCAATATGACCCTGTATCAAGTCACGAAAGAGGAATTAGTCAATGGGTGGAAGCAGCGGAGATAATGGCGCAAGCGAACAGGCCAGAGCATCACGTGAAGCAATCGGCTTGCAAAGAGCACAATGGAATCAGGTGATGCAAAATTTGGCGCCGTATATGAAAGTGGGCGGCCCGGCATTAGGGGAATTGCAAAATCTGACGACATTAGACGGTCAAGGACAGGCATTAAACCAATTTTACCACTCCCAACCGTTTAATGATTTAGCCAATCAAGCCCGCTATCAACATTTAAATGCCGCTGAAGCGACAGGCGGTTTAGGTTCAACCGCAACCGGCAATCAATTAGCCGCGATTGCACCCGCATTGGGTCAAAACTGGTTATCGGGACAGATGCAAAATTACGGTAATTTAGTGGGTATCGGGATGAATGCGGCCAGTGGACAGGCTTCTGCCGGGCAAAATTATGCCAATAACGTGGGTCAGTTATTACAGAATATGGGGGCTGCTAATGCCGCTGCGGCCAATAGTCCTTCTGGATTTCACCGCGCGTTAGGCGGTGGTATGGCCGGTGCGTTAACCGGAGCAAGCATTGGCGCGATGAAGGGGTCTATTGGCGGCCCCTGGGGTGCTGCCATCGGTGGAGGGCTCGGTCTGTTAGGGAGTTTATTTTAATCAGGAGTTTCTATGGCAACGTTTCAACTGTCGGGATTGCCAAGTCTGCAAATAGAAAATCAAACGGTGGGCGGATTAGGCTTGCCCACTGTACCGCAATATGCAGAAAGACCCAATACGGGTGTGATGTTAGCCCAGGGTTTAGGGGCCATTTCTGAGCGATTAGAGGCGAACAAACAACAGCAGTCAGAAGCGGATTTTATGAAATCATTGGGTACGGCTTATGCGGCTAATGATCGTGATGCCATGAAGCAATTGGCCGCGGCACATCCTGAACAAATCGAGCGCATTCAAAAAGGGATGGGTTTTATTGATCAGGATAGAAATCAGATGATTGGTCAAGCGGCAATGGATTTGCGTCTTGCAGCGAAAAGGGGGGATCAATCGCTTATCGCTTCTTTACAGAAAAATGTACCCCTATTAGGTCAATTCGGTTTGACACCCGAAGAAGTCTTTTTATCCTACAAGCAAGACCCCCAACAATTTGACAAAATGACCGATTTAATTCATCTGCACGCTGACCCAAAGAGTTATTTTGACGTTCAGGATAAACAAGAAGGGCGGAACATTGACAGAAATAAATTGGCTGAAACGGAACGAAGCAATCGAGCAGGTGAGACTTTAACAATGCGAGGACAGTATATCAGTGGAGCAAATGCGTTAACTGCTGCTTATGCGCCTACTGCGGCGATGCAAAACTATCGTCAATACGCTGAAATGCTTCAGTCAGATCCGGATGCGGCGATGGCATTTGCGAATGCGGCGGGTATTAATACCGTCAGTAAAAAGCTCATGAAGGTTGAGAAAAATGACGATGGCTCAGTAACCAAATATTACACGGATGGGAGTGAAGAAACGGGAAAAATAAACCAGCCCATTGCGGGTGATGGCATTAAGCCAATCAGCCTGCCACACGCGCAAAGTATCATTGATAAAGCCAATGAGGGATCAAAAAAAGCAGCGGGATTCGCCCTCCGCCTGAAGGATTCCATGGATTCAATGCATAAATTAGGGAAAAAAATAGACACTAAACGCGTGGCATTAATCAATCGCGCGCTGGGTGAGGGAGCCATTGCGAACCTGAGTCTTTCTCCAGTAGAGCAACAGTACATGGTCAATGCAAGGGATGCCCTGTATGCCATTCTTCGTCCAGAAACAGGCGCCGCCATTACGCTCCCCGAGATGCAAGAATATGCAAAAATGTATCTCCCTCAGCCGGGCGATTCTACACTCGCAACAGAAACAAAAATGAAAAAGATGCAAGGTCAATACAACGCCCTGAGAGGACAATCAGGAAGAGTCTATGATGCTTTGGTCGTCTCTTCCGCTGCCTACAATCAACGTCTGCAATCAGATGGTCGCTATACATCAAAGTCAGGCATTCAATTTAAGGTAGAGTGATGAAAGTAACGGCAAAGGGGAAAACGTTTGTGTTTCCCGATGGTACTCGCATCGATGATATTGGTGAGGCCATTGACGAGTACTTTGCTGGGCAATCTACTCAGTCTGGGGAAATAGCGAATCATCACGATAATAATGCGTTGTCATCGGCTCAAATGGCCAATCTTGATATCCCCACGGATGAAATCTTAGCTTATCACGACAAACAGAATCCCCATGAATCGTCGCAAATACAAGATCCGTTCACGGAGGCGGGACGGGGTTTAGTGAATATCCCGTTTGATGTCCTTCAAGGCGGGGCTAATCTTATCAATGCATTAAGTCAAGCTGTCGGTGGGGGTCGATTATTAGGCGATATTTATCGTCCCGTAGACAGGCCTGCAGACCCTTACGCCCTAGCTGGGGAAACAGTGGGTGATTACCTTATCCCAGGGCTTGGCGCAGCAGGAAAGATGATGGTAGGTTCGCTTGCTGATGCCTCGAATCAACGAGGCGATTTTGCCCAGAACGCTGCGACAAATGCTGGGGTTAACCTTGCCGCGCAAGGGTTGCTGTCTGCAGCGGCAAAAGGGGTTGGGAAGGGGATTACGGCACTAAAAGGTGAGATTGCTCCAGAGGCAGCCCAGAAGATGATGACAGCTGAATCAATGGGCGTTGCGCCAATGACATCAGACATGCTTCCACCCCAGAATGCACTGACTCGCGGGCTGACTCAGGGCGGGGAAGGTGCGTTGCTGGGTACGGGGGCGCGTAGGGCAGCGCAACAGACAACACGCCGCAAACTGGTCAGTGATTATCTCGACCGGTTTGGTGAGTACAATCCTGATACGGTGGTTAAGTCACTGACCTCAAATTTGAAAAGTCGTAAAGATGCCGCGGGGCGTGTTATTGACGATATAACGCAAAAAATGGGCGTAAATCCGGTAGAAACAACCCATGCCGTTAACGCCATTGATACCGTTCTACCAAGGCTTGAGAAGCTAGGGACATCGGTAGACCAGAATTTGCTTAATACCCTCCGAAATTTAAAGGGAGAATTAACTCAGCAAGGCGGTGTTGATTTTGACCTGCTTAAGCAACACAGAACGGCCTTTCGCTCAAATGTTCAGGGAGATGCCCTGGTGTTTCCAAACCACGCCAAAGCAATCACAAATCGGGTTGAAAATGCCATGACAAAAGATTTGCGAAACTCAGTCAGCAAGTCCCTTAGCCCCCAGGAAGCCGCCACTTACCTCAAAGCGAATTCGGATTACGAAAACGTCTACAACAAGGTGCTGAATAAACGCATCGCTCGCAACCTAAATAAAGCGACCCGTGAAGCCACCCCCGAGTTAATTAACAGCGTAGTCTACAGTCGTAATGCCTCAGATATTAAACGTATATGGCCAGCGCTGGATAATACCGGAAAGGATGCCGTACGTGCAGCATATATCGCCAAAATTGCTGAAACGGTAGGGGATTCGCCCGCAAAATTCATGACACAAATTAGCAAGTTGAAGAAGCAAGCTGGTGGCGAAATCTATAACACGGTATTCAGCGCAAGGCATATGAAGGAGCTTGAGGCGCTCAATGATGTCCTCCAGACAACTCAGCGCGCGGATACGGCAAATATAGTGACACAGACGGGTCAGGCATTGGCTAATCCGCTAAGGATTGGAGCGGCTTTCGGCTCTGGCGGGGTGTCTCTAGCCGGTGAAGTGGGCTTCGGGATGGTGATGAGGATGTATGAGTCCAGGCCGGTAAGAAACGCATTGTTGCGGCTGGCAAACAAAAAGACGGGCACGCCAGCTTATGAGCGGGCCTTAAATAACGCTGTTAAGCTTTTTCGCCCTATCATTGCGGCCTCTTCCAGTCAACAGCAGTCAGAAACGCAATAGAAAACTTACTCTATGCAGGGAGAAAGGTATGTCAAAAATTATCCCCAATATTGTCGTGAGTATGCCCACTCAGTTATTTACGCTAAGACGAAAATTTCAGGCATGTTCAAACGGCAAAATCTATATCGGTAAAAGCAATACCGATCCAACAATACCAACGAACCAGATTCAAGTGTATATTGAAAACGAAGATGGCTCAACAGTGCCGGTTGCTCAACCCATTATGATTAATCACGCCGGGTTCCCGGTTTATAATGGACAAATCGCTAAATTTGTGACAGTCGAAAGCCACTCGATGGCGGTCTATGATAGTGATGGCGCCCAACAGTTTTATTTCGCTGACATATTGAAATATGGCCCCAATAGATTTAAAGAACAGGCTGCACAGTATATTGCGTATATCGAAAAATTAAAAGGAACGACTACACAAACGACCGGTGACTCAACAACCGATGTGATGAGCCAAAAAGCCTGTACAGATACTTTTGCGGAAAAAAATTCAAAAGAACCCCTCAAAGCTGGAAGACTTAACCTTGAATCCTCAAACGGTGATACGATTTTTAATCTGGGCGGTACAGACGGGTCAGCAGGTTCTGAGTTTGCGTATGTCAAAAATTCAAAAAGAACCCAGATTTACGATACAGCCACACAGACCACTTTATTATTTCCACAAAAAAATGGCACGCTGGCAGTAGAGGAAGATACCTATACAAAAACAGAAGTCGATGCAAAAATAAATTCAGTAAAATGGACAACAAATAAATTGGAAAATGGTTGGATGAAAGATCCGAATACGGGCATAATTATTCAGTGGGGTAGCGTGTATAAAACTGATAGGTCAAGAAAGTTATTTCCTATGGCTTTCCCAAATACCTTAGCCGGAATGGGATTGGCTAATTTCAATTACGATGATACGCTATCTGAAATGTATGCACCTAATATAATGAGTGCGGATAAAGTTGGATTTAAAATGCGTCAGAGTTTGGTCACTGATGGATATAAGGATTCTCCATTAACTGATATGAGATGGATTGCAATAGGATGGTAATCATGAATTCAGTAAACGAAGAAACTTATTATTTTGGTCAGAGAAAATTAGCCTGGTTCGCCGGTTCAATGAAAAAGGATTATATCGAAGCGGGTAGCTGGGATGATAAAGCCAAAGCAGTCCCCTACAGCGTTTATCGTGAATTTGCGCTTAATCCAGCCCCTATCGGTAAAACGTTAGGGATCAGTGAAAAGGGTGACCCAATTTGGGTAGATATTCCGCCTAAAACAAAGCATCAATTAATCACAGAGGCTGAAGATAAAAAAAGCGGGCTAATGCAGGGTGCAAGAGAGGTTATTTCCCCTTTGCAAGATGCGATTGATTTGGAGATGGCAACGCAAGAAGAGACGCAAAAATTGACAGCATGGAAGCGATATCGAGTACTGCTTAATCGTCTCGATACCTCAAACGCGCCGGATATTGATTGGCCTAAGAAACCGGAATAACTGCATCATAAAGATATTATCTTAGTGATTGAGTGTGTTGTTAAGTGCGACTAACTTAGCCATAAAAATTTCTTGGTGGTTAAACGAATGGTTAGGGCGGTTTTGGATTAGTTAATCCAAAAATTGGAAATTCAACACAGAGCTAAAAGACTTAATGGTTGTTTAGCAAATTATTCTGTATAACTTGAAAAATAACTTTTTTAATGTGATTAGTACAAAGACGCTTAGCTATATTTATTTAGTGGGACGGATTTGGGACAAGTATCCGCAAGTATGATGGATTATCTGTACGTTTCTGAAAGCATCTTTTGACGTGAGAGCGAGGAAAGATGGGGTATATCAATGAATTATAAGGTGAAGCTACTCACTTCTAAGCCGTAGGTCACTGGTTCGAATCCAGTAGGGCGTACCAATAAAATCAAGGGGTTAGATGACATTCAACTTTTTAATATTTTTAAGTGGGACAAATTTGGGACATGATTTGAGATTTTTCTATTAAATCTGTCAAAAACGCCGTCAATTTGTTTGGCGTGTTCAGTAAGATGATTAGACGCTAAGTGTGCATATCGCCTTACCATTTCGACTGATTCCCATCCACCCATTTCTTGTAAAACAGAAAGTGGAACGCCAGACTGAATTAACCAGCTAGCCCAAGTATGTCTCAGATCATGAAAGCGAAAATTTTCTATTCCGGCTCGTTTTAATGCCGCCCTCCATGCCGTATTAGAATCGACCCGCATTTTTCTAATCGAATTTGTTTGTGAGCCATCAGATCGCTTTGCTGACATTGTATGTACGAATACCCATTTTTGATGATTACCCAATTGTCGCGTCAGAGTACGGCAAGCCGTATCGTTTAGAGCCACACCTATAGCTTTTCCCGATTTGCTGTTTTCTGGCTCTATCCAGGCAACTTTTCTTTGCATATCAATTTGCTGCCATTCTAAATGGATAATATTAGAACGACGTAACCCGGTTGCCAGCGCAAATTCAACCGTCGATCTAAGGGGTTCAGGACATTCATTGATTAATCTTTCTGCTTCATCCGGTTCTAACCATCTAATACGTTTTTCTCTAGCCGATGGAACCTTAATAACCGGTGATTTTTCTATCCATTTCCAATCTCTTTCAGCAGATCTCATCATTGATTTAAGTAGTGCCAAATGCTTAGCTTTTGTTGCTATAGAAACTTCTTTCGCTTGATAAGCGGGTATTTCTATTCCTTTTCTTTTTGCTGAATTAACTCTACTTTTCCATCTTAATTGTTCCTGCCTATTTTTCATTTTGCTAATAGCACTATATATTTTTGCTTCTGTAATATCTTTTAATCGGGTACCGCTGAAATACAGTAGCCAAAAACCAAGTCTACCCTTGTCATCGTCTAAAGATTTCTTGTTAGCCTTCTCTTCAATCCATCTCAAGCAGGCTTCGTCAAATGTGACATTAGGAAAATCATCTAACTTTGCTATTCTCCATAATTCAGCTTTTCGTTTGTCGTGTAACTCCTGAGCTTGTTTTTTGTCCTCTGTGCCAAGTGATTCCTTAATTCTTTTTCCGCACGGTGTTGTGTAACTGCCGTACCAAATTTTACCACGTTTGAAGATTGACATTTTTTACTCCTGCTGACATCAATCTCGCTCTCAGCGAGAGTATTGATCGAATTTTTAACGGCTTCAATACAAGCTTCTTTTGTAAATAAATAAGGTGATTTCTTTTTGTACGGATTTTTGCGTTGATAACTAATGATCCCCAGCTTGCACCAATTAGTCAGAGTGTCTTCACTTATTCCTATTATTTTCGCTGCCTCTTGCCGCGTTAAAGTCGCTTTGTTCATTACATTCCTCATTCAAAAACTGACACCCTTCTCAGGTGCTTGATTGCCCCAAAAACAGATGGCCTAAGCACGAATGGTTAATTCGTCCCAGGGATAGGATTTAGTGGAAAAGAGAGTACTAGAGATTATTTGCTGTATGGTTTTTTGTGGTAATATTGTTGCCGTTGTGTGTTAGTTAACAGCAATATTTTTCCCTGGTGCTGGGCAGCTTTATGCTGGTATTTTTTTTATTTCCTTTTCATCGCTTCCAGTAATAAATCCTGTATTGCCCGTTTTGAATTGCGTCGTTCCATGACCACTTCATCGAGGGTATCTTTAGCAACGATATGGTGAATAAAGACAGGGCGATTGTGTCCGGCTTGCGCTTGGCGGGTGGGGCCGATACGTTCGATAATTTGCTGGTACTGCTCTAAGTCCCACCAGTGGGAGAAAAAGACCAGAATATTACCGCCGTCCTGTAAATTTAAGCCGTGTCCACAGCTTGCGGGGTGGGCAAAAAGCAACGGGATTTTGCCATTATTCCAGTCGGTAAGGGTTTGGGGGTTGGCATCTAAATTTTTTCCTTTGGGAAAGGCTTTTAATAAACGCTCGAGGTCATGTTTCCAGTGGTAAGCGACCAGTACTGGCGTCCCTCCTGATTCATTAACAATACTCTCTAGCGCCTGAATTTTGGCATCGTGTATCGCTGTCCAGTTGTGATTGTCATCGCTATAAATAGCGCC
>Ga0209545_100210_pt1 | contig 15479 bp, 19 predicted proteins | sample UppTromiDAQMD018_FD_185833 | JGI IMG/M metagenome (GOLD analysis project Ga0209545, IMG submission 185833) | Upper troposphere microbial communities from Maryland, USA - DAQMD-018 (SPAdes) (version 2) | ecosystem: Environmental > Air > Outdoor Air > Unclassified | place: USA: Maryland, Virginia...
GCGTCGGCGAACCTGGCAGCGCCTACATCCCCAGCCAGGCCCATCTGGATGTCTGGCAGGACGCCTACGAGCTGGTCAGCCATCTGGTGGCCGAGAACGGGCTGGAGATCGACCATCGCCGCCATGCGGCGCTGGATCTGCTCGCGTTCGAACTGCTGATGGACGGCTTCAGCCGCAGCAAGGTGGCTCGCGTTCTGACGACCTCGATGACGTGAATGCACCGCCGCTGGTAGCATGGACCGCGATGGGGATGGGGCTCCCCCGATAACCGCCTGAGAAGGCTGATGGCTCCTGCCAGGACGAACCCGGTGTTCGTCGACGGCAGGTCGTGCCTGCCCTCGGCGTTCGCCATTGACCCTGCGAACCCGCATTCGAGGCACGCCATGCAAGCATTGAACAATTATTTCCTGGTCTTCGTCGGCGGCGGCATCGGCGCCTGCCTGCGCCACGCCTGCAATCTGATCGGCGCGCGGGTGGCGGTCGGCAGTCCCTGGCCCTGGTCGACCTTCCTGATCAACATCAGCGGTGCGCTGCTGATGGGCGTGGTGGTCGAGGTCTTCGCCATGCGCAATGGCGCCTCGCCGCAGCTGCGCCTGTTGCTGGCCACCGGCATCCTCGGCGGCTACACCACATTTTCCACCTACGCGCTGGAGATCGGCCTGCTGCTGCAGCGTGGCCAGCATGGGCTGGCCGCACTGTATGCCGGTGGCTCGGTGGCGCTGGGCCTGGCCGGTCTGTTCGGTGGCATGAAGCTGACCCGGCTGGTGCTGGGCTGACCGATCAGGCGGCGCTGACCCGTACCTGCCCGCGCCATTCCCGCGGCGACTGCCCGGTGTGCGACTTGAACGCACGCGATAGCGCCGCTTCGCTGCCATAGCCCACATCATCGGCGATCCGCTTCAGCGGCCGTCCCTGTCGCAGGGCCTGCTGCGCGAGCCCGACCCGCCAACCCTGCAGGTACTGGCCCGGCGTGGTGCCCATCGCCTCGCGGAAGCTGGCGGCGAACACGCTGCGTGACATGCCGGCAACCTCGGCCAGGTCTTCCAGGGTCCAGGACCGTGCGGGCGCTTCATGCATCGCCACCAATGCCAGCCGCAACCTCGGATGACCCAGCCCGGCGAACAGGCCGCCACGCATCTCGCCGCCTTCCATCAGCTGGCGCAGCACCTGGATCATCACCACCTCGAACAGCCGGTTGACCATCGCCGCCCGCCCGCAGCGCTGCTCGAACGCCTCTTCGAACAGCAATTCCAGCGCCGCGTTGCCGCCATACAGATCGGCCAGCGGCAGGCAGATGAAATCAGGCAGTGCAGCGCTGATCGGATTGAGCCGGCCGCCCTCGAAATGCAGGTTGGCGCAGGCCATGTCGGCGCCCTGCTGCGGGTCGGTACTGAAGCGATGCGGCATCGGCCGCGGATACAGCAGCAGACTCGGTACTTGGACCTGCACGGTCTGTTGCCCGTGGCTGACCTGCAGCGGCCCGCGCCGCACCAGATGCAGCTGGCCGGCCTCGTCCTCGCCGTCCAGCGTGTTGATGCCGCATAGCGCACCCGCATGGAATACCGAGGCGGTGACCGCAAAACGTTCAAGCAGGATGGCGAGGCGGTCGACCATGACGGGACTCCGGGTCAAGCGAGACAAGCTCAATGCGACAGATCGTATCGGAATCAACACTGGAAAGGACGGCACTGGCCGCGTGATCGCCCGGGCGCTATACAGGCCGCACATTCCCACGCATGGAGGCACCGATGTCGCTCCGCATCGCTCTGGCCCTGTTGCCGCTGCTGCTCGCGGCCCCGCACGCACTGTCCGCCTCACCATCAAAGATCGAACACCTGGCCTGGCTGGCCGGTTGCTGGCAGCTTGATGGCCAGCCGGCCGGAGCCGGCGAGCAATGGTCCAGCCTGGCTGGAAACACCCTGTTCGGCAGCAGCCGCAGCCTGCGTGACGGCCGTACCGTGGGCTTCGAGTTCATGCAGTTGCGCCAGCATGACGACGGCCGCTTGGTGCTGACCGCCCTGCCCTCTGGCCAGAACGCCACGGACTTCAACGCCACCCGGGTCGATGGCAATGAAGCCGTGTTCGAGAATCCCGCCAACGACTTCCCACAGCGTATCCACTATCGGCGCCTCGACGACCAGCGCGCGCATGCACGCATCGAGATCGCGCGGGACAATCCGAAACAGGCAATGGACTTTCCCATGCATCGCGTCGCCTGCGGTGGGCCGACGCCCGCACACTGACACGCAAACGCCCCGGACCGGCCGGGGCGTCTGCATGCGGCCAACGCCACGCGGGTATTCACCCGGCCAGCGTGGTTTCCAATGCCTTCAGGCCATCGCGGTAGATGCCCTCGAACAGCGCGGACGCTTCTTCGTTGCTGACGCCCATCGGAGTGAACTCACCGGACCAGTCGATCCGCGAACCGCCGCCCTGCTCGACCACACGCAGCGTGGAGCGATAGCCGGTAACCGGGAACGGCGCCTGCAGGATCGAGTAGGTGTAGCTGCGATCGGCCTGGTCGAAGGCTTCCAGGCGCTCGACGATGGCATCGCCATCGGGATTGGCCAGATGGCGCACGCGACCGCCATCGCTGAGCGTGCTCTGGGGAATGTACGGAAGCCAGTCGGGCAGTGAATCGAAGCCGCCGATGAGGTCCCAGACCTGGTCGGCCGGGGTCGGCACGGTGATGGATACAGAAGCAGTTGCCATGGGAATGTCTCCTTCGTGACTCAGATGTTGTCGATCGGCAGCGGGGCGTTGGCCGCGACCAGGCGCTGGGCGCGCAGTTCCTGCCAGAACCCGGCCGGGATGATTTCCTTCAGTGCGGCGTAGTCTTCGGCGATGCGCTCGGGACGGCTGGCGCCCGGAATCACTGCAGCCACTGCCGGGTTGGCCAGCGAGAACTGCAGGGCGGCCGCCTTGATGCTGATGCCGTACTCGGCAGCGATGGCCTTGATGCGCTCGACCTTGGCCAGGATCTCCGGCGATGCCTTCTGGTACTCGAAGTGGCTGCCACCGGCCAGCACGCCGGAGCTGTACGGACCGCCGACCACGATGCCGGTGTTGCGTTCGGCCGCCTTCGGCATCACCCGCTGCAGCGCACGCTCGTGGTCGAGCAGCGAGTAGCGGCCGGCCAGCAGGAAGCCGTCCGGACGGGCTTCGTCCAGATCCAGGGTCAGCTCGATCGGCTCGACACGGTTGACGCCCAGGCCCCAGGCCTTGATCACGCCTTCCTCGCGCAGGCGGGTCAGCACCTTGAAGGCGCCGAGGCGTGCGGTCTCGAAGTACGACAGCCACTCATCGCCGTAGAAGTCCTGGGCGATGTCGTGCACCCAGACGATATCGAGACGATCGGTCTTCAGGCGCTTGAGGCTGTCATCGATCGAGCGCAGGGTGGCATCGGCCGAGTAGTCGTTGACCAGCTTGTTGGGGCGGCCGGCGACGAACAGGCCGCCCTTCTCGCCAAGATCGCGGGCGCTGGTGTCTTCCACTTCGTCCAGGATCAGGCGGCCGACCTTGGTGCTGAGCACGAAGTCGTCGCGGTTGCGCTTGGCCAGCGCTTCTCCGAGCCGGATCTCGGCCAGGCCGGCGCCGTAGAACGGGGCGGTATCGAAGTAGCGGGTGCCCTGTTCCCAGGCCGCGTCCACCGTGGCCTGGGCCTCGGTTTCCGGGATGTCACGGAACATGTTGCCCAGCGGCGCGGTACCGAAGCCCAGGGTCTTGCCAGCCAGCAGTGTGTTGATGCTCATGGGGTTCCCCTTGGGGAGGTTGTTGAGGTTGGGACACAGGCTAGGCTTGCCCGATAAGACTGTCCAAGACATAATTTCTCAATCTTGAGTCCCGCACGGTCTTATGCTCGATCTCCGCCAACTGCGCTATTTCGTGGCCGTCGCCGAAGATGAACACGTTGGCCGCGCCGCCGAACGCCTTCACATCTCCCAATCCCCGCTCAGCCGGCAGATCGCCCAGCTGGAGGAACGGCTGGAACTGCAGTTGTTCGAACGCTCGCAGCAGCGCATCCGGCTGACCGCCGATGGCCGCACCTTCCTCGCCGAGGCGCGCGCCCTGCTGACCCACGCCAATCGGCTGGAATCGCTGGCACGCCGGCTCGGCCGCGGCGATGAAGGTGGCCTGTGCATCGGCTATCTGGAGTACGCGATGCACTCCGGCGTATTGCCCGCCGCCCTGCGCGAACTGCGCGGCGGCCGTCCTGCCGTACACATCGCGCTGTACAACCAGCAGTCGGACGTGCAGCTGGAAGGCCTGCGCCAACGCAGCCTGGACATCGCCCTGGTCTGCGAACCACCCGCGTTCGACGATCCAGACCTGGAAGCCACGCAGGTGCTGAACGATCCGATGCTGCTGGCGCTGCCGGCCGGCCACCCATTGGCCACTGCAGAGACCATCACGCCCGAGGATCTGGCCAGCCAGCAGTGGATCGGCGTGATGCACAAGGAAAGCGCGCTGCGCCATGACACCTTCGTCGCCGCCTGTGCGAAGGCCGGTTTCACCCCGACCATCGCCATGGAGGCGACCGAGCCGCTGGCCGCGCTCGGTCTGGTCGCCGCGGGGCTGGGACTGACCACCCTCCAGCGCAGCCTGGACCACCAGGCACCAGAGGGTGTGGTGCTGCGTGAGCTGCCGTGGTTCAGCTACCGCACACCGCTGTGGGCGGCCTGGCACCGCGTCAACCTGCGCCCGCTGGTCGAGACCTTCCGCAGGACGCTGGTGCAGACCGCAACTGAGGGCAAGCCGGCCTTCGTCGACTGAACTGACCGCGCTATGCCGGGCCTGCCTCGGTGTAGCGCATCACCACGAAACCCTCTTCCGGGGCCGGTGCAACGAAGTGGCGGGTGATCCGTTCGAACTCCTCGTCGCTGGCCTGGAACGGATGCTCGCCAAGTGCATTGCGCGCGCGCAGCCGCGCCTTGCAGACTTCGTCGGCAACATCGAGGAAATGCAGTTGATGTGCAGCGCCAGCCGGCGAGAACACTTCACGTGACCAAGCGCGACTGGCTGGCGTATTGAATGGAAAATCGAGCACCACCGAAACACCCGCCTGCAGCAATGCGCGCAGATGATCGGCCAGCACATTGCGCAACGTGGCTGCACGCTGCAGATAGTCGGCAATGGAATGGATCTCGCCCGGATACAGTGCCGCCAACCAAGCATCTTCGCTGATCAATACGTGGCGCGGCTTCAACGCCAACTGCTGCGACAGGGTGGATTTTCCGGCACCGATCTTGCCGCACACCAGGTGCAGGGTCGGCGCAGGGTCGTTCGATGAAAGGTTGTGCATCTGCGTTCTCCTTGGTGGATTCCATTACCCGTAAGAGCGCTGTATGCAACCCGCCTTCCCGGGCGGGTTGCTTGGCCGTGATGACCGCGCGCTACCCCGCCTTCCCGTGGGGAATACGGATAATCGACGCGCTGCTGTGCATGGCCATGCCGCCAGCGTAGAGCGCGGCACTGCCGACCGGCAATGCCCTGCGGCAGTGCAGCGCGCGCAAGGTGGTGCAGGGATCTATGCTCGGCGCCATTCCCGCATGGAATGACCCCGATGCGACCCTTGCTTCGATGCGCACTTGCCCTCTGCCTGCTGCCCTGGATGACATCGCTGGCTGCACCGCCGCCAGCAGCGCGTACGCTCAGCGGCGAGCTGCAGGGCGCACCGTGGCGGCTGGATGTGCCTGCCGACTGGAACGGCGACCTGGTAATGCTGGCCCATGGCTATGAACCGGTCGGCGTGCCGCGCACCGCCCCCATGGCGGCCAATGAAAGCACCGCACCACTGCTGGCAGCAGGTTACGCCGTCGCGCAGAGCGCCTATGCCAGCCAGGGCTGGGCGGTGGCCGATGCGATCACCGATACGGAACGCCTGCGCCAGCAGGCAGTGGGTGAACTCAAGCATGTCCGCCACACCTGGATGCTGGGATTCTCGATGGGCGGTGCCGTGACCATCGGCAGCCTCGAACGCTTCCCGCAGCACTACACCGGCGGTGTATCGCTGTGCGGCGCCAATCTCAGTGGCGAACAGATCGCGACCGATCTGCTGACCACGCTGGTCGCGTTCGATTACTTCTTCCCCAAGGCCGATGGGCTGCCGCCCACCGGCCTGCTATCGCGCGAAGCGGCGGCGCTGCCGCAGGGCGAGTTGTACCAGGGCATCGCCAATGCACTGCAACGTGACCCGTCGCACGCCGCAGTGCTGGCGCGGCGGCTGCAGGTCTCCGCTGATGCACTGGCCGGCACGATCAGCCTGCACGCGCTGGTCCTGCATGAACTGGTTGCACGGAGCGGCGGCATGCCGATGGGCAACATCGGCGTGGTCTACAGCGGCTTTGGCGATGACACCGCGTTCAATGCCGGCGTGCAGCGTGTCAGCGCTGTTCCCGCGGCGCAGGCGCATGTCCGCAACTCGCTGGCAATCACCGGCGCACTGAAGCGACCGCTGGTGATCCAGTTCAATCACAACGACCCGACCATCGTGCCGCACATGCAGGCGGTGTATCCGCAGATGGCTGCACGAGCCGGCGCGCGCCCGCAACCACGCGTACTGCCGCCGGTTGGCGAAGGACACTGTGGCTTCTCCGGAGCGCAGGTAATAGCCGCCTTGAAGACAGTGCAACGTTGAGTCCATCGCGTACCGTAGGGCGTCCGCCCCGCTGCCAACGCTTACGATGCAGGAACCCGCGCAGCATCTGCTGCCTTCCCCATGCGCTGACCTTGCGCCCGTAACCCCAAAGGGCGGCGTCAGCCGCCCAGCGTGCCCATGGTGAAGGTGTAGCCGGAGCTCATCAGGAATTCGCGCATGCGCATCTCCGCGCGCCGCGGTGAGGCCAGGTTGGCCGGACCATACAGCGCGTAGACCGTCCCTGCACCTTCGATGGACTCACGGCGCACGCCGCAGTGGCGGGTTTCCGAAGCAATCACCCATCCGTCCTTCAGTCGATCCGGTCCGATCGATTGGCCGTTCATCAGCCGGAACGTCAGCCAGCGTACTTCCACAGAAGATTTGTTCATTGCTGGCGTACCACCAGCGTGCCGCGATCGTTCATGTCCTTGCTCGCCATTGCAGCTCCCTAAGACTTGGAACTCGACCATAGCGCCTTGCCATGTCGTGGGCGAATGAGACTGGTGGGTACTTATGTTGTCAGGTTGAACCGCTTCCATAGTGCTTCGCGCCCCAGGTGTGTCAGCCGCAGTTCGCGTCGGCCCTCAACACGCCGAAGCCAATCGTTCTTCACGAAGCTGTCCAGCATGGCCTCGCCGACCAGGCCAGCCAGATGGGAGCGCCGCTCGGTACAATCCAGGCATCCTCGGCAATAACGCGCAGGCTTGACCGTCACTGGAAGCCGCAGCAGCTCAGCCAGCGGCTGGCCGAGCTCCCGCAGGAACGCCGCCCCCTCCACACTTACCTGCCAATGCGCCTCGCGCGGGATCAGGTGTCCTGCATGCAACAAGCGGTCGGTGATCGCCACCGCATGCACGCCGGCCAGATGCCGGTAGCAGGAACGCGCCTGGCGCAACGCCGGCATGCTGCGTGATGCCACAGAGGTGCAGGACGGCGTGCGGTCGGCAACGCGCAGGATGCCCTCCAGCATGTCGGCAACCTCGTGCGAGGCCAGCCGGTGGTAGCGATGTCGCCCCTGCGCGACGGCGACCAGCAGATCACCCTCGACCAGCCTGCGCAGATGCGTGCTCGCCGTCTGCGGTGTCACCCCGGCCACGCGGGCCAGCTCCATCGCGGTATAGGCACGCCCATCCATCAACTGCAGCAGCATGGATGCGCGCGCCTGGTCGCCGACCAGGGCACCGACGCTGACAAGGGAACCGGAGGTGTGGACCATGCCCGCATTGTGGCACGCCATTGCGGGCCGACAGTTCGACGCAGGCCGAAGCATCGGCACCCGCTGGCAAGGCACAGTGGCCAGCCCGACAGCGCAAGGCCTGCCATGAAAACCGCTCCGATCCCCCGCCGCCGCATCACCCCTTCGGTCCTGTACCCGGGCACGCCGGTGCTGCTGATGACCACGCTGAACGACGACGGCAGTAGCAACATCAGTCCGCTGTCTTCGTTCTGGGCCCTGGGCAACCGGGTGGTGCTGGGCCTCGGCGTGCAGGGCCAGGGCTATCGCAACCTGCAGTTGCGCAACGAGTGTGTACTGAACTTCCCGTCGTCCGCGCAGGCCGCACAGGTCGAGGCCATCGCGCGGGCGACAGGCTGCGACCCGGTGCCCACTGCTAAACAGGCGATGGGCTACGTGCACGTCCGCGACAAGTTCGCGCTGGGAGGCTTTAGTCCGGTCGCCTCGACCCACGTCACGCCAGAGGCGATTGCCGAGTGCCCGCTGCAGGTGGAAGTCAGCGTGATGGCGATGCACCCGCGCGGCGAGGATGACGGCCAGGGCTTCGTGATCGTCGAAGGCCGCATCCGTTGCGTGCATGCCCACGAAGCGATCACCGTAGCTGGCACCCAGCACATCGACGTTGCGCACTGGAAACCGCTGATATACCTGTTCCGCCACTACCTGGGCGTAAGCCAACCGGTCGGGCGCAACTTCCGCGCGGAGACGCCCACGGGCGCTTCTGCCTAGCGGCCTAGACCGTTTCGCCCTGCAGATCGAGCACGGCGGTGGTCCAGCCGCGCTCTCCCAGCGCGGCCACCATGCCGCCTCGATAGACGAAACGGCGCGCGTGACCGTCTTCGATGAAGCAGGTCGCGTTCTGCATCGGTGAATATCCGGCCGAGGCGTAGTGCCGCTGATCCAGGGCGAACAAGACGGCGAAATCGATCCCGCGCTGGCGCAGTTCGGCGTGCGCAGCCGCGATCAAGCGTGACGCGACCCCCCTCCTGCGAACATCAGCACGCACCACCCCCCCGCCGATCAAGCCTATGCGTTCCGGCTCGCCGTCCAGCAATACGTTGCGTTCGTACAGTGCAAGGTGAGCGACCACGTGATCGCCTTGCAACGCCAGGACCAGGGCGACCGGCACCGGAATGGCGTAACCCTCGCCCTGCATGTCCGGGAACGCCTGGCGGAGCAGATCCACCGCCTGCTGACGGTGATCCGGCGCTACGCCTTGCCAGCGGCATACCTGAACGCGCATTGCCCTGTCTTCGTCGAATGAATATATGTCCAGGCCCATCCTGCCACGGAAACATGACCGCGCCTGCGGCAATGTTTCATCGTCACTGCAGGGCGATCGAGTACGAGACGATATCCGTGTAGCAGCCCGCGCGTTTGACTGCCCGCGGCTCCGTGCCGAATGCACTGAAGCCCAGCGATTCGTACAGCCCGCGCGCGGCAGCGTTGTCCGCCAGCACCGTGAGGGTGAGCGATTCAATGCCTTCCGCGCGCGCAGCCGCGAACGCGGCGAGAAAAAGCTTGCGGGCGATACCCTGGCCACGATGGCCAGCATCCACGTGGACACTGTGCACTTCCGCCGTATGCCGTCGCGACATCCGCACCGGGCGCACGTAACGCAGGAAACCCACCAACATGCCGTCAACGAACGTGCCGAAGTAGCGCGTACCAGGATCCGCAAGCTGGGCGCGCATCACGTCCGCCGAGTCATTCTGCGCCTCGGCCAGCGTGGACAGGAACGCAGCGGGCGACTCGTGAAGCGCCTGCAACCGTGCCTGCCAGAGAATGTCGGCGTCGTCAGCGCTGAGTTGCCGGATAAGCATGCGACACACCCGTGAGGTTGCTGATGCACAGGTGCCCAGCCTAGCGCGGGGTCGCCTGATGTGGCGTGCATGCAAGGCAGCAGAAAAAGAAAAAGCCCTGACCGGAGTCAGGGCTTTTCAATTGGAGGCCTCAAGCGGAATCGAACCGCTGTAAACGGATTTGCAATCCGGTGCATAGCCACTCTGCCATGAGGCCAACGTACTGCGCGTCAGGAACGGATCCCTGACAAGACAAAACCCCATGATGGGGCCTGTCGGAACATGGAGCGGGAAACGAGACTCGAACTCGCGACCTCAACCTTGGCAAGGTTGCGCTCTACCAACTGAGCTATTCCCGCGTAAGCCGCCATGGTACCGGAAATCCGGAACACACACCAGCGATTTCATCTTTCTGACTGCGCGCAGAGCCTTGTGGCTCAACGTGCCCCGCCTTGCCAGAGCGGCAGAAAAACAAGGCCCCTACCGGGGCCCTGTAGAATCTGGAGCGGGAAACGAGACTCGAACTCGCGACCTCAACCTTGGCAAGGTTGCGCTCTACCAACTGAGCTATTCCCGCAGATTCCGTTCGACCTGCGTCGAAGGAGCGCTATTGTGTCCAAATTCCTTCACGCCGTCAACAGTCTTCACATCATGCGGTCACGGGCGTCCGCACTGGGGTACGCTGCCCCGCCCAGCCCCGTGCGCCCATGTTCCTTCGCGGCAAGCCCCTGTTGATCGCCCTGGCGCTGCATCTGCTGGTAGCGCTGCTGTACTGGGCATTGATTCCGCTGGGAATGAACTGGTATCGCGACCATTTCGGCTTCACCTCCCATCGCGACATCGGCCTGGGCATCGCCCAGTTTTATCTGTTCTGGATGTTCCTCTGCGCGCAGCCGCTGATTGCGGTGCTGCGGCCGCTCTCCGCCAAGCTGTCCGTGCTGGCCATTCCCTTGGCATTCGCAACCTGGACGCTGATGCACAACCACCCGCTGCGCCTGCTTTACTTCACCGTCGGCCCCGGCCTGCTGGCACTGGCCGCGATTGCCATATCCGCGTGGCATGCATCGCACAACCGCCTGCCTGCCACCACGGACACCGCCGATGCCTAGACGCTACGTCCGCCTGTTCTGGTTGCTGGTCGCGTTGACCTGGCTGGCGCTGATCGCTGCACTGGTCAATGCCGGCTTCACCCCGGACTATTGGCTGCTGCATCATCTGGAGGGCGCCGAACTGCCCTACCCGACCAGCACCGTCATCGTGTTCGCGCTGCTGGGCACCGTCGAACTGGTGGTAGCCGCCTTGATCGTGCGTCCGTGGCGACTGAAACGACTGTGGCTGCGCCTGCTGATCGCCTTCGCCCTGCTGCTGGCGTGGTCGGTGCCGTGGATGCTGTCGGCCATGCACCAGCCACCGGTGCATGGCATGCATCTGCTGTGGTTGCTGCTGCTGGACGTGGGACTGCTGCTGGCGCTGTGCATGGTGTCGGCGGTGAGTGCGTGGCGGGCGTTCAGGCGCCGAGAGGTCCCGTAGCGGCCCCTCCACGACGCCAGACCTACTTCCGGAACTCCACCCGCACATGCTGGCCAAAGCGCGCCTTGGCCTCGCCATCGAACTCCAGCACGCACTCCACCACCTTGGCCACGCCGCGCCCTGCGTCTTCAGGCAGGCGTGCCTGCGCGAACACCGGGCTGATGCGCACCACGCGTACAGTTGGCAGCGTGCCGGTGTTTTCGGCGCCATCGCTGTCCGGCACGACGGTAGCCTTCATGCCCACCTGCACGGCATCGGCATAGGCGGCGCTGAGTTCGGCACGCACCTGCAGCGGGCGCGCCGGCAGCAGCGAGATCGCTGGCTTGCCGGCCTGCACGAAGGCACCAAGGCCCGGCACCTGGCCGACCACGGTGCCGGCTTCCGGCGCGCTCAACGACATCTGCTGCAGTTTCAGCTTGGCGTGTTCCAGCTTGTGCTGGGCCATGTCCACCTGCGCACCGGCCACGTCGACATCGGCGCGTACGCCGGCCAGCTGCTGCTTGGCCGCATCGGCCTGCTGGTTGGACGTCACACCTTCGCTCGCCCCCGTGGACAGGCGGGTGGCATTGCGCTCCAGTTCGCGCAGCTGTGCCTGACTGCCCTTCAGGCGGTCATTGGCCAGGGCCAGATCGGCGCTGGCCATCGCCACCTCCTGCTGCAGCAGGGCGCCATCGAGCGACAGCAGCAGCTGTCCCTTGTTCACCGTGGCGCCTTCCTTCACCGGCGCGGCGGTGATCGAGCCATCCACCGGCGGTGCCAGCGCGATCAGACCACCCTCGACATCGATGATGCCGCGCGCGACTGCAACCTTGCCGGCGCCAGCTGCATCAGCCTTGCCCGAAGGCGCCGGTGCAGGCGCGGGCGCGTCCTTGGAACAGGCTCCGAGCAGCAGTGCCGCGGACAGGGCCAGGCTGAGGGGAAGCAGGTGCGACGTCTTGGTCATGGGGCGGACTCTACAGTTTCATTTTGGCGGCGGTCATCACGGACCATGCCGTCTTCCATGGCGATCACCCGATCGGCATGCCGGATCAGGCGCGGATCGTGGCTCACGCACAGCACGGTGGCACCATGCGCACGTGCGTAGCGATGCAGGATGTCGATCACGCGCTGGCCGTTCTCGGCGTCCAGCGCGCTGGTGGGTTCGTCGGCGAAGATCAGCGTCGGCGACTTCGCAAAGGCACGGGCAACGGCCACACGCTGCTTCTCGCCGCCGGACAGCTGCGCCGGGCGCATGTGGCTGCGATGGCTGAGGCCCACTTCTTCCAGCGCCTTGCGGGCCAGCGACTCGCTCTCGCGATTGCGCATCCCGCGGTAGCCCAGCGGCAGCTGCACCTGCTCCAGCGCAGTCAGCGCCGGGAACAGGTTGAAGCCTTGGAACACGAAGCCGACATGGTGCAGGCGGAAGCGCTCGACCTCGCTGCGGGTCATGTGCCCCACATCCTGGCCGAGTGCGTGCACGCGGCCACCATCGGGCGCGGACAGGCCAGACAGCAGCGACAACAGCGTGCTCTTGCCGCAACCCGACGGGCCCGACACCAGGGTCAGCTCGCCAGGATAGATGTCCAGCGATAGGCCACGCAGCACCGGCACCTGCACATCGCCGGACATGAAGCCCTTTTCCAATGCGTCGGCCTGCAGGGTCGGGGCAACGGCGCGTGTAGAAGTCATCGGCCGGCCCTCAACGCAACAGCAACGATGGATCGGAGCGGACAACACTGCGCACCGCCATGATGCTCGACAGCATGGCCATCACCGCAACCAGCGCAACGCAGCCAAGGATCACCATTGGCGTCAGCTGCACCGGCACGCGCTGGGTCTGCGCGATCAGCAGCACCACGGTACTGAAGGCCGCCGCCAGCAACATGCCCACACCGCCGATCAGCAACGCCTGCTCGAACACCACCCGCGCCAGCGCATAGCGACCGGCGCCGAGTGCATTGAGCGTGGCGTACTCGCGAACCGAGCCGGCCACCACAGAGGCGAACGACTGGTTGGTGATCACCGCGCCGACGAAGCAGACGATGACGGCCATGAACAACACCGCAATGCCGGCACCGGTATCGAACAGCCAGTACTGCTGCGAGCGGCTGGCGAACTGCGGCGCGGTCCAGAACTCGACCGGCGTGGCCTGGCCCATCGACGCGGACAAGCGGTCGCGCACCCGATCGGCCAGGTCCGGCGAGCGCAGGCCCGCCACGAAGTAAGTGCTGCCCTCGTGTGGGTCGGTGCCGGCGATGGCGCGCGTGGTATCCAGCGAGGCCAGCACGTTGACGCCGCCAAGGCCACGCAGTCCCGGTTGTGCAGCGACCACGCGCACGGCCTTGCCGTTGATCCAGGCACGGTTGTTCTGCAGGTTCACGCCCAGCGTATCCAGGTCGGCGCTGTCCACGATCACGGCCCCCGGTTCGCGCAGCTGTGCACGCAGGTCGGCCGGCAGGATGCGCGCGAACATCATTGCATCGTCGCGGGTGGAGATGCCGGACAGATACACCGACACGTTGCCGGTACCCTGCGCGCTGGAGCGCCATTCGCCATCCACCCACTCGTAGGGTTCGACGCGGGTGACATCCGGATCCATGCGCAGGTGGCTTTCCACATCGGCGCTGATCGCGTGGCCGTAGTTGACGCTCTGGGTGCCGGGGAAACCGGCCCAGATGTCGGCCGAGGATGCCTTCACATAGATCGCGGCGGTGCCGAAGATGCCCAGCACCAGTGCGGCCTGCACGATCAACAGCACGCCGGCGAAACACATCGCCAGCACCACCGGCAGGAACCGGCGCCACTCATAGGCCAGGGTCTTGCGGGCCAGCGCGATCATTGCTGTTCGCCCTCAGCCTCGACCGGCAGCGGTGCGCCGCCAAGAGCGCGGTACAGCGAAGCAAACGCCAGCACGCGTGCGCCCTGCGCACCGATCAGATCCGCCTGCGAAGCGAGCGCGGCACGCTGCGTATCCAGCCCATCGAACTCGCTGGACAGGCCCAGCTGCACCTGCCGCGCCTGGCGCCTGACCTGCTGGTTGGCGGCATCATTGGCCGCACGCAGCGACTGGATGCTGCTGTCCTGGCGCGCCAGGCTGCCCAGCGCGCCTTCCACTTCGCTCACGCCTTCCAGCACGGCCTTGCGATACCCGAGCAGCGCGGCGTCCAGTTGCTTCTCATCGGCATGGAAACGCGCACGGCGTTGGCCCCAGTCCCACAGCGGAATATCGACGTATGGACCGATCGACGGGCTGGAGTCGGAATTGGAGCGCGCGTTCTGGGTAAGGTTGTAGGCATAAAGAATGGAGCCGCCGAGGCTGATCCGCGGGTACATCGCGGCGCGCGCCGAGCCCTTGCTGGCGGCGGCCTGCATCACCTCCGATTCGGCCAGCAGGATCTGCGGACGGTGGCGCAACAGGTCCGCCGGGACCTGCTGCAGCGAGAACGCGCCCAGCTTCGGCGGCGTGCGATAGGCGCGCCAGGCCGGATCCGGGCCATCTCGGCCCAGCAACACTGCCAGCGCGCGGGCCGCGTTGTCAGCGTTTTCCCGGGCCTGTGCCGTGGCAGCGCGGGTGGCGGCCTGGCGTGCACGCAGGCGATCCAGTTCGCCCGGCTCGTCCAGGCGCAGGCGCTGGCGGACCAGCGCCAGCTGTTCGCCGCGATCATCCACGGCCTGCTGTCGGGCCAGCAGATCCTGCTGGGCTTGCGCCACGGTCAGGTCCAGATAGCTGCGCACCACGTCGGCAATCACCGCCACCTGCGCGGCATTGCGCAGCGCCTCGGCATTGCCGGCCGAGGCCTGCGCGCTCAGCTGCGCACTCTCGGCGGCGCCGAACAGGCCCAGGTCCCAGATCGCTTCAATGCCGGCATGGAAGTAGGTATCGACAGCGGCGGCGTCCTGCACCTGCTTGGCGCTGGCGGAGATTTCCGGCAGGAAACGCGAGTCGGACGTGCCAGCGACGATGCGAACGGCCTGCAGGCGCAAGGTGGCCTGCTGCAGGTCGAGATTGCCGGCGACCGCCTGATCGACCAGGCCATCCAGCGCCGGGTCGGACAGCACTTTCCACCATTGCCTGGCGTCCACCGCTACGCCCTGCCCCTGTGGCACCTGGGTCCAGGTGCTGGGCGTGCGGTCAGGCAGGTCTGGCACCGGCACCGACATGCAACCGGCCAGGGCCAGGCTTGCCAACAACGCACCAGGGCGCAGGACTGCATGCAGGGAGAGTCCGCGCCCGGTCCTGGGCACTGCCACTGAAGTGATACGCCTGACCACCAGCCCGCCAACGTGTAGAAGGAGC
>Ga0209545_100220_pt1 | contig 14536 bp, 10 predicted proteins | sample UppTromiDAQMD018_FD_185833 | JGI IMG/M metagenome (GOLD analysis project Ga0209545, IMG submission 185833) | Upper troposphere microbial communities from Maryland, USA - DAQMD-018 (SPAdes) (version 2) | ecosystem: Environmental > Air > Outdoor Air > Unclassified | place: USA: Maryland, Virginia...
CCCGACATGCGTCCAGTGCCGTCCGCTCCCGCCGTCCCATTGTCTTCGCGTCCGCTGGCGCGCCTGGCCTGCCTGCTCGCACTGTCGGCGTCGCCGATGCTGCTGCAGGCCGCACCGGCAGCGTTGGAGCGGGAGGTCAATACCTTCATCGGCAGCAAGGACGATGGCAATACGTTCCCGGGCGCGTCGGCGCCGTTCGGCCTGATCCAGGTCAGCCCGATCGGCAGCCACTACTCGGGCTGGCGCTATGACGATGAGAAGATCCGCGGTTTCGGCCACTCCTTCATCTCCGGCGCAGGCTGCTGGGAGCAGGGCGGCCAAGTGTCGGTGCTGCCGGTGACCGGCTTGATCGGTCCGGGCGGTGATTTCGATACCGGCAACGCCAAGCAGTTCGACCACAAGGCGTATGCCTCGTCGTACACCCACGACGGCGAGATCGGCCAAGCGGGCTATTACAAGGTGCGGCTGACCAGCTACGGCGGCATCGATGCTGAGACCACCGCGCGTACGCGCGCCGCAGCCGAGCGCTACACCTTCAGCCAGCGCCAAGGCGATGGCCACGTGCTGGTCAATGTCGGCCAAGCCAACGAACGCCACTCGGTGATCGGCAGCGTGGTCGATGTGGTCGGCGACCGCGTGGTGGAAGGCAAGCTGGTCACCAAGAGCTTCTGTGGCGGGCACCAGTACACCACCTGGTTCCGCATCGAGTTCGACCGTCCGTTCAAGGCGCATGGCACCTGGGGCGAGGGCGGTGGCCTGCCGGGTGCGCGGCACAGCATGGAAGGCGAGCAGAAGCCGAACGGTGCCTGGCTGACCTTCGACCTGGCCAAGGGCCAGTCGGTGACGGCGGTCAGCGCAATCTCGCACGTGGATGCCGAAGGCGCGCGCATCAATCTGCGCGCAGATGGCATGCAGGGTGGAGCGCTGCTCGGTTTCGACCGCATGCGTGCGTTGTCGCAGCAGTCGTGGCGTGAGCAGCTGGGCCGGGTGCGTGTGCAGGGCGGCAACGCCGACGACCGCGCCGTGTTCTACAGCGCTGTCTACCACGCGCTGCTGCAGCCGATGACCGGCAACGACGCCGACGGCCGCTACCGTGGCTATGACGATGGCATCCATCGTGCCGACGGCTGGACCTACTACGAGTACTTCTCGCTGTGGGATACCTACCGCGCGCAGAACCAGTGGCTGGCACTGACCCGCCCGGACGTGGCGCGTGACATCGGCCGTACCCTGCTGGCGATCGACGAGCAGGGCGGTTGGCTGCCGCGCTGGGGCTATGCCAATTTCGAGACCAACATCATGACCGGCGATCCGGTTACGCCGTTCATGGTCGATCTGTGGCGCTTCGGCGCGCTCAAGGGCCGTGAATCGCAGGCCTGGGATGCGCTGCGCCGCAACGCGTTCGGCACGCCGCCGCTGAACTCGCGCATGGCTGGCCGCTCCGGCAACCCGACCTATCTGGACAAGGGCTACGTGGTCTACGACCGCGCGTTCCCGTCCAAGGGCATGGACGTCGATCCGCATCACGGCGGTTCGGCGACGCTGGAATACGCGCTGGCGGATTGCGCGCTCTCGCAGATGGCCGATGGCCTCGGCCACGCGCAGGACGCGGCGACGCTGCGTGAGCGCGGCCGCAACTGGCGCAAGGTGTGGGACCCTCAGGTGCGCGACGCCGAGACCGGCTTCACCGGTTTCCCGCGCCCGCGCACCGAAGATGGCCAGTGGTACACGCCGGCCGATGGCCACTACAGCCCGCGCTCGCATCACGGTTTCCATGAAGGCACGGCGTGGCAGTACCAGTGGCTGGCGCAGCAGGACGTGCCGGGCCTGGTCGAAGCGATGGACGGCCGCGAACAGGCCGGCCGCCGCCTCGATGCCTTCTTCGCGATGGACGCGCTGCAGGCCGACCCGCTCAACGCCGCCCGCAAGGAGTGGGTGGTCGGGCCGTACAGCTATTACAACCAGTTCCGCTACAACCCGAACAACGAGCCGGACCTGCACTCGCCGTGGCTGTACACGCTGATCGGCCAGCCGTGGAAGACCGCGGCCGTGGTGCGCGCCGCGCAGCAGTTGTTCACCAATGCGCCCAACGGCGTAACCGGCAACGATGACCTCGGCACGATGTCGGCCTGGTACCTGTTCAGCGCCATCGGCGTGTACCCGGCGGTGCCGGGCAGCGGCCAGTTCCTGCTGCACACCCCGCGCTTCAGCAAGGTGGAAGTGGACATGGGCAATGGCCGCACGCTGCGCATCGATGCGCCGGGTGCCGATGGCCGCCGCCTGCAGTACGTGCAGGGCGTGCAGGTCGATGGCCAGGCGCATGCACCGGTGTGGCTGGACTGGAACCGGCTGCAGCAGGGCCCGCGGCTGCAGTTCGCGCTCGACGCGAAGGCGCCGGAGCAGGGCTGGGGCACGGCGGTGAAGGACCTGCCGGTGTCCTGGTGCGCGGCACCGGGCAGCCAGCTGCGCTGAGACGGACTGTGCCGTTCGCGGTGACCCAGCGAACGGCACGGCACGACAGGGCCCTGATCCATTAGGCTTGAGCATCCAGCGGAGTCCGGGAAGACGATGAACGACAACGGCAGCAGTCCCAGCAAGCGCGCCGGCAAGGCGGTGACGGTGACCGACATCGCGCGTGCCATCGGCGTGTCACGGGCAACCGTGTCGCTGGTGCTGCGCGGCAGCCCACTGGTCAACGTCGATACCCGCGCCAAGGTCGAGGCCGAACTGCGCCGCCAGCGTTATGTCTACAACCGCGCGGCGGCCAACCTGCGCCGGCGCACGTCATCAAGCATCGCGCTGGTGATCAACGATCTGTCCAACCCGTTCTTCGCCGAGTTCGCCTCCGGTGTGGACGAGGCGCTGGGTGGACGCGGTTACGTGACCCTGCTGGGCAGTACCGGTGAATCGCCGGAGCGCCAGCAGGCGGTGCTGTCCACGCTGATGGAGCACACCCCGGCCGGCCTGATCCTGTCACCGGCCGAGGGCAGCGATACCGCGCAGTTGCGGCAGGCGTTGGGCGCCAATGCCAACGTGCTGCTGTTCAACCGCGAGCTTGAAGGGGCTGACTGGGATTTCCTCACCCTCGACAACCAGCACGGCGCCTATCTCGCCACGCGCCACCTGATCGAGCGCGGCCATCGCCAGATTGCTTTCTTCGGCGGCCACGCCGCATCGAGTTCGTGCCACCAGCGCCGTGCCGGTTTCCAGCAGGCGCTGGCCGAGGCCGGTCTGTCGCTGCCGCCGGGCTGGATGATCGAATCTGCACCGAACCGTCTGGAAGCCGCCGCGCGCACCGATGAGTTGTTTGCCGACGGCCATCGCCCGAGTGCGGCGGTCTGCTACAACGACACCGTCGCGCTGGGCCTGATGCTGGGCCTGAATTCACGTGGCATCCGTCCGGGCGGCGATTTTGCCGTTACCGGTTTCGACGATATTTCCGAGGCTGCGGTGGCGGTGCCGCCGTTGACCACGCTCACCGCCGATCCGCGCGAGCGTGGCCGCCAAGCCGCGGCGCTGCTGCTGCAACGACTGGACGAACCGGACGCGCCGCCACGGCGCACGGTCGCACCGGTGCAGCTGCGCATCCGCGAAAGCAGTGCCGCACGGCCGAACTGATTCCTTCCATACACCCCTTCCACGCAACAACGACCTTCCGCGCATCGAGGCGCGTACCGCATGCCGATCTCCGCAACGCCCCGTCCACCGGGTTCCTCCAGCAGCCAGGCACCGGTCATGAATGCCCGTGCTGCTCTGGCGGTCGCCACCACCATCTTCTTCATGTGGGGCTTCCTGACAAGCCTCAACGACGTGCTGATCCCGCATCTGAAGGCGGTGTTCGAGCTGAACTACACCCGCGCGATGCTGGTGCAGTTCACCTTCTTCGGCGCGTACTTCCTGATGTCGGTGCCGGCCGGTCGGCTGGTGGCCCGTCTGGGCTACAAGAAGGGCATCATCGCGGGCCTGCTGATCGCAGGCGTGGGCGCGCTGGGCTTCTGGCCGTCGGCCGCGCTGCGCACCTACGAAGCCTTCCTTGCATCGCTGTTCGTGCTGGCCAGCGGCATCACCGTGCTGCAGGTCGCTGCCAATCCTTACGTCGCGCTGCTTGGCCCGGAACAGACCGCATCGAGCCGTCTGACCCTGGCGCAGGCGCTCAATTCGCTGGGCACCACGCTGGCACCGCTGTTTGGTGGCTTCCTGATCCTCAGCACCGCAGTGAAGAGCGGCGATGAGATCGACGCGATGCCGGTGGCCGAGCAGATGGCCTACCGTGCCGCCGAGGCGCAGTCGGTGCAGGGCCCGTACGTGGGCCTGGCCATCGCGCTGGTGCTGCTGGCGGTGTTCGTCTACCTGTTCCGCCTGCCCAGCCTGACTGAGTCGACCGAGCAGGCCGACAGCGGCCACCACACGCTGCTGGATGCCCTCAAGCACCCGCACGTGCTGTTCGGCGTGCTGGCCATCTTCTTCTACGTCGGCGCCGAAGTGTCCATCGGCAGCCTGATGGTGAACTACCTGGCGCTGCCGGAGATTGGCGGCATGACCGAACAGCAGGCCACGAACTACGTGTCGGCCTACTGGGGCTGCGCCATGGTCGGCCGTTTCGCCGGCGCGTGGCTGCTGGCCAAATTCTCGCCGCGCCGCCTGCTGGCCGGTTTCGCCGCTGCCAACGTGGTGCTGCTGGTCGTCACCCTGACGTCGGGCGGCAAAGTCGCGCTGTACGGCATCGTGGCGACCGGTCTGTTCAACTCCATCATGTTCCCGACCATCTTCTCGCTGGCCATCGAACGCCTGGGACCGTTGACCAACAAGGCCTCCAGCCTCTTGATCATGGCCATCGTCGGCGGCGCGATCATCCCGCTGCTACAGGGCATGCTGGCCGACCGCATCGGCCTGCACCTGAGCTTCGTGCTGCCGGTGATCTGCTACGTCTACATCATTTTCTACGGTCTTGTGGGCTCGCGCCCGCCGGCTGTCCGCACGCAGGGAGGCTGAGTCCGGAATGGGTTCCATCGTTTGCTTCGGCGAAATTTTGATCGATCTACTAGCGCAGCCGCCGGCCTCGGCCGATACGCCGCGCGCGTTCCTGCAGTACGCCGGCGGGGCGCCGGCCAACGTTGCCGTGGCGGCAGCGCGACTGGGCGCCAAGACCCAGTTCGTCGGCATGCTCGGCCGTGACATGTTCGGTGACTTCCTGGCCGACAGCCTGGTCGAGCACGGCGTGGGCACGGATTACATCGTGCGTACCGATGAGGCGAAGACCGCGCTGGCCTTCGTCGCCCTTGACGCCAGTGGCGAGCGCAGCTTCAGCTTCTACCGCCCGCCAGCGGCAGACCTGCTGTTCCGTGACAGCGATTTCCAGGCTGCCTGCCTCGACAGCGCGCAGTGCTTCCACGTCTGCTCCAACAGCCTGACCGAGCCGGCCATCGCCGAGGCGACCTTCGCCGGCATGGATCGTGCCCGTGCGGCCGGTGCGGTGGTCAGCCTGGACCTCAACCTGCGTCCCGCCCTGTGGCCGGCCAACGAGGACCCGACGCCGCGCCTGTGGCAGGCGCTGGAGCGCGCGGACCTGGTCAAACTGTCGCGCGAGGAGCTGGACTACCTGGCCGCGCCGCTGGGCGCTGATGGCGAGGCGACGGTGCTGCGGCGCCTGCTGGCCGCGCAGGCGCGTTGGGTCATCGTTACCGACGGTGCGGCTACGCTGCATTGGTACACCCGCGACAACCACGGCACGGTCACCAGTTTCCGCGTGGCCACGGTCGACACCACGGCTGCTGGCGATGCCTTCGTCGGTGGCGTGCTGGTCGGCCTGCTGGAGCGCGGTGGGGCGGGCGCTGGTTTCGCCGCGTTCTGCCAGGACCCGGAGGCGATCACCGCCACGCTGCGCTTCGGCGCCGCCGTGGGAGCGCTGGCTGTTACCCGCAAGGGCGCGTTCGCCGCGATGCCCTCGCTCGATGAAGTGCAGCAGCTGCTGCAGGCCCAGGACATTACCGCATGAGCACCTCGCCCGATTTCCGTTCGCCCGCGTTCCTGCGCGCTCATATCGCCGACACGATGGCGTTCTACCACCCGCGCTGCATCGATCCGAACGGTGGCTTCTTCCACTACTTCCGTGATGACGGCAGCATCTACGATGCCAGCCACCGCCACCTGGTGAGCAGCACCCGTTTCGTCTTCAACTACGCGATGGCCTACCGCGAGTTCGGCAATGCCGAATACCGCGAGGCCGTCGAGCACGGCGTGCGCTACCTGCGCGAGGTGCACCGCAACCCGGCCACCGGCGGCTATGCCTGGACCCTGCGCGATGGCAAGGTCGAGGACGACATGAACCACTGCTACGGCGTGGCGTTCGTGCTGCTGGCCTACAGTTGCGCGCTGAAGGCCGGTATCGAACAGGCGCGTGTGTGGATGGACGAGACCTGGCAGCTGCTGGAAGCGCGCTTCTGGGAGCCACAGTACGGCCTGTACAAGGACGAGGCCGATGGCCAGTGGAACTTCACCGGCTACCGCGGTCAGAACGCCAACATGCACATGTGCGAGGCGATGCTGGCGGCGTTCGAGGCCAGTGGCGAGCAGCGCTATGTCGAGCGCGCGTTGCAGCTGGCTGACAACATGACCCGCCGCCAGGCCGCCAAGGCCGGTGGCCTGGTCTGGGAACACTACGATGTGAACTGGGAGATCGACTGGGACTACAACCTGGACGACCCCAAGCACCTGTTCCGCCCGTGGGGCTTCCAGCCGGGCCATCAGACCGAATGGGCCAAGCTGTTGCTGATCCTCGATCGCCACGTGCAGGCGGACTGGCTGGTGCCGACCGCGCAGCACTTGTTCGATGTGGCCGTGGCGCGCAGCTGGGACGACGCCCGGGGCGGCTTGTACTACGGTTTCGCGCCGGAATCGCGCCGGCAGCCGGGCATGGATGGCGCCCCGATCGGCGGCGACAGCTTCGTCTGCGACGACGACAAGTACTTCTGGGTGCAGGCGGAGACGCTGGCGACCGCCGCACTGATGGCCAAGCGCACCGGCGATGACCGCTACTGGCAGTGGTACGAACGCATCTGGGCGTATTCGTGGGAACACTTCGTCGATCACCAGTACGGCGCCTGGTTCCGCATCCTCGATGCCGACAACCGCAAGTACAGCGACGAGAAGAGCCCGGCCGGCAAGGTGGATTACCACACCATGGGCGCGTGCTACGAAGTGTTGAACGTGGTGCGCTGAAGATCGTTCGAATGCAGTAGTGCCAGGCCATGCCTGGCAATCCGAAATCGGTAGCGCCGGGCGACACCCGGCGGAAAAACAGGAGCTCCGCGTGCATCGTCTTTCCCTCGTTGTCCGTCTGCTCCTGCTGCTGATTGCAGCGTCCGCTTTTCCGGCAACGGCGGCGCCTTTGCAGGCGCAATGGCAATTCCGCATGCTGCCTGGCGATTCCCAGGGTGCTGCCCATCCGGGCCTGCAGCAATGGCGTGCGGCGAAGGTGCCGGGCAGCGTGCACACCGACCTGCTGGCGCATGCACTGATCCGCGACCCGTATGTCGGTGCGCCCGAGGCCGAGCTGCAGTGGATCGGCCTGGCGGCCTGGGAATACCGGGCCCGCTTCGACGTGGATGCGGCGACGCTGGCCAAGCCGAATGCCGAGCTTCGCTTCGACGGGCTGGATACCTATGCCGAGGTCAGCCTCAACGGCAAGCCGCTGCTGCGTGCAGACAACGCGCACCGCACGTGGCGTGCGCGCGTAGAAGGGCGTCTGCGCGCGAACGACAACGAACTGCAGATCGTGTTCCGATCGCCCATCCGCTCCCTGCTGCCGGGCGTGCAGGCGATGCCGCACAAGATCGCCGGCAACTATCCTTCGCCCTATGGGGATGAGCCCAAAGACGCGATGGTCGGCAACTTCGCGCGCAAGCCGGCCTATCACTTCGGCTGGGACTGGGGCCCGCGCTATGTCACCGCCGGCGTGTGGCGCGGGGTCGACCTGCAGGCCTGGGATACGCACCGCCTGACCGATCTTGCCGTGCGCACCGATGCATTAAGCGCGGAACAGGCGAAGCTGACGGTGCTGCTGCAGGTGGAGCAGGGCGCGGCGGCCGGCTCGGCCGTGGTGAACGTGGACGTGCGCGATCCGCAAGGCCGCAGCGTGGCCCAGGTGCAGCGCACGGTGCTGCTGAAGCCCGGCCAGAATGCTGTCGAAGTACCGGTCGAACTGGTCAAGCCGCAGCGCTGGTGGCCGGTCGGCCACGGTGCACAGGACCGCTACACCGTGCAGGCCCGCCTGGATGATGGCGCCGATGCAACGCGGGTGCGCGAGCAGCGCATCGGCCTGCGCACGGTTGAGCTGCGCCGTGAGGAAGACGGCAAGGGTGGACAGGGCTTCGCCTTCGTCATCAACGGTGTGGAGATCTTCGCCAAGGGCGCCAACGTCATTCCGTTCGATGCGTTCCCCGCACGCGTCGATGCCGCACGCCTGCGCCAGGTGCTGACCGCCGCACGCGACGCCAACATGAACATGCTGCGCAACTGGGGCGGTGGCTACTACGAGGACGATGCGTTCTTCGACATCGCCGACGAGCTGGGCCTGCTGGTCTGGCAGGACTTCATGTTCGGCGGCGGCATGCAGCCGGGTTACGATCCAGCCTTCCGTGCCAGCGTGGTGGCCGAGGCGCGCGACAACGTGCGCCGCCTGCGCCATCACCCCAGCATCGTGCTGTGGTGTGGCAACAACGAGGAAGAAACCGCCTGGAAGGACTGGGGCCACGGTCGCGACCTGAAGGCGGCCGACCCGGCGTTTGCAGCGAAGGTGTGGCAGGGCTATGTCGACCTGTTCGGCAACGACCTGCGCCAGGTGGTGGGTGAGGAGGCGCTGGGCGTGCCGTACTGGTCCAGCTCGCCCAGCAATGATCTGGATGAGAAGGCCAACGATTCCACCCGCGGCGACAAGCATTACTGGCAGGTCTGGGGCAATCCGGCACTGCCGGTGCAGGCCTACCTGCGTGAGACGCCGCGCTTCATGTCCGAGTACGGGCTGCAGGCGTGGCCGTCGGTGGCGACGGTGGACCAGATCGCCACCCGCGCCGAGCAGCGCATCGACAGCCCGGTGATCCGTGCGCACCAGAAGTTCATGGCCGGCGAGGGCAACAGCCGCCTGCTGCACTACATCGAGCTGAGGTACGGCACGCCGAAGGACTTCGAGGACTTCGTCTACCTCAGCCAGGTGATGCAGGCCGATGGCATCGCGTTGGCCGCGCTGCATCATCGTGCCTCGCGGCCGTACACGATGGGCTCGCTGTACTGGCAGCTCAACGACGTCTGGCCGGGTGCTTCATGGTCCAGCGTGGACTACTTCGGTCGCTGGAAGGCGTTGCACTTCGCGGCCCGGCGCTTCTTTGCGCCGGTGACGGTGGCCGTGCTGCGCGACGAGGGCAGCACACGGGTGCGGTTGCTCAACGACGGTGCCGCGCTGGATGCACGCTGGCGGCTGCAGGTGCTGGACGTGGACGGCAAGGTGCTGCGCCGTCGCGAGCAAGCGGTGACGTTGAAAGCGGAGGGCGTCACCTCCATCGGTGATTTCCGCGATGCCGAGCTGCTGGCCGGTGCCGATCCGAAGCGCACCGTGGCGGTATTCGAGTTGCTGCAGGATGGCAAGGTCAGTGCGCGCCAGGTGGTCGGTTTCGTCGAGGCCAAGGACCAGGTGCTGCCGCGGCAGAAGCTCAAGGCCACCTTGTCCACCGAAGGCGACCACTATCGACTGCGGCTGGAAAGCGCGGCCTACGTGCGCGCGACGTGGATCGATTTCGGTGCGCTGGATGTGCAGGTCGAAGACAACCTGCTGGACCTGTTGCCCGGCGAAACCCGCGATATCGCGGTGCGTGGCCCGGTGGACCTTACGACCCTGCGCGAAGCAATGAAGCTGAAGACCCTCAACGATCGTTGAGGGCGGCGTATCCCGCATTGGTGGGTGCCAACCTTGGTTGGCACACCCGGAACATGCCAACCAAGGTTGGCATCTACCCGTCGCTTTACAACTGGATCTGCTGGAAATTCTCGACCCGCTCATGGCCGTTGGCGGCCTGGCCGATGCGCGGCATCGGGTAATCATCCAGGCGATCGATCAGGCGGGTCTGCAGGCCGGCTTCGCGGGCGGCGTCCAATTCCTCCACCACATCGGACAGGAACAGGATCTCGCCGGCCGGCACGCCGATTGCCTGCACGATGCGGCGGTAGCTGTCGGCCTCTCGCTTGCCGCCGATCTCGGTATCGAACCAGCCCGACACTAGCGGGCTGAGGTCACCGGCATCGCTGAAACCGAAGAACAGCTTCTGCGCCGGCACCGAGCCGGAGGAGTACACGTATAGCGGCAGGCCGGCAGCGTGCCAGCCCTTCAGCACCGGCGCCACTTCCGGGTAGAAGTGCGCGGTGTAATCGCCGCGACGGTAGCCTTCGTCCCAGATCAGGCCCTGCAGTGCCTTCAGTGCGGTGTGCTTGCGGTCCTGGTCGATCCAGCCCTGCAGCGTCTCGGCGACCAGGCTGTCCTGGCAGGCGCCGCCGATCTCGGTAGCCACCGCATCCAGCCAGCGGCGGACCTCCGGCTGCTGGCCATGTTCGGAGACGAGCGCCGGCAAGGCCTTGCGGGCATAGGGGAACAGCACGTTCTTGACGAATGAGATGCTGCTGGTGGTGCCTTCGATGTCGGTCAGGATGACGCGGGGCTGCATGGATCAGGACGCCTGGGTAGGTACGTAACGGGGGAATTTCTGCGCGATGTCGGTACCGGTGAAGCGACCGACCCAGCCATCCGGCTCGGTGAAGAAGCGGATCGCCACGAAGCTCGGCTCATCGCCCATGTCAAACCAGTGGGTGGTGCCGTCGGGCACCGCGATCAGATCGTCCTTCACACACTCGATCTCATAGACCTTGTCGCCTACGTGCAGGGTGAACAGGCCGGAGCCTGCGACGAAGAAGCGCACCTCGTCTTCCTTGTGGAAGTGCTCGTCGAGGAACTTCTTGCGCAGTTCGGCGCGGTTCGGGTTGTCCGGCGCGATCGAGGCGACGTCCACGCTCTTGAAGCCGCGCTCGGCGACCAGACGGTCGATGTCCGCACGGTAGGCAGCGAACACTTCATCCTGGCTGGCGCCCGGCGCAACCGGCGCGGTGGCCTGCCAGCGCTCGAAGGTGACGCCGATCTTCTGCAGTTCGGCAGCGATGGCCGCGCCGTCCTGGGTGTCCAGCAGCGGCGATTCGGGGCGGGTGTCGTCGTAGATGCGCAGTCGGCTCATGGCGGCAGCTTGAACGTCTCGGGGGGAAGACAGGGTAGCAGGGTGGGGGCGAGGCGCAGATTCCGGATCGGCATCTGCGCATGCGCGCGGGTTCAGCCGCGCAGCTTGCGCAGTTCCAGTTCGCAGTGGAACAGGAACTCGAACGCTTCCAGGTGGCGGCGTGCTTCGGCCATGTCACGGCCCCAGGCGTACAGGCCGTGGCCGTCGATCAGGTAGCCCCAGAGCGGCTGGCGATCGAGCAGGTCATCGACCTGCGCCGAGAGCACGTTCATGTCCTGGGTGTTGGCGAACACCGGCACGTCGATGGCCATCTCATGGGTGCTGTTGCCGGCAAAGGCCTTCAGCAGTTCATAGCCTTCCAGGCGGATGTGGCCCTGCGGCGCATACAGGCGCGAGGCGATGGTCTGCACCGGCGAATGGGTGTGCAGCACGCAACCCACTTCGGGGAAGCGGCGGTACAGCTGGGTGTGCAGCAGGGTTTCGGCGGACGGGCGCAGCGGGCGACCGACGGCCTGGCCGTCGAAGTCCACCACCATGATGTCGTCCTCGATCAGGCGGCCCTTGTCCTTGCCCGAGACGGTGATCGCCGCGTGGCGGTCGTCCAGGCGGTGGGAGAAGTTGCTGCTTGTGGCCGGGGTCCAGCCGGCGTGGGCCAGTTCGCGGACGTTGTCGATCAGCAGCTGGGCCAGTTCGCTCAGGCGCGCGGTGTCGTACGGGAAGGTGGGGGTGTCCATGGCCGCCATTTTACGTGATCCGGCCCGTAGCTGGGCCTGCTCGAAAGCTGTTGGTCTGCTGCACGCGCGAGGCCGCGCAGTGTGCTGGAAGGGGCCGGGTTGGGTTTGGATCGAGGCAGGCCAAGCGCTGGCTGAATGGGGAGGTTAGCGTTCGCGCTGGAAGCGATTCCGGTCGTGGACAGTCTTGCTGTCGGCAAACACCATCGGAGTGCCGCAGGAGTTCCGGGCGAGCATCAAGGACAGGAGAACTACGATGATCACGCGCGCGATGGTGTTTCTGGGGGTGATCAGTGTCGTGCTGGCCAGCAGTGGCTGCGCGATGGAATGGGTGAGGATGGATGCAGCGGCGCCGCCGTTCGGTGCCACCCACGCGGGCTGCCGGGCCCAGGCCGGCGAGCACTGGCCGGTGCGGAACGAAGTGGCCACGCGCACGGTCTACGAGGACCAGCGGGTGCCCTGCAGGCTTGATGAAGTCTGCGCCATTGACGGCAAGTACAACATGGTACCCATGCCGAAAGAGGAGAGTTACATCGTGGACGTCAATGCGTCCGACCGCAGCAGCGAGTTCAATGCCTGCATGGCCGGTGCCGGCTGGCAGCAGCAGCTCATCTGGTTCAATCGCCGCTAGGCGGGGCCGGCGCAGCGGACGACAGCTGCTCGACCGGTTGCTGCTCAACGGACTCGAGGCAACAGTGGCCAGCGGAGAATGACGTGGCTCTGCGAACCGTTTAGGCGTTGAGGCTGGAGAAGAGCAGGGAGCAGGACAAGAACACGTACGACGTGGATGGAAAGTACGAGCGCGTGCAGCGGCCGGAAATCGAGAGCGGCGTCCTGGAGGTGAACCAGAGCCACTACGGTGGCGCACGCACCGGCAGCATGTGGAACTGGGAACCGGTCGTAACAGGAGCGCTGGTTGTGGCAACCGGAACCGGAAGCGGCGCGTTAACACCGCGACATGGCAGGGAAAGGATGATGGAGATGGGTACGTGTATGCGAAAGGCCGTGGCTGCGGGGCTTGCGCTGTTGACGGGCGGTTGTGCGACCGAATGGGCACGCTTCAGCGACCATGCCGATCCGCTGGATGAGTCGCGTTGGCGCTGCAGGGCCGAAGCGAACGAGAAGTGGCCGGAGAAGATGGAGGTTGTCGAGCGCACCGGGGAGATCGAGGCGCTGACCGTCTGCAAGGAAGGCGAGACATGCGACGTGGATGGCAAATACAAGAAGATGCTGATGCCAAAGACCGAGCGCTACACCGTGGACGTCAACGCCAAGGAGAATCACGAGCACTTCATGGGCTGCATGGGCGGCGCAGGCTGGATACAGAAGACCATCTGGTTTGGCCGCAGATGATCATCGTCGGGCGCCTTGGTCGCTGGGAATGACCATCATCCACGCATGGCGTGGATCTACCGGATGCGCCGGGACAGTGTCAGGGGCGGGGAGGCATGGGTTCGCGGGGGTGTCCGCGGCATGGATGCCGCGGCCAAGCCTCCAGGGATGGATTCACGGCGTCCCCCGCTAACCCATGCCTCCCCGCCAAACCCTCAACCCAGCTGTTGCTCTGGAAGTTGCTCCGGCTCCGGCGGGTGCAGGGCCGCAGGCCCTGCAATCCCTTTATTTCGCGCGCAGGCGGCTGTGCCGGAACCCGTAGCAGAAATAGATCACGAAGCCGACGAACGTCCACACACCCATCAGCATCCAGTTGTGCATCGTCATCGCCGACAACAGCGCCAGGCAGCTCAGCACGCCCAGGCTGCAGATCAGCCACGCCATCGGCATGCGGAACGGCCGCGGCAGGTCCGGCTGGGTGCGGCGCAGGATCAGCACGCCGGCGCACACGGCCGCGAATGCGATCAGCGTGCCCATCGAGGTCAGCTCGCCGAGGATGTCCAGCGGGAACAGCGCCGCCAGCAAGGCGATGCCGATGCCGGTGATCACGGTGTTGATGTGCGGGGTGCGGTACTTCGGATGAATCTTGGTGAACACCGGCGGCAGCAGGCCGTCGCGACCCATGATCATGAAGATGCGCGGCTGGCCGATGATCATCACCAGCACCACCGAGGACAGGCCGACCAGCGCGCCGACCTCGACCACCCAGCGCAGCCAGCCCAGCTGCGGGTGCGCCGCCACGGCAGTCACCACCGGCTCATCGGTGCCCAGCAGCTGGAACGGCACCAGGCCGGTCATCACCGCGGCCATCGCGATGTACAGCACGGTGCAGATCACCAGCGACAGCATCATGCCGAACGGCATGTCGCGCTGCGGATTCTTCGACTCCTGTGCCGCCACCGACACCGCCTCGAAACCGATGTAGGCGAAGAACACCATCGCCGCGCCGCGCAGTACGCCTTCCATGCCGTACTTGCCGGGACCTTCGTTGGCCGGGATGAAGGGCGTCCAGTTGCTGGTGTCCACGTACTTCCAGCCGACCACGATGACCAGCACGATCAGGCCGGTCTTGAGCACGACCATCGCCATGTTCATCGCCGAGGACTTGCTGATGCCGACGTAGCACAGCCAGGTCAGCAGCAG
>Ga0209545_100226_pt1 | contig 13944 bp, 16 predicted proteins | sample UppTromiDAQMD018_FD_185833 | JGI IMG/M metagenome (GOLD analysis project Ga0209545, IMG submission 185833) | Upper troposphere microbial communities from Maryland, USA - DAQMD-018 (SPAdes) (version 2) | ecosystem: Environmental > Air > Outdoor Air > Unclassified | place: USA: Maryland, Virginia...
GCATAGGCCACTCCGGTACGCCCGCTGCGCAGCACCGGATGGTCGTGCAGCCCCGCTTCGTGCAGGGCGATTTCGGTGGCACGCACCGACATGATCGCCACCTTGCCCATCGAACGGGTGCTTTTGCGGTTGTAGGTCGGCGGCAGCTCGAACGGCTGCGCCGGTGCGGCCAGTCTGGTGTTCAGCCCGGCATAGACATCCCACTCGGGCATCGCGCGCACGGCGTTGCGGCCGCTGCGCAACTGCGCGTGGATGGTCGGCCAGTCGTGGCCGAGCGGACTGATGGCGGCGGCACCGGTCACCACCACGCGATGGTCGATGCCCATCAGAGCATGCCTCCGTTGACCGAAATCACCTGCCGGGTGATGTAGCCGGCCGGCTCGGACAGCAGGAAGGCCACCGTCGCCGCCACCTCATCGGGACGACCAACGCGGCCGGCAGGAATCAGTTTCAGCGCGTGCTCCACCACTTCCTCGTTGAGCATCTCCGTCTCGATCAGGCCCGGCGCCACGCAGTTGACCGTGATCTGGCGGCTGGCCAGTTCCAGTGCCAAGGCCTTGGTAGCGCCGATGATGCCGGCCTTGGCCGCGCTGTAGTTCACCTGGCCACGGTTGCCGGCAATGCCTGACACCGACGACAGGGTGACGATGCGGCCCGGCTTGCGCCGACGCACCATCGGCATGATCAACGGATGCAGCACGTTGTAGAAGCCATCCAGGTTGGTGTGGATGACCTGGTCCCAATCCTCCGGCGACAACGCCGGGAAAGCGCCGTCGCGGGCGATGCCCGCATTGCAGACCACGCCGTAATACGCGCCATGCGCGTCCACGTCGGCCTCCAGCGCCGCGCGGGCGGCATCACGATCGGACACGTCGAAGGTGAGCACGCGCGCCTGCACGCCCAGGGCCTGGATCTCGGCGACCACGGCCTGTGCCTCCTCCACGCGGCTGCGGCAATGCACCGCCACATCGAATCCGTCATGGGCAACACGCAGCGCAATGGCGCGGCCGATCCCCCGGCTGGCGCCTGTCACCAGCACGCATCGATTCCCAGTCATGCCTGTCCACTCTCCAGATAGGCCTTCGCGTCGAGCGGCTCGTACACCGACACGTTGGCAACCGCCCATTCTTCCTCGCCCGCCAGGATCCGGCAGGCGAACATCCCCAGCCCATTGTCGCCCAGCAGTTCGCGACGCGCCTGCACACGCAGGCGGGTTCCGCTCGGGAAACCACTGCGCAGGCTGCTGTAGCGCCGACTGCCGAGCAGGAAGCCCAGCTGCGGCGCTGCGCCAGCCGCACGCGCGCGACACCCCGACCAGGCGGCAATCGCCTGCGCCATGTACTCGATGCCGATCCAGGCCGGCATTTCACCGTTCTCGATGAACAGACCCGTCCCGGGTACCACCAGTTCGGCCTCGATGCTGTCCTGGTCCCATCGCAGTATCCGCTGCAGCAGGCACATGTCCTGGCGATGCGGCACCACTTCCTCGATCGCGTAGAGAGGGTTCATCGGCGTTCCAGTGCCAACACCGCATTGCTGCCGCCGAAGGCAAACGAGTTGCTCAGTATCCGTCGCAGCGGGCGTGCCAGGCGGGTGCCTGGTGCCACCAGTGACAGTTCCGGCAGCGCCTCATCCACGGCGCCATCCCACCAGTGTGGTGGCAGCCGCTGCAGCGGGTTCTCGGCCAGCATCATCCAGCACAATGCCGCCTCGATCGCGCCGGAGGCGCCGAGCGTATGCCCGGTGAGCGGCTTGGTCGAGCTGGCCGGTACATCGGTACCGAGCACCTCCGAAACCGCCAGGCTTTGCATGGCATCGTTGTGGTCGGTGGCGGTGCCATGCAGGTTCACGTAATCGACATCGGCGGGCGACCAGACAGCGCGCTTCAGTGCCTGCCGCAGCGCATCGATGGCGCCTTGGCCTTGCGGGTCGGGTGCGGACATGTGGTGGGCGTCGGAGGACTCACCCCATCCTGCCAGCGCCACCGGGCCGATGTCGCGGGTGAGCAGGAACAGCGCGGCGCCTTCCCCGATGTTGATGCCGGATCGATGTTGCGAGAACGGATTGCAGCGCAGCGCGGACACCGACTCAAGCGCGCTGAAACCCGCAACGGTAAAGCGGCACAGAGAATCGGCGCCACCGGCGATGACCGCATCGACCACCCCGGCGCGTAACAGGCGCGCAGCCGACACCAGGGCCTTGGCACTGGATGAACATGCCGTGGACAGCGTCCATGCCGGGCCCTGCGCACCACTGCGCAGCCGCACGAACTGCGCGGTCGTTCCCATTTCCTGCTGCGCGTAATCGTAGTCCGCCGGCCAATGACCGTTGCTGGCGTGGGAGCACATGGCCCGCTCGCCTTCGCCAATACCCGAAGTGCTGGTCCCCATCACCACAGCCACGCGCTCGGCGCCATAGCGGGCGATGGCCGCGGCCACCGCTGGCGCGATCTGCGCCAGCGCAACCGCCAGCAGCGCGTTGTTGCGCCCACGCAGGGCCAGCGGGAGTTCGTCCAGCGTCGGCAGCGGCGTGCACACCTCCCCCAACGCCAGGGTCCGCCCCGGCAACAGGTTGTCGTTGTTGCTCAACCCACCCGGCACCTCGGCGAACATCGCCTCCGCCACCGCCGCGCGGCCCTCGCCCAGCGCGCAGACAATGCCCAGGTCGTTGAGGAAAACGGCAGTGTCCATCAGTCCTGCCCAGCCATATCGATCGATTCGATGCGCAGCGCGTAGCCTTCTGCGCGGTTGTCCAGCTGCAGGCTGCCATCCTGCAGGCGCTGCAGCTGCAGCCACACCGTACCGTCGCGCGACAGACTGCGCTGGTGGCCGTCATCACCGACCTGCCAGCCAGGCGGCAACACGGCGGCGATCGCGGCCGTCGGCCACAGCGCGAACTGCAGATCGTCCAGCACACGCTCCGCGCGAACCTGCGGCGGCAACCACGATGCACGCTGTTCGATCAACTGCCGGCCATCCCAGCGCAGACGAACGCCGGTCTGGCCCATGGCCTGCACCGCCAGCTGCACCTGCTGCGCATCGGCTTCCAGCAGAGCGTCGAGATCACGTTCGTGGCGCCCGAAGCGGAAATGCAGCTGCTGCTGCAGCGCCAGTGGCGTCGGCAGGCTGGACGGGGCCAACCGCAGCGGCGGCAGCTCGACCTGCGGCCTTGGCATGCGCCCGGCGCAGGCGGACAGCAGCGCGCACAGCAGCAGCGCCGCAATGCTGCGCACGATCAGCTGCGGCACGCGGCCTCCAGCACACGTGCACGGGAGCCGCTGTTGATGGGATTGTTCATGTAACGCCCTTCCGGATACGGGTCGAGGGGGGATAGATGATGTTCCCGAAGTGGTCGCCGCGCCAGCGTCGGGCCAGGGCGCCAGCGCTCCGATTCAGGACGGCGGCAATGCATGGGGTGACGGTCGGAACAACGGCGAGATGAGCCAGACCAGGCCGATGCCGAACAGCAGCGTGAGGCCGAAGGCGCGCAGCGCCGGGGTCTGCGACAACCCCAGCAGGCCGAACGACAGCCAGGTGCTGGCCGCGCCCACGCACACCGCCAGCCATGCGCTGGCATCGCCGCGGTGCTCGATCAGGAAGATGCCGTAGTCGATGCCCATGCCGAGCAGCAGCATCAGCGCCAGCACGTTGAACAGCTGCAGCGGCTGGCCGAACAGGCCCAGCAAACCCAGGGTCAGCGCACCGGCGATGAGCGTCGGCGCGAATACTCGCCAGGCCTGGCGGCGGTAGCGCAGCCACAGCGCGCCGAACACCAGCGCGATACCGACCAGCAGCAGCCCTCCCATCAGCTTGCGGTAGTGACCCAGCAGCTGCGAGAAATCGGCAGTGCGGTCCACCCAGCGCACGCCCGGCAGGCCTTCGGCCGCGCCCTGAAGGGTGGCCAGCGCATCGGTACGCGAGAGGTCATCGACCATCACCACGCTGATCATCTGCCCGCCCACGTCGCCCACCCACAGGTGGCGGAACGGCTGCGAGGCCGGCGAGGCCAGGAAGGCTTCGGCGGTGAGCGGCGCATTCGCGAACTGCGGTCGCTGCAGCGGCTCGCCCACGGCCTCGGACACGGCCGACAGCACACCCGGTTCCACCTTCGCGGTCAGCGCGGCATCTGCCTGCTGTCGCGACGGCGACGGCAGCCAGTCGCTGATCGCGCGGTAGCCACCAATGCGTTTTTCGTTAGCCAATACACGCAGGCGCCCGGTCAATGCTTCCTCACGCTGCAGCAGCTGCGCGGCATCCACACCCTGCACCAGGTAGAACTGCGCCGGGCTGGGCATGCCCAGCAGCTGGCTGAGGCGGATCTGCTGTGCCATCAATGCCGGCGGCGAGGACTGCAGGCTGCGCAGGTCGTCGTTGCTCTGCAGGCGGGCGATGCCGATCGCAGACAGCGCCAGCGTGATCACCACGAACAGCGTCACCGGACGGCGACCATGCAGACGCGGGAAGCGCTCCAGCGTGCTGCCCAGCCACTGCGAGAAACGGGTCTGGCGGATTTCACCACCATCCAGCCACGGGAACCAGAAGATCACCGTCAGGAACGCGGCGGCCAGGCCGACCACCGAGAACAGCGCCATCTGGCGCAGGCCCGGGAACGGCGTCAGGCCAAGCGCCAGGTAGGCCAGTGCGCTGGTCAGCAGCGCCAGCCACAGGCCAGGGAGCAGGTGCCTCAGCAGCTTCCAGCGGCGATCAGCCGGCTCGGCCTGGCGCGAGGCGAACCAGTGAATGCCATAGTCCTCGGCCACGCCCACCAGCGATGCACCGAACACCAGGGTCAACACGTGCACGTTGCCGAACACCAGCACGGTCACCGCCAGCGCCACGCCGCAGCCGATCAGCAGCGACGTGGCCACCAGCAGGATCGGACGCAGCGAGCGGAACGCGAGCCACACCAGCAGCAGCACCGCCGCCAGCGAGCCCCAGCCGATGGTATTGATCTCCCGGTTGGCCTGCACTGCCGCCGCTTCGGCATGCAGCGGCACGCCCGCATGCAGGATCTCCAGGTCCGGAGCGGCAGCCTTCGCCGCCTGCCCGGCGCGTTCCAGCAATCCATCCAGATGGCGCTCGCCATCGAGCTTGAACGCCGAGCCCGGCGTATCGAACTGCAGTGCAGCCCAGTGCCTGCCTTCGGCGTCGAGCAGGCCATCATCGCCCAGCCGCAGGCCCGAGCTCTGGGCCTGCTGCTGCCACCATTGCGGCCACAGCGACAGCGGATCCTGCCGCCACTCGGTCAGACGTGGGGGCCCCATCGGGCCGTACAGCGCGGCCAGCGCCTGCTCGGCCAACGCGCCCGGTTCGCCGCCCTGCAGCTGCTCGCGCTGGGCCGGGGTCAGCAGGCGGTCGCGGTACGGCGCGTAGAACGCGCGTGCCTCATCGAACCAGCCTTCGATCGAGCCGCTGGGTACCAGCAACGAGTGATCGGCGTCCTTGGCCATGGCCGCAGCAAACGCGGCCTGCGCACGCTTGGCGGCAGCGCCGTCCTTGCTGCCGAGCAGCACCACCACCTGCCGCGAACTGCCATCGGCGATGCGCCGGGTGACGTCGCTCAACAGACGGTCATGCGCGTCCTGCGGCAGCAGCGCGAGGATGTCGGTGTCGATCCGCGATTGCTGGCTCCACAGGTGCCACTGCTGCACGCCCAGCGCCAGCAGCAGCAGCAGCCAGGCGATGCCCAGCCAATGCCACCAGCGCCGCAACCGGTCCGGTGCATTCAACGCCACGTCCTCACTCAAAGCGGCGCGCCTCGTCTGCGCTGAGCGCGGCCGGAGCCTCGCTGAGCGCGTTGAACTGGATCAGCGTGCGGTCCTTGCTGGCCTCGACAATCTCGACCTGGCGCACGTAACGGTCGCCCTGCAGGGTCAGCGACTGGAACGCCTTGGCCAGCATCGCTGACTTCGGCGTCAGCTGCAGGCGCCAGCCCTGTCCTTCGCGGCTGACCGTCACGTTGAACGGGCCGGACAGCGCCTGCACGTCGCCACTCATCAGCGCGAACATGATCGCGTTCACCGAGCGCATCGCCGGCTGCTGCCGCGCATCGAGCTCGACGCGGGTGCTGCCGTCACGCTGGCGGCTCAGGATGCGGTCGGCAGTGACCACCACCTCGGAGGGAGCCGGCTTCAGCGTGGTCCAGATCACGCCATGCTGGCGCGCGACCACGAACCGGCCCTGCGAGCGCAATGGGTTCCTGAAGCCGCTGACCTGCTTTTCCTGCGTGAACTGGCCACGCAATACGTCCGGCCGGGCCACCGCCTGGGTGATCGCGTCGATGGCCGGATCGGCGGCCTGCACCAGCGGTGCAGCCAGCAGCAACACCGTGCACAGCAGCGCACGCGCGAAACGGTTGGCTCGGTTCATGGCGCAGGCACTCCCAAGCGTTCCCACAGTACCGGCGGGCACTGGTACAGCATTTCCCTGCTGGCCGCGTCCACCGCCACCTGGATGGTCATTGCGCGCGTCAGCACCTGGCCGCTCTGCGCATCGAGGATTTCATAGTCGATCTTCAGCCGGTTCTCCCATTCCACGAGGCGCGCGACCACGCGCAGCGGCTGGTTGAACAGCAGCGGGCGCACATACTTCACCCGTGCATCGACCACCGGCCAGAGGTAACCCGATTCGAGCATCTGCGGGTAGTCGTAGTTGTAACGACCCAGCAGTGCACAACGCGCGATCTCGAAGTACTTGAAGTAATGGCCATGCCAGACCACGTTCATCGGGTCGCAGTCATGGAAGGCTGGGGCCAGCGCAACTTCGGCCACCCGTTCGATTGCTTCATTCACCGGCATACAGCTCCCAACGTTGCGCGCGGATCTCCACCAGCAGGTCCCGCAGTTCGCGATCCAGCGCGCGGTCTTCTTCGACCAGGGCAATGCGCTGCCCCAGGTCGGCGTACATATCGGCCAGACTGCCATGCAGCTGCGCGTTCAGGCCAACCCGTTCGCGCAGCGCCAGGCCCTGGCGGGCAGCCACCAGCATCGCGGCCACCACCTGTTCGGTCAGTTCGATCACGCGCAGGCAGTCGCGCGCGGCGATGGTGCCCATGCTGACCTTGTCCTGGTTATGGCATTCAGTGGACCGCGAGAACACGCTGGCCGGCATGGTCTGCTTCAGTGCTTCGGCAGTCCACGCCGAAACGCTGATCTGCAGTGCCTTCAGGCCATGGTTGATGGCCGCACGCGGGCCGGTGGCGGCCGACAGGTTGGCCGGCAGTCCATGGCTGTAGCGCGCATCGACCACCAGCGCCAGCTGGCGGTCGAGCAGGTCGGCAATGTTGGCGACCGTGTTCTTCAGGGTATCCATCGCCAGCGCGATGTGGCCTCCGTAGAAGTGGCCGCCGTGCAGGATGCGCTCGCCATCCACATCGATCAGCGGATTGTCGTTGGCGCTGTTCAGTTCGGTTTCGATCAGCTGGCGCAGGAACGGCAGGCTGTCTTCCAGCACGCCGATCACATGCGGTGCGCAGCGCAGCGAATAACGGTCCTGCAGGCGCTGTTCATTGCGCGGCGGGCGCTCGCTGTGCAGGTCGCTGCGCAGGCGCGCGGCAATGCGCATCTGGCCCGGGTGCGGTTTGGCCGCGAACAGGTCTTCGTCGAAGTGGTGCGCGTTGCCGTCGCTGGCCAGCACATTGAAAGCGGTCAGGCGCGTGGCCATGCGTGCCAGGTAGTCGGCGCGCTGCCAGGCGAGGCAGGCCAGGCCGGTCATCACCGCGGTGCCGTTCATGATTGCCAGGCCTTCCTTCGGCCGCAGCTTCAGTGGCGCCATGCCGATCTTCGCCAGCACTTCGCCCGCTGGCTGCACGCGGCCGTCGTGCAGCACCTCGCGCTCGCCACACAGCACCGCCGCCACGTAGGACAGCGGGGTCAGGTCACCACTGGCACCAACCGAACCTTCGGCCGGAATCAGCGGCAGTACATCGTGCTGCAGCAGCGTAGCCAGGCCTTCCAGCAACGGTACGCTGACACCGGACATGCCACGCACCAGCGACGCCAGGCGCGCGGCCAGCACCGCGCGGGTCTCGACCGGGTCCAGGTAACGGCCAAGGCCGCAACCATGGTAGGTGTACAGATGGTGCGGCAGTTCCGCTACCAGCGCCGGCGGGATGTTGACCGTGCACGAGTCGCCGTAGCCGGTGGTCACACCGTAGATCACGCCATCATCGCGCAGCAGGCGGTCGAGGAAGTCGGCACCGCGCTGGATGTGCGCGCGGAACGCCGGCGCCTCGCTCAGCGCGGCTTCGCAACGGCGCCGGGCCAGGGCAACCACGTCTTCGATGGTCAAGGGTGCATCGCCAAAGCGGCACACAGGTACGGCGTCAGTCGTCATGCGGAGCCTGATCCCAGAAGGGGAAGAAATTGAACCAGTCCAACGGCGACTGGATGACCTGCTGCTCCAGCCAGCCCGCATAGCGCTGCACCTGCGCGGACAATGCCGCATCACGCGACCCGCGTGGCAGCACGATGTGATCGGCGAACGGCTCGAACACGACCCGATAGCCCTCGCCCTCATGCAGGCAGGCCATGGTGTAGACCGGGCAGCCCAGTGCGGCGGCAAGTACATACCCACCGATGGGGAACGGCGCACGTTGCCCGAGGAAATCGGCGCTGAGGCAGCGCCCACCACCGACCGGCGTTCGATCGCCGACAATGGCCACGAAACCGCCAGCGGCCACCTTGTCGGCCAGCATCATCGCCGTGGCAGGCCCCATTTCGGTGACCTGCACAAGTTCCACTGCTGCAAGCGGATCCAGCCGACGCAGCAGGCGATTGAAGCGTTGCGCATGCGCGGTATGCACCAGCACGGTAATGCACAGGCCGGGGACCCGCTCGGCCAGCACCTGGCACAGTTCCAGGCAGCCGATGTGCGCGGTAAGGATCAGCCCGCCTTCGCGCTGCGCGATCCTCTCCAGCACCGGGGTGCGATGCAGGTGGATGCGTTCGGGCGGATAGCGCCCACCGATGCCGAGGATCTTGTCCAGCATCGTGTCGGCAAATGCAAAGAAGTGGCGCAGGCTGTCGCGCCGGGTCGGCGCGCGACCCAGCACGCCGCTGTAGGCCTGCAGCCGCTGCAGATACTGCATCGAGGCCTCGCGGCCAACGCGATTGCCCAGCCAGTGGCAGGCCACCACCGGCCACACGCACATGCGGAACGGCCAGCGCCCGAACCAGCGGTGCACCCAGTACAGGACCAGCACGCCGGCCACCGAGGTGGATTCACCGATATCGGCCCAGTGCGGGGCACCCTGAGGGGTCGCCATTTCAGCGCTGCCCCCGCAGGCGGCGGCGCAGCAGGCGCGGTGCGCGCCAGAGCATGCCGAAGAACAGGCGGGTGTGCATGCGGGTGATGCGTACGTTGTCGCGCCACATATCAAAGTGCGACACGCCATCGGAAGGATAGGTCACGCGCGTGGCCAGGTGCTCGACCGGCACCTGCCGCCAGTACAGGCGCACGATCACCTCGGTATCGAAATCCATGCGCCGGCCGATGGTCTCTTCGCCGGCCACGCGCAGAACCGGTGGCAGTGGGTAAACGCGGAAGCCACACATGGTGTCGCGCAGGTGCAGCGACAGCGTATTGATCCAGACCCAGATGTGGGTGGCGTAGCGGCCATACAGCCGTGCCTTCGGTACGCTGGCATCGTAGGCCGGGATACCACAGATCACCGCATCCGGATGGGCACGCGATACCTCGATGAAACGTGGCAGGTCGCCGGTATCGTGCTGGCCGTCGGCATCGATCTGCAGCACGTGGCTGTAGCCACGCGCGTGGGCCTCGGCGAAACCGGCCAGCATCGCCCCGCCCTTGCCCTGGTTGATGTCCAGGCGCAGCAGGTCGACCCCCTGGCGCTGCGCCAGCGAACGCAGCACTGCTGCACACGCGTCATGTGAGCCGTCGTCCACCAGAAGGCATGGAAGGCCGGAAGCCAGCACGCCGTCGACCACCGCCGCGATCGCATGTTCGTGGTCGTAGACAGGAATCACCACCAATGGCGCGAACGCGGCACTGGCACTGGAGGAATCAATCCGCATCGGCGAACACCACTTTTCCGCTGGAGTGCATTCCGTGGCTGGAGGTATAGCGGAAACCCAGCACGCCACGCGCCGCATCCCAGTCCAGATGCAGGGTCAGCACGTCACCCGGCCGCGCGACGTGCTGGAACTTCACCGCGTCCATGCGCAGGAAACCCGCCGGCATCGCGAACGCCTGTCGGCCGAAACGCACCGCCCAGTCCAGCTGGGCCACACCGGGCAGGATGGGTGCCTGCGGGAAGTGGCCCTGGAACGGCCGTAGCGCCGGGTCGAGGGTCATGCGCAATGTCGCGCTGGACGTATCGCGGTGATCCCACAGCGGTACCGGCATCAGCGGCTGGAACAGTGCCGCCAGCGCCGCCTGGGTGACCTTGCCCTGCGCATTGAATGGCAGCGACTGGACCAGTCGCCAGCGACGTGGACGGGTCACTGCGTCGTGGCTGTGGGCCAGCCGCGCACCCAGGCGCTGGCCGAGTGCACGACGCGCCTCGTCACCACCGTCCAGCAACGCGGCATCTGCCGGCACCACCACCGCTGCAAGCTGCTCGCGCTGGCCCGGCAGCACCAGCACGCGTGCATCCTCCACTTCGGTGTCTTCGCGCAGCGCTCGTTCCAGCGCATCCAGCGAGACGCGCCGCTCTTCGATCTTGACGATGCGATCGGTTCGGCCCAGCAGGCGGAAACACCCATCGGCCAGCGCTTCGACGCGGTCCTGGGTGCGCCACCAGCCGGCGTTCTCCAGGTGTGGCGACGCCACGGCCAGGCATCCCTCCTCGATCCGCCACTGCACTCCCGGCAGTGGCCGCCACGGCGGCAGGTCGGTTTCCCAGCGACGCCAGGCGATGCCGCCGGTCTCGCTGCTGCCATACACCTCGGTGGGAGCCACGCCCAACCACTGCCGCACCTGCCGCGCCGCTTCTTCAGGCAGCGGGCCACCGGAGGAGAACACTGCGCGCAGGCGGCCATGCAGGCTGAACCAATCCAGCTGTTCGGGCAGGCGCTTGAGGTGGGCCGGGGTGGCCACCAGCACTGTTTCGGTACCGGACAGCGCCGCCACCAGATCTTCATGGAAGAACCGGCGCGGATGAATCAGGCGACCGGCGGCCAGCGGCCACAGCACACGGAACAGCAGCCCGTAGATGTGCTGGTGCGAAACCGTGCCATGCACCTCCGCCCCTTCCAGCTGCGCACCGAACGCAGCCTGCAGCGCGTCGACTTCGCGCGCCAGCTGGTCCAGGCGCTTGCTGATCGCGCTGGGTTGGCCGGTGCTGCCAGAGGTGAACACGCACAGCTCGCAGGCGCGCTCGTCCAGCATCCGCAACGTGCCGTCCACCTCTGCATCCACCACCGCCAGCGGGCGGTAGTCGGCGGGGACATCGCCAGCAAAACCACTCACCTGTGACTGCAGGGCCTGCAGCGTGGCCGGCAGGTTGTCAGCCGCCAGGAACACCCGCTTGCCGGCATGCCAGGCACCGTACAGCGCTGCAGCGAAGGCCACGGCATCGTTGAAGTACAGGGCCCAGTCGCGCCCCTCGGCAGCGGCAAAGGCCGAGCGCCACGCCAGCACGCGCCGGTGGAACCCGGCGTGGTCGAGCAGCGCGCCGTCGCAGACGCCGACCGGGCGTTGCGGCCGCGCATCCAGCAGCAGCCGATCCAGGGCAATCCACTCAGCCATGCGTATGCACCGCCCTGACCCGTTGCCGCACCAGCCACTCACCCGCAAACAGGATTCCCATCAACACGTACGCCAGCAAACCGTTGTAGAGCATCCAGACCCGGTCCGACGCATACAGCGCGGTCAGCAGGGCCAGGCTGCCGTTGAAGACAAAGAAGCCGCACCACACCTGGGTGACGCGACGGGTATAGGGCACCGCCGACGCAGGCAGGTTCGGCTCCTGCAAGCGGGCCAGGCGCTCGACCACGGGAGGACCGAATCGAAGGCTGCCGGCAAACACGACCAGCATTACGGCATTGACCAGCGCCGGGTACAGCTTCAATGGCAGCGCCTGGTTGAGTACCGTCGCCAGCACTGCGAGCAGGCCGGCACCCGCTGCCGCGCCCCACCACACCGGTTGCCGCGTGCCCAGTGCCCGCAGCAGGGCCAGCGCGAACAACAGCAGCGACGACCAGCGCGGCTCGAAACGGCCCATCGCCAGATAGACCAGCAGCGGATAGGCCAACGAGATCGCAGCCACCGCCACCGTGCGTGCGCGTGCCATGGGAACGACGGCCGCGCTGCGGTCAGGCGGCCGCCTGGTCCGGCAGCAGGCCATGCGTCACATCGACGATGTCCTGCACCGTACGCACGGTCTTGAATGCTTCCGGCTGCAGGTTGCGACCCAGCAGCGGCTTGAGCTGAACGATCAGATCGACCGCATCGATGCTGTCGATGTCCAGATCGTCGTACAGCCGGGCCTGGGGCGTGATCCGGGCCGGTTCGATCTCGAAGCTGTCGGTGAGGATGGAAACGATGCGATCGAACAGTTCATTCTTGGTCATGGCAGTTCCTGGCACCGGTTACGACCGATGGGCGGCGACGAACTCGCCAAGCGCGCGCACGCTGGAAAAATGGCGGCGGGTCTCTTCCGAGTCGGATGACAGGCTCACACCGTACTTCTTCTGCAGCGCCAGGCCCAGTTCCAGCGCATCGATCGAATCCAGGCCAAGGCCCTCGACGAACAGCGGCGCAACCGGATCGATATCCTCCGGCGTGATGTCCTCCAGTGAAAGCGAGGAAATGATCAATACCTTGATCTCGTGCTCAAGTGCTTGCACGGGTGGGGTCTCCAGACAGGTCGAAGTAACGGGAAAGGTGCTCGGTGACGCGACGTGCCGCCAGGGCATTCCCTCCTGGCGAGTCGTCTTCGACCAGAAATGTCGAGATCGGGATATCTTCGCCGATCTGCAGCCGAACGTGAAAGCAACGTGAGGGAATACGATACCACTTCTGCCCTTTGGCCAGGGTCGGCGGCGTACAGGTGATCCGCACCGGCGTGATGTCCAGACGGCCGCGGACGGCGATGTTGGCGGCGCCGCGCTGCAGCCGCAGTGGCTGCCCGGGCACGCTGCGGGTGCCCTCCGGAAAAATGACCAGGCTGCCACCCGCGCGGACCGCCTTCACGCAGTCATCGACCAGGCCCGGCCCATCGTCGTTGGCAATGTAGCCGGCGGCCCGCACCGCACCGCGCATGAACGGGCTGCTGGCTACCGCGCGTTTGACCACGCAGTCCGCGTTGGGCAGCAGTGACACAAGGCAGACCACATCGATGAGCGTTGGATGGTTGGCAGCACCAGCAGGCCGTCGCGCTGCAGGCGTTCGCGCCCTTCGATCTCGCAGGTCATCACACCCAGGCTGCGCATCAGTCGCAGCTGGCCGGCAAAGGCGAGCTGGACCAGGCGGCGGGCACGGCGGCGGCGCGCGAGTGGGTCGCGCATCAGCAGCAGCAGCGGCATTACCACCGTTCCCAGCACCAGCCCGCCCAGCCCAAAAGCAAGAAAGCACAGCGCCGTGCCGAACACACGCCAGGCATGATCGAGGCGGCGCAGCCCCTCAGCCACGGCGGCCCCAGGACCAGCGTTGTCCCTGCGTTACATGCTCAAGCGCCGGCATCTTCGACAACAGGAAACGGTGCAGGTCCAGTGCGTGCGGCAGATGGCCCGGCACGCCCTCGGCAGCACCCGCCGGTTCCCAGCGCAGTGACAGGGTCGGGCAGCCCTCGCGGGGCTGGGTGAGACGCCAGCACCATGCGAAGAACACGTCGGGTTCGTCGGCGAACGGCGCGTATATGCCCGGCAGGGGCGATTCGTACACCACCACACGCACCTCACGGGCGCCGTCGGCCAGCAGACCGACCGCTTCCAGGCAGGCGGCTTCCGCCGTGGCCCGGCCCGCGGCCAGCGCCAGGTAG
>Ga0209545_100233_pt1 | contig 13521 bp, 10 predicted proteins | sample UppTromiDAQMD018_FD_185833 | JGI IMG/M metagenome (GOLD analysis project Ga0209545, IMG submission 185833) | Upper troposphere microbial communities from Maryland, USA - DAQMD-018 (SPAdes) (version 2) | ecosystem: Environmental > Air > Outdoor Air > Unclassified | place: USA: Maryland, Virginia...
AAATAAAACATAATTGAAAGCAGCATGTCTAGATGCAAATAAAAAACCTCCTGTAATTAAAGTAGAATTTCCAATAATAATACCAGGTTTAGTAATTTCTATATAATTTTTAAACATATAAATAAATTTTCTTAAATTAAGTTTTTACATTGTATTATGATTTAAATTAAACATAATCCATATAGAACCAAATACTACAATGAAAATAATGATGATCACAAATAATAAAGTAATCAGATTCCATCTTTCTTCTGGATCAAAACTTAAATGTAAAAAATATACGAAATGAATAATAATTTGACTAATAGCACATAACAAGAAAATAATGTAATTAACTTCGCTGCAAAAGAATTTTTCTATTGCCAATAGAAATGGCAGTGTAGTTAATAGAGAAGAAAATAAAAAACCTAATAAATAAGACTTTATTTCTTTATTCATATTAAAGTTTAAAAAACTACTCATTAAATAGCTCCATTTAAATAAACAAAAGTAAAAACACAAATCCATATAATGTCTAAAAAATGCCAAAAAACACTAAAACACAAAATTCTAGTTCGAATAGAATTAGTCAAACCTAGTTTTTTTATTTGATAAAGAATTGACAATATCAAAATTAAACCGAAAAAAATATGTACACCATGAGTGGCAACAAGAGTAAAGAAAATAGAAAAAAAAGCATTTTTATCAGGACCAAAGTTTTCTATAATCAATTCATAAAATTCATGCACTTCCATTAATAAAAAAATCAAGCCAAATATAAAAGTTATTGTTAAAAATGAATAAATCATTTTTATACGTTTCTGATTCATTGCGATAACAACAAACCCACATGACAAAGAACTTAATAATAATAAAAATGTTTCTAATAAAATAGAAGATAAATTAAAAATTTTATTACTAATTAAATTAATTGATATATTTGAAGAGACGATAGCATAAACGGCAAAAAGAACCGCAAACATAATACAGTCGCTCATTAAGTATATCCATAAACCAAATAACTTTTTAGTTTCTGATATTTTATCATGCGTACTAGAATTACTATTTAATATAGTATTATTAAATTTATTTTCTATCATTTTAAACCTGCTTTTTGAATATTTTTCCAATATTGATGCTCAATTTTTTTTATCTCTTCTGCTGATATAGTATACTCAGTATCTTCATTAAGACTATTGATAAATAAACTAATAATAATTGCAAGAAAAGATAAAATACACAACCAAGTAATATGCCAAACCGCTGAAAAACCAAAAAACAATGAAAATATGCTTATCATAAATCCTAAACCTGTATTTTTAGGCATATGAATATCATGATAATTAATACTATTAATTAATTTATTGTAATGTTGTCCTTCTTTATTTCGCCAAAAATCGTCTCTATCTTCAACCTTAGGAATAATAGCAAAATTGTATAGTGGAGCAGGTGAAGAGGTCGACCATTCTAAAGTCCTACCATCCCAAGGATCACCAGTTAAATCTAAATTGTGTCGGCGTTCTTTTATTGAAATAAAAAACTGAATAACTTGACAAATAATCCCGATACCAATAAAACAAGCGCCAATAGCAGCTATACATAACAACATATGAAATTCGGAGTCAATATTTTGACTTAAACGACGAGTCATACCCATTAGACCTAAAAAATACAAGGGTATGAAAGCAAGAAAAAATCCTATTATCCAAAACCAAAAAGCACGTTTTCCCCAAATTTCATTTAGAACAAATCCAAATAATTTAGGAAACCAATAATTAATACCAGCGAAACAACCAAAAACAACTCCGCCAATTATTACATTGTGAAAATGTGCAACTAAAAACAAGCTATTATGTAAAACAAAATCAGCTGGAGGAACAGACAATAACACACCAGTCATTCCACCAATAGAAAATGTTACTAAAAAACCTAAAGTCCACAATATAGAAGAATGCATATGCACCCGACCTTGATATATTGTAAATAACCAGTTAAAAATCTTTACACCAGTAGGAATTGCTATAATCATAGTAGTAATTCCAAAAAAAGTATTTACATCAGCTCCTGCTCCCATGGTAAAAAAATGATGTAACCATACAATAAAAGATAAAATAGTAATAGATAATGTTGCCCATACTAAAGAAACATATCCAAATAATCGTTTTTTAGAAAAAGTAGCCACTACCTCTGAAAATACACCAAAAACTGGTAGTACTAAGATATAAACTTCTGGATGACCCCAAATCCATATTAAATTCACATACATCATTGCATTACCGCCTAAATCATTAGTAAAAAAATGAAAATTAAAATAACGATCTAAAGTCAGCAATACAAGAGTAACAGTTAAAACTGGAAACGAAATAACTATAAGAATATTAGTACATAAAGAGGTCCAAGTAAAAACCGGCATTTTAAAAAAAGACATACCCGGAGCTCTCATTTTTAAAATTGTTACTAGAAAATTAATTCCTGTTAATGTTGTTCCAACACCTGAAATTTGTAAACTCCAAATCCAATAATCTACCCCTACACCTGAGCTATATTTTATACCAGACAATGGTGGATAAGCTAACCAACCTGTTTGAGCAAATTCTCCTATTCCCAAAGACAAAGTAAGTAAAACCGCACTGCTAACATTTAACCAAAAACTTAGATTATTAAGAAACGGGAAAGCAACATCACGGGCTCCAATTTGCAATGGTATTACTAAGTTCATTAAACCAATAACCAGCGGCATAGCTACAAAAAAAATCATTATTACACCATGAGCTGTAAATATTTGATCATAGTGATGTGGCGGTAAAAAACCTTTAAAACCTGCTGATGCAACAACTTGTTGAGTACGCATTAATATAGCATCAACAAAACCACGAAATAACATAACAAATGCAAGTATTCCATACATAATAGATATTTTTTTATGATCAACCGTAGTAAACCATTCAGACCATAAATATTTCCATTTTTTATAATAAGTAATAGTCGATGCTATGCATAATGCAATTAAAATAATCGCAATATAAGTAATCATTATAATTGGTTCATGATAGGGTATGGCATCAAACGTTAATTTTCCAAACATTATTCTATTTCTCCATATTAAAATTTTTCTTTACAATTTCATGCGAAAGATTTTCATCTAAGATAAAATGTTTTATAGAATATTGGTTTTTAATTTTATTAAATAAATTTTTTTTAACACTTGAAAAATATTCAATAGAATAATTTTCATTTGGAATAGATATTATATCAAAAGTTTTCATTGTATTTAATTTTATAGATGATGCTTGTACTTTTTTTACCCAATCTAAAAAAGTTGAATTTTTTAAAACAGATATTGCAGTGAATTTCATATTAGAAAAACCGTGTCCACTGTAATTAGATGATATTCCTTTATATTTACCTACATCATTAGCAATTAAATTTAATTTTGTTGTCATTCCAGGCATAGCATATATTTGACTACCTAAAGATGGAATAAAAAAAGCATTCATAACAGAATTTGAAGTAATTCGAAAAACAATCGGTCTATTCACAGGAAACATAATTTCATTAATTGTAGCAATATTATAATCTGGATAAATAAATAACCATTTCCAATCTAACGCTACTGCGTCTATTTTTATAGGATTATTTAAAGAGACTATAGATTTTTTAGGATCTAATTTATGAGTATAACTCCAAGATAAAAATGCTAAAAAAGAAACTATTATAATAGGAATCGTCCAAACTACAATTTCTATTTTTTTGGAATCACACCAATTAGGCTTGTATATCTGATTAACATTAGTTGAACGATACTTAAGAGAAAAATATATAGTCATGAAAATTACAGGAATAATAATAAATAACATCATTATAAAAGATATTAATATTAATGAATATTCCTCTGTAGCAATTGTTCCATGAGAATTAAGAAGTGGATTGTTGCATCCATTCAGAAAAAAAAATATTAATATCAATGATAATGTTTTCATAAAATTATTATAGTTTAAAAATATCATTCAAAAACCTCAAAAATAATGTATTTTTTATTCAAATATCTTTAATAATACTGTTATTATCAAAAATTTTTATAGGAAAATTATTATCTTATAAAAAGTAATAATCTGTGAAATAATTGAATTATTTTTTAAAAATTGTTAAAATTTAAAATTAAAAATTACATTTTTTTAAAAAATTTATTTATCAAAAAATACAATATAATACTATCAAAATAGCATAAAAAAATTTTATCTATTTTTTTTATTAATAAAAAGGACATAATATCAATTAATGACTCTAGAAAAAATAAAAAAATATTTAATATCTAAAATAAATATAAAATTTATTGAAATTTATGACGATAGCCAATTTCATCATTACTCTAAAAAAGGTCTTACACATTTAAGAATAATTATTATTAGCGATGATTTTATTAATCAAACGCTAATTAATAGACACCGAATAATTTTTTCAATGCTATCAAAAATAATAGAAAAAAAAATATATTCGTTAACTTTAAATACTTACACATTAAATGAATGGAAAGATAAAAAACTTAAAAAGACTAGTAATGTTAAGTGTCTAAAAAAAAATAATATTTTATGAATTTAATCAAAATATTTATGATCATAATCATATAATTTTTTTAAAATAATTATACTTAAGATATATAAAAACATTTTTAAAAATAGTAAAAAATATAAAATACACCGATAAAAGTAATCGTTTTGAGGTAATAAGATGAATTTTTTTATGGAAAAAAATAAAGATGCAGGTCATCGTGTTACAATTAAGATCCCAAAAACAACAGTCAATAATTCTCTTTTTCAAGAATTTATAAAAATTAGAAAAACAACTAAAATTAATGGTTTTAGAAAAGGAAAAACTCCTATTAGAGTAATACAAGAAAAGTATGGTAGTGCTATTTATTATGATATATTTAAAAAACTAATGCAAAAATTTTTTTATGAATTTCTAAAGACAGAAAAAATAAAAATTATTGGTTCTCCGAAATTTTATATCCATCAAGATGAAGATAAAAAAAAAGAATATTTTGAATATTCTGTAATTTACGAACTATATCCACAATTTCAAATAAAAGATATAAAACAAATAAAAGTGAATAAAATAAACGTCGAAATAACAGAAGAAGATATTAAAAAAAACATAGAAACAAATAAAAATAAAAAAAATATTTGGAATCCAGTCAACAAAGCAGTTAAATCATATGACCGTGTAACAATTAATTATTGTATTTATGAGAAAAATAAAAAAATAAAAAAATTTGATAAAGACAATATTAGTTTTATTGTATCTAAAAACACATTGATACCCCAATTAAATTATAAAATAATCAATCATTTTGTTAATGACATTATTTTTTTTAAAATAAAATTTCATGCGTTTCATCCAGAAAAAGAACTACAAAATAAAGATATAACATTTAAAATAAAAATTATTAAAATTGAAAAAAAACAAGAATTAGAATCAGAAAAAAGTAATAAAAAAAACATCACGGAAAAAAAAACGATTCAAACGGACTATCAAACCATAAAAAATAATCTTCATTCACAAATCAATATAATAACTGATAAATATTTAGAAAATCAAATCATACAAAAAATCGTTGAAAAAAATATTCTATTACTCCCTCCTCTTTTATTTCAAAAAGAAATAAAAAATTTATATAAACAATACACAAAACAATATCAAGAAGAAAATTCTAATATTTTAGAAAAAAAATACCACATGAGTCTTGATTCAGAAGTTAAAAAAAGATTGTATTTTCAAATTATAATAGAACAAATTATTTTAAATAATAAATTATTTGCAGATGAAAATAACATCCAAAAATTAATCAAAAAAATATCCTCAAATTATAAAAACCCCATGGAAATAATTAAATTATATAATAAAAATAAAAATCTTAAAAATACTATGAAAAATATAGAATTAGAAAGACAAGCCATGTTGTTATTAAAAAAAAGTATTAAAATTGAAAAACAAAATTGGAATTTTGAACGCTTTTTAAATTATAATTGGGCAAGTCATGAAGAATTAATGGTGTAATTAATAAAAATATTTTCTTGTGATATTATAAATTTTTCTAAAATATTAATTTTTAAGAAAGATAATTAATATTATTTAATAATTAAAAAGTAAAATTACCAGAAAAGTAATATTAAATATTTTTAGGAATAAAAATGCTATACGATCAAATTAAAAATAATAAAAAAAGTTCATACGCTACTTTCATTCCTATGGTTGTAGAACAGCATTCTAGGGGAGAGCGTTCATATGATATATATTCACGATTATTAAAAGAACGAATAATTTTTATAACAGGTGCCATTGAAGATAACATGGCTAATAACATTGTTGCTCAAATATTATTTTTAGAAGCTGAAAATCCAGAAAAAGATATATTTTTATATATTAATTCTCCAGGTGGTATTATTACATCAGGCATGTCCATTTATGACACTATGCAATTCGTCAAACCAGAAATTAGTACTATTTGCTTAGGTCAAGCATGTTCAATGGCTGCTTTATTATTAACATCTGGAGCAAAAGGAAAAAGATTTTGTTTACCTAATTCAAAAGTTATGATTCATCAACCACTAGGTGGATACCAAGGACAAGCTTCAGATATTGCTATTCATGCCAGGGAAATAATGGAAATGAAAAAAAAATTAAATAAATTAATGTCATTTCATACTGGTCAATCTATAAAAAAAATAAATAAAGATACAGAACGTGATTGTTTTTTATCAGCAAACCAGTCTATTAAATATGGACTAATAGATTTTATTTTATCTCAGCGTCAATAAAAAAAAATAAATCAATAAAATTTTTACTAAAATATTTTATGGAAAAATATAGAATCTATTTACTCAAAAATATAAAAAGCGCACAAAAAGAGGTTAAATATGACAGATAAGAGTAAAGACAATTCTAAAAGTCTTCTTTATTGTTCTTTTTGCGGAAAAAATCAAAAAGAAGTACAAAAATTAATAGCCGGTCCAAAAGTATATATATGTGACGAATGTATAAGGTTATGTAATGATATTATCACCGAAGAAACTATCAAACAAAATAATATAACTGATACTGAAAATAAAATAAATTACTTACCTAAACCACATGAAATAAAAAAACATCTTGATAATTATGTTATAGGACAAAATTATACAAAAAAAGTCCTCTCTGTTGCAGTTTATAATCATTACAAACGTCTTTATAATTTTAATAAAAAAACAGATTCGGTTGAATTGGGTAAAAGTAATATCTTATTAATAGGTCCCACTGGAAGTGGAAAAACATTATTAGCACAAACTCTAGCAAAATTATTAGATGTACCATTTACTATTACAGATGCAACAACCTTAACTGAAGCTGGATATGTAGGAGAAGATGTTGAAAATGTAATACAAAAGTTACTACAAAAATGTAAATATAATGTAAAAAAAGCAGAATTAGGAATTGTATACATAGATGAAATAGATAAAATAGCAAGAAAATCTGATAATCCATCTATCACTAGAGACGTATCTGGAGAGGGAGTACAACAAGCTCTACTAAAGTTAATTGAAGGAACGTTAGCTTCTATTCCACCTCAAGGCGGACGAAAACATCCACAACAAGAGTTTTTACAAGTAAATACCTCAAATATTTTATTTATATGTGCAGGCGCATTTTCAGAATTATCTAAAATTGTCTCTAAAAGACTGGATGCAGGAACGGAAATAGGTTTTAAAGCTAACATTAAGGGAAAAAAACAAAAAAAATCAGAAGATTTTTTATTAAAACAAGTAGAACCTGAAGATTTGATAAAATTCGGTTTAATTCCAGAATTCATTGGTCGTTTACCGATAATAACTATATTGAATAAATTAACTGAAGATGCATTAGTTAATATACTATGCAAACCTAAAAATGCTTTAATCAAACAGTATCAAACATTATTTGAATTAGAAAATGTAAAACTAGAATTTAACGCAGAATCTATTCAATTAATCGCAAAAAAAGCTATAAATAAAAACACTGGAGCCAGAGGATTACGATCTATTATTGAAGGTATACTACTTAATATAATGTATGAATTACCATCAATGGTTAACATAGAAAAAATATTAATTAATGAGTCTGTTGTAAACTCTAATTCATTACCAAAAATAATATATGGAAAAAACAAATCAAAAAAAGCATCAGGTGAATAAAAAAAACATTTGATGATCCAAAAAATAAAGGTAGTTAGCTTTTATTTTGTCAAACGCTTAGTATTAAACGTCAAGCAACCATCCCGATATACTTGGCTGATTATAGGTGCAACTTGCATGTTTTATTATATATCGTGCAGTTTTTAAATATTATAAATATCGGGAAAAAATTCAACTAAAGAGAGAGCTCTATGAATTCTGAGCGTTCTGAACGCATTACAATTCCTGTTTTACCATTGAGAGATGTAGTTATATATCCTCATATGGTAATTCCATTATTTGTAGGTCGTCAAAAATCAATTAAATGTATTGAAACATCTATGAATAATGACAAAAAAATTATGTTGATTGCACAAAAAGAAGCATCTAAAGATGAACCTACTCCTAAAGATTTATTTGATATAGGAACTATTAGTGCAATTTTACAAATGTTAAAATTGCCAGATGGCACAGTAAAGGTATTGATAGAAGGATTACAACGCGCCCATATTAAAAATTTAACAAATAACGGAGAACATTTTATTGCGGAAGTAGAATTAATTTCTTCCTCCAATCTTTTAGATAAAAATCAAGAAGTATTGATTCGTACAACAATGAATCAATTTGAATCTTATATTAAACTTAATAAAAAGATTCCATTAGAAATATTAAATGTACTTAATAATATCAAAAATTCAGAAAAACTAGCAGACACCATTGCTGCTCATATGCCCTTAAAGTTAAATGATAAACAATCAGTCTTAGAAATACGTAATATAAATGATAGATTAGAATTTCTAATGGCTATTATGGAATCTGAAATAGATTTACTTCAAGTTGAAAAAAGAATTAGGCATCGTGTTAAAAAACAAATGGAAAAAAGTCAAAGAGAATATTATTTAAATGAACAAATTAAAGCCATTCAAAAAGAACTTGGTGATATGGATGAAATTCCAGATGAAAACAAAATATTAAAGCGTAAAATTAAATCATCAAAAATGCCAAAAGAAGCAAGAGAAAAAACAGAATTAGAATTACAAAAATTAAAAATGATGTCACCTATGTCAGCAGAAGCAACAGTAGTACGAAGTTATATAGATTGGATGATACAGGTACCCTGGTACCTTAAAACAAAAATCAAAAAAGATCTCCAACAAGCTAAAAAAATTCTAGATATTGACCATTTTGGTCTTGAAACAGTCAAGGATAGAATCCTAGAATACTTAGCAGTACAAAGTAGAAAAAATAAAATAAAAGGTCCTATTTTATGTTTAATAGGGCCACCTGGTGTAGGAAAAACATCATTAGGAAAATCTATCGCAAGATCTACAGGTAGAAAATACGTAAGAATAGCTTTGGGTGGTATAAGAGATGAGGCAGAAATTAGAGGTCATAGACGTACATATATAGGTTCTATGCCGGGAAAATTAATTCAAAAAATGGCTAAAGCAAAAGTCAAAAATCCTTTATTTTTATTAGATGAAATTGATAAAATGTCTCGTGATATAAGAGTAGATCCAGCATCTGCTTTATTAGAAGTATTAGATTCAGAACAAAATATGAATTTTAATGATCACTATCTAGAAGTAGATTATGATCTTTCAGATGTAATGTTTGTAGCAACATCTAATTCAATGAATATACCTGCACCATTACTTGATCGTATGGAAATAATTCGTCTTTCTGGTTATACTGAAGATGAAAAACTAAATATAGCAAAAAGATATCTATACCCAAAACAAATTGAAAGAAATGGTCTAGAAGAAAATGAGATAAAAATTACCGATTCTGCGATTATTAGTATTATTCACTATTATACTCGTGAAGCGGGCGTGCGTAGTTTGGAACGTGAGATTTCTAAAATATGCAGAAAAGCAGTAAAAAATTTAATATTAGATAAATCTTTAAAACATATTGAAATAAATAGTAAAAATTTAAAAAAATTCTTAGGAATTAAACGTTTTGATTACGGAAAAATTCATGGTACAAACCAAATTGGACAAGTTATTGGGCTAGCATGGACTGAAGTAGGTGGAGAATTACTTACAATTGAAACAACATGTGTATCAGGAAAGGGAAAACTTACATACACAGGTTCTTTAGGCGAAGTTATGCAAGAATCTATTCAAGCTGCATTGACTGTAGTTCGTTCTCAAGCTGATAGATTAGGTATTAAGAAAGATTTTCATGAAAAACATGACATTCATGTTCATGTTCCTGAAGGTGCAACACCAAAAGATGGACCAAGTGCAGGTGCAGCAATGTGTACAGCTATTGTTTCATCATTAACAAATAATCCAGTTAAATCGAGTGTTGCAATGACAGGTGAAATTACTCTTCATGGGAAAATACTACCTATTGGAGGATTAAAAGAAAAATTATTAGCAGCACATCGTGGGGGGATTAAAACAGTATTGATACCCTATGAAAACAAGCGTAATCTTGAAGAAATACCTAAGAATATAATCGAAGGATTAAATATACATCCAATTAAAAAAATAGAAGAAGTTTTAAAATTATCTTTAGAAAAGATACCTTATGTTTAAATAAAGACCAATATTAACATAATATAAATAAAAAAAACTTGGCTGACAAAGAATCGTCAGCCTATATATTTTAATATAATAACAAAAACAACAATATTTTTTATTTTACTTAATATTTAAAATATTTAGGATCGTCATATCATGACAAAATATTCACAGGCACGATTAAATCGTATTATAGTTAAATTTATTTTAGGAGTAATTATTTTATCTTTGATATTAAGTACTATAAGTATTTATATAAATAGAGATTTTGAAAAATACATAGCAACTGTCAATGGTGAAAAAATTAGTTTTAATCTCTTCAAAAAAATGTATTTTATTGAAAGAGAAAAACAAAAAAAAATACTAGGAAAAAATTTTTTTAAATTTAGTCATAATGAAAATTTTACAAAAGAAACTTATAATTATGTTTTATCTCAATTAATTAATAATGTTCTTTTAGAACAATATGCAAAAAATATGAATTATCTCGAAGTCAATGATAATACGATAAAAAAAATAATATACAATTCTCCTATTTTTCAAAAAAACAATAAATTCAGTAAAGAGCGATATTTAAATTATCTTACATCTATAAATTCAACTAATCATGAATATATTAATATAATTAAAAAAAAAATAAACACAGAAAATTTAATAAATACCATTTCTAAAAGTAATTTTATTTTAAAAAAAGAAGAAAAAAATATTATAAAACTATTATCTCAAAAAAGAATAATAAAAAAAGCAATTGTTAAAATAGATCCTTCAATCTATAAAAAAAATATAACAAATCAAGAAGCACAAATTTATTTCAAAAAAAATCAAGATAATTTTTATATTCCAGAAAAATTTAAAATTAATTTTGTTGAATTAAAAACTGATAACTTTAAAATACATTGCGAAAACAAAGAGATTTATGATTGGTATATAAGAAATATTACACAATACTCAACTAAAGAAAAAAGAAGATATAGTATTATTCAAGTCAAAAATAAACAACAAGCCATATCGATATTATCTAGATTGCATAATACACCAGAAGATTTTTCAAAAATAGCTCAAGAACAATCAACAGATCCAATTTCATCAAAAAAAGATGGAGATATTGGTTGGATATCAATAGATCTTATACCAGATGAAATTAAACATGCAAATTTAAATAAAAAAAATCAAATATCTGATGTTATTCCCTTTCATAATGAATTTTTAATTGTTAAATTAGATGAGACTCAAATTGGGACACAAAAAAAAATATATGAAGTATTTGATAGTATTAAAAAACAAATAAAACAAAAAAAATCATTAGATTTATACAATGAACTAAAAAATAAAATATCTAATAATCTTAAAAACGATCCAGGAAAAATTGAGAGGATTCTTAAAGAGAACAACATATTAATTCAAGAAACTGATTGGTTTGATAAAAAATCAATACCTAAAGTATTAAATATTCCTATATTAAAACAATTCATTTTTAACAAAAAACTATTTCAAAAAGATACAACAGTCAAACCGCAGTTTCATTTTATTGTTTTAAAAAAAAATCAATCTTTTTTAATTAAAATTAAAAAATTTAAAAATAAAGAAATTCAACATTTCGAAAATGTTAAAAAAAATATTATAAAAAAATTAAGGTTTATAAAAGCAATAAAAGAAACCAAAAAAAAATCAGAAGAAATTATTTATGATTTAACACAAGGAAGAAAAAAATTATTTAAACAATCAAATCTTTATTTCACTGATCCTGAAATTATATCACGTTACGATCTAAGTGCTATTACATCGATAGTTTTTTCTTTACCTCATCCACAAAAAGGTAAGAAAATATATACTTTATATAACGATAAAAATAAAAATTTTATAATTATATCACTCGAAAAAGTTTACAATACAAATTTCTCCGAAAAAGAAAAAAATGTTATTCTTGAATATTTATCAAGACATAATACTGAAATAATTTTTAATTCTATTCTCAAAGATTTACGAGAAAAATCAATAATAAAATATGAAAACATAGTAAATAAATAACATATACTTTTAGAAAGTTATTCAATATAAGTATATTTTTTTAAATTCGAATAACTTTATAAAAAAATTCTAACTTGATTGAAAAAATATTTATTATTAACTATAATATTTTTCATTTTTATTTCAACGATATGAACATAGTAAACTTAATTTAATTATTATTAATCTCATATCTTCTTGTCAAAGAAACATAAATTTTAATATTAAAAAATAATATCTTTATTCAAAACTATTAAAAAAATAAATACCTGATTTAAAAATTATATTAATATAATATTCTATTGGTCTGATAAAACCCATATTTCTAAATTATTTAAAGTAAGTTTAAATATTTAAAATTAATATTTCTATTAATATCTAATTTAATAACATTGTTTACTATTTTAAAAAATTTATTTCTATAATTTAAAATAATAAGAAAAATACATTTTATTCATACTCAAAAAAAGTAGATCTATTTTTTCATGATACATATATATAAAACTGAAATTAAAAAATAAAATATTAAAAAAAGAGAAAACATATTTAAAAAAAAATATGTAATAAAAAGTAGTATTCTAAATACAATATTTCATTAAAATACTAAAAAATAGACTTAAAAATATTTAACCTCTAAAATTATAACATTTTCTACTTAAATTTTTTAATATAAAAATAGAAAAATTTCTTCAAATTTATATCATAAGTTAAAGAATAAACTTCTTTAGATACATGTATATAATGTATTAAATAAATTATTAAATTATATCTAATCATGAAAAACAAGAAAGATATTGTATTTTTTTATCAATTATAAT
>Ga0209545_100240_pt1 | contig 12889 bp, 12 predicted proteins | sample UppTromiDAQMD018_FD_185833 | JGI IMG/M metagenome (GOLD analysis project Ga0209545, IMG submission 185833) | Upper troposphere microbial communities from Maryland, USA - DAQMD-018 (SPAdes) (version 2) | ecosystem: Environmental > Air > Outdoor Air > Unclassified | place: USA: Maryland, Virginia...
GCCCCTCCCCACGCCCCTGCAACGCACCCTGTGCCTGGCACTGACCCTGCCCCTGGCAACCCTCGCCCATGCTGCCGAGCCCTCGGCTGCCGCACCCAAGGACCTGGACAAGGTCGAGGTCCGCGGACGTGCGCAAACCCTGTACCGGGTGGACGATGCCGCGGTCGGCACCCGCACGGATACACCGCTGGAGCTGGTCCCACAGTCGATCCAGGTCATCCCGCGCGAACTGATCGACGACCAGGCCGCGCGTCAGGTGACCGACCTCTATCGCAGCATCAGCGGTATCAGCTATTTCAGCTATGCCGGGGTGACCCTGCGCGGCTTCCGCCAGGAGAACGTGCTGTATGACGGTCTGCGTGGCGACCCGTATGCAGGATTTTCGGTGCCGCAGCTGTTCAACATCGAGCGCGTGGAAGTGCTGAAGGGGCCGGCCGGTGCGCTGTATGGCGGTGGTGATGCGGGCGGTGTCATCAACTACGTGACCCGCAAGCCGAAAGCCAGCGCCGAACGCCGCATCGAGGTCCAGCTGGGCAACAAGGACTTCCGTGCCGGATCGATCGAGGGTACCGGGCCGTTGAATGCCGCCGGCAGCGTACGCTATCGCGCCGGGCTCTATGCCGACAGTGAAAAGGGCGTGCGCTGGAACACCGACAGCGAGAGCGTGATCGGCGATGCCTCGCTGGCCTTTGACATTGGCCAGACCGGCGAACTGGTGCTGCAGTTCACCGACATCACCCAGAACCTTGGCGGCAACCGCCTGCGTGGCGTGCCGGTCAACGATGCAGGCACGTTCCTGACCGACCGCCGCTGGAACCACAACGAGGCCAGCGACTTCCTCGACATGCGCGCCAAAGTGGCGCTGGCGCAGTACCGTTTCGCGCCGAGCGACACTCTGGACCTGGACTTCGCCGCCCGCTGGTTCAGCAACAACGAACACCAGATGTACCACGAGCCGATGGGCCTGATCGATCGTGACCGCGATGGCGTGGCCGAGTGGATGACACGCCAGCTGCGCAACCAGATACGCGACAACGAAGCATTCACTGCCAACGGCAATGCCGTCTGGCGGGTGGCCACCGGCACGGTTGAGCACAAGGTGCTGTTCGGCGCCGATGTGTACCAGCTGGATGCGGATTTCACCGCACAGACCGCGAACAGCGGTGACCTTGCGCGTGGTGCCGGGCCGGTGCGCGGCATCGACCTGTTCAATCCCGTGTATGGCGCCAGTACCTGGCACGACTACAACCTGGCCGCCCTGCCCTGGCGCAGCACCTCAACCCGCAGCAAGCGCTATGGCGGTTACCTGCAGGACGAACTGGCACTGGGCACACGCTGGCATGTGCTGGCCGGGCTGCGCTGGGATGGCTTCAAGGATGCGGATCGCATTAGTGGCAGCAGTGTGGATGGCAACGATCTCAGCTGGCGGCTGGGCAGCACGTTCACCGTACGCGAGGGCCTGAATGTCTACGCCAACGTCGCCAGTGGTTTCGTGCCACAGAGTGCCGCCAACCAGAACCCGGCCGCTGGCGGACCGTTCGATGCCGAGCGCAGCAAGCAGTGGGAAGTGGGCATGAAATCGCTGCTGGCCGACCGTGTGACTTTGAACATGGCGGCCTATCGGATCGACCGAAGCAACATCGTGCAGGCCACCGGCGAGGTGATCGGTGGCGTGAACCAGCTGGCCGCGCTGGGCCTGGTGCGCAGCACCGGCATGGAGCTGGACCTTCTGGCCGATCTCACCGAGCGCTGGGTGCTGAATCTGACCTATGCCTACAACGATGCGCGGGTGAAGGACGCCGGCCCGAGTGGCATCACCAACGCCTCCGGCGACCGATTTGCCAACGCGCCGCGCAACACGCTCGGAGTGTGGACGCGTTATGACCTGCCGGCGATCAATTCCGCCATCGGCTTTGGCGCCGATCACGTCGGCGAGCGCGTCAGCCTGGATGGGCAGACGGTCAAGGCCTACACCGTATTCGACATGAGCTGGAAGACCACGTGGAGGCAATGGCAGTTCCAGGCCAACGTCAAGAACCTGTTCGACAAGGTGTACGCGGCCAGTGGCTTCATCGAACGCAACGGGCATTTCCCGGGTGAGCCGCGGCGGGTGTATCTGCAGGCGGCGTACAGTTTCTGAGCCGTCGTTCCGTAGCGCCAAGGGCGCGCTTGCAAGCCCGCTCTTGGCTGCACCCGGCATGATCCAATGACCCGTCCCATGGATGAGGCCTGATGCAATGACACGGGTCCGCACCCTACTGCAGCGCTCGTTGCCATGGGTGCTGCTGCCCCTGCTCGCCGCCTGCCAGAACGAACAGGTCAGTGAGTTCCAGCCCGTGGGCCGGCAAGCTGCACACACTTGCAGCAAGATGCCGTTGGGCCGCGGTCAGTGCCAGGCAGCAACCCGCAGCCCTCCGCTCTCACAGGCATTCGCCTGATTACCCTGGTAACACGCGCCCGCCCGGAGGCCGGTTTGAGCGCTGGGGATGCCAGATAGCAGACGGCCCCAATTCAGGTATCCTTGCGCGCAGTCAGCCACGCCTTCATGCGACCGCTGAAGCACAGCATCGACGTTGCGGACGAAAACACGATTCACCATGGATGTTTCAACGTAATCACAGGGGAAAATGGATGAAGAAGTTCCTGTTCGCAGCGATCCTCGCTGCGTCGCTGGCGGGTTGCACCACCAATCCTCCGCTCAATTTCTCGGTTCCCAACGTCGGGGTCAGCAGCAAGAAGATCGACGGTGAGCTGAAGTCGCTGACCGTTACCCTGGCGCGCCCGGACGAGGCCAAGGGCAAGATTCCGGCGCAGGCCCAGCACGAAGTGCCGCAGATGTGGCAGAACGCGCTGACCGAAGCGTTGAACAAGATGGCGGTCTTCCGTGACGACGCGCCGGTGAAGCTGAGCCTTTCGGTGAAGATCCTGGCCATCGACATTCCGAATTTCGGCGCCTCGATGACCACCAAGACGATCGCCCGGTATGAGCTGATCGATCGCGCCACCGGCAGCATCGTATACACCCAGGATGTCAGCGCCTCCGGCGAAGTACCGTTCAACTATGCCTTTGCCGGTGTCATCCGCGCTCGCGAGTCGATCAGCCGCTCGGCGCAGAACAACATCGCCCAGTTCCTGCAGGCGCTGGAGACCGTGGACATCACCAAGCCGATGTTCCCGAACAAGCAGGAAGCGCCGTGAAGCGCCTGCTGCTGGGTGCGTCTGTTGCCGCAATGCTGACGGCCTGCGCGCCCAACGTGCGAACCGACAGCTACTCCATCGGTTCGGTGGGACAGGTCAATCGGACTGTCGGCGGTACGGTCATCAGTGTTCGCCCGGTAAGTATCGACGGCAGCCAAGGTGGCGGCGCCGTCGCAGGCGCAGCTGCTGGCGGCGTCGCCGGCTCGACCATTGGCGGTAGCGATCAGGCGGCCGCCATTGGCGCCATCGGCGGCCTGGTTGTGGGCGCGATTGCCGGTGCCGCTTCCGAACGCGCACTTTCCAAGGCCCAAGGTCTGGAGTACGTGGTGCAGACGGAGAACGGCAACCTGATGACGGTTGTGCAGGGCCCCGATCCGGTGTTCAGCACCGGCATGCGGGTCCTGGTGCTGTATGGATCGCCCTCGCGCATCATTGCCGACCCGCGCCAAGCGAAGACAACGCCGTAAGCCCCAACGATGCCCCTTCCGAGGGGCATCGTTGTATTGGACACCGAGGGGGAGCAGCAGGAAGGAAGCCGCGGTGGTGCCGGAAATCGCGAAGTATTTCGCGGGGCACGATACTGATGGCGATGGCTATCTGTCGCTGAAGGAAATGCAGCAGGCCATGGTGGCCGCGCAGGCAGCAGACGCCCCGGCGAAGTAGCGTCCCGGTGCCGCATGCGACGTCCGGATACTCACCCCTACGCGTCATTCGGTCGATCTTCGCCACGACCACCGTCGCGGCAGCCGGTACTTCCGGGTTCCAGCCAAACACGCCCACGGGGCCGTGGAACACGGCGGGTGCAGAGCATCGAGGCGGCGGTCCGGGCACGCGAGGCGGGGCTGCGGCAAGCCGGGACCCTAGCCCATGCGCATGGCCGGGGTGTCGCGTGCCTGCACATCGATCTCCTGTTGCTGGCGCTGCGCGTGTGCCTGTTCACGATCCGCACCGACTGTCCGCATGGCCTGCAGTGACTGCTCGACCGGCGTCTGCACCGCCCTGTCCGTGGGCATGGAGGCCCGGAGATGCGCCGGATCATTCAACTCACCCTGCACCACAAATACGTTGCGACCGGCCGACTGATCGGCGGTCTGCGCGCTCAGCAGCACATGGTCGGCGCGTTCGAGCTGGTTGTGGCGCGCCAATGCCATCACGCTCGCCACAAGGCGCTCGCTGTTCTCATCGTGGGTCCGTCCCGCGCTGGCATCGATCGCGGCCACGCCTTCGCGCACCTGCTGCATCAATGCGTACTCACGGTGGCCAGGACCAATGTCGGCCAGACGGGTCGGTGCCTGCGAGGGATCCGGCACTTCGTCCACGGCTGCGGTAAGCGGGCTGCGGGTAATGGTCCGGTACGGGTCGTCCGGGTGGAACTGGGTACGTTTTTCCTGCCGTTCCAGACGAACCTCGCGCGCGTCGTTGAGTTCGGCGATACGGGCCGGATCGGTGATCTCGCGCATCGACATGTGGCTGCCGCCCGCACTGATACTGGCCCACTTCCTGTCCGCTTCGAAGTACATCGCGTAGTAGCTGTTGCCACCGATGACATTCGGATCGACCGCCGAGCGGCCCTCCAGCGCCTGGGTGGCTTCCAGCACGCTCAACCGGGTCAGGTACTGGCCACCTTTCGTCCATCCCATCTGGCTGACGGCATCGACGCTGGTGTTGCCTACGCGTGGACCGCCCGCGTAGTCGTTGTTGAGCATGTTGGTCCAGATCTGTTCCAGCTTCGCGGGGCCGCTCTTGTCCGAGGCGGCTTGCAGGAGCACTCGAGGGGTCCAGCAATTAGGGTCCAGCCTGCGCTGCTCGAAAGCACGGTCATGAGCGAGCATGACGTCAGCACCAGGCAAATTCAGCGCGAGATCCGCACGTCCGTTTCCCATCCACGCCTGTCGAAGCTCCAGGTCTTCCCGCAGTAGTGTCCGCCCGAATGCTTCCCACTGGCGCTCGCTCAGCTCGGCATTGGGAAAGCGCGAACCCTGGTCATTCTGAGATCTGGCATGGCTTTGCGCGTAGGCATTGGCCACGCGTCCGGGCAAGCTGTCATTACGTACCACACCGAGTGCCAGCGTACCGTAGCCGTCCGCACCCGGCAGTTGCGACAGGTAGTTCCAGTACAGCTCGCGATTACCGGCATCCGCATAATCGATGAGGATTCTGATGTCCTTCTCGGTTAGGCCGCTCATTGCATTCTCCTTGAGCCTCGTCGTTTAGCGTATCCGTGCTGCATCAAGAACACCGCGAACAGCATCTTCCATGCGCTTCCAGTCCTTCAAGAAAGCTCTCTTGTAATGCAGGGAGATGGATAGACTGTCAGAGATATCGACGAAGTAGTGAACGCATCCGGCAGCCACAGGATCGTCCAGATCAATGACCTGATCTTGCGTAAGGCGCACTCCGTCCCCCAGGAACGCTGCGCTGTCGCACTTGATGAAGCTGGTCAGATTCCCGGCGCCGTCTCGTGCAACATACCAGTCGCGCTCGAATGCTGGATTGCGGACAGGCGGCTTCCCATACCGCGCCTGATACTTCGTGGCGTACAACACCATCTTCGCTTCATCGATTGCATACGGCGTCAGGCCCAAGGTCTCCGGTTGTGCAACCCGTTGATCGAGACGGTCCCTGGGATCCTCTCTTTCCACAGAACCCTCCTCCGTAATCGCCTCATTTGAGGAAAGCCTTGAAAGCGAAGTCTCGATTGGGATGCGATCGATGTAGTTGATACGGACAGCAATCTCCTTCCGGAAATCATTCGTACGCGGATTCGCCCGGGCGCCCGGCGGCGTCGGCGTCATGTCCGGCCACTCGATGACCAGCGTCACGCCCTCGCCCGGCCACGGTGCGATCTGGCTGTCCAGGTAGTTGGCCGGGATGCGGAAAGTGTTCGGCCCGAGCTTCACGTCAACGGGCGCATCGGTATAGGTGTGGCCGTTGATCGTGCGGCCGGTCTGGGGTGCGCCGGACATGGCGGGATTCCTTTCGTGTTGGGTGGACGGCGGCCGCGCACACGCGCTGGCACTCACTGCGATGGCAAGTGCAAGCGTCAGGCAACGGCTGGGGGACATCACGTGCATGGGCATTCCATTGCAGGGTTCCAGAGCCACTATAGGCAACCGGGCGTCAACGGAACAGGAACCGCATCGCAGCCCTTCATGGAGCCAGGCGGCGCTCATGCGCTGCCTGAGGTGCTGCGGTTATTGCTTCGGCGCTCCACTCCAGGTCTCAGCCGTCGCTGTCCGTGCTTCCATGGCCGCGATAGGTTTCACCCCACTCGCGCATCGCCAGCAGCACCGGCACCAGCGTGCGGCCGAACTCGGAAAGCTCGTACTCCACCTTCGGCGGCACTTCCGGGTACACGTGGCGGATCACCACGCCATCGGCTTCCAGTTCACGCAGCTGGCTGGTGAGCATGGACTGGGTGGCATTGGGCACCCGCCGCGTCAGTTCCATGAACCGCCGCTTGCCCGTCACCAGATGAAAGAGGATGACGGGCTTCCACACGCCCCCTATCACCGACAGCGTGACCTCCACGGCGCACCCGCTCTTGCCGTCCCAACGCTTGCTACGCATGAATACTCCGGAAAACCATAGTACCTACGGAAAATCATCGTTCTTGTTGCGATAACGGTGCGAGCCTAGCATGGGCTCATCCACTGAACGTGAGCCCCCACCATGAGTTTCAAGGCACTGCTGACCCGCAAAACGAACGACGGCGTATCCACGGAACTGGTCGATTTCGATGATGCCAACCTGATGGACGGCGACGTGCTGGTGCAGGTCGAGTACTCCACACTCAACTACAAGGATGCGCTTGCCCTCACCGGCAAGAGTCCGGTCATCCGTAAGTTCCCGCTCATTCCCGGCATCGATCTGGCAGGCGTGGTGCTGGAATCCAGCACGCCCGACTTCAAGCCAGGCGACCGCGTTGTACTCAATGGCTGGGACCTGAGCATGGGCCACCATGGCGGCCTGGCACAGCGCGCCCGCGTGCGAGGCGAATGGCTCAACAGGATTCCCGGCAACCTGACCACCCGCGATGCCATGGCCATCGGTACCGCCGGCTACACCGCCATGCTGTGCGTGCTGGCCCTGGAACATGCCGGGGTGACGCCCGACAAGGGCGATGTGCTGGTGACCGGCGCCAACGGTGGCGTCGGTTCGATCGCGGTGGCAATCCTTTCAAAGCTGGGCTATCGCGTGGTGGCCGCCACCGGACGCCTGGAACACACCGAGTACCTGCACAGCCTGGGCGCGGCCGAGATCATCGATCGCGCACAGCTTTCAGAGCCGCGCGACCGGCCGGTGAGCGCCGAACGCTGGGCCGGCGTGGTGGACGTGGCGGGTGGCCCTACCCTTGTCAACGCGATTGCCGAGACGAAATACCGCGGTGCCGTCGCCGCCTGTGGACTGGCGCAGAGCGATGCACTGCACGGCTCGGTGCTGCCCTTCATTCTTCGCAACGTGACCCTTGCGGGCGTAGATTCGGTGAATGCGCCGCAGGACGTTCGCCAACGTGCGTGGGACCGGCTTGCCACCGACCTGGATCCGCAGAAGCTGGAAAGCACGGTGCAGCTGATTGGGCTTGCCGACGTGCTTGAGGTCTACGAGCAGATCATTCCGGGCAGGGTGCGCGGGCGGATTGTCGTGGATGTGAATGCTTGAGGAAGTTTCCCCAGCGCATTCCATCCGGCGACGAATGGTGAACACGTCATGAAACCATGCGGGCGGCGGTGGTCGCTTGCCACTGCCGCTCGCATACGCTCAGGTTTCCGCCGACTGTGGACACCGTCATGTCAATGACTGCACTCGCACTTGCGACCGCTCTTTCCGGCCTGCCCGACATTGCCTGGGAGCGCGAGCGCAGCGAAGACGCACACCAGCTGATGCTCTGCCAGATCCATCGCGATGAGTTGATGCAGGATGACGCGAAGAACGATGCCTACCAGCGCGCCAAGGCGGTCTGCGATCTTCTGGGGCGTGAGTACAGGAACAAATGGGATTTCGATACGCAGGAGGCATTGGCGGCATCGGCCGTGGATCTGGATGAGCTGATCCGGCGGGGAGACCTGGTTGAGGTGCCTCCCACAAGGCGGGACCGCGCCTACGAGTGATTCCGTGCTGGCAGGTGCTGGCACCCGGAGTTGCCGCAGGGTAACCGGGTCCAGCGCCAATCGGTGCGGCTAGCGGATGCGACTCCGCGCCAGTGCCAGGCGCCTGATCTCGTCTGGCAGAAGGACGATGCCGTCCTCCATCTCGATGCGCATCTGCGAGACATCACCCTCGTGCCCCTGCATTGCAGCGGTCACCAGACTCTTCAGTGCATCCGTGCGGATATCGTAGCCGCCGACGGTGTGCTTCAAGGTACCCACACAGTTCCAGTCGATTTCCATGAGCGGCGTCCACGTCCAGAGGCTTCATGCTGGCAACGGCCTTCGCTTACGTCAATGAATCCGGTGGTACGGCCGACCATGAAACGAAAGGCCACGCGCGTCGTCAAGGCCCCTTATCATGGAGGGCTAAGGGCTCTGCAAGCCCAGTTGACGTATGCAAGGCAGTATCTGGATGTCTATGGAATGGCGCCCCTCGGGCTGGGGCCTACGTGTGACCCGCTCGCCGGACTGGCAGCTGCGACTTGACGGCGAACACGTCGAGCTTTTGATTGAAGGCCGCCAGTACCGGCAGCTGGTGGCTGACGACGAGCGCGTGCAGGTCGTGCCCGGGCTCTTCTGGGCCAAGGTCGTGCTGCAGACCCGGGGCGACGGCGTTCTGACCATGGATGGACTGCCCAACGGCCAGGCCTCCCGGCTTGCGACAGCGCTGCAGCAGGTACGCTTTGCGAGTACCACGCGAGGGCGCAGGGCACTGTTCGACACAATTCTGGAGCAGATCCAGTCGTGGCTGGCCGAAGCAGATGCCCTCACCGACCGGGGTAGCACCGCCCGCCGCTGGATCACGCACGAACAACAGCAGGCACTGCTGGCCGGTCGCCCCGCCCTGCCGCTTCAGCCAGACGAACTGGAACGGTTGTTCCTCGATGAGAACGTGCACGAGGACCTGCATTCGCCCGTCCACCGCGCCGCACTGGACGCCCTGCACGACTGGCAGTTGGACTGGCCCGCCGTGTGGGCCGACGCCAACGCGGCCATGGCCACACGCGAACTGGAGCTTGCCAGGCAGTTCCTGGACCGGGTCGAGAGCAAGCCCCTGACCGAAGAACAGGCTCGCGCCGTCATCTGCTTCGACAACCGCGTGCAGGTCGTCGCCTCCGCCGGCTCTGGCAAGACCTCCACGATGGTCGCCAAGGCCGCTTATGCCATCGATCGCGTCTTTGTCGAACCCGAACGGATCGTGATGCTCGCCTTCAACAAGGACGCCGCGAAGGAGCTGGAAGAGCGCGCGCAGCGATGCTTCGACCGGCTCGGCATGGGCAACACCGTGGTGGAGGCCCGGACCTTCCACGCCCTGGGCCTGGCAATCATCGCCAAAGCCACAGGGCGCAAGCCCGACATCCCGGATTGGACCATCGACGCGACGCTCGGCTTCAACAAGCTGGCCGAACTGGTGGACGACCTGAAGGACCGCTCGACCCACTTCCGCACCCAATGGGACATGTTCCGTCTGGTGTTCGGGCGCGACCTGCCACCATTCGGCGCGGAAATGGAGGCCGACGGCTACGACCGCGATGGCACGCCCTACATCCGTACCCTGCAGGGGGAACGGGTGAAGAGCCTGGAAGAGTGCGTGATCGCCGACTGGCTCTTCTACAACGGCGTGACGTACGACTACGAGCGACGCTACGAATTTGATGCGGCGACCGACACCCATCGCCAGTATCGCCCCGCCTTCCATTACCCGGACGCACGGCTGTATCACGAGCACGTTGCGCTGGATGCTGATGGCCAGCCGCCGGAACACGTTTCCGACTATCTCGAAGGCATGCGCTGGAAGCGCCAGCAGCATGCAGCGCGCGGCACGACCCTTGTCGAGACGACCTCCTTTGGCCTGCGCAGCGGACATGCCCTGCTGGACCTCGCAGAGAAGCTCGGCGAGTCTGACATCGAACTCGACCCGAACCCGGACCGCGAGCTGCCCGACCAGGGCGCCAAGCCGATGCCGGACGCGGACCTGATCGGCTTGATGCGCACGTTCATTGCGCACGCCAAGAGCAACTGCCTGACGCTGGACGATATGGCCGCGCGCTTGCGGCAGATGCCCGAGGATCAGTTCAAGGAACGACATCGTCGCTTCCTGGAGATCGCAGGGCCGGTTTTCCAGGCCTGGGACAACGCACTGGCTGACGAGCGCAGCATCGACTTCGAAGACATGCTCAACATGGCGGCTGGGCTGCTGGAACAGGGCCACTATGAATCACCCTACGAACTGGTGATGGCCGACGAGTTCCAGGACGCATCGCGCGCCCGTGCGCGCCTCTGCCGCGCCTTGGTCAGCCAACCGGGCCGCCATCTGTTCGCGGTGGGCGATGACTGGCAATCGATCAATCGCTTCGCCGGTGCCGACGTTTCGGTGATGACCGGATTCCGCGAGTGGATGGGGCATGGCCAGGTGCTGAAGCTCGAGCAGACATTCCGCTGCCCTCAGGCGCTCTGCGATGCTTCCAGTCACTTCGTCAGCAGGAACCCCGCGCAGATCGTCAAGGAGGTTCGTTCTACTACACCGGCGATGGGCCCGGTGCTGCAGGCGTTCCAGATGCACCGGCGTGAGGAGGTGCAGGATGGCGTTCGCCAATACCTCGCCACATTGCATCAGCAGCTGCTGTCCGGTGCCGTTCCACAGGGCCGCAACGGGCGCGTGACGGTCTTTGTTCTGGGGCGCTACCGCGCGGATCGGGGTGCAGTGCCTTCGGATTGGAAGACGGCCTTCGGCAGCACGATGGACGTCGAGTTCCTCACGGTCCATCGGTCGAAAGGACGCGAAGCGGACTACGTGATCCTGCCGGGCATGATCAACCGCAGCTTCCCGAGCCTGCGCGCGGATGACCCTGTGCTTTCGCTGGCAATGCCGGATGGGGATACCTATCCGCTGAGCGAAGAACGGCGGTTGTTCTATGTCGCGCTGACGCGTGCGCGACGCTCGGTTGCGATGTTCACCCTGCAGGGCAAGCACTCGCCATTCCTGGATGAGCTGGTGGAGGAAGGTGTTGTGGAGGTGACCTGGATTTCAGGCGCGGCGATCCACGAAGAGCGCTGCCCGGTGTGCAAGGTGGGCGTGTTCGTGGACCGCAATGGGCCGCATGGGGCCTTCCGGTCGTGCTCCAGTTACCCGTTGTGCCACAACAAGCCGAAGGGTGGGCGTCGCGGGTAGCCGTTCAGGATCTGCCACCCGTTCGAACACGCCAACACTAAACCTCAGCGGTGGGATACCGACTGTAACGGCGGCAGGGCCACCGACTCCCACTTTCCGACAATTAGAAAGCCGGCATTGAGCCGGCTTATGGATCTTTCTCCAGCGCCTGCGTCAACGCTTTGAGCACAGCCTTCTCAAGCTGAGCACGATGTCCGCAAAGCCATAAAGAAAGGGCGCCGCGAGAAGCGCGGAGACACCTGAACCCAGAAGCCAGGGAACAGTGCCAGTAAGCGCCAACACGATGCTGATGACGCCAACCGCGGCCGACAAACCTCCGACCGTCTGGATGACAAGCGGCAGCGTCTCACTCTCTACTCGTGACCGTTCTGCCGAAGCCGGGTCCACCGCATCCATTTCACTCATGATCAGTCCTATCCGTGAAACCTGAATACTAGCTCAGTAAACGGCGTTTCGCGCTCATGTCTCTTGGAACATCCCACCGATCCGATGGGAGCCCTTCTTATCCGCCGACTCAGAAGGACACAGGGGTACGGCGCACCGCTTCCTGTTCGAGCCACAGCAGGGTCATCGACAGCAGACTCAGCGCGAAACAGCGGGACCACTTCCAATGCAGCAACGGCCAGAATCGATTCTTTGATTCTCTGCGGGGAGATTTTTGCGCCCCCCTCTCGTCAGCTGAGGACAGCTGCGCAGGTAGAGAAGCCTGAGAAAACAAAAAGGCCCCTATCTCTAGGGGCCTTCTGGAATCCTGGCGGAGAGAGTGGGATTCGAACCCACGGAAGGTTTAACCCTTCGCCGGTTTTCAAGACCGGTGCCTTAAACCGCTCGGCCATCTCTCCAATCGGGTCCCGGTCGCCCGGGCAGCGGCGTATTCTCGCACGTGAAGCGCATTTGCCCAAGACCACCCTTGCCCCCACCCTTCGCATCCGGCACGGTGGGGCCTTCACCGCAATCGGAGCCCCCATGGCCCACCTCGACCTGGCCAACCTGCGCACCACCCTGCTGGACGACACCCAGCTGGCCGCAGTGGCCCTGCACCGCGCCTTCGCCGGGCACTTGCCGGTCAGCAGCGGGCATCTGGTGGTCTGCGATCCGCTGGTCCAGGCCGAGGCGCCGGCGCTGGCCGACTACACCGCCCCGCTGGGCCGGCATCCGGTCGAAATCATCGTGCACAGCGGCCGCCCGGCGTTGGCCGTGGTCTGGTTCAAGCCCCGCGAAGCTCTCACCGCGACCGCCCTGCACTGGCAGATGGCGCGCTGGACCACGCAGGACCTGACCGGACTGGATGAGGACAGCTTCATCGGCTACCCGGTCGACGCCGGCATCGGCTGCTTCATGGATACCGACACCCAGCATGCACTGCTGG
>Ga0209545_100246_pt1 | contig 12505 bp, 11 predicted proteins | sample UppTromiDAQMD018_FD_185833 | JGI IMG/M metagenome (GOLD analysis project Ga0209545, IMG submission 185833) | Upper troposphere microbial communities from Maryland, USA - DAQMD-018 (SPAdes) (version 2) | ecosystem: Environmental > Air > Outdoor Air > Unclassified | place: USA: Maryland, Virginia...
CTTAATCCCTCGGCTGAAAATTGGGGTGTATCGGGTGCTTCGCTGATAATTTCATCATGGACGGTTAGGACAATCTCATAACCTGCCTTTTCAATAGGCGGCATGTTATATGCCAAAACATCCCGTGCAGTGCTCTGACATATATTTTCAATAATTTTGCCCCCGTAGGTTTTTAGCCTTTCCCATTTACGGCTATAGGGGTTAGTTCCCATGTAGGTGATTTGTCCATTCTCTGTTCGCGCAGAAGGGTAGCAAAGACTACGCCCTGAAGGTAAACAAATCCTGAGCCAGCCTTTATCGCGACGAACGCTAAGTTTACGGCACTTAAACGCTATCCCCGGTGACTGAATCGCTTGTTTTACGGCGTCTTCAATGTCGTACCAGAATGATACGGTTTGTGGATGGGCATTGCGCCACATACGCTTAAGGGCATCGCAGGTAACAAAGATTTTTTCGCTGAGGCCATACGTTTTATCTGTTTCAACGGATTTTTGATACCAGCGCATCGCCTCTCGTTTAACGCCAGGCAGTATATTAGGTAATGCGGCTTCCGCCAGTTCATCTAAATCCAGACCGTAGGCGAGGGCGAATGTCAGAAATGCCGCAACGCCTCCACCATAGCCTAAGCCGAGCTCCATCACCTTACCGATTTGCCGTTGTTCTTTGGTGACGTCCTCAGGTAAAAGATTAAACGCGCGCGCATAGGCGAGTTTATAGAGGTCATCACCTTTGCCGTTATCAAACTCGCTAAAAGCGTTGACTTTCCAGTTTTCCCCTGCCAGCCACGCCAGCATGCGGCCTTCGATATTCGACAAATCCGAGATAACCAGCTTTTTACCCGGTGGTGCAATAATACATCCTCTTAGCGCGGAACTGGTCAGTTGCATAATGTCATCACAAATCAGCTCGGCGCAACCGGCTTTTAAGGCTTCAATCCCGTTATCAATGGTGTTTGGGTCAAGCGTGGGTCTGGGGAGATTATCTGGTTGAAAAACGCGCCCCGCCCAGCGTCCGGTGCGTGAGGCGCCACAAAATTGCTTAGTTCCTCTAAGTCGTCCATCTGCACTCACCGATTTTAACAGCGCTTTATATTTACTGGTGCTGGTTGTACAGGATTGCAGACGGACTGACAGCAGTTCGCGTAAAGCCGGTGGGATATCAGGGTCATTAATGCGGCGCTGTAGCGTACTGGCCTGCATATCTGGTAACGTGATGCCAAATGCAGAAGCGATATGTTGTAGCAGAGCATCGCGTTGGGTTGCGTTTTGTACGGCATTATCCGTTAATTGCTGGGTAACGGTTGATAGCCGATTTTGCTCGTTTTCAACGGCGGTCAAGGCGCTTTTGGCCAACTCAACGTCCATACACATCCCACGGCGATTAATTTTTTGGTCTAGCTGCCATAGTTCGGTTTCATCAACATTCATATTCCAGTTGGGTAAATGTTGATAAATTTCCCGCATGGCTAAAATATCAGAGCCTGCGTAATCCTTAAAACGTTGCCATTCCTCTGCATGGGTTAACGCCGTAGCACGTTGTATTTTGCTATTTTTAGGGCGGGGTTTGCACAATAAAGAGATAAGGGCTTTACCCTCTTTATCTTTGGCTTTATCGCTATTGACGTTGAAGATATCGCAAAGCAAGCCAAGCGCACCGGGTAGCCCATGTGCTAGTGCTTGCACCAGCGTATCGTGAACACGGGATAAGGGTAAGTCGATATTTAACACTCGTTTTAAAATGACCGTATCGAACATACCGCCATTATGCCAGACGGTTAAGATTTCTGAGTCATCAAGATAGGCTTTTAAATCTGCGGGCATTGTTTTATCTTGCGTCACATCCCACACCTTGACAGGAGCATGATTGTACGCATACGCAAAAAGTAATATTTCTGCATTTTCAGCGTAGCGATGAGTGCCACAATTAATGGGGATATCGCTGTAGGTTTCTAAATCGCAAAATAGTAAATCTTGCATAATCCATCCTTATCAGACCGTAACAGAAAAACGCCCCATTTTAGGGTGATACCACTGACTGCGGCGTTTCTCAGCCCTAAGCATCATTTTATCCAGTGCATTTTTAAAGGCTTCTTCATCAACCACTGACATTTGGGTAATTGGGCCACCGGGTACAACATGAGGCACTTTTTTATAAGGTATATTCCACGCCATCACTAACTGGCGACATTTCGCATCACTCAAACCATTTCTTCTGAGACCTGTATCTTTTCGTGTTTCATTGACCATGACCAGTAATTGTTGTGAGTCGATCGTTTCTCCGCCGGATAGGGTGATATTTTGTGCATTCATTAAATTTTGCATGTGAAAATTCCTCAATAATGAAATTGATGAAAGATTTTGCAGATGGAACCCTAAACCCGTTATACTTACCTAAACACGGGAGGATTACTTATGGGTCAGGTTGCATTTGATGCACTACAAGCATCGGAAGAACTAGAAAGTGCTGGTATTTCTAGAGAAAAGGCTAGAGCTATCTCACTGGTAGTACGCAAATCGCATGAGGTTGCAGATGTAGCGACTAAAGCGGATATTGCAGAAGTTAAGCGTAATATTGCTGATGTTCGTAAAGACTTATCTGCTGAGATCGCTGATGTTCGTAAAGACATGGCTATTCGTTTTGAAAAAACAGATGCTCAAATAGCTGATGTTCGTAAAGACATGGCTATTCGTTTTGAAAAAACAGATGCTCAAATAGCTGATGTCCGCAAGGATATGGTTAATCTTTTCGATAAAACAGATGCTCAAATATCACTAGTTCGTAAAGACCTGCAACTTGAGATGTCAGGTATTCGCGCTGAGCAAAAGTTAATACGCTGGATGTTAGGCGCCGGTATTTTGGGTATCCTTTCTCTGGTGGTAAAAGCCTTTTTGATGCCTGCGCTATAATGATATTGGGCTGTTAGCTTAACGATAGAGCAGAGGGCTTTTAGCCCATTGCTTTCGGGTTTGAGTCCTGCACAGCCCGCCAACTCCCCGATGGCTTTTAGCCAATAGATTATTCTCTTTTCTTAGGTACTTGTTTTCTTCTACCAGTAGTCGAATCATATTGATTAATGTTTTGGTTTCCTCATCGGCATAACCCTGTTGTTCCAGGTTAAGCAAATATTGGCTGTTATTACTGGGGTTAGTGAGCACAATCGTTTCACCAATATACCGATGCGGGTTATCTAATTTCATTTTAAGCCTCCTCGAGTGACTAACTGCCTGATTATTTAACCACTTAAGGCGGCAGTGGTTCCCGGGTGTTAGCTGGCCAATAATTCTTCTTCCTCAGCCATGCTCAGGTCGTCAAACTCTTCAACGGAAGCCACACCTCCCCCTGTGAAAGCATCGCCATCTCTGAAAAACTGAACACCTCTTAATGAGGCTGAAACCCCTTTACCATTGTTGTCATAGCCGTAAAATTCAACGGTGGCGTTCACGTAGCAGCCAGAGTAGGGACGACCATCCTGTGCGGTTAACGGGGAGGTGTTACGGTCAATGACTAATGGGCGGGATTTGTTACTGGCGCTGAGGTACAGGTTTCCGGCGTAACCGTCGTACTCTTTACTATCCCCATCGCGTAAGCAAAAACGGTTAGGATTATTACAAATGCTGTTATAGATTTTTTCGATATCCTTGTTGCCCCATTTTTCGCCAATCACGTGTTTGATACCGGCTTTGATTTCCTCAATCAGGTCTGTACGACTTTTGGGGATAAGAAAATTGGCGCGGTATTTGAACGCCCCTTGACCACTGACTTGCGTAGGTTCAAATAACTCAGGAAAAGCCAGACGTACGTTGTTTAATTTGATTTTCATAAAGTTACCTTTTGATTAAATGGATTTATCAACGAGTGCCGCTTCGGTCACATCGTCAAAGTCGTTTAAGGGGTTAGTAATAATGGCAGGTCTTGGGTCCGATTCCGGTGCGATAACGGGTTTACCATCTGCTCGCTCAATAAGCGCTTCCAGTTTTGCCCATCGATGTGGTTTGTCTTTTTTAAGGAGTTTCTCAGCCTGGGGTGGGCTGATAATTTTCTTGTGGTAGATTTGCTCCTGTTTAAGTTTGGCGCCTTTTAACAGGGTTTCGGCTTCACGTTCATCACCCCAGGTGCGATTACCCTGTTTGCCGGTAACCAGTTTAAAGCCAGGTACCGATTGCCCCGTATGTAATGCCTCGGCGACCCGATTTCGCAGGGCTTTACAAAAACTCTCTATCAAATCGACATGCGGGTAGAGTTTTGCCATTTGTTCAGGGGTTAGTAGCGTAATGCGTTTCGGCGCATCGCTTAATTGTGATGCCAGCGGTTGGGTTAAATCGACAAAATCGCCTTTGACTTCATTATGGACGAATTGCGCCTGTGCAAAACACAATCCACCTTTTGCTTTACAAAACAGGCATTGTTTAGCCCCCGGTGAAAAGGCACTATCCGGTAGGGCATCGAGACCACTGCGCTCGGCAAGGGTTGCCATCTTCATGGCTTTTTGCGCGCCTGATTTAGCCTGTTCGCCAAAGTCTTTTAATTCGTCAACTGACAGTGCCCATTCAGACAGATGGTTAAGTCTGGGCTGATGGATAAAAAGCCGAACCGAGTTAAAATCATAAACAAGGTCAAACTGATGTAAAGCGCCCAGCGCATAAAGCATGAGCTGCTCATTGTTCTGGGCATCCACTTTAACGCCTTTACCATATTTTAGGTCATGAATTTGTAGTTCATCACTACTTACGATAATCGCATCTGCGGTGCCAAACGAATTATCTACGCCAATGACCGCTGAAAAGTCCACCCGTTCTTCAACCTGTAACATTTTCCCGTTCGCCAGTTGCCAGACGGTATCGATATAGGTTTGGACGTGTTCAATCATCTCTTCATCCACTTGGGGTGAGTTGGCTTTTAGCAGCGGATACGTGCCGATATACTCTTTCGCATCAAAACCGTATGTTTGTCTACGCCCGTCACTAAACGGGTTTTTGCGCCTTTTTAAGATACTTTCCGCTAACGCATGCGCCGCGCTGCCTTCTTCAGCAAACGGCGATGTTTTATCGGGTAAGGTGGCTTCTAATGCGGCACTGCCAGGGCATTTAAGCCATCTATGCGCTGAGGAGGGGGCAAGTTTTGCATGTTCAGCCATCGCTACCCTCTGATTTATCATCGGATAAAACGCTTTGGGCTTTTTCAATAAACCGAGCTAAATTATCATCGGTAACATCACCTAGTTTTTTAGCGTTGAAGGATGCAAGGATATCCAGCGCTTCGTTACGATATCCGCCTTTGACCAATTGAGTAATCCGTGCGGAGGCCTCACTGCGAAGCGCATTAAAATCAATCGGTTTAACCTCCGTCAGCGTAGGCAATTCATGCAGTAATGACAAGGCGAATTCTCGACGTTCGGTAATACCAAAGAGATTATCCCAATTGGCCAGCATTTTTAGGCATAAATCAAAAGTCGAGGTTTTTGAGAGCGTTTTAATGTTACTTATGCCGTTTAAAGCGCAATAAAGCGCATCAATTTGTCCGGTAACGCCATCTGCTTTTTCGGCCGCAAAAGTGGCTTTGGCTTTAGCGACTTGCGTATGGTCAGGTTTAACTGCTTTATCACCGAACAAGACGGACAGGGAGACCACGTGACGCAAATCAAGCGATTCAATATCAACCGGTTCAGGTTCAGGCGCTACTTTAGGGTCTTCAACCATCGGTTTAACGGCTTTAGCAGGTTTCGTTTCTGCCTTGGCGACTTTACCCTTTTTCTCGGCAACAACCGGTGCTGGCTTGTCATCGGCTTTAGTGTGTGCTTCGACAACAGGCGCAGGCTCAATGGCTTCTTTAGGCTCAACGATAACTGATGGTGCAACGGGTTGTGGCTTAACATCCTGCGCAAAGGGTTTCGGTTTATTTGCCTCTGTCGGTTCATGCGGGTCATGTTCAAATTGTACGACCAGCTGGCTAATTAACATTGTATGGGCTTCGGTCAGTTGATTATGCGCCATTAGCATTTGCGTATGGTTTTCTGCCAGTCTGGCCAGCAGAGGGGTATTTGCGGTAAGCATGATGCGTCGACCTCAACGATATAAAGTGACAGGGAACGGGTAATGGGTGTTGCGTTTTAACGCGTCAAGTTTTCTCAAATAGCGTAAGCGCCGGACGTGGTTATTCATCGGAAATCGCTCCGATGACAGAATTTTTGCTTTTTGCATAGTATTTTTTCCGATGGAGGGTGTTAGATAGGGTGATGCTTGGTTATTTAGCCACTTCAAGCGGCAGTGGTTTCCTGGTGTTTTCTTACAAACAAAATTTGTAAGCCAATTCGTTTTAATGTTGTTTGCGTTTGCCTTTCTTTTTCTGCCAGTGTTGCCCTTTCACGACCGTTATTCTTTACGAAACGGGGCTAATCTTCTCGCCAACCGGATCGCGTTTGGCGGTACATCGCATTTTATGCGCAGGGGTCTCAACAGAAAAATCTGTGCTGTTCCGACTTTCTAAATTGTTAAAGAGCAAGGCGTTTATTCATAAACGCATAACCAGTATTATGCGAAAAATACACTTAGTCAATTATTTTTCGCATTTATTTTGCTAAACCTTAAATAAGGTGGCGGTTTTAAAAAAGGGATTACTTATTCTCTATAGTAAAGCGAATCTTTAACAATACCCGCTACATAGATAATTTTTTCAATAGTTGGCACTGCGAGACGTATCGGCGGATGGTTGGAGTTAATTGAAAGCAGATGAACAACATCATCTCTTTGATACAGAAATGTTTTTACCATAACCTGGCCGTGATCGTCTTGAACGAGAACCTCATCACCCGGTTTATACTTATAGTTGGGCTCCATAACCACGAATTCTCCATGTTGAATTCTCGGCATCATGGATTCACCTTGACAACGAAGGGCAAAAGCATCTCGATCTTCAGTCGGCCAAATAATATAACCATAGTCATGTCCGGCTGAGGATTCTTTAGGATTCCAATATCCACCTCCCCCCAATTGTGTTGTTCCCAGCACGGGCACCTTACAGAAGTTGAATGGAATAGCATTGACTTCAACTCTTTCGTATGCTTTTGTCTTATTTTCTATAGAAATATGTGATGTGATTAAATCTTTATATAGCAATTCATTAGCTTCCACCCTAAAAAAATCCGCAATTTTTTGGATTATTTTTAATCGTGGACTTTTTACTTCCCCACTTAACATTCTATGTAGTGTAGGTTGTGGCATCCCAATTCGGCGTGATAGTTCAGCAACGCTTTTCACTCCTTTTTCAGCCATTAATGTCTTGATATTCTTATTTAGTTTGGCCGTCATCATTCCCATTATGTTACTCCCCTTTAATCCTATATAAAATTCAAAATATACTTTTACGCATATTATATTTAAATTTAAATAAATCTTTCGCATTGCAAATATTTATGCGAATTGGTATTTTTAAACACTTAAAGGAAATGAACAATTGGAGAAAGACCGTGTATAAGAAATCACCTATAGAAATCGTCCAGGCATTATTAGCGCAGGGATTAACTCAATCAGAAATAGAAGCTAATACGGGTATTAAACAGCCTTCAATAAGCCGAATACTGACAGGAAAGAATAAAGATCCGCGTATATCTACCATGGTTGCCTTAGAAAAATTGTATTTAGAGCTAGCCACTAATTCTTTTCGTACATCAAGGCTAAATAAGTCAAAGGCCAAATAACCTATGCAAATAAGTTATTCCGTCGGGCGTAGTGTTAATGACAAACGCCCGAGGCCTGCTGTTGCTGACTCTTTTGCCGAGTATCAGCGGGCGATAAAAAAATTAACCAAACATATTAATATTAGTCCCACCGATCCAAAAGCCATTTTCGACAAAAAGAAAAAAGCCCTTAATTATATCTGGGGCGCAATGAAAAATGCCAAGAAAGGGCGTAATGCCCTTAATGCGGGTAAACGCAGCGTGCTATGGCTCGACATGGACGGTTGTACGTTAGCGGCGTGGGACATGCTAACAGGCATTCTCCGTTTTTATCGATGTTTCGCTTATACCACTGCCAGCCATGAACACCCTGTTGCTCAGGGTGAACAACGTTGGCGCATTGGTTTTCTGTTGTCCCGTGATGTGACTGCATCAGAGTACAAACAGCTAGGGCCCCGCATTGAACAGGAGTTGATAGATTGTTTCGAATGGCTCAGTGATTTAGCAATCAAGTGGGACAGCTCTGTCTATGAGCCGTCGCATATGATTTTTGCGCCTCATGAAGGGGCTAAGTACGAAAGTTTTGAAGGCACGGTGATCGATGTGGATACGTTATTAGCCTCGGATAATACGCCTGTTATTGAGCATGCTGATGTCCCTAAGACTGCTGATGACGATTTAACCCGTTTAGTCGATTTGCAAAATATCAATGACCAGACGTTTAAAGATTTACGTTCCGCATTATGGTATCCGAAAATATTAAACCAGGCCGAGAATTACCCTTCATGGGTTGATATGGGCAATCGCCTCGCCTGGTTCAAAGACACACACTTTGAGGATGAAGCTAAAACGATGTGGCTTGATTGGTCTTCTGCAGCGGCTAAAGGTGATATCGAAGCCGCCGAAGCCAAATGGGCTGAACTACGTGCTGATAGAACAGGTTATCAGGCGATATTCAGTTTAGCGCAAAAAGATGGGTGGGTAAATCCCGGTGCTGAGCGATTAAAAACTGCGGTAGCTACGGTAGATGAGTTCGACGACCTGACCAATACTGAAAATTCAAAATGGCCTACGTTTAAACGCAATAAAACGTCAGGCCAAATAGAAGCCACCATTGACAACGCGGCTAAAGCGGTTATGTGCGCCGATTTTGTCGGTGTAGAAATTCGGTTTGATACTTTTCGTGATGAGATCATGTTTGCCCCTGTTGGCACTAAAGAGTGGCAAACCTTTACCGATGCCGATTATTCCCGATTGCGTATCACAATGGAAAAGCGAGGCTTTAGAGCGGTTGGACGTGAGTTAATTCGCGATGTGGTATTACTGGCAGCGGATGAAAATCCCTTTGATTCCGCTATGGAATGGCTAAAAAGCCTCGAATGGGACGGCATACCGCGTATCGAAACGTTTTACCATACCCATTTTGGTACTGAAGATACGACTTATACCCGTGCGGTATCGCGCTATATGTGGACCGCCCTTGCGGGACGCGTGTTAAAGCCCGGTATTAAAGCGGATATGGTGCCCATTTTGGTGGGTGCGCAAGGTTCTGGAAAATCGTCTGGCGTGGCGGCGTTATCCCCTGATCCGACTTTTTTTACTGAAATTTCCTTTGCTGAAAAAGATGATGATCTGGCACGTAAGATGCGGGGCTGTCTGGTGGCAGAAATTAGCGAATTACGCGGACTTAATACCAAAGAACTGGAATCTATCAAAGCCTTTGTCACGCGGACACATGAAAAGTGGATCCCCAAGTTTAAAGAATTCGCCACCCAATTTCCCAGACGCTCATTGAGTATTGGTACTACGAATGAAGATGAATTTTTAGGTGATAAAACCGGTAATCGGCGTTGGCTGCCCGTTGAAGTTGGAAAAATGGATGTAGAAGGTATCAAAAAGGATGTCATTCAACTTTGGGCAGAAGCGCGAGAAGTTTTTAACAAAACGGGTATTCAATTTGAAGAAGCAGAGCAATTGGCTAATCAGGTACATGAAAAATATTTCATCAAAGATGCATGGCAGGAAATTATCGAGCGTTGGTTAGATGAACCGGATTTAATGACAGGACAAAAACCACGGGCACGGCAATTTTTACGATCTGCAGATATTTTACGTGAAGCATTGAACCTTGAACCGAAAAATATATCGCGACGGGAACAAATGCGAATGGGCCATGTTTTGCAAAATTGCAACTTTAAACAAGTTCAACGTCGAATAAATGGAAAAGTTCTTCGAGTTTGGGAGTTATGTACCAACCTGTAACGACCTGTACCAACCTAAAATAGGTAGGTTGGTACACTATTAAATATATTAATATCAATAAGTTAAAGTTAGTGTACCAACCGTACCAACCTTTTTGTTATTAATAGCCTTAGGTAGTATATGGCATATAAAACATTACATAGAAGGTTATAGATATCTTATATATATATATTTAATAGAGAAAAGGTTGGTACGGTTGGTACGGTTGTAACATTTTTTAAAAATCAATAAGTTATGGCGTACCAACCTAGTGCGTATGCGTTGGTACAGGTTGATACACCTACAAATGGAAAAATTTCCCCGTTCACAACAGGAGCGAAAATAACATGAGCAGAGACATAGAGAAAATACTTCTCCATTGGGACGACGGTGCGGGTAATCGGCATGCGGGTTGTTACTACCCGTGAACTGACAAATTCACCCCACAAAATATTTCGAATAAAGCAATTAGAGTACCACTGAGGGTAAAATACGATGCGCAGAGATATTCAACAAGTGTTAGAGCGATGGGGAACCTGGACCCGTGATAATAATGCCGGGATAGACTGGTCGCCGATAGCGGCAGGTTTTAAGGGATTGCTCCCATTACGACCGTCTATGCGCCCTTCGTGCTCAGATGAGGATGGTCTTATTATCGATAATTGCGTTTCGCAATTGCAAAAAGTACGCCAGCCTGAAGAACTAAGTTTAATTATTGCGTATTACGTCAAGGGCTATTCGAAGCGGGCCATCGCTCGCCGACGTCGAGTGGATGAGGGGCTGATACGGGCAAAATTACTGATTGCAGAAGGCTTTATTGACGGGTGCTTATCCCTGCTCGCAGTGCGATTAGACATGGACCCGGAGGTTAAAATGTATTCGCCACAAAAAAGTGGAAAAAGTGTTAGTGCGGTCCGCAAAAAGTTTGCTAATGTGCTATGAGTTGGAAGTTATGCTTAGGAACATAGCTTGCCCGTGTCAAGAGCTAAGACCCTGTTAATAACATAGTAGACAAAGAACATTCATGTGTTGACTTTGATAGTTTAGGCGGCGATGGCGATGGTCAAAGCGCTTAACCGGATTACGCTGTTCGGCATACTAGGACCACATTTATCACCGGTTCTGATTTAATTAAAGTTATTAACCTCACTAGCAGTATTTACAACTTTACTCTTTTCGTGCGGGGCGTCGTATGCTCTGTCAAGTTGTTCCCCCGGAGTTATAAAATATATTAGATATGAAACGGATAATGCTAAAACCCTAGTGATAATAAAACTTGATAGTATGAACAATGAAAACTATACCGATGACCCCCGTCTCTTACAACCACTGACTTATGCATATGCTGTAGGTGAAAAGGTAACATTACATACAGAGAGTTGTACTTCCGGCGATCATGGTTTCGCCTCATTTTCATTAAGAAATAAATAAACTCCTTAGCGGATTCAAGTGTCTTTGTTTAGTTTTAACTTAAATTTGTTGATAACAATTGATGGTCATATACCACCCAATGATCTTGTCATGTATCGTTTCTGCTTTTGAAAAGCAAATGGTTTTACGAGCAAGACGTTTGATGTGGGTACTTAAATTCAAATTATGCCGCTCTATCCGCTGGGTATATTTTGATTACTACATGACCGATATATTTAATTAATCAAAGGGTACCATTCATGCCTCTCACCTTGGCATAGAGCGCCTCCCGATTTAAAAAATATTTATTGAATTTATATGAGGAATATTATGAAACATGGTATGAGTAAATATTTATTTACAATCTTCTTTCTATTTTCAAACAGCTATGCTTTTGCTAATTGTACAGATTGTCAACCCATTGCAGGTAAATGGGTTACTTTAAGCGAGGTAGGTATTGTAGTAGGCGATTATCACTATGGAGTTACTAAGGATAATAAAAAGTTTTTACTTACTGATGGCTCTGTTAATAAAGCAGAAAAAGCACTGATACTTGGAACAAAGTTATATGTAGACACTAACTCTAGAAATTATTCATTAAGCAACAAATAGAGGTACACCATGCTTAATATAAAACTTATACCTAAAAAAACACTAGTGCTTGCTTTAATCGGATGTATGCTACTTCCAAATGTTTCTCCAGCTAAAAATATTTTTGGATGTGATATTTCTCTAGAGAGAGATTACCATCCAGCTAGAGACCTGCTAAATATTCGTGAAAGACCGCTAGCCTTAAATATTAATATGGATACTAGTCCACTGACTGTAGCATTTGAGGGTGCAGCGATTCCAGCTTCACGGCATCATATTATTCCATTTGATATCTTAAGGCTCTTTTTTAACGCGGTAGTGCAATCACAAGACCCCCTCGCTCAACGAATAATTGCTCGAGTGCTTACTCAATTAACAGTCGATGCATTGAGTGATCAAACATACCTTCACCGGGCACTTACAAGAGATCGTATTGAAAATGCTCACCGTTTGGCTATTCTAATGCAAAGAGGAGAATTTAACATGCAAACAGTGTCTCCGACCTACTTTGGCGAATCATTAGGGATTCTTATGACCCTCTTTTCATGGATGCCAGGTAATATTTTTATTGGTCCCGCAGGCAGCCTTAGA
>Ga0209545_100250_pt1 | contig 11900 bp, 6 predicted proteins | sample UppTromiDAQMD018_FD_185833 | JGI IMG/M metagenome (GOLD analysis project Ga0209545, IMG submission 185833) | Upper troposphere microbial communities from Maryland, USA - DAQMD-018 (SPAdes) (version 2) | ecosystem: Environmental > Air > Outdoor Air > Unclassified | place: USA: Maryland, Virginia...
CGCCAACCTGGTGGTGAGCAACCTCACCGACAAGCGGTATCTTGCAGGGGTGGACGGCAGCGACAACGCCTTCATCGGCGCCCCGCGCACCGTCGGCATCTCCTTCCGCGTGGACCTGTGAGTGAGCCCGTGACCGATATCGGCCGACGCCGGTTGTTGCAGGCCGGCGTTGCCGCCGGCCTTTCACCGCTGCTGCCCAGCATCGCCCGGGCCGCAGCGATCGCCCCTGCGGCGCAGACGCGCAGCCTGGAAGACCTGCAGCACATCGTGGTGTTCATGCAGGAGAACCGCTCGTTCGACCACTACTTCGGCACGCTGCCGGGGGTACGTGGTTTCGGCGACCGCTTCGTGGCCCCGGCGCCGGCGCTGCAGGCCGGTGGCCGCACCCGCAGTCTGTGGCTGCAGCCCGACGCGAGCGGCACGCGCGCGATCGCACCGTTCCCGCTGGATACCGCCGCGCACTTCGGCTACATGCGCGTGGAAGGCACGCCGCACACCTGGCCCGACGCGCAGCGTGCCTGGGACCACGGCCGCATGGGGCAATGGCCGAAGGCCAAGCAGAACCACTCGATGGGCTACTTCCAGCGCAGCGACCTGCCCTTCCAGTTCGCCCTGGCCGATGCCTTCACGATCTGCGATGCCTACCACTGCGCGATGCAGGCAGGCACCAACCCGAACCGGGTGTTCCTGTGGACCGGCCACAACGATGCACAGGCCCGCGCCGGCGGCCCGGTGATCGCCAATTCGCATGACAACTTCCCCGAACACGGCGGGCATCCGGCGTCGTACCGCTGGACCAGCCATGTCGAGCGCCTGCAGAAGGCCGGCGTGTCCTGGCAGATCTACCAGGACATGGCCGACAACTTCACCGACAACCCGCTGGCCGGCTTCGAGGCGTTCCGTCGGGCGTACAGCGCTGCACCCGGGCATGATCCGCAGCTGCGCGCACGCGGTGTCAGCACGCGTGGCCTGGCACAGCTGCGCCAGGACGTACTCGACGGGCGCCTGCCGCAGGTCAGCTTCATCATCGCCGACGCGGCCGGCAGCGAGCACCCCGGGCCCTCCAGCCCGGCGCAGGGCGCGGCCTATACCGCGCGCGTGCTGGATGCGCTGACTGCCGATCCGGAAGTCTGGAGCCGCACCGCGCTGTTGCTGATGTTCGACGAGAACGACGGCTTCTTCGACCACATGCCTCCGCCGGCTCCTCCTTCACCAGTGGGCACTGGCTGGGCGGGTGCGTCTTCGGTCAGTACCGAAGGCGAGTACCACCGCCATCCTGCGCCGGGTGATGAGAAGTACGACCTCGCCGAACTGCGCGGCCGCCCGTATGGACTGGGCCCGCGCGTGCCGCTGTATGTGATCTCGCCGTGGAGCCGGGGTGGCTGGGTCGATTCGCAGGTGTACGACCACACCTCGGTCATGCGGCTGATCGAACGACGCTTTGGCGTGGCCGCACCGGACATCTCGCCGTGGCGCCGCGCGGTCTGCGGTGACCTGACGGGTGCCTTCGACTTCGCCCAGCGCGATACCCGCCCGTTCGTCCGCAGCCTGCCCGATGTGAGCGCGGTGGCCGCACGTGCCGCTGCCTTGCCAGGGCGTACCGTGCCGGCGCTGCCGGAGGGGCTGAAACCAGCAAAGCAGGAAATCGGCGTACGCCCGGCGCGCGCCCTGCCCTATCGACCACAGGCATCGATCGCTGCGGTGGACGCCTCGGGTGTGGATCTGGCGCTGGCCTGCGAAGGTGCAGCGGCGGTGCTGCATGTCTACGACCGGCTGCGGCTGGATGCGGTGCCACGCCGCTACACGCTGCTGCCGGGTATACCGCTGCGCGAGCGCTGGCCGCTCGATGCGCAGGGCCGCTATGACCTGTGGCTGCTGGGCCCAAACGGCTTCCACCGCCACTTCCAGGGGGCGGCCAAGGATCCTGCCGTGCAGGCTTCAATCGATCGCGCGGATAGCCAATTGCGGCTGCACCTGCGCAACCTGGATGACAGCGCACAGCAGGTGCGTGTGCAGGCGGGCGCCTACGCCGGCCACATGCCCGAGCAGACGGTGACCCTGCCGGCGCGCGCGGAGACCACGTTGGCGTGGGACGCAACGCCCACCGCAGGCTGGTACGACCTGCACATCGGTGCGGGCGACAGTACCCTGCGCCTGGCCGGCCGCGCCGAGGATGGGCGCCCCGGCACCAGTGACCCGGCGATGGGCAGCGAGCCATTGCGGTTCGAACACGATTGAGCAACCCGGCCGTTGTAGAGTCGAGCCATGCTCGACTGCTTTTCAATCGTGCTTCGATCATTGATCGGAAAAAGCAGTCGAGCATGGCTCGACTCTACAAGGGGGCTGGCCTGATCAGGCCTCCTGCAGCCCCGGCCGGCCGTGTTCCACCGCATAGCGCTTCCAGCTCTGCACCGCGCCATTCGGCTGCATCACGGTGTCCATCGTCTTCATGTCGCCGATCCACGCGTCGCGGGTGACATCGCACAGCACGTAGCCACGCTTGTCGGTGGTCGCCTTCAGATAGGGGCTGTGCGCAAGCTGGTTCCTGGCATACGCGTCCACACCCTGGCCATCGGCGCCGGAGGTGATCGACGTGGCGAGGAACTCGCTGGAGACCACGCCCGAGTCACGGTAGTCCTGCACCAGATCGCTGGCATAGTGCCGATGCGCGTCGCCGCAGGCGGTCACCACGTTGCCGAAGCCCACCTTCTGGATGTGGTCAAGCAGGCGCCGGCGGCTGTCCAGGTAGCCCGACCACTGGTCATCGGACGACTGCACCACGCCGTCCTTCTCGCGCATGTAGTTGCCCAGCGCCACCTGGTGGGCGATGGTGTGCCAGCGCGGTGCGGCATCGGCCAGGCCGTCGAACAGCCAGCGCTCCTGCTTCGCCCCCACGATGCTGCGCTCCGGCGATTCCACCTCCTCACGCAGCGCCATGTTCACCTGCTTGCTGCGGTATTGGCGGGTATCGAGCAGGTGCAGATCCATCAGCGTGCCGTAGCGTGCGCGCCGGTACATCTGCATGTGGCCATTGCGAGGGAATGCCGAACGGCGCAGTGGCATGTTCTCGTAGTAGGCCTGGAACGCCTGTGCGCGGCGCAGCAGGAACACTTCGCTGGGCGTATCGTCCTGGTCTTCGGCACCAGCCCAGTTGTTGTCCACCTCATGGTCATCGAAGGTGACGAACCAGGGTGCCGACGCATGCGCGGCCTGCAGGTCGGCATCGCTCTTGTACTGGGCGTAGCGGCGGCGGTAATCGTCCAGCGTGTAGGTCTGCGGCCCGACATGATTCCGCAGGTTGGTGAACGGCTGGCCGTTCATCTTCCGCAGGCCCGGCTGGCTTTCGCCTTCGTAGATGTAATCACCGTAGTGGAAGACGAAATCCAGCGGCTCCTCGGCAATACGCCGCCACGCGGTGTAGTGGCCTTCTTCGTAGTGCTGGCAACCGGCCACCGCAAAACGCACGCGATCCACCACGGCCGTGGCTGCGGGCAGCGTGCGGGTGCAACCGACCGCACTGGCGTGGCCGCCGATGGTGAAGCGGTACCAGTAGGGCCGTCCAGGCGCCAACCCGTCCAGCTCCACGTGCACGGCGTGCCCAAGCTCGGGATGCGCCATTGCCGAGCCCTGGCGTACCACCTTGCGCATGCCATCGTCTGCTGCCAGTTGCCATTCGACCACCATCGGCCGGGTCGGCATGCCGCCGCCGAACACCAGTGGCTCAGTTGCCAGCCGTGTCCACAGCACCATGCCATCGGCCGAGGGATCACCCGAGGCCACGCCCAGGGTGAAGGGTGTGCTGGCGAAGCGCGGCTTGGCCAGCAGGTTGCGCGGGTTCAGCGCGGTGGCATCGGCCTGCGCGGCCAGCGCGTGTGCGGTGCCCATCCAGGCGCCGGCGGCAGAGAGGCCGGCCAGGGCCAGGAATCGCCTGCGATTGATCGTATCCACGGCTGTGCCCTCAGTTGTAGATGATGTGGAAGTAGAAGAAGCGGCCGTAGTCGTCGATCTCGGTACGGAAGCGCCCGTTCGGGCCGGTGCTGTAGGTCGGCTGGGTGTTGAACAGGTTCTTGGCCTCGTACTTCAGCGTCACGTGCCTGCTGACCTTGTGGCTGAAGCCCAAGTTGAAGGTCATGTAAGGGTCATAGTACGAATCCAACCACTGGGTGTCGCCGAAGTCGACCAGCATCCGGCTGCGGTAGGTGCCGGACAGGCGCAGCTGCGCGCTCTTCCACGGCATGCGCCAGATCACCGAACCGTTGAGCGACCAGTCCGGCTGGTACAGCAGCCGGTCCAGGCGGCGCTCGGTGCCATCACTGATGCGGTAGTTGGTCTGGCCTTCCAGCCGCGTGGCGTTGAAGTACATGTCGAAACGCTGGCGGCCCCACTGCAGGTTGCGGTTGGCCACCGCGAACTCGACACCGCGCAGCGTGGACTCATCGGTGTTCATCGGCTGAGTCACCCGGTAGCGGGTATCACCCACGTTCTCGAAGGTGGTCAGGGTGTAGATGTCGTCCTTGATCACCTTGTCGAACAGCGCCACAGAGACCAGGCCGTTGTTGCCGTTGAAATACAGGTCCCACGCCAGATCGATATTGGTGGAACGGCGCGGCTGCAGGTTGGCATTGCCCTGCTTGATGCTGCAGAAGCCCCTGCCCTCCTCGTCATCGCCGCAACTGGTGCTGGTGGCCTGGGCGATGTTGCTCGGCGTCGGCCGGCCCAGCGTTCGGCTGGCGGAGAAGCGCAGGCGCTGGTTCTCGGTAAGCTTGAAGGTTGCATTCAAGGAGGGCAGCAGATTGTTGTAGCCACCGCTCGTGTTGCGGAAGGCGGAGGTATAGGTAGTGCCGCCATCATCGCTGAACGGGCTGTAGGCATCGAAGCGGGTGTGGTCGTAACGCAGGCCGCCGATCAGCAGCAGCCGGTCCCAGGCGTAGTGCGCGGATACATAGGCATTGGTGATGTCCTCCACGTACTTGTAGTCACTGGTGACGTTGGCATTCGGATACGCCGCATTGTTGTTGCCCAGTTTTGGCAGCAGTTCCTCGTTCCACTTGCGGTTGTCGATCAGCGGAAAGCCCGGCACGCTGCCCAGCAGCGTCGAACCCGGGTACAGGTAATCGTTGAGCGTGGCACTGCTCTTGAAATAGTCGAAGTCGATGTCCTGCCAGATCTTCAGATGGCGGTACTCGGCACCGGCGGCCAGGCCGAAACCTCTCGCATCGGCATCGATGTTGTAGCTGAAGTCGGCGCGCAGGTTGTCGATGCTCTCCTTGGCATCGCGCGGGGAGACGTAGGCCTGCGCCGGATTGAGCTTGAATGCGGAACTGGTCAGCAGGCTGGAATCGGAAACGGCCACCGCGTTGGGGAAGCCGTGGCTGTCATTCTCGTAATCGACGAACAGATTGCTTGGGTAGGCGCGCACCCCCCAGTAAACCTGGTTGTTGTGGAAGGTCTCTTCGGTATGGCCACCGCGCAGGGTCAGCTGCGATCGATCACCGATATCCCAGTTGAAGCTGGCGATGGCACCGCGGTTGTTGCGGTCCCAACGGTCGTGCCGGTTCTTGATGTAGATGCTGTTGATCTGGGTGGTGCCGCTGTCTTCGGTCTGGTTGCGTATCGGAAACTTGGCGTTGCCGTACAGATCGGTCTTGTTCATCGTCGAGTTCTCGTAGAACCGGTACGAGTACAGCAGCAGCGATGCGTAGAACGGATCATCCGAGGGCTTCCACTCAAGCTTGGCGGAGCCACCGAAGTTGGTGATGAAGTTGGTATAGGTGCCGGTGCTGAAGTTGCCAGGCGCACGCAACCCGTTCCAGCCCTTGGCCTCGTCCGGACCCGTGGTACCGTCGGTGAGGTATTTGCCAGCGTCGTTGTAGTAGTAGTTCGACTCCACCCAGCGCTTGACGCTGTTGCGCGAACGCTGCTCATAGCGTGCCACCGCAACGATGCCGAACGACTGGTCGACGCCGAACTGGTTGGAGAACACCATCTTGGCGCTCTTGCCGAAGTGGCCCAGGGTCTCGTGGTTGCCGCCAGCGCTGCGCTCGACGTTGGTCTCGGCAGTGGAATAGATGCCTGCCACATCGGCAAACACGTACTTGCCGGACCGATCGAAGGCGCTGCGGCTGACGATGTCGATCACGCCGCCGATCGCATCCGGGGCCTGCTCGGCACTGAAACTCTTGTAGATGTCGGTACGGGTGCCGATGTCGCTGGGAATCAGCTGCAGGTTGTTCATGCGCTCGCCGGAGCCACTGCCTCCCACGCTGGCAATCGCGATGCCATCGATGGTGGTGTAGTTGAGGTTGGCCTGTACGCCGCGCACGGTCACGTAACGTGGCTCACCGGCATCCTCCACCGCACTCAGGCCTGGCGCGGCCATCAGGCTTTCGGCCAGGGTCTCGTCGCCGTAGCTGTCCATCTCGTCATACACCACCGAATCCTTGATCACCGGCGACGACTTCTTCTGGTCGATGACCTCATGTGCGGCAATCACCTTCACCGTGTCCAGGGTCGGCGCCACCATCGCCTCGGCCTCGCGCGGCTTCGGCGGGGCCGGCTTCGGCGCGTTGCGTACGGGTGCCGGATCGATTGCGATGACATTGCCATCCACCACGGTGTAGCCAAGGCCGGTACCGGCCAGCAGTGCATCCAGCGCCTGCTTGACGGTGGCACCGCGCGGCACTGCACCGGCCATGCGGGCATTACCACCGGCCGAGTACAGGAACTGCACCCCGGAACTGCGCGACAACTGCTCCAGCGCACGCGCCAACGGCTGCGCCTCGATCGGCGCCGAAACGCGGGCCTCGAGACCATCGGTAGTGGCCGCAGCCGCCGACGGCACGCTGCAGGGAGACAGGGCGAGGATGATCGACAGGTAGAGCGTGTTGCGCATCACGGGTCCTTGGAAGAGAGAAGGCAGCAGGTGCCGCTGCGCGGATCGGCAGCGGCTTCTCCCAAGTAAGAGCCCGCATCCACCGAAGTGGAGAACGCGGATTCGATGAATTTTTTCTGACAGTCCGCGACCACACGGGCCTCAGCGGCTGCCAACCCGCACGGTGTCGCCTTCGCGCCTCACCACGAAGCGCGGGTCGCGTTCGAGGAAGGCCTGCAGCGCACCGATGCGATGCGCATCGAGGCTGCCCGACAACCGTGCCGATGCCGCACCTTCGTCCAGCACGCGCACCTGCACCTGGTTGTGCCGGTTGAAGGCAGCGGCCACCTCGTCCAGCCGCTCATCCAGGAAGGACACTTTGCGCCGCTGCCAGTCCAGCAGCATCGACAACGGTACATCCAGCGACTCCACCGCATGGCTGCGCGCGTCGACCTGCACCACCCGGCCTTCGCCCAGTTGCGCAAGGCGCCGGGCGTCCGCGCCCTGGCTCCATACCTCCACCTCGCCGGAAACCACGCCGATGCGCGTGCCCTGCAACCGTCGGGACACATCGAACACCGTGCCGATATCGCGGATCTGCAAGCCGTTCACCTGCACCTCGAACGGCCGTCGGTCACCGGCGATATCGAACGTGGCCTCACCCTGCAGCAACTCCACCTTGCGGCTGAACCAGCCCATGCGTACCCGCAGGCGGCTGTCCGCGTTGAGCCGCACCTGGGTCTGGTCGGGCAGCACCAGGTCGCGAAGTTCACCCTGTCCGGCACTGTACAGCTGCCCGGTAGGCATCACCTGCGGAACCAGGCCCACGCCGAGCAGGGCGATACAGGCTGCGGCGGCCATCACCCACCAGCGCGCACGACCGCGACGCGGCACAGCGCGCGGCGGTGCGTGCACGCTGGCGAACAGCGGCACCACCTTGGCGGCGACCTGCCGTGGCGGTACCAGCGCCTCTTCAGGCAACGGTGATTGCAGCGCCTCACCCACCTGCCGGTGCGACGCGAGGGCGTGCATGTAGGCGCGCACGTGCTCCGGCGAGTGCTTCATCCAGCCCAGGAACGCAACCCGCTCGGCCTCGCCCAGTGTTCCGTCGCGATTGCGCAGGAACCAGTCCATGGCCTCGCAGGCGATCGTGTCGTCGACTACGGGCGATGAGGTCCGGTTCATGTGTGCTCCTTGGCGCCCAGCGCCTTCCTGCAGGCCTCCAGCCCCTTGCCGATGTGCTTGCGCACCATGTGCACCGACACCTGCAGCTGCTGACTGATGGCCGGGCAATCCAGCCCGTCGCGGTAGTGCAGCTCCATCACCCGCCGCGTGGTTGCCGGCAGTCGTGCGATGGTGCTGCGGATATCATTCCAGCGCTGCGCACGCTCGAATTCACCTTCGATGTCTTCTTCGCTTTTCAGCACTTCGGCCAGCAGATCGACGTCTTCCAGCGGCGGCAGCGACGACCGCGCACGCGCATGCTCGCGCGCGAGGTTGGCCGCCACGGTGAACAGGTAGGCTTCCGGGTTCTCGACCGCATCGGCATCTTCGCCGGTGCTGCGCAGCAGGCGCAGGTAGACCTCCTGCGCCAGGTCTTCGGCATCCTCGCTGGCCGAACCGCGACGCAGGAAGAAGCCACGCAGCAGCCGGCGCCGCAGCGCGTAGCTCTTCTCCCAGATCCTCACGCTGTTCACGGCCGGCCAACCACCCCGAGGCTGGAAAGCCCCGCAGGGTGACCGCCATCGATGACAGTGGCGTTTCAACGACCGGCGGGCAGCCGCTGGAGTGCCGCCCCTGCAATGTCCCTGCGGCCGTCGTTTACCGGAACCCGCCCAACGCCTGGCGCGCTGGTTGCCCATCGTCGCCTGGTGCCTGCTGGGCGTCGGCGTGGCGATCATCCCGGTGTTCCTGCCGGGGCTGTCCCCGGCCTGATCAGCGGCCGCGCCCAGCGCATCGGCCCATGATACGGTGCGCGGCACCAACCCTTGCTTGCCAGAGACCCAAGCCCCGCCCGCCTACCGAAGCGTGGGGGGCAGGCCTACGCTTGTCTTCTCGGTGGCCGCCACGGTCGCCCTTCGCGTCACGGCCCCCGCCGTTGCGACCCCGCTCCAGTGCCGTGCGCCCTGCCGGTGTTGTCGCCCAGGCAGACGTCCGACCGGCGCCCTCTGGAGAAAGCCATGAACCAAGCCCTGATCCCCTTTGATACCGACCCGCCGGAAACGCGGGAGTGGCGTGAATCGCTGGAGGCGGTGATGCAGGCCGGCGGCCGGCCGCGCGCGCACTACCTCATCGACCAGCTGAGCGATCTGGACGCCGAGCAGCACGGCGACCTGCATACCCGTGCCTGGACCGCCTACGTCAACACCATCCCGCCCGAGCGCCAGCCGACCTACCCGGGTGACCTGGCCATCGAGCGCCGCCTGAACGCGATGATCCGCTGGAACGCGATGGTGATGGTGCTGCGTGCCGGCAAGCACTCCAACGTCGGCGGCCACATCGCCACCTACCAGTCCGCAGCGGTGCTGTACGACGTGGGCTTCGACCACTTCTTCCGTGGCCGCACCGACACCTTCGACGGCGACATGATCTACATCCAGGGCCACTCCGCGCCGGGCATCTACGGCCGCGCATACGTGGAAGGCCGCATCGATCCGGCACGGATGGACAACTTCCGCCGCGAAGCCGGCCGCGAAGGCCTGTCCTCGTATCCGCACCCGCGCCTGATGCCGGAGTTCTGGCAATTCCCCACCGTGTCGATGGGGCTGGGCCCGCTGACCGCCGCCTACCAGGCGCGCTACATGCGTTACCTGGAGTACCGCGGCCTGAAACAACACCAAGGCCGCAAGGTCTGGGCCTTCCTCGGCGACGGCGAAATGGACCAGCCCGAATCGCTGGCGGCAATTTCCCTGGCCGGCCGCGAGCGGCTGGACAACATCGTGTTCGTCGTCAACTGCAACCTGCAGCGCCTGGACGGTCCGGTACGCGGCAACGCCAAGGTCATCCAGGAACTGGAAGGCACCTTCCGCGCGGCCGGCTGGAACGTGATCAAGCTGATCTGGGGCAGTGGCTGGGACGACCTGCTGGCCCGCGACCACAGCGGCCTGCTGCGCCAGCGCATGATGGAGTGCGTGGACGGCGACTACCAGACCTTCAAGTCGCAGAGCGGCGCCTACGTGCGCGAACACTTCTTCGGCCGTTACCCCGAGCTGCTGGCGCTGGTCGCGCACATGAGCCACGACGACATCTGGGCGCTGGCACGTGGTGGCCACGATCCGCAGAAGGTGTACGCCGCCTACCAGCAGGCGGTGAACACCCGCGGCCGGCCGACAGTGATCCTGGCCAAGACGGTCAAGGGCTTCGGCATGGGCGAGGCCGGCGAAGGCCAGAACATCAACCACCAGCTGAAGAAGATGAGCGCCGACGCGGTGCGTGCCTTCCGTGACCGCTTCAACCTGCCGGTCAGCGACGACCAGCTGGAGGAGATGCCCTACCTGCGCGCGGAACCGGGCAGCGCCGAGGCGGCTTACTTCGCCGAGCGCCGCCGCATCCAGGGTGGGCAGTTGCCAGCGCGCCTGGCCAAGGTCGATCCCCTGCCGCTGCCACCATTGTCGATCTTCAACACCCAGCTGCAGGGCAGTGGCGATCGCGGCCAGTCCACCACCATGGGCTTCGTGCGCATCCTCACCAGCCTGTTGAAGGACCCGGAACTGGGCAAGCTGGTGATTCCGATCGTGCCCGATGAATCGCGCACCTTCGGCATGGAAGGCCTGTTCCGCCAGATCGGCATCCACTCCTACCTGGGCCAGCTGTACACCCCGCAGGATGCCGGCCAGCTGAGCTATTACAAGGAAGCCAAGGACGGTCAGATCCTGCAGGAAGGCATCAACGAATCCGGTGCGATCTGTTCATGGATCGCCGCCGGCACCGCCTACAGCAACCACGGCCTGGCGACGATTCCGTTCTACATCTTCTATTCGATGTTCGGCCTGCAGCGCGTCGGTGACCTGGCCTGGGCCGCTGCCGATGCGCGTACCCGCGGCTTCCTGCTCGGTGCCACGTCGGGCCGCACCACGCTGATGGGCGAAGGCCTGCAGCACGATGATGGCCACAGCCATGTGCTGTCGTCGGTGATTCCGAGCTGCGTGTCCTACGACCCGACCTACAACTACGAGCTGGCGGTGATCATCCATGACGGCCTGCGCCGCATGTATGTCGACCAGGAAGACATCTACTACTACATCACCGTGCTCAACGAGAACTACCCACAGCCGGCACTGCCCGAAGGCGCCGAGGCCGGCATCCTGAAGGGCCTCTACCTGCTGCGTCCGGCAGCCGCCGATGCCGCCTCGCAGCCACGCGTGCAGCTGATGGGCAGCGGCTCGATCCTGCGGGAAGTGGAAGCCGCGGCAGAACTGCTGCAGCAGGACTTCGGCATCGCCAGCGATGTGTGGAGCGCGACCAGCCTGACCGAACTGCGCCGCGACGGCCTGGCCGCCGAACGCTGGAACCTGCTGCACCCGGCCGAGGAACCGCGCGTACCCTACGTGCAGCAGTGCCTGCAGAGCCATGAAGGCCCGGTGGTGGTGGCCACCGACTACATGAAGATCGTCGGCGACCAGATCCGTCCGTTCATCAACGACCGTCGCTTCACCGCACTCGGCACCGATGGCTTCGGCCGTTCCGACACGCGTGAGTCGCTGCGCACGTTCTTCGAAGTGGATCGCCACTTCATCGTGCTGGCAGCCCTGAAGTCGCTGGCCGACGAAGGCCGCATCGAGCGCTCGCGGATGCAGGAGGCCATCGACACGTATGGCATCGACACCGGCAAGCGCGACCCGGCGACGGTGTAAGGTGCCGGTGCCATGCCCGCGGAGTTCCTCCCCGTGGGCATGGCGCAGGCGGCGCCGCTACGGTATCCGCTTGAACAGGTTGGTCTGCAGGATCGGCGTACCGTCGTGACCGTAGAACGCCTTGGTCTCGGTCATCGTCGTACGGTCGGCCGCCACGGTATAGATGCGGGTGGAGG
>Ga0209545_100258_pt1 | contig 11386 bp, 11 predicted proteins | sample UppTromiDAQMD018_FD_185833 | JGI IMG/M metagenome (GOLD analysis project Ga0209545, IMG submission 185833) | Upper troposphere microbial communities from Maryland, USA - DAQMD-018 (SPAdes) (version 2) | ecosystem: Environmental > Air > Outdoor Air > Unclassified | place: USA: Maryland, Virginia...
ATCTGGCTGACCGCCTTGTCGCCGGAGGAGATCATCATGCCCTTGGTGCGGTCGAGCACCTTCAGCGCGTCCTGGCGCCCCATCGGGCTGAACGAATGGGTGATGACATACTCGTAGTCCAGGTACTTCAGGCCGTTGAGAATGCCCGGGTAGGTGCCCTCGGCATACTCCTTGATGTTGAGGATGGCACCGAAGTGGTTGGCGCCATTCGGGGTGTTGATGACAAAGTCGCCGGTCTTGGCCGAGAACATGTGCCGGCTGACCGGCAGGTAATCCTTGATCGGCGCCGGCAGCACCGGCACCGGCTCGTCGATGCGGTTGATCAGGTATCCGAACAACTCCAGCGTCTCGGAGAACACCACGCCATTCTTTGCCTCGTACATGCCCAGGCGATACGGCGCGTAATCACGGATCACTGCCTCGACGTTGCCGGCCAGCTCCATCAGCTTCTCGATGGCCTGTTCCTGCTCGGCACGCAGGCGATCGACGTTCGCCGACTTCTCCACGAAGCGCTTACCCGATACCACCGGGCGGTAGATCATGGTCAGGTACAGCTCGTTCTGCATGATGCGCTGCGAGGACAGCATGCCCATGTACTGATCGGACACGTCCTGGTTGAAGCGCTGCCGGTAGGTGCTCTTGCCTTTCAGCGTGCGACGGCGCCGAATATCGTGCACCCAGAAAGCCACGTTGACGAAGTCCGGCGCACGCAGCGTCTGCAGCAGGCGATTGAAGGTGTTGTGCCGATGTTCCAGTTCCCATTCCTCGCGACCCACGAACGGCAACCCCTCCAGGTACCAGGTCAACAGGTAGTCACCGCCCGTGGTCTTGACCACGTTCGGGGCGACATGCGTCGACAGGGGAATGAACTCACTGATGGAGGTATCTGGGCTGAACATACGACTGCTTCCAAAGAGTTGCTGCCAGGGAACTTCGAGGTGGCCTGGCGGGCAGCACGCGCCCGCCAGGCCATTCCGGACCTCAATCCATTCGGGCCGGCTTGTTGCGGTAATGATTCGGGTTGAATACCCACATGCCGTCGTGCTGCTGCACGTTGCGCACCCGCAGCTTGAACATCAGGCGCAGGCCCATCAGACGAAAGATCATCTCGTCACGTTTGGCCATCTGCCGCATGATGAAGATTGCTACCGGAATGGTGAGCAGGAACCAGAAATTGGTGTAGACGCTCAGCAGCAGCAACCCACCTGCCACCATGAAGAATGGCAGGTAGGGAACGCCCAGGAACATTGCCGGGCGAGTGCAACCGCGGAAGACGACGTTCTTATGCACTGTAGTAGAGCACTGCCTGCTGGATCAGCATGCCGGTCTTGCCTTCGCAGGTGCCGTACTCGTCACCCAGCAGCATGCGGGCGATCTGGCCGGCGGCACCGATCAGGACGCCACCGATCAGGATCGGCGAGACCTCGCTGATGCGCTTGTGCGCGAAGGCAATCTGATAGCCGGCGAAGATGACCGCGATGGTGACGACAGCAATCGAGGCCATGTTCAGCAGGCCATTGATGTTGGAGAAGAAGCCGCAGACCTTGCCGTCGGTACCGCCGTAGTTGGTGGCGCCGTTGGTGGCGAACACCTGCGGGGCGAACAATGCGCCGACGAAGATCGTTGCCATCAGCAGGGTCTTCAGCGTGCGCTGGGCCTGGACGAGGTCGAGATTGGATCGCTTCATGGATTGATTTCCTTGTTGATGGACTAACACAACTGAATCGACCAGCCGGGGGACTGGCCGCACCACGACTTCGTCAGAACACGAAGGCCGCATCCCCTGCGGGAATCTGCTGCACCGGCGCGCCCTGCGCCGGCGCGTTGTACGAATCTGCGCTTTCCGCCACCGGTAGGTTGCGTTCGCTCCACGGACGCAGCATCACCGGGCCATTGTCGGTGCCGCCCGCGGCACCAGGAAGCTGTTGCGGCATTGCCAAGCTGTTCTGGGACGGCAGGCGTTGGGCCATGCCCTGCGGGAACTGCGCCTGCTGCGGCTGTGCAGTCCCGCCCTGCTGACCTGCCTGCTGGGGCTGCATCATCCGGTCCACCGACCCCAGGACGACCTTGGACAGCGCCTGATCGGCAATATTCAGCAAACTGCCGCGCGCCATCGCACCGGTGGACGGGTACACCACGTACGCACGCGCTGGATCATCCGAAGGAACGTACACCGGTCCGTTCGACTGGGCGACAATGCGCGCCTGTGCCGGCGACGCCAGCTGCGGGTGATGCTCGACCTTTACAGCGCGCCGTTCGCCACGGCTGATCACGTCGATCGGCGTGACGCCGTTGCTGGCGACCTGCTGCCCACGGCGGATCGAGTCGTAGACCTTCTGCACATAGCCGTGACGGAAGCCGGTTTCGAAATTGCCCGAGTAGTAGCAGCTGAACGACTTTCCCCAATCGCCACCCGAGCGCTTGTAGCACTCGGCGAGGATGCGGGATCCGGCCTGCAGGTTCGGGCACTGCTGGAACGCTTTCTCGTACGAATCCAGCCCGTACTTGCCCAGGTTGTAGCGGTTGACCTGGGCCAGGCCGATGGAGAAGTTGTAGCCCTTCTCTTCCAGCATGCGCACGGTGGCCAACGCCTCGTCCAGCGCCTTGGGCTGGCGCACCAGCGCTCCTCCCACCACGCCGATCGCGTAGGGATTGCGCGACGATTCGACATTGATGACGTGCTGCATCACGTCCATCGACACGGCCATCTCCGGGCACGCCATCATTTCCAGTCCTGGCAGCATCCTTCAGCCCTCCTGCCCCTGGGCGCGCCCAGGGTTGAAATCGATACCGGTGATGTAGCGGGAACCGGCATGTGCCTTGATGTGGACGACGATGTCGATGGTCATCATCAGCAGTCGCTTGATCACGTTGAACTCAAGCCCAGAGCCTTCGCTGGAGGCCTTGACCATCAGCGCCAGCTGGTCCCAGGTCTGCTCCGGGCTGCCGGCATGGCAACTCGTGATCGACCCCGGATGGCCCGATGCGCAGTTGCGGATGAAGTAGAACGCCTCGTCACCGCGCAGCTCGGCCAGGATGATGCGTTCGGGCTTCATGCGCAGGCACGCTTCCATGCAGCTCTTGGCGGTGACATTGCTTGCGCTCTGCCCACCCTTGGAGTACAGCAGATGCACCACGTTTGGTTGGGTCAGAAACAGTTCGCGCGCGTCCTCGATCGTGACCAGGCGTTCACTGTCCGGGATATGATTCACCAACGCTTTCATGAAGGTGGTCTTGCCGCTACCCGTCGCACCCGATACCACGATGTTCTTGCGGTACATCACCGCACGCCGGAAGAATTCGGCGTACTCACGCGAATGGCGCAGCTCCAGCAGCTCGCGATCGTGTTCGCTGATGCTGCCGTCGCTCTCCAGGATCTGGTTGAAGAATCCATCTTCGTGATACTGCGTGAGTGACTTGGTGTGCTTGGACGGCAGGCGGATGGTGATCGACACCTTGCCCGCGTCACACGCCGGTGGAATCACGAACTGGGCGCGCTGACCGGTGGGAAACGTGAGCGAGACCACCGGATCTGCATCGGTGATGCGCTGCCCGGTGTTGCTCTCGTTCACCACCGCGGTGCAGAACTGCCGGGCCCGCTCGAAAGTCAGGCCCGGCACGTCCACCCGCTGCCACCCTGCACGGGTTTCCAGGTACAGCTCGCCGGGACGGTTGATGCAGATTTCCGTCACTTCCGGCGAAGTCATGTACTCGGCGATGCCCAGCACTTCGTACTGATAGCGCAGGAAGTCGCTGGAGACGAGGGCGAGGGGTGACACTTCAGCGTCCATGGTCGTTCGTTGGGTTACCGGCGGGGATTCAGCACGTTGGTGAAATCGACGTCCTTGGCAACGTAGACATTCACCACAGTGCCCTGGTTGATGGTGACGGTCGGCGGACGACGACTGCTGCCGAGTGCCTCATTGGCCAGGCGCTCCATGGTGCGCGCAGTAGCGCTTTCATACGGCGACTGGATGGTCATACCGTTGTTGGCCACGGTCGTGGTCTCCGGACCGTGCTCTGCAGCGGCATACTTGAACGCGTCGGCCAGCAGGCTGATCATCAGGGCAGAAGCGATACGGCTGCCCCAATGCGCGCTGTACTGACCGGGATGGCCCGCGCCGCCCAGACCATCGGTACCGGGGCTGGACATGGCCACGTCGATGCCATTCGGGGTGGTGATGCGATCCCAGATGACTTCCACACGCTTGCCCGTGGGACCACCGCCGTAGGCGCCATAGATCTTGGAGCCCTTGGGCAGCAGCAGATTGCGGCCGTTGATCGAATACACCGGCTCCGTCAGCAGGCACGAGGTGTAACCGGCGATGTCGGTGATGATGCGGGTTTCCAGCACGCAGCGCAGGTAGGTGCCCCGCACCAGCAGTGCATCCGGACTGCGGATATAAGTGGCGCTGGAGACATCTTCCACATCCGGTCCACGGCGCACCTTCTGCGGCTGCGCTTGCGGATTGGCCGCCGCCTGCATGGCCGCGATCATCGCCTGGTTGTAGTCGGAGCCGCTCTGGCCGTTGGCGGCGCCGCCCGCCTCGCCCCCGCCCACGCCGGAGCCGCTGCCCATGCGACGGTCCATCAGCGTCGGTCCACGCTCATGATCCGCCTTGGCCTCGTTGCCCATCGGGAAGCCCGGCATTGGCACTTCCTGCTGCGGCGGAGGCGGCAGCATCGGGATCGGATCGGCAACCGCGATCGGCGGCGCCGGCTCGGGCGCCCCGACAACGCTCGGAAGCTGCGGCGTGGTGGCACGTGCTTCTTCCTGTGGTTTCTTCTGCTCGGCTGCGTCGTCCTGCCCCTTGCGGAAAAGCAGGAAGCCCATTGCCATCAGCAGCAGGACGATCCCCCCCAGGAACAGCAAAGCTTTGCGGTTCAGGCGCTGCTCTTCTGCCGAGCGCAACTGCGGCGCGCCAGCATCCAGATCAGGCGCAGCCTGCTGGTCGTTGGCGTTGCCGAAGTACGGGTTGGACGGCGGCTCCTGGCCAGCGGCGCCCTGGGAATAGGGAGACGGGTTCGGGTCATTTCCCGGAGTGTTCTGCTGGCTCATTTCTTCACGTTCCTTCGCAGGCCGACGACGAAGTCGCCATGGCGGATGACCAGGTACGGGTACGTCCCGTGCACGATCAGCGTGTTGCCTTCAACCGTGGTGTTGACCACGAAGTCTTCACCGTATTCCGATTCACGCCCGAACACCGCCGGGAAGATGCCGGTCTTGTACTCGGGCGAGTTCGGCAGCCTCAGATAGGTGAAGCGACCATCGTCATAGGCGTTGACGGGAATCAACCACCCCATCTTCTTCGCCTTGCTGGTCGAATAGGAGTAGTTGAAGTTGTACTGGCGATCCTTGGCCAGTTCAGAGCTCAGCAGCGGTTTGGCTTCCTCTTCGACCGCTTCCTGGGCGACGCCGAACACGGTGTCGTTTGGATAGACGAAAGCGATCTTGTACTGCACGCCCGCGCGACGGGCCTGTTCCAGCTGACGCCAGTCGGTGGCCACCACCTTCAGTTCGAAGATGTAGGAATGGGTCTCCGTGCGCACCATCATGTTGGTGTCGACGTCGACATTCTTCGGCTTGAGATAGAACACGTTCTCGCGACGCGTCAGCTCCCAGCCATTGCTGAAGCCGGTGCTGTAGTCAAGGATCTTTTCGTTCGGACTCAGCTCGATCTGCGTGGTCAGGCCCAGGCCGGTGCGAACAGGATAGATGCGATCCTTTTCATACTCGTAGTGGTCAACCGCCTGCGCCATCGCCGTTGCACAGAACAGCAACGACAACATCGACAGCAGCGCCAGCGCGCTTCCCCTGATATTTCGACTACTCATCGGTTGCTTGCTCCATCAGCAGTTCCGGTGGAATTGTTCTGCACCGGCCTCATGGCCGGCTGTCCGGGCATGGCCTGCCCCGGCATTGCTTGCCCCTGCACGGGCTGTCCCGGCACAGGCTGACCTGGCATCGGCTGGCCCGGGACCTGGCCGTTGGCCGGCACCGGTGCCGCGACTGGCTGGCCGGTGGCCGGGTCGATCATGGTGGCGGCGGCCGGATTGTTCGGGTCGTACACGCCCTGCGCCTGCTGCGCTGCCTGTTGTGCCGCCTGCTGGGCCTGCGCCTGCATGGCGCCGTCGTCGGGCACCGGAACGCCACGCGAGTAATCGTTGTCGACGCGGTACTCGGTGACCTGGAAAGCCAACGGATTGAGGATGCGGTCCTGCTCGGACAAGGCGAGATTCTGGTTGTACTCGAAGCGCATCGTCACCAGCTGGTTGTCCAGGTAGGTAGACGCACCGGTGCGCTTGTCCAGCAGGCTGCGCTGGATACGGACCGAAGCCCCCCGGAAGCTGCCGTTAGGCTCGGCCCCCAGCGGCGTGATGCTGAGGATCTTGACCCGGATCGCCTTCTCCCGGCCGTACATCACGAATGGGTTCTGCGGGTTGTTGCCTGCATAGCGCTGACGCATCGACTGCGACACCGGGCCGTTGGACATCACGAACACCAGCTCCCAGTCGCGCAGGCCCATCACCGCCGAGTCGTAGGATTCACGCGCCAGCACGTACTGGGCGACGTTGCTGCGGTTGATCGCTTCATTGGTGGTGATCGTCTCGCCCTGGAAGGTGCCACGCAGGCGAGCGACCGTTGCCGTGCCGGTATACGCATCGGCCATCACCAGGAACGGCACCTTCTCCTTCAGCGGCAGCATGTAGTAGTAGCCGCCCGCCAGGGCGAGCGACATCAGCAAAGAGCCGGTGGCCACCCACCACGCACGTCGCTCGCTGCGACGCGCCATGTCGGCGACGGTGATCTCGTAGCTGACCGCCTTGGCGACCGACTGCTCGACCTTGGGACTATTGCCGGGATCCTTCTTGCGGAACATGGATTCTTCCGTACTGCTGAAACATCAATGGGCGTGGCACCCCTGCGACAGGCGCGGGGAGCGGCACGTTCGATGATTTCGATGTGGACTCAGGTGCCGCTGTTGGAATCAGCGCCCTGCGCCGACGCGGTGGGCGTCGAGCCAGCGCTCTGCACAACGATCTGGTTGCCAACAATGGAGACGGAGATGCCCTGTGCCGCATAGGCCGCCGTGAGATCGATCACGGCCTGCTGAGCGTTGGTGGTGTCGATGTTCGAGACCGCGCCGTACAGGGTGAAGTCCGAGCTGAGGCGGTAATCAAGCGTGCGTCCGGAATCCTTGGCCCAGCGCTCGAGCATGGCTTTGAGCGTGCCATCCATCGGCGAGGCTTGGTAGACGTAGCTGGAGTACAGCGGGATTTCGGTCGTCGCCGCCGCAAAGCGGTTGACCGGCTTCCAGCGGCCGCCGAAATCGGGAGCGGACTTGGTGGCACAACCTGCCACCATCAGCGCCGCGACTGCGGCGATGGACATTTTCGCGATAAACGCCTGATTCATACGGGCTTCACTTTGACGTACGAAAAAGCAGTCCCGAGCGTTGGCTCCCTGGTCGTCCAGCGCTGCATGGCGCACGCCGGAATCGGGGAGACGCGCTGGCATGCAGCACACCTGCCCCGGCTCCCCTGCAGCCCGAAAGCTGCCAACCAAGTCGCGGGGCCGCCAGACACTGTCGACGACACACCCGCACACCCTCACCAACGTCGAAACCATCCTTGTTTCCATGGCACAAACTCCTGGCCACCCTGCGCTACAACTTTTGCCATCCAACACACACTTCTGGATGACGAACACAGAGTTACACAACCACGCGTCAATTCCATGTCAGACAAGTCTGAAAATCTATGAACAGATGCCGAATTCTTGACTCAGCTCACGTTTTCACGTCGATGAATATGGATATACGTCACAAATTTAGCGACGTGAATTAGACGTTAAGCATGGGGACGTCGACTTTTGGCAGCAGCCTCGAAGTGAAGTAGCGGTCCTTGTAATAGCGGATCTTGTCGCACTTCACTGGATGCGGTATGCCCTCGTACAGGAACACTTCCTTGTCCGGCCCCATTGCTTTCAGTTCCTGCGGCAGCATCAGCGCGCGCCGCTCTTCGGTGAAGCTGTGGGTCTTCTCGCGGGCGTGGGTGACGTTCTTCTTGCGGATGGTGGTGTAGCCCAGCATGTCCGAGTAGTCGTTTGCATCCTGCTGCTCGCGCGGCGCATACAGGATCTGCAGCGCGTGGTTGGTGATGATCGTGCGCGACACCTCCCGCCCGTAGGTGGCATCGAGCTGGGACATGCTCTGGATGATTGGCAGCAGGCGGATGTTGTAACCAGCCATGTAGGACACCGCCGAGGCGATGATCTCGACTTTGCCGATCGAGGTGAATTCGTCCATCAACAGCAGGCACTGGTACTTCAGGTCCGGGTTGGACTTGGGCAGTTCCTTGGTATTGAGGTTGATCAGCTGGCTGAAGAACAGGTTGATGATCAGCCGGCTCTCGGCCAGCTTGTTCGGCTGGATGCCGATGTAGATGGTCATCTTCTTCTTGCGGACGTCGGTCAGCAGGAAGTCGTTGCTGCTGGTGGCCTTGTCCAGCACCGGGTTGATCCAGGGATTGAGCGGTTCCTTGAAGGTGCCCAGGATCGAGGCGAAGGTCTCATCGGCCTGGGACAGCATGTTGGCGAACGCCGAACGCGCGTTGGCGCTGAGGAACGGCCGCTCCGACAAGGCCTTGAGGTACTTCTTCAACTCGGTGCCGTCACCCGACGACAACCGGTAGACAGCGCCCAGCGTGGGCGTGCCCGAGCCGCCCGGGAAACCGCTGCTGCGCTCGTCGTCCCAGTTCTCGAACAGATAGAGGGTGAAGGCCATGAACGCGTTGCGCGCCTGGCTGACCCAAAATTTCTGGTCCTCGGCACCATCCGGATACAGCATCGCGGCAATGCTCATCAGGTCCGAAACCCGGAACGCCGGGTCATCGGACACGTAACTGAGCGGGTTCCAGCGGTGCGTGCGCCGATCTTCTGCGAAGGGATTGAACAGGTAGATCTCCTGGCCCTGGCTGGCGCGCCAGCCGCTGGTTAGATCGAAGTTCTCCTGCTTGATGTCCAGCACCACCAGCGATTCGCCGTACTCCAGCAGGTTCGGGATGACCACGCCCACGCCCTTGCCCGAGCGGGTCGGCGCGGCCAGGATCACGAACTGCTGGCCGTCCAGCCGCACCAGCTTGCCGCCATGGCTGCCGACCACGATGCTCTGGCCGGTCTTCTTGAACATGCCGTGCTTGGACAGGTCGGCGCCGGTGGCGAAGCGCGCGTCGCCATGCAGCGAGCGCTTGTCCTTCTTCAGCAGCAGCACCAGGCCGGTCACCACCAGTACCAGCAACGGCAGGCCGAAGCCCACGTAGCCGGCCCATTTGATCTTGCCCACGAAGGGCGCGACCTGTGGCTGGCCAATGGCGTGGTAGTACTGGTAGTACGTGTTCCAGGTGAACAGCTTGGTGTCCAACCCCAGGAACAGCAGGGTCAGGTAGCCGGAAAACACGAAACCAAGCAGCAGGGTCGCCAGCGTGACGATGGCGATGAGCAGATACTTCTTACTGGGCAACACCCGAATCCTCCATGATGCGCACGAGGGCGCGACGGCCTAGCGGCGGCGCCAGCGCGACGCCTTCTTCCGCAGGTTGTTTTCGTTCTCCAGCCCAGGCTCTTCGCCCTCTTCACGCACCCGCTGCAACAGCAGTTGGCGCGCTTCGGCCAGTGATACCAGGTCGGTCAGACGATCCCCATCGTCGGCGACGACCGCATGGCCGACCACATCGCCCGGAGCGTACACCGGCTCGTAGGACACTGCTACCAGCTGATAGCGGCCGCGGGTTTCCAGCACATGCCTGAATTCCTGCATCGCATTCCTCCTTGTCGGGGCGACACTGCGTCCCCTGCCCCGCCATCATGCCCATCGCAGTGTCATCGGCGTATGCACAAGCGCTGCGGTTTTTGCGCGAAACTGTCCGCGGATATCCAAGGAGACTGCGATGGACCGGGTAGCACTTGCACGCACGCTGGCCACCGAGGCCCACACGGGCCAGATCGACAAGGCTGGCCAGCCTTACATCTGCCATGTGGCGCGGGTGGCGGCCGCAGTACGCGGCGACGATGACGCCGAAGTGGTGGCCTGGCTGCATGACGTAGCCGAAGACTGTCCGGCGTTGGCCGCACGGATCGAGGCATTTCCCGCACCGCTGCGCGAGGCGGTGCAACTGCTCAACCGCGACGCGGCCCCCGACGCGGACAGCTACTACGCGCGCATTGCCGCCCACCCGCTGGCACTGAAGGTGAAGCAGGCCGATCTGGATGACAACGCCGATCCGCAGCGCCTGGCGATGCTCGACGCGGCGACGGCCGGGCGCCTGCGCGGCAAGTATGCGCACGCCCGGGCGGCGCTGGGCATCTGATCGCGCAGAGCGGTGGCGGGGTGGGCGAACGTGTCACCGATCAAACGCTGATTTACCCTGAGTGCTGCTGCCCTTGCTGCGGTGCAGCAGTACAATGACCGGCTCCCCGCCCCCATCGCGCCCCGCATGAGCCCCAACTCTTCCCTGGCTGCGCGGCTGACGCCCCGTCAGCGCACCCTGATCATCCTTGCCCTGTCCCTGGGCGGCTTCGCCATCGGCACCAGCGAATTCGCCAGCATGGGCCTGATGCTGGAGATCAGCCGCGGCCTGTCGATCTCCGAAACCCAGGTCGGCCACCTGATCAGCGCCTACGCCATCGGCGTGGTGGTCGGCGCCCCGATCCTCGCCTTCGTCGGCGCCAGCTTCCCGCGCCGCAAGCTGCTGCTGGCACTGATGGGCTTCTATGCCGTCGGCAACCTGGCTAGCGCGCTGGCACCAAACTACGGCACGATGCTCATTGCGCGTTTCGTCGCCGGCCTGCCGCATGGCGCCTACTTCGGCGTGGCGATGCTGGTGGCCGCCGCGATCAGCCCGGCCGGCCAGCGCGGCCAGGCGATGTCGCGCGTGTTGCTGGGCCTGTCGATCGCGATCCTGGTCGGCAATCCGCTGACCACCTGGCTGGGCCAGCAGCTGAGCTGGCGTACCGCCTTCGCCCTGGTCAGCGTGCTGGCCATCGCCACCGTGGCGATGATCGCGCGCTTCCTGCTGCCGGATCCGGACGAAGTTCGCACCTCGCCGATGCGCGAACTGCGCGCCTTCAACACCACCCAGGTGTGGCTGGCGCTGGCGATCGGTGCCGTTGGCTTCGCCGGCATGTTCTGCGTGTTCACCTACCTGGCGCCGACCCTGGTGCAGGTCACCGGCGTGGCCGAATCCTGGATGCCGCTGGCAGTGGGCGTGTTCGGCATCGGCGCGATCATCGGCAACATCGCCGGTGGCTGGCTGGTCGACAAGTTCCACTTCAAGGCCGCTGCAGTGGTGCTGCTGTGGTCGATCGTGATGCTTCTGCTGTATCCGC
>Ga0209545_100260_pt1 | contig 11334 bp, 13 predicted proteins | sample UppTromiDAQMD018_FD_185833 | JGI IMG/M metagenome (GOLD analysis project Ga0209545, IMG submission 185833) | Upper troposphere microbial communities from Maryland, USA - DAQMD-018 (SPAdes) (version 2) | ecosystem: Environmental > Air > Outdoor Air > Unclassified | place: USA: Maryland, Virginia...
TGGAGTTTCATGGCAACAATGATATCAAAGTTGTCATTATTGCCTATAGAGATGGTTGTTATGAGGATTTAGATTGCAGGCTCGTTGATCCATTCACCTAACCCATTTACCCAAAGGAATACATCATGACCAAGCTCGCTCTGTTTGTTCGCCTCGAAGCCAAACCCGGCCAGGAGGCTGCGCTTGCCGACTTCCTGGCCAGCGCACTGCCGCTCGCCAACGCCGAGTCCGGCACCACGGCCTGGTTCGCATTGAAGTTTGGCCCTTCGACGTTTGGTGTGTTCGATGCCTTTGCCGATGAGGCAGGTCGCCAGGCGCATCTGAACGGCCAGATCGCCGCGGCCTTGATGGCCAACGCCGCGACCTTGCTCAGTTCTCCGCCCAATATCGAGAAGGTCGAACTGCTTGCAGCCAAACTGCCTGCATGACAACTCGGCCTTGACCCAATCAGCTCACGCTGCAGGATGGGGGTCACACAGCCCTACGTGCGACCCCTCACTCGTGTGATGACGAATGAGTTTCTCAATAGCCTCGGGTGGGACTTTCGTATGGTAGCTGTGCGCACGATACGCCTGGGAGTTCTTCCCAGCGCGGAGGCCCTCCTGTCTTGACCGCAGTTCCTTGGACCCGGTGTAGCGTAAGCCTGAATCGCCCCGGGATTCCCGGAGGCTCGTTGGCGTGAGTCACGTCTCCGTGACGTGCTGTCGCTGTTGATAGTAGTTCGCTTCGGCTTCGGCGGGTAGGATGTAGCCGATCGATCCGAGTAGTCGCCGGTGGTTGTACCAATCCACCCAGCGCAGCGTGGCCAGTTCCAGCTCTTCGCGACTGCGCCAGGAACGACGATGCACGACCTCGGCCTTGTACAACCCATTGATCGTTTCGGCCAGCGCGTTGTCGTAGCTGTCTCCGACGCTTCCGACAGACGGCTCGATGCCGGCTTCGGCCAGGCGCTCGGTGTAGCGAATCGACACATATTGCGATCCGCGGTCGCTGTGATGCACCAGCGCGTCGCCCGGACGCCGCGCGTGAAGCGCCTGTTCGAGCGCATCGAGCACGAATTGGGTCTGTTGGCTCGACGACAGCTTCCAGCCGACGATTCGCCGTGCGTAGACGTCGATGATGAAGGCGACGTAGGCAAATCCCTGCCAAGTCGAAACAAAGGTGTAGTCGCTGACCCACAGTTGGTCCGGACGGTCCGCTTTGAACGTGCGATGCACCAGGTCCAGCGGACAGGGTCGGGCCGGATCCGGATGCGTCGTCCGAACCGACTTTCCGCGCACAACCCCGGCAATCCCGAGTTTTCGCATCAAGCGTTCGACCGTGCATCGCGCCACCTCAATCGCCTCGCGGTTCATCTGGCGCCACGTCTTGTCGGCCCCGTAGACCTCGTGGTTCTCCGTCCAGACACGCTGAATCTCCGGCATGAGCGCAAGGTCGCGCCGGACGCGCGGCGGCGCCCGGAGCGTGTCCCGGCGCCGCGCAGCATGCTCCCGGTACGACGACGGAGCGATCTGCAGAACGCGGCAGATCGGCTCGACTCCGTAGACGTCGCGGTGCTCGTCGACGAACGAGCGCATCACTTGGTGCGGCGGTCGAGCTCCGCCTGGGCAAAATACGCCGACGCCTTGCGCAGGATCTCGTTCGCCTGGCGCAGTTCGCGGTTCTCGCGCTCGAGCTGCTTCAATCGCTCCAGATCCGACGTCGTCGGCCCGGCACGCATGCCTTGGTCACGCTCGGCCTGCCGAACCCAACGACGAAGGGTCTCGGCCGTGCAGCCGATCTTGCCGCTGATCGAACCGATCGCGGCCCACTGCGAGTCGTGGTCCTTCTGGTGCTCCAGCACCATCCGGACGGCCCGCTCCTGTACCTCGGGGGAAACTTCGACTTTCTCATGGCTCCATCCTCTCAAGTGATGGAGGCTCCGGGGAAGCCGGGGCGATTCATACAGTCAAACGAGTGACTTGTTCAGACCTTCCCTAAGGCAAAGCCGGCAACGACCCAATAGCTGTCTGCAATTCATCGAACACGACCCGGACTCTCGCTGGCACAGGGGCGCGCTGAGGCCGATAGACATACAAGCCCCAAGCCGGCGGCTCTTCCTTCTGCAGAACCCGCACCAGTTTTCCACTGGCGATATAGGGGGCCGCCATGTAGTCCGCCAATTGAGCAAACGCAATTCCGGCCAATGCGGCGCCCATTTCCATGTCGGCGTTGTCCGCGATGAAGGCTGGCGACACAGGCGTCCACTGGCGTCCTGCACTGAAGTGCCAGGACCACGGTCGCCCGGTATTGATGTCGATGGCCGCTGTCACCGGAGAACCGGCCAGTTCATCGACTCCATCCGGTGTTCCCACCTTCTTGGTCAGACGCGGAGCTGCAACGATTGTAAGGCGCATATCGGCAGCCTTGCGCGCGACGAAACGACTGTCGCGCATGAACCCGACCCTGACCCCGACATCGATCTTGTCGTCGACCGCATTGCTGATGCGATCAGACAAGCGCACATCCAACATGATATCGGGATGACGTTTGACAAAGCCCATCTCTCCGGCAAGGTTGCGGCGGCCTTGATGGCAAAGGCCGGGGAATTATTCTCCGAGCCGCCGACCATCGAGAAGGTAGAGGTGCTTGCGGCAAAGCTGCCCGGCTAGGCAACTCGGCAGGCGTAGACAGCCGAAACCGCCTTCGGGCGGTTTCAATGGCTGCTGGCTCGAAAACAGGGGCCAGTGCAAATAAAACCACCCCTTCGATGGGCGGCTCGACAGAATTGCAGAGGCGCACGACACATCGTCCGCTTTGGGTCGAGAGCAGACGTTAGCACTGGGCGAGCGGCCGAGTGCTCCTAACGTCTGCTTCCGGCCAGAAGCAGACGTTATGTTGTGCTGCAGAGGCGCGCCTGATTGACCTGGCGGCGTTACCGTGGCAGGGCCCAGGTCGTCATGGCAGCCAGCAACACAACCAAGATCGGCGGTGTACGCGCGAGGGCCAGTAGCCCGAACGCAACCAGCGCCATCGCGGCATCCCATCGGTCATGGATCGCACTCGTCCACACCGGGTTGTACAACGCAGCCAGCAGAATCCCGACCACCCCGGTGTTGACGCCAGCAATCGAAGCTTGCAAAGCCTTTCGGTGGCGCAGGGCCTCCCAGAACGGCAGCGCCCCCACGAGCACAAGAAAGGCTGGCAGGAAAATGACTGCCAACAGCACAAGGCCTCCAAGCCAGCCACCCAGCGGCCCCTTGGCCAGGGCTCCCAAGTACGCCGCGAAAGTGAAGAGAGGGCCTGGCACCGCCTGCGCCGCACCGTACCCAGCGAGCAGATCCGCAGTGGTCACCGTGCCGCTTTGGACAACCGCGGTCTGCAGCAACGGCAGTACGACATGGCCGCCGCCAAAGACCAAGGCACCAGCACGGTACGTCCCCTCCAACAGCACAGCCAACGGGGAGCCACTAGCCACCACCCACACAGGCAGCAGAACAAGCGGCAGCACCAACAGCATCAGCGCTACCGAGCCCGTTCTTCGCGAGACGGGATAGCTGCAAGCTAACTGGCCCTGGGCAGGCTCGATTTTCAGCGCCCAGCGACCGAGCAGGCCGCTGCAGATGATCACCACCATCTGGCCGAAGACCGAGGGCAGTGCTAGCGTCAATACGGCGGCGACAAGCGCCATCCCTGCCCGCAGGCGGTCCGGGCATAGGGTCCGGGCCATTCCCCATACAGCCTGCGCCACCACGGCAACTGCAACGATCTTCAGGCCATGCAGCCAACCGGATTCGAGGATGCCTTGGTATCGAGCAACGCCAAATCCGAACAGGATCATCAGTACGGCCGATGGCAGGGTAAAACCTGCCCAGGCGGCCAGCAGGCCAAGCCAGCCGGCGCGAGCCAAGCCCAGCGCCATCCCAACCTGGCTGCTGGCTGGGCCTGGCAGTAACTGGCACAAGGCCACCAGATCCGAGTAGCTACGGTCCGTCAGCCACCGGCGGCGCTCGACAAACTCGAGGCGGAAGTAGCTCAGATGGGCGATCGGGCCGCCGAACGAGGTCAGTCCCAGTCGTAGGAACACCAGGAAGACACGCCACGCACTTTCGCTTTTTGCGGGATGGAGCGTCGGCATGGGGCAGGATCTCCGGTTGTTCTCAAAGGCGGCCAGCCCGGCCCAGCACCCAGACTAGGTCGCCGGGCTTCCCCTGTGCTCGGCCACCAACTCTCCATCTTCCTTCCGGAATGGTCCGGGAAGCTTCGGCAGGATATCCAGCACCAGTTCGGAAGGGCGGCACAGGCGCGTGCCATTATCGGTTTGCACGAAAGGACGATTGATGAGTATTGGGTGCGCCAGCATGGCATCAAGCAGCGCGTCGTCGCTCAGTGCCGCATCGCCCAGTGCCAGCTCGTCATAAGGAGTGCCCTTCTGCCGGAGGGCGTCGCGCACGCTCAAGCCCGCGGCCCTGATGAGGTCGACCAGGCGCGCGCGGCTGGGCGGGTGGGCCAGGTAGTCGATCACTTCCGGCTCGATCCCGGCGAAGCGGATCATCGCCAGGGTGTTGCGCGAGGTGCCGCACTTGGGGTTGTGGTAGATGACCGCGTTCACGCACTTTCCTCCTCGTTCAAAACAGTTTCCACCACCCCTGCAGCGGCCGCGAGCGCCGCCGCCTCGATGGCCCCCTTGCGCTCGCTGTAACGGTCCACCAGGTAGTCGGTGCGCCCACGTACCAGCAGGGTGAACTTGACCAGTTCCTCCATGACGTCCACCACGCGATCGTAGTACGCCGAGGGTTTCATTCGACCTTCGTCGTCGAACTCCTGCCAGGCCTTGGCGACCGAGGACTGGTTGGGGATCGTCACCATCCGCATCCACCGGCCGAGCACACGCAGCGCGTTGACGACGTTGAACGACTGCGAACCGCCGCAGACCTGCATCACGGCCAGCGTGCGGCCTTGGGTGGGGCGCACGCTGCCCTCTTCCAGTGGCAGCCAGTCGATCTGGTTCTTGAATACCGCGGTAAGGGTGCCATGGCGTTCCGGGCTGACCCACACGTGTCCCTCCGACCACAGCGAGGCCTGGCGCAGCTCCTGCACCTTTGGGTGGGTGGCTGGCACCGAGTCAAGCATCGGCAGCTCATGTGGATCGAACAGGCGGGTTTCCGCCCCGAGCTGTTCCAGCAGCCGCTGCGCCTCCAGCGCCAGCTTGCGACTGAACGACTGAGGTCGCAGCGACCCGTACAGGATCAGGATGCGCGGGCGGTGCGGCTGCGCGGCCGGGTCGTTGAGCTTGGTGGCCGTCGGGATGTCCAAGGCACCTGGGACCAAGTTGGGGATCTGCTGCACGGGGTTGTCCTACGGAATCGATTCTATTATTCCAGAATCATGGAACATAACGCTGCAACCCACGCTCTTGCTGCCTTGGGCCACGCCACCCGCCTGTCGATCTTCCGCCTGCTTGTACAGGCCGGCAGCGGCGGCAAGCTGGCCGGTGACATTGCCCAGACGCTCTGCTTGCCTGGTGCCACGCTCTCCTTCCACCTGAAGGAACTGTTGGCTGCGGGCCTGATCAGCGCCGAGCAACGTGGTCGGACGATCTGCTACCGGGCCGAGTTCGAGGCGATGACCGCATTGGTGGCCTATCTCACGGAGAACTGTTGTGCCGACGAACAGGCCTGCGAACGACCCGTTGGCTGCTGACCAACCCACCTTAGAGATCGCTCAGATGACCCATCGCGTCCTGTTCTTGTGTACCGGTAATTCCGCTCGCAGCGTGTTGGCCGAATCGACCCTGAAAAAGTGGGGCCAAGGCCGCTACGAGTCCTTCAGCGCCGGCAGCCAGCCGGCCGGCCGCGTCAACCCGTTTGCCATTGCTCAGTTGCAGCGCGAGGGTTTCCCGGTGGACGGCCTTCGCAGCAAGTCGTGGGACGAGTTCGCCGAAGCGGATGCCGCGCCGATGGATCTGATCGTCACCGTCTGCGACAGCGCGGCGGCCGAGGCATGCCCGGTAGTGTTCGGCGACTTTGTACGGGTGCACTGGGGCCTGTTCGATCCGGCCGGCGTTGAAGGCTCGGACGGACAGAAAGCCGAAGCGTTCGATCGCGCGCACCAGATCATCAAGGCGCGCCTGAAGGCGTTTCTGGAGATCTCAGACAGCGTCTGGGATGACAGCGAGGCCCTCAAGGCCCGGCTCGACCCGATCGCACAGATCAACTGACCGTCTTTCCGGAAATCCCCATGACCACTGATACCTCCCGCCTGTCCTTCCTGGACCGGTATCTCACGCTCTGGATCTTCGCCGCCATGGCGCTCGGCGTAGGCATGGGGGCGTTGTTCGAAGGTGTACCCAGCGCGTTGAACAGCCTCTCCATAGGGTCGACCAACATCCCGATCGCGATTGGTCTGATCCTGATGATGTATCCGCCGCTGGCCAAGGTGAAGTACGAGGAACTGCCGCGGGTCTTCGCCGACAAACGGGTACTGATGCTCTCGCTGCTGCAGAACTGGATCGTCGGTCCGTTCCTGATGTTCGGCCTGGCCGTGCTATTCCTGCGCGATTACCCCGAGTACATGACCGGCCTGGTCCTGATCGGGCTGGCACGGTGCATCGCCATGGTGCTGGTCTGGAATCAGCTTGCCCGCGGTGACGGCCAGTACGTCGCCGGGCTGGTGGCATTCAACTCGATCTTCCAGATTGCGCTGTTCAGCGTCTATGCGTGGTTCTTCCTGTCCTGGTTGCCGCCGGTGTTCGGTCTGCAGGGCAGCGTCATCGATGTCAGTTTCTGGACCATCGCCGAGGCTGTTCTGATCTACCTTGGTATCCCGTTCCTGGCGGGCTTCCTCACCCGCCGATGGTTGAAGGCGCGCAAGGGCGTGCAATGGTATGAAGAGACGTTCCTGCCCGCCATCAGCCCGGTAACCCTCGCCGCACTGCTGTTTACCATCGTGGCGATGTTCAGCCTGAAGGGAGGCGATGTGCTGAGGATTCCGATGGACGCGGTACGCATCGCGATCCCGCTGACGTTGTACTTCATCATCCAGTTCGTCATCAGTTTCTTCATGGGCAAGCTGATCGCCAAAGACTACCCCCGCACCACCGCGATCGCGTTCACCGCGGCAGGCAACAACTTCGAACTGGCCATCGCCGTGGCGATCGCGGCGTTCGGGCTGGCTTCCCCGGTAGCCTTCGCGGCTGTTATCGGCCCGCTGGTGGAAGTGCCCGTGCTGATTCTGCTGGTCCACGTCGCCCTGCGCCTGGGCAAAAGCTACTTTCCTGCCGATGCACGGAGCCGCTGAATCGCCTAGGTGCTGCAGCATGAGGAAGTCCCGATGGACAGCGTCGATGTCGTGGTGATCGGAGGTGGCCAGGCGGGTCTTTCGGCTGGCTACTTCCTGCGTCGCAGCGGGCTGTCCTATGTGATTCTTGATGCCGAAACGTCACCTGGCGGGGCGTGGCAGCATGCGTGGAAATCCCTGCATCTGTTCTCGCCGGCGGGCTGGAGCTCGATTCCCGGTTGGCCGATGCCTGCTACCCGGGAACCGTGCCCGTCGCAGGCGGAAGTGCTCGACTACCTCGCGCGCTACGAGCATAAGTATGCGCTGCCCGTCATCCGTCCCGTGCAGGTGAAACGCATCAGCCGCTCGGGGAGCCGGCTGCGGGTGGAAGCAGATGACGGCCGGCAGTGGCAGACACGTGCAGTGATCAGCGCCACGGGTACGTGGCGGCATCCCTGCACGCCCGGATATGAAGGTCTGGACGCTTTCGGCGGCGTGCAGCTGCACTCGGCCCACTACAGCCATCCCGAACCCTTCGCCGGAATGCGCGTGGCCATCATCGGCAGCGGCAACTCAGGCGCACAGATTCTGGCCGAGGTCTCCAAGGTGGCCAAGACCACGTGGATCACCCAGCGGGCGCCAGCCTTCCTGGCCGACGATGTCGACGGGCGCGTTCTGTTCGCACGCGCAACCGAGAAGTGGAGGGCTCAGCAGGAAGGACGTGAGCCGGATATTCAGCGGGATGGTTTTGGCGACATCGTGATGGTGCCGCCGGTGGTGGACGCACGGCGCCGCGGTGTACTGGTCTCCATGCCGCCACCCGTCCGTTTCACCGCCACCGGCATGCAGTGGGCAGATGGCAGCGAACGCAACTTCGACGCGGTGATCTGGTGCACCGGCTTCCGGCCGGTATTGTCGCACCTGGAAGGACTGGGCATTGTCAACGCTCGTGGTCGGATCGACGTGGATGACACCCAGGTTCGGTCGGTCGCAGCGCCATCGGTTTGGCTGCTCGGCTATGGCGACTGGAATGGCGCAGCATCGGCCACGCTGATCGGGGTGACCCGATACGCGCGCGAGGCAGTAAGGCAGATCAGCGACTACATCGGGGAGGCTTCTCCGGTGTTATCTGGCGCGTGAGCCTCGGCGCCATTGCCCAGCGCCCGCACCTGCGATTGCAGGGCCATGCGGTCCAGCGCTTCAGGCTTAAGCGCCAACAGCAATCCGAGACGGTGCTGGAGCTGGTGAAGCGTGCTCAGGAACGCCTTATGGACCTGATCAGCACTGCCCTGCACTGCGGCCGGGTCGGGGATGCCCCAGTGGGCGGTAGCCGGGTGGCCCGGCCACACGGGACACGCTTCACCCGCGGCACGATCGCACACCGTTACGATGAGATCCATCTGCGGTGCTTCCGGACCTGCGAATGCATCCCACGGCTTGCTCGACAGCCCGGCAACGTCGAAGCCAATCTCCGAGAGCACCTGCAGGGCCACCGGATGAACTACGCCCTTGGGATGACTGCCCGCACTGTAAGCGCGGATACGTTCGCGCCCTAAATGGCTGGCCAGTGCTTCGGCAAGAATGCTGCGCGCCGAGTTGCCTGTGCAAAGGAACAGAACATTCAGGGGACGCATGTCATCGCAACCATTTATCTAGAATAATCGAAGTATTGCCTTGCCATATGTCAACTCGATGACTGCCGAAAAGGAAGCGGGCACCCCTCGGTGCCCGCTTCGCTCATCTGTTCAATGACCCGACGACCGTGTGGCGCCTGGCGTACGATGCTTTCCCAAGCGGTCTACCAAGGTCTCACTTGCATCGTTGAGACCGAACACCTCAACGGTCGCGCCGTGCTCGCGCAGCTTCATCACTACCCGGTCGAGCGCATCAACGGCGGTCACGTCCCAGAAGTGGGCGTCCTTCAGATCGATGATGACCTCCTTGGGGACATCCAGATAGTTGAAGCTACTCACGAACTGTCCAGAAGACGCAAAGAACACCTGCCCCTTCACAACGTAGACGCGCGAGTCGGTCTCGACCTGGGTGTCGTCGATGATCAGCATCTTGCCGACCTTGCGGGTGAAGAACACCGCCGACAGGATCACGCCTGTCAACACGCCTTTGGCGAGGTCGTGGGTAGCCACGGTCACGATGACCGTGCCAATCATCACGACCGAAGAGCTCTTGGGATGAATGGCCAGCTCGCGCAGCGAGCGCCAGCTGAAGGTGCCGATGCTGACCATGATCATCACTGCGACCAGTGCGGCCATTGGAATCTGACTCACCAGGTTTGACCCATAAACAACCAGAAGGAGCAAAACCACGCCGGCCACAAGGCACGAGAGACGGCCCCGGCCACCGGAAGTGATGTTGATCACCGACTGGCCGATCATTGCACAGCCTGCCATGCCCCCAAAGAAGCCCGTTACGGTGTTAGCCAAGCCTTGGCCCGCACATTCGCGATTCTTCTGGCTCGGGGTATCGGTCATGTCTTCGACGATCTGCGCGGTCATCAGGGATTCCAACAAGCCAACGACCGCCAAAGTCGCCGAAACCGGCAGCAGGATCTGGAGTGTTTCCCAGGTGAATGGCACATCCGGAATCAGGAACGACGGCAGGCTGTCAGGCAGCGCCCCCATGTCGCCTACGGTGCGTACCTGGAAGCCGAAATACATGGAAGCGGCCGTGAGAACCACGATCGCCACCAATGCCGAAGGAACGGCTTTGGTCAGCAGCGGCAGCAGGTAGATGATTGCCAGACCCACAGCACAGATCGCATACACCATCCACGGCATGCCGATGAGCTCGGGAAGCTGCGCCATGAAAATGAGAATCGCCAGTGCATTCACAAATCCGGTCACCACCGAGCGCGACACAAAGCGCATCAGCGAGCCCAACCGCAGGGCGCCGGCCAGCATCTGCAGGACGCCGGCCAGGATGGTGGCGGCAAACAGATACTGAATGCCGTGCTCGCGCACCAGCGTGACCATCACCAACGCCATGGCGCCGGTCGCAGCCGAGATCATGCCAGGGCGGCCACCGGCGATGGCGGTGATGACGGCGATGCAGAACGAGGCATACAAACCTACCTTTGGGTCGACGCCGGCGATGATGGAAAACGCGATTGCCTCAGGAATCAGGGCTAGCGCAACGACAATGCCCGACAGCAGGTCACCACGGATGTTACCGAGCCATTGCTGGCGCAGGGGATAAATTGCAGACATAGAAAATGATCTCCGCGCACAGCCGTGCGCGCCAAACGAAAGAAACAGGCACCCTTCCAGACCTATGTGTCTGGGTCGCTTCTTCAATCAAGCGTCAGGGTGGAGTCATCGCTAGCCGATCCGTTGGGTACTTGACGGTATATTGTAGACTTGCATAGCGCCTGAGGGGAAATCCGGCCGGCATCGCGGTCGCGTCGGTGCATTCTCAAGGGTAGCTTCCCAGATCCCAAGATCATTTCGCAGGCGAAGTCGACAAGCTGGTAGGCAGTTGATCAGATTGAATTGAGCTCTGACCGAATCGCCAAAGAAGAGGTGGACATTCGCCGCGGTGCCTATGTCCGCTATCGGCCAGAAGCGGACCTTCGTCCTTGTCCTGGATCGGCGTCTCGCATTGTTGTCTGACGGATACAAGGACTGTCTATAGTGTGTGAGTCGACTCAGCGACCCATTACGCTACATCGAGAAGAAGACCCTGCGGTCTTGTTCCTTGTGAAGCTCATGTCTGGCTATGTGGTAGGCGGCCGCGGGAACTGAGTCCGATTTCAGAACAAATGGAATGTCATCGTGGCAGATCTCCGCGACCACAGCGCCGAAATCCTTCTCATAGCAGCCTTGTAGGACACCTAGATCCGTTGAGGGAAAGCTGTTCTTGAATTCTTTGTTGTACTGAGGATAGAAGTATCTGATCAGCGACGCCTCATAGAGGGCAATGCGCTCATCTTCGGTTGGACCGGCCAGGATTTCGTAGACAACTCGGAGCCATAATCAATGGTAACGAGAGAGGTGTCTATGATGAGCAAGCAGTACACGGCTGAGTTCAAGGCCGAGGCGGTCAAGCAGGTGACCGAACGGG
>Ga0209545_100263_pt1 | contig 11314 bp, 6 predicted proteins | sample UppTromiDAQMD018_FD_185833 | JGI IMG/M metagenome (GOLD analysis project Ga0209545, IMG submission 185833) | Upper troposphere microbial communities from Maryland, USA - DAQMD-018 (SPAdes) (version 2) | ecosystem: Environmental > Air > Outdoor Air > Unclassified | place: USA: Maryland, Virginia...
TGCATTGCCTACAACCGCGAAGAGCTGGTCGACATCGTCAGCCGCGGCCTGGAACTGTCGCCGACCACCGAAGTGCTGGTGGAAGAGTCGGTGCTGGGCTGGAAGGAATTCGAGATGGAAGTGGTCCGCGATACCGCGGACAACTGCATCATCGTCTGCTCGATCGAAAACCTTGACCCGATGGGCGTGCACACCGGTGACTCGATCACCGTGGCCCCGGCGCAGACCCTGACCGACAAGGAATACCAGCGCCTGCGCGATGCCTCCATCGCCGTGCTGCGCAAGATCGGCGTCGATACCGGTGGCTCGAACGTGCAGTTCGGCATCAACCCGAAGACCGGCCGCGTGGTCGTCATCGAGATGAATCCGCGCGTGTCGCGTTCCTCGGCGCTGGCTTCCAAGGCCACTGGCTTCCCGATCGCCAAGGTCGCCGCCAAGCTGGCCGTGGGCTACACCCTGGACGAACTGAAGAACGAGATCACCGGTGGCCTGACCCCGGCCTCGTTCGAGCCGTCCATCGATTACGTCGTCACCAAGATCCCGCGCTTCGCCTTCGAGAAGTTCCCGGCCGCCGATGCCCGCCTGACCACCCAGATGAAGTCGGTGGGCGAGGTGATGGCGATGGGCCGCACTTTCCAGGAGTCGGTGCAGAAGGCCCTGCGTGGTCTGGAAACCGGCAAGGTCGGCTTCGACCCGACCGGCCTGGACCTGGCCAACGAAGAAGACCTGCAGACCCTGCGTCGCGAGCTGAAGGCGCCGGGCCCGGAGCGCCTGTTCTTCGTCGCCGACGCGTTCCGCGCCGGCATGAGCGTGGAAGAGATCTACGCACTGTCGTTCATCGACCACTGGTTCCTGGACCAGATCGAGGAAATCATCGCTGCAGAAGGCGAAGTCGCTGCCGGTGGCATCGACGCGCTGGACGCCGCACGCCTGCGCAAGCTGAAGCGCGCTGGCTTCTCCGACGCGCGCCTGGCACAGCTGACCGGCACCAACGAAGCCGCCATCCGCGCGCTGCGCCGTGCGCACAAGGTGCGTCCGGTCTACAAGCGCGTGGACTCCTGTGCCGGTGAATTCTCCACCGGTACCGCCTACCTGTACTCGACCTACGAGGACGAGTGCGAGGCTGCACCGAGCAACCGCGACAAGATCATGATCCTGGGTGGTGGCCCGAACCGCATCGGCCAGGGCATCGAGTTCGACTACTGCTGCGTGCACGCGGCACTGGCGCTGCGCGAGGATGGCTATGAAACCATCATGGTCAACTGCAACCCGGAAACCGTGTCGACCGACTACGATACCTCCGACCGCCTGTACTTCGAACCGCTGACCCTGGAAGACGTGCTGGAAATCGTCGAACTGGAACAGCCGAAGGGCGTGATCGTGCAGTACGGCGGCCAGACCCCGCTGAAGCTGGCGCGCGCGCTGGAAGCCAATGGCGTGCCGGTGATCGGCACCAGCCCGGACTCGATCGACCTGGCCGAAGACCGCGAGCGCTTCCAGCAGCTGGTCGACAAGCTCGGCCTGAAGCAGCCGCCGAACCGCATCGCCCGCAACGACCAGGAAGCCCTGCTGCTGGCCCGCGAGATCGGCTACCCGCTGGTGGTGCGCCCGAGCTACGTGCTGGGCGGCCGTGCGATGGAAATCGTCTACGGCGAAGCCGACCTGGCCCGCTACGTGCGCGACGCGGTGAAGGTGTCCAACGACTCGCCGGTGCTGCTGGACCGCTTCCTCGACAACGCCGTCGAGTGCGACGTCGACATCATCGCCGACAAGGAGGGCAACGTCCTGATCGGTGGCGTGATGGAGCACATCGAAGAAGCCGGCGTGCACTCGGGCGATTCCTCCTGCTCGCTGCCGCCGTACTCGCTGTCGGCTGAGACCCAGGCCGAACTGCGTCGTCAGGTGGTGGAGCTGGCCAAGGCCCTGAACGTGGTCGGCCTGATGAACACCCAGTTCGCGATCCAGACCAGTGACGAAGGTGCCGACACCATCTACCTGCTGGAAGTGAACCCGCGTGCCTCGCGCACCGTGCCGTTCGTTTCCAAGGCCACCGGCATGCCGCTGGCCAAGATCGCCGCCCGTTGCATGGCTGGCAAGAGCCTGGCCGAGCAGGGCGCAACCAAGGAAATCGTGCCGGACTATTACTCGGTGAAGGAAGCGATCTTCCCGTTTGCCAAGTTCCAGGGCGTCGATCCGATCCTCGGGCCGGAGATGCGCTCCACCGGTGAGGTGATGGGCGTGGGCCGCACCTTCAACGCCGCCTTTGCGCGTGCGCAGGAAGCCGGTGGCATCAAGGCCCCGCCGGTCGGCAAGGCCTTCGTCTCGGTGCGTGATCCGGACAAGAAGCGCGTGCTGCCGGTGGCCAAGGCGCTGCTGGCGCGAGGCTACAGCCTGGTCGCCACCCGTGGCACCGCCGCGTGGCTGCAGCAGCACGGCATGGACTGCGAGATCATCAACAAGGTGGTCGAAGGCCGTCCGCACATCGTCGACTCGATCAAGAACGGCGAGATCGTCTACATCGTCAATACGACCGAAGGTCGTTCGGCGATCAACGACTCGTTCTCGATCCGCCGCGAGGCGCTGCAGCATCGCGTCACCTACTCGACCACCATTGCCGGCGCCAAGGCGCTGGTGGATTCACTGGAATTCCGCGGCACCGGCCCCGTCTGGTCGCTGCAGGAGCTGCACAAGGAGTTGAATGCATGAGAGCCCCCATCACGATGAAGGGCGCGCAGCGTCTGCGCGATGAACTGGATCACCTGAAGTCGGTCAAGCGCCCGAAGGTGATCGCCGCGATCGCCGAAGCGCGTGAGCACGGCGACCTGAAGGAGAACGCCGAGTACCACGCCGCGCGCGAGGAGCAGGGCTTCATCGAAGGCCGCATCAAGCAGCTGGAAGGCGAGCTGTCGCACGCCGAGATCATCGACGTGAGCAAGCTCAACGCCGGCTCCAAGGTAGTGTTCGGCGCCAGCGTGACGCTGGCCGACGTGGAAACCGACGAGGAGAAGAAGTACCAGATCGTCGGTGACCTGGAAGCGGACATCAAGCTGGGCCTGATCGCGATTTCCTCGCCGGTGGCGCGCGCGATGATCGGCAAGCTGGAAGGCGATTCGATCGTGATCGACGCACCGGCCGGCCAGCGTGAGTACGAGATCGTCAGCGTCAGCTACGTGGACTGACCACGTGGCGACGGCGACCCTGCTGTTGCCTGCACGCAGCCGCTTTGCCGCGGCTGCGCTGCCGGACGATGTGACACGTGCGCTCGGCCGTGCCACCACGGTGCAGGTCGCGCCGGGCGAACGTGCGCAGCTGACGCGCCATTTCACGGTGGCCGCGCCGCACTGGCCGGTGGCCGCGTTGACCCGCCAGCGCGACGTCGGCGATGCCGCCGGCGCCAGCTGGCTGCGTGCCGATCCGGCCTGCATGGTGCCGGACATGCACGGCGCAAGGATGATGGCCTACGGCGAAACGCTGCGGCCGACGTTGGCGGACTGCCTGGCCCTGTTGCCGGTGCTGCAGCCGCTGTTCGCCGATGCCGGGTTCGTGCTCGATGCACCCGATCCTTCGCGCTGGTACCTGCGCCTGCCGATCGACCTGGCCCTGCCGGACTTCGACAGTCCGGACGAGGTTCTCGGCGATGACCTGTTCTCGCACCTGCCGGAAGGCGAGGGCGGCCGTCGTTGGCGGGCGCTGATGACCGAGGCGCAGGTGCTGCTGCACAACCATTCCTGGAACCAGCAGCGCGCCTCGCAGGGACAGCAGCCGATCAATTCGCTGTGGTTCTGGGGCGGTGGCGTGATGCCGGTGTCGGTCAGCACGCCGCACGCACAGGTGCGCAGCCGCGATGCCTTGCTGCAGGGCCTGGCTCTGGCGGCTGGCGTAGCCGTGGATGGCGAGCAGGCGGTGGATGCACTGGTCGACCTGCGCCAGCTGCGCTCCCTGCAGCAGCTCGGCAATGATGCGATCCGTCCGCTGTTGGCCGCGCTGAAGCGCGGCGAGCTGCAGCGGCTGGTGCTGGATTTCGAGGACGGCCTGCAGTTCCAGCTGGACCGCGGCCAGCGCTGGCAGTTCTGGAAGAAGCCGCGCCAGCTTCACGAGTGATTTCCCTGTAGAGCCGAGCCCACGCTCGGCTTCATCACTACTGGACGTCCGTAACGTAGGTCGGCAACGCCCAGTGCCCGCGGCTCCGGGTGGAGCAGTCATTACCCAGATACGTCGCGCTCAGGACCAGGCGCGAGCCGTCCCACGCCCAATGCCGGTTCGTGCCGCAGGCATCGGTGTCGGTCACAACGCCTTCTTCCAGGAATACGGCGTGCGGGTAGAGCGGAAACAGCGTGCTCGGGGTGATCAGCGTGGGCGCAAACGGTGGACGATCGCGGATCAGCCAGGTGCCCGCCGGCACGATGTAGCGGTCGGTTGCACAGTTCAACAGCGCCAGGACATGGCTGGCATCCACCCGCTCGATGCGGAGTTGGCGTGACGACATCCGGTCGCACGCGTTTCCCGCGGCGGCCACCGGTTGCAGCTGCTGCAGCAGATCCGCCCGCTCGGCCAGCTGCGCATCGCTTTCCTGTGCTTCGACCAGAAGCGGCGGTGCCTTCAGGGGCGGCGCGGCAACCGCAGCCGGGACCTTCGACTCCGGCAGTGAGCCCTTGCGCACCAGCGCGCCGGGTGTATCCAGCCGACCTTGTGCTTCGTCCATCTTCAGCAGCAGCGTGCGGATGCCGCGGCCAGACAGCGGCCACGCGTGGCCCGAGGCATCGCTCAGCTCGACGCGCTTGCCCTTCAGCAGCGCCTCGATCATGGCGGTCACGTAGCGGGTGGGCAGCTCCAGGGCAGGGTCGAGCGCTTCGCTGTGGCCGATGGCACCGAGGTCCTTTCCGTCCACGTGCAGTCGCAACGTTCCTTCAGGGGCCACCGCTGTAGGGGTCGCAGGCGCGTCCTCTCCGCCCTCGGCCATGGACAGCCTTGCGCTGACCGCCGTGCGCGGCCCGCCGCTGCGTTCGATCAGCGCGCTCAGCATCAGCGGCGCCAGTGGACCGTAGGCTGCCAGCCGGCAGGTGCGGGTGTTGTCGCAGGCCATCACGCCGTCGCCCTCCACCAACGACGTGCCAGCCGGTTCGGCAGCCGGGGCAACCGAGGCCATCGTCAGCGACGCAAGCAGCAGCGGCGTGCATGACAGTGAAGATGCATGCATTCAACGCACCTCACTGAGCAGGGTTGGCAGCATCCAGTGCCCGCCCGGCATGCCACGGCACAGGCCGGTACTGAACGCACTGCTGGGCTGGAATCTCTGGCCATCCCATACCCAGTCCGAGCCGGAAACGCAGTCGCCGATGCCGCGGCCCTTGTAGCGCGCGTAGAGCGTGCGTTCGACGCGCGAGAAGCCCTCTGCTTCCATCGTGACCGTCTTCGGGGCGAACGGGGGCCGGTCGCGCGCGATCCAGAAGCCATTGCTGTAGTTGTACGCGCCCATCTGGCACAGCGCCTGCACCAGTACGTGGTGCTCGTCCAGCCGCTCGATCACCATTTCCGGGGTGCCCGTGTACTCGATCAGGCGCGGACAGTCGTCACTGTCGCCGAGCGTGGCGATCAGGGCGTCGCGCAGCGCTTCGCTGCTTCCCAGTCCGCTGTCTCCGGAACGTGGCGCCGCCAGCGCCGCGCTCGCGATCACCGGCTTGGCACGCGCAGCCGGCACAGTCATTTCGGCACGCGTACCCCTCCGCACCAGGGCGCCGGGTGTTCCGATCCGACCCTGCGCCTCGTCAATCTTCAGCAGTACGGCGGCAGCCCCACGGTCGGAAATCGGCCAGCGCGTTCTGTTGCTGTCGATCACCTCGATGCGGGCCTGACCGGGCAGGGCGGCGAGCAGTGCTTCAACCTGCGCGGGCCGCAGCGCCACGGCCTCGTCGGCACCGGTGTCCTGCACCGGGCCCAGATCACGGCCGTTCACCTGCAGGCGCAGCGCGCCTTCAGGCATCGCGCTTTCGCCATCCTCGCCCACCCGCAGCCGCGCCTTCACTGCCGTACCGGGGCCGCCTGCACGTTCCAGCATCAGGCTCAGCAGGCTGTCTGCGTTTTCCGGGCCATAACCCGCGGCACGGCAGGTGCCGGTGTTGTCGCAGGCCAGGAACCAGTCGTGGTGCACGAACTCGATACCGGGTGTGACCAGCGTGCTTCCAGCGTGGGAGGCGAGTGGCAGCAACAGGCCGACAATCAGTGCGGACAGCGGGCGATGCATGGCGAATTCCGTTTCAGAAGCGAACAAGCATGGGCGATCGCCACCTCTGCGCCAAGCCCGGGAAGAGCCGGACCAGCCGGGCGGGGTATCATGCCCGGGTCTTCCGTAACCCGGCGATGCCGATGTCCCTTGCCGCCGATGCTGTGCAGCCCGCCTCTGATACGCCGACGATCCGCCGCCGCGATGCGGTCGCGCCCGGCAGCTGGCCGGAGGGCACGCTGCCGTTGCTGGCGCGTCTCTATGCCAGCCGTGGCGCAGGTACACCGGAGTTGGCGCAGCCGAAGCTGGGCAATCTGCATGCCCCCGAGCTGCTGACCGGCATCGACGATGCGGTGGGCCTGCTGGTCGAGGCCATCGCCAACGACAAGCGCATCCTGGTGGTCGGCGATTTCGACTGCGATGGCGCCACCGCCTGTGCGGTCGGCGTGCGCGGCCTGCGCATGCTCGGCGCGCAGCATGTCTTCCACGCAGTGCCGAACCGAATGGTGCACGGCTACGGCCTGTCGCCGTCATTGGTTGAGGAGCTGGCCGAGCTGCAGCCGGACCTGCTGGTCACGGTCGACCACGGCATTGCCTGCCACGCCGGTGTCATCGCGGCCAAGGCGCGTGGCTGGCAGGTGCTGGTCACTGACCATCATCTTCCCGGTCCGCAGCTGCCGCCGGCCGATGTCATCGTCGATCCAAATCTCGACGGCGACGCTTTCCCCAGCAAGTCGTTGGCCGGTGTCGGCGTGATCTTCTATGTGTTGATGGCGGTGCGCCGGCAGATGCGCGAGGCCGGCGTTTTTGCCGATGGCAAGGGGCCGGACCTGACCACGCTGCTGGATCTGGTGGCGGTTGGCACCGTCGCCGACCTGGTGGCGCTGGATCCGAACAACCGTGCACTGGTCAGTGCGGGCCTGCGCCGTCTGCGCGCAGGGCAGGGCTGTGTCGGCCTGCGTGCGCTGATCGAAGCCAGCGGCCGTGACGCCACGCGACTGACCGCCACCGATATCGGCTTCGCACTCGGCCCACGCCTGAACGCGGCGGGCCGGCTGGAAGACATGGCGCTGGGCATTGCGCTGCTGCTGACCGAAGAACCGCGCCAGGCGCGCGAGATCGCGCAGACGCTGGAGCAGATCAATTCGGAACGGCGCGCCGTGCAGCAGTCGATGACCGACGACGCCGAGCAGGCATTGACCCGCGTGGTGCTGGACATGGCCGGCCAGCGCCCGGTGGCGGCCTGCCTGTTCGATGCGGACTGGCATCCGGGCGTGGTCGGCCTGGTCGCGTCGAAGATGAAGGATCGCCTGCATCGCCCGGTGATCGCCTTCGCCCCGGCCGAACCCGGCGCCGACACCCTGCGTGGCTCAGCCCGCTCGATTCCCGGCCTGCACATCCGTGACGCACTGGCGCTGGTCGACGCGCGTCATCCGGGCTTGATCGAACGTTTCGGTGGCCATGCCATGGCGGCTGGACTGAGCCTGCGGCTGGATCACGTCGATGACTTCAAGGCCGCCTTCGTCGCCGTGGTACTGGAAATGCTCGACCCGGCGGCACTGCAGCAGCAGGTCCTCAGCGACGGCGAACTGGCCGCGGACGAACTCGACCATCGCCACGCTGATGCGCTGCGTCTGGCAGGCCCATGGGGCCAGGGCTTCCCCGAGCCGCTGTTCGACGGCCACTTCGAAGTGGCCAACTGGCGCGTGCTGAAGGAGCGCCACCTCAAGCTGGAACTGCGCCTGCCGGGCGTGCCCGACACCATCAACGCGATCCACTTCGGCGGCTGGCATGGCAACGCGCCGGGTCGCCACGTGCATCTCGCCTATCGTCTCGCCTGCGACGACTATCGTGGTGGCAGCGCCATCCAGCTGATAGTCGAGCACTGCCTGCCCGCCTAGAAAAGGGGGACGGAGGGGATTAAGCCGTTTCTGCCTTGTTTGCCAATTGCGACTTAATCCCCTCCGTCCCCTTTTTGGGGTCCCGCCAACCCCGTTTCGGTAGCTCGTGCGTTCAACGGTTCACGATCCCACTGGAGTCCGGTCATGGTCTTCGCCCGTAGCTGCACCGTGTTGTTGCTGGCCCTCGCGGCCTGGCCCGCTGGCGCGCAGTCGCCGCCGATCTCCCGGCCGCAGGCCGCCACGCCTCTCCTGATCGCGCACGCTGCCGAACAACCGGTGCAACTGCAGCGTGCCCGCATCGAGGGCGAAGTCCAGGCCGGCGTCGCCCAGACCCGGATCACCCTGGAATTCCACAATCCGAACCGGCGCGTGCTGGAGGGCGAGTTGCAGTTCCCGCTGGGCGACGGCCAGCAGATCAGCGGCTTCGCGCTGGATATCAACGGCGAGATGCGTGACGCGGTGCCGGTGCCCAAGGACCGCGGCCGCCGGGTGTTCGAGGAGATCGCCCGCCGCGGCGTCGACCCGGGCCTGCTGGAACAGACCGCCGGCAACCAGTTCCGGCTGCGCATCTACCCGCTGCCGGCCGGTGGCAGCCGGCGTGTACAGCTGGTGATTCGCGAGCCGTTGGCCTTCACCGGCCAAGGCTGGCAGTGGACGCTGCCGCTGCAGTTCGCCGCCGGTGCAGCCTCGGTTGAACTGAAGCTGCAGGCGCCCGGCGCGACCACTGCAGGTACCGCGCCATTCCGCATCAGCGCGGGCCAGATGCAGTGGCAGGGCAAGGGCGCGCAGTTGCCGAAGCAGCTGCAGTGGAGCCTGCCGGCAGCCCGCCAGGCGCAGGTGCAGGTGGCGCCCTGGGAGGATGGCCATTACCTGCTGGCGCAACTGCCGGTGGCGGCCAGCAGCAGGCCCCGTACGCTGCCCAGCGAGATCGGCCTGCTGTGGGACGGCTCCGGTTCGGCGGGGCAGCGCGATCGCACGCGTGAGTTCGCACTGCTGGATCACTACTTCGCCGCGATGGGCGACGGCACCGTGGCCTTGACCGTGCTGCGCGATCGCGCCGAGCCGGTAAGGCGCTTCCGCATCCGCGCCGGTAACTGGAGTGAGCTGCGTGCGGCATTGCAGGCCGTACGCCCGGACGGTGCCAGCGCGCTGGCGCAGTGGCAGCCGCAGCCGGGCGTGAAGGAATACCTGCTGGTCAGCGATGGCCTGCTGACCTATGGGCCGGAACAGCTGCCGGCGATGGCGCCGGACCAACGCCTGTTTGCGGTCAGCTGCGCCGGTGCGCGCACCGATGCCGTGCGACTGCGTGGCTGGAGCCAAGCGCATGGTGGTCGCTTCGTCGCGCTGGGGAAGGATGTCGAATTGGCCGCCCGTGAGCTGCTGTCGTCGCCGCTGGATGTGCAGGTCGATGCAGGACGCGGCGTGCAGGACGTGGTGATCGATCGTCGCAGTGAAGCCCAGGGCTGGTTGTGGCTGCATGCACGACTGGCGGCCGACGGTGTGCCGATGCGGGTGCGCGTGGGTGGCGGCGAATGGCAGGCGCTGCCCGCCACGCAGAAGAGCAACGACGGAGAACTGCTGGCGGGCTTGTGGGCGCAGGCGCGCCTGCAGCAGCTGGCCGCCGATCGCCGTGGCAACCGCGAGGCGATGCAGCGCCTGTCTCAACAGTTTGGCCTGGTCGGGCCGGATACCTCGCTGATCGTGCTGGAGACACTGGAGGACTACCTGCGCTATGCGATCCGCCCTTCGGGCACGCTGCGCGCCGAGTACGACGCCAGGTTCGCAGTGCAGGTAAGAGATCGCGCCGCTGCTGATCGCCAGCGCCTGGATGAGGTGGCGGCACGCTGGAAGGAGCGCCAGCAGTGGTGGAACCGCAGCTGGCCGAAGGGAATGCCGCCGCAGGCAAAGGGCGGGGCACTGGAAGTGGCCTCCGCGGACCACGCGATGGAATCAGCGCCGGTGGCGATGCTCGCCGCACCGGCCCCGGCGGCACCACCCGCCCCGGCACCGATGGCCGCCGCCGCCGAGCAGCGCATGGAAGCCAGCAGCGCGCGTGCGCGTCGCTCAGCACCTGCATCGAACATGGCCCTCGATTCAATCACGGTCACTGGTGGCCGTGTCGCTGCGCCCGCTGCCGCCAACGAGGGCGAGCTCGGCATCCAGTTGGCGGCCTGGCAGCCGGACTCGGCCATCGCCAAGCGCCTGCGCGAGGGGCCGCCGTCGCAGTTGTATGACCGCTATCTGGCCGAGCGCGATGCCCACGCCGACAGCAGCGCATTCTTCCTCGATGTGGCCGACCTGCTGCTGGAGCAGGGCCAACGCGACCTGGCGCTGCGCGTGTTGTCGAATCTGGCAGAGATGGACCTGGACAATCGTCACCTGCTGCGCGTGCTCGGCTACCGCCTGATGCAGGCTCATGCCCCCGCATTGGCGGTGCCGGTGTTCGAGCAGGTGCTGGTGATGGGCCAGGAAGAGCCGCAGAGCTTCCGCGATCTTGGCCTGGCGCTGGCGGCGGCCGGCAAGCCGCAGCAGGCGCTTGCGCCGCTGTACCAGGTGGTGGTGCGGCCGTGGGACAGCCGCTTCGATGGCATCGCCCTGATCGCACTGGATGAGCTGACCAACCTGGTGGCCCGCAGCACGCCCCGGCTGGATACCACCGGCATCGACCCGCGCCTGCTGCAGGCGATGCCGCTGGACCTACGCGTGGTGCTGTCGTGGGATGCCGACAACAGTGACATGGACCTGTGGGTGACCGACCCGAACGGCGAGCGCGCGTATTACGGCAACCGCCTGACTTACCAGGGCGGGCAGATGTCGCAGGACTTCACCGGCGGTTATGGTCCCGAGCAGTTCTCGCTGCGCAACGCCAAGCCCGGCAAGTACAAGGTGGAAGCGAATTACTTCGGCAGCCGCCAGCAGCTGGTGACCGGTGCCACGACCCTGATGCTGCGCCTGACCACCCATTGGGGCACGGCAAAGCAGAAGGACCAGATGGTGACGATGCGGTTGAAGGATCGCGCCGAAACCGTGCTGGTGGGCGAGTTCGAGGTGCGTTGAACGCTCGGACACCCGTGTAGAGTCGAGCTGGCTCGACTGCCTTGATGCAGAGCCGGGCCCATGCTCGGCTCATGGCAGAGGCAGCCGAGCGTGGGCTCGGCTCTACACTACCGCGGCGCGCGCGATCGGCGCCGCA
>Ga0209545_100267_pt1 | contig 11059 bp, 10 predicted proteins | sample UppTromiDAQMD018_FD_185833 | JGI IMG/M metagenome (GOLD analysis project Ga0209545, IMG submission 185833) | Upper troposphere microbial communities from Maryland, USA - DAQMD-018 (SPAdes) (version 2) | ecosystem: Environmental > Air > Outdoor Air > Unclassified | place: USA: Maryland, Virginia...
AAGCCAAACATAAAAATATTTGTTAGGATAATTTGGAATTTTAAAACCAAAATAAGGTGCATCACGAGAAATAGCCCACGACTTTAAACCTACTTTAAACCATTCTTCTGTTTTTTTAATAACTGATTCTTCTAAAACACCAGAATGTATCCATTTTTTTAACATATTAGTAAAAGAAGGTAAATCAAAATATAAATGTTTAGTGTTTTTTAAAATAGGTTTTTTTCCTGAAATAACAGAGATTGGATTAATTAAATCTGTAGGCTCATAAGTTGCACTACATATTTCACAGTTATCACCATATTGATTTTTTGATTTACAAATTGGGCATGTACCTTTTATAAATCTGTCTGGAAGAAAAATTTTTTTTACTGTATCATAAAGTTGGAAAATTTTTTTTTCTTTAATTAAACCTTTTTCATTTAAACATGTAAAAATTTTTCTTGATAAATATAAATTTTCTAAACTATGAGTTGAATAATAATTATCATGAGAAATTTTAAAATTCGAAAAATCTATTTGATGCTCTATCCTAATATTTTTAATTAATTTATTAGGAGATATTTCTAAATCTTGAGCTTTTAACATTATAGCAGTACCATGTGCATCATCAGCAGAAACAAACCATACTTCGTGACCACGCATTCTATGATAACGCACCCAAATATCTGCTTGAATATGTTCTAACATATGGCCAATGTGAATAGAACCATTAGCATAAGGTAAAGCACAGGTAACTAAAATTTTTCTAAATACACTTGACATAATATTATATTTTTTTTAAATAGAGTAATATGATATAAAAATAATAATTATAAACTATTCTTGATTTAAAAAAATAGTTTTATGAATAATTGACTTATGATATAACTAAGAAATTAAAAAATATACATAGTATATTACGTAAAAACTTTATTCCTTATGAATACGACTAGGAACTACTCCATTTTGAATTTTATATTTAGCCTCTTTTCTTAAATTATAGGGACGTAAAACTGGTTGAGATAGAACTTCAAAGCTAAGTGCTGCAATCCTCATTTTAGGTCGTAATACTAAAGTTAATTTTCCTGCATTAAACATTTCTAAAACAATATTACCATTCCAACCTGGATCAATACGATGAGCGGTAGCGTGAATCATTAATCCTAAACGAGCTAAAGAAGAACGCCCATCTAACCAACCCACTAAATTATTTGGCATTTTAATACTTTCAAAAGTGGAACATAATACTAAAGATCCTGGTTGTAAAAAACATGGCTGTTCTTCAGAAAATATTATTTCATTACTCATAATTTCCGTTAATGATAATCCACCGATTATTTTAGAATTACTCAAATCAATGCAAGATCCAGTATGTTCATAAAAAAAACGAAATTTATTACCAAGGTGTATATCGACAGTAATGCCATTAATTAATGTTTTATTAGGATAAGGTTCTATAATTAATTCTTTTCTCTCCAACCACTCTTCAATATCTTTATCACATAAACGCATTTTTATCCCTATGATATTATCTTTGATATATTTTAACATCACGTGTTATAAAACAAAGAAAATATATGAAGTAATAGATATAATCTAATAGCAGAGATATTTTCTAACATCGTCTGCTATTTTAATTTTTTATCATAAACTAGTAGCAGTAATATAAGAAATATGATATTCATATATAAATATCAACTATCTTAATGTTTTTTATTGAGACCAGTTTGTATGAAAGTAACCAGTCTGATCTGTTCTTTGATAAGTATGTGAACCAAAATAATCTCTTTGAGCCTGAATTAAGTTAGCCGGTAAATATAATGCTCTATAACTATCATAATATGATATTGCCGCAGAAAAAGTTGGAGTAGAAATTCCATATTTTATCGCATACATAACAATATTGCGTAATGAATTTTCATATTCATTAGCTATTTTGGAAAAATAAGGTGTTAATAATAAATTAACTACATTTTTATTTTGAGTATATTCGTCTGTTATTTTTTGTAAAAAATTTGCTCGTATAATACACCCTGCTCTAAAAATCTTAGCAATTTCACCATATTTTAAATTCCAATGATATTTTTCTGACGCTCTTTTTAATTGAGAAAAACCTTGAGCATAAGAAATTATCTTACCTAAATATAAAGCTCGTCGAACTTCTTCAATAAAACTATTTTTATCTTTAATAAACGTTTTTATCTTTGGACCCTGTAATATTTTTGATGCAATTATGCGTTGTCTTTTTAGAGAAGATAAATAACGAGCAAAAACGGATTCAGTAATTAATGAAAGCGGTTCTCGAAGATCTAAAGCACTTTTGCTAATCCACTTACCAGTACCTTTATCTTCTGCTACATCTAAAATACGATCTATCAAATATTTTCCCTTTTCATCTTTTTCAATAAAAATATTTTTTGTTATTTCAATTAAATAACTATTTAATTCACCTTTATTCCATTTAGAAAATGTAGATGATAATTCTTCATTACTCATATTTAATAAATATTTTAATAAAAAATATGACTCTGATATTAATTGCATATCACCATATTCAATACCATTGTGTACCATTTTTACATAATGACCTGCACCATTAGGACCAATATAGCTTACACATGGCTCACCTTTAAACTTTGCTGATATTTTTTCTAACATAGGTAAAACAAGTTTGTATGCTTCTTTTTGTCCGCCCGGCATAATAGAGGGACCGTTTAATGCTCCTAATTCACCTCCAGACACCCCCATTCCAATAAAATTAATCTCATATTTAGATAATTTTTCATTTCTCCGAATAGTGTCTTTGTAAAATGTATTACCTGCATCAATTAATATATCTTCTTTTTCTAAATAGGGCAGAATCATCTTGATAGTTTCATCGGTAGCTTTTCCAGATTGAACCATTAATAAGATGCATCTAGGCTTGAGAAGTGAATCAATAAAATCTTTAATAGAAAAATATGGGACAATATTTTTTTTCTTATTCTGATTAAATACTTCTTCTGTTACTGATCTAGTTCTATTGAATATAGATACGCTGTAATTTTTGCTTTCAATATTTAATGCTAAATTTCGTCCCATGACTGCCATTCCGACAACACCTATTTGTTGCTGTGACATTTTTGTCTCCAACTAAAATATATCAAATGAATATTCAATAATTATCTTTTTACATTGTTAAATTTTATTAAATTACTTAAACAGTAAATCATATTTTAAATATTTTCAACTTTCTATTAGTTTAAAATAAAACATTCACAAAGAATATCTATCAATTAAAATATAGATAAAACTTTTTAAAAACATGACTTTTATTTTTTATTTTTAAATAAAAACATTAATTGATATGCTATTTAATAAATATTTTTAATATGGATATTTTTAAATATGATAATACATAAAATACACGTTCTTATATTATTAAAATTTATTGTGATGTTGAAATATTATAAATTTATTTTTTAGTGCTTCCAAAACATTATTTCAATAATTTTTCAGAATTAGTATTCAGATTTTTTTCTCTTCTTTTTTTTAAGTTATCAATAACTAAATTGAAATTTAAATCTTGGTCGTGTAACAATACGACTAAATGATAAATTAAATCTGAAGCTTCATTAATTAATTCAATCTGATCTTTATTCATCGCTGCTAATATTGTTTCTATAGCCTCTTCACCTACTTTTTGTGCTATACGACTTGTTCCCGATTTATATAAACTAGATGTATATGAGTCATCTGAAAATTTATTTTTTCTCTCTTCTATAATTTCTTCTAATTTAAATAAAAAATTTATATTGTATTTATTTGAAATAAAACAACTTGAATTACCTAAATGACATGTTTTCCCTTGAGCTGCAACTAAAATTAATAATGTATCATTATCACAATCTGTACTAATTTCAATTACTTTTAAGTAATTACCTGATATTTCCCCTTTAGTCCATAAGCAATTTTTAGTACGAGAATAAAATGTCACTAAGCCATTTTCTTGGGTTTTAGTCAAAGCATCTTGATTCATGTATCCATGCATTAAAACTTCACTTGAAGAATAATCTTGTATGATCACGGGAATCATACCGTTAGTTTTTGTCCAATCAAGATTTAATAAATCATGTTTTTTTAACACTCTCTAATCTCCATTCCTCGCGCAATTAATTTTTTTTTCAACACTTTTATCTCTACTATATTTTTATGAAAAACAGATGCAGCTAGCACTCCATCAACATTAGAATAATATAATGCTTCATAAAAGTGTTCTACACTTCCAGCGCCACCTGATGCAATTAAGGGTACTTTACATATTTTTCTTATTTCACTTAAATGTGATATATCATACCCCTTTTGTAATCCATCTTTATTCATCATATTTAATACTATTTCACCAGCACCTTTTTCTTGTACTTTTTTTACCCAATCAGATGTTTTCCAAGACGTTTGATAAGTTTTACTAATATCTCCTGTATATTGTTGTACCATATAAGAATTTTTTGTTTTATCAAACCAAGAATCAATTCCAATAACTACACACTGTACACCAAAACGTTCTGAAATTTTAGTAATTAAATTAGGATCTATTAATGCTGAAGAATTGATTGATATTTTATCTGCACCACTAGATAAAACTTTTTTAGCATCTTCTACACTTTTAATACCTCCAGCTACGCAAAATGGAATATTTATAACTTTAGAAACATTTTTTATCCAACTATGATCAACTAATTTATTTTTTGTTGCAGCAGTAATATCATAAAAAACTAATTCATCTATACCTTCTTTTGCGTAGCGTCTGGCTAATGGTACAATATCGCCTACAATTTTATGATTCTGAAATTTAATTCCTTTCACTACTACACCATCATCAACATCAAGACACGCTATGATTCTCTTTGCCAGCATTTAACAGCCTCTTCTATTGTAAATTTTTTTTCTAATAAACTACGACCAATAATAATACTCTTCACTCCAGTTTTTTTTAAAAAAATAATATCTTGTAATGATGCTACACCTCCAGATGCTTGAAAATTAATATTTTTAAAATTGCTGCAAATTTCTTTGTACAACTTAAAATTTGGTCCTAAAAGTGTTCCATCTCTAGAGATATCGGTACATAATACGTGTTTTAAACCACTAGATAAGAAATATTCAATTATTTCCTCTAGAATAAAATTTGTTTTTTTTTGCCAACCATCAATAGAGATTTCTTTTTTGTTGCTACTATCAACATGTACATCTAATGCTAAAACAATTGCATCTGGACCATAAAAATTTAACCATTGTTTTACTTGTTTTTTATTACTTACAATAGAAGAACCAATTACTACCCTTTTGACTCCTAAATCAAGAAGTGTGCTTATATCTTTTGTAGTTCTTATTCCCCCACCTACTTGTACAGGTACGGTAGTATGAGAAACTATTTTCTTAAACAATTCTATTTGTCTATTTGCGCTATTTTTTGCACCATCTAAATCTACTAAATGAACTATCTCAATTCCTTTTGATTTGTATACTTCTAAGGAGTTGAATAAGTTTACATTATAATTTTTTTGATTCGAATAATCACCTTGATATAAACGTACTGTTCTACCGTTGATTAAGTCAAATGCAGGAATAATCATTCAATTATATCTCCAAAAAATTTTTTAACAATTGAGACCCTATATTTCCAGATTTTTCTGGATGAAACTGAACGCCAAAGAAATTGTCTTTTTGTATTATTGAACTAAAATTAATACCATAATTAGTTGTAGATAATGTATATTTATTTATTGGAACTATATAGCTATGAACAAAATAAAATCTTGAATTATTTGGTATATTTTTAAATAAAGCATGTCCTTTTTGAAATGTAATTTGATTCCAACCAATATGAGGTAAAGATAAATTATTAACTTTTAAACGCAATGCAGGAGTTTTAATAATACCAATTGTTTTTACGCCATTAGATTCTTCACTAGAAGCACAAAAAAGTTGCATACCCAAACATATTCCTAATATTGTTTGTTTGCATTCTCTAATAACATTGATGATTTTTTTTTTAGACAAAAGATCCATTACTGCCGAGGCAGTTCCTACTCCTGGTAAAAAAATCTTATTAGACTTTAAAATAATTGATGGTTCAGAAGTGATTGTAGCATTATAACCTAAGTTATTAATTGCTACTTTTATTGATGTCAAATTAGCGCAACCTGTATCTACTATTACTATGTACATTATAAAATCCCTTTTGAAGTTGGTAACATATTTCCCTCTATCTTAATAGCTTGACGTAACGTTCGTCCAAAAACTTTAAATAAACTCTCAATACAATGGTGGTCGTTTTTACCTTCAGCATATAAATGAAGTGTAATTTTCATAGAGTAACAAAGAGAATAAAAAAAATGCTCTACCATATTAGTGCTTAGATCTCCAGCCATTTTATGATTGAATTTTGCTTTGAAATTTAAATACGGACGATTTGATATATCCATGATACAATTAGATCTACTTTCATCCATTGGCAAGTAGAAACCGAATCTAGATAGACCATTTTTTTTTCCTAAAGCTTGCAATAAAGCCTCTCCTAAAACAATGCCTGTGTCTTCTATTGTATGATGATCGTCAATATCAAGATCTCCCTGTACAGAAATATTCATGCAAATACCACTATGTACTGATAACTGTTCTAACATATGATCAAAAAACTTTACACCAGTATCAATCTTACTTGTTTCTTCTAAATCTAACCAAACTTTAATACTAACTTTAGTTTCTTTAGTTCTCCTGATAATTTCAGCATATCTATTATGTTTTATAATGTATTTTGTGATATGTAACCAATTACATATATCTTCTTTGTATTTTATACCTTTTATTTTAAGGTTATTTGATAGTTGCATATCTGTATCTCGATCACCAATCACATAGCTCTTCTTTAAGTCTATTTTATCTAACCATGGCTCTATCATTTTTATTTTAGGTTTTCGACATACACAGTCATCATCTAAAAAGTGAGGACAAATTAATATATCATCAAAAATAACCCCTTCTGAACGAAAAACACTCAACATAAAAAGATGAGCTGTACTAAAATCTTGTAAAGGAAAAGATTCAGTACCAAGACCATCTTGATTAGTAATCATTATCAATTTATAGTCGAGTTCAACTAATTTACGTAATGAAGAAATAACATATTTTTTAAATACTAATTTATTTATTGAGTCTACTTGAAAAGTATTAATTGGTTCATCAATTAATGTACCATCTCGATCAATAAATAATATTTTATTTTTCACTCATTTCACCTTGACACATGTTTTTTTTAGAAAAAATTTTAAGCTCTTTAATTAAACGCAAAGATTCTGATCGTGTTCCCATTGAAATTCTTATACATTTTTTTAAATTCATTTTCTCATTTTGATTTCTTAAAATTATACCTTTATTCCATAAAGTTTCAAAAACCTTTTCAAACATAGAAAATTTTACTAATACATAATTAGCATTACTTTCAAATACTGTTTCTACGCATGTAATGTTTTTCAATTGATTAATCAACCAAATACGATTATTGTTTGAATCTAAGACTCTATTTTTCATTAATTGAACATAATCTTTTTCTAAAGATCGTATAGCTATATCAGAGACAGGGATAGATATTGGATAAGGACTAATAACTTTACTTAAAGTTTGAATAATTTCTTTTTTAGCTAAAGTAAATCCGCATCGTATTCCAGCTAAGGCAAAAGCTTTAGACAAGGTTCGTAGAACAACTAAATTCGGATAATCTTTTAAATAATTTGTCATGCTTTCTTCTGGTGAAAATTCAATATAAGCCTCATCTATTACAACTAGAGCCTGTCCTAAAGTTATATTCAATAAAAAAATAAGATCTTTTTTAAAAAAAATATTACCAGTAGGATTATTGGGATTGCAAATATAAATTAATTTTACTCTACTTAAGTTTAACTTAATATTTAACAAATCTAATTGCCAAGTATTTTTAATAGTAGGAATTTCTTTTATTTCTACACCAGCTATGGTTGCATTTATTCGATACATATCATAAGTAGGAGGGCAATAAATAATAGCATCTTTACCAGGTTCGCAAAAAGCCTTAATTAATAATTCAATTCCTTCATCAGCACCTCTTGTGGCTAAAATTTGATTACAAGATAAATTAACATAATGAGCATAAGAAGATATTAGTTTACTGGGTTGACATTCTGGATAACGATTAAATGGTTTTTTTTTTAATTTAAAAAAAATAGATACAGGCGATTCATTAGCATTTAATAATATATTCCCATGTTCCCCTCCGATACGTCTTGCGGATTGATAAGGTATTAGTTTTTTTATATTTTTTCTAGACAATTTCAAAACATTATCTGTCATATTTTTCCCTTTAAAAAATCTACGCGAATTTTTACAGCATTTTTATGTGCTTGAAGTTTTTCTGCGGAAGATAAAATTTCAATAGTATTAGATAATTTCATTAGTCCTTTAGCTGTTAATTCTTGAACTAATACACGTTTTTGAAAATCACACAATCCTAAAGACGAATTTGTAATAGATTTTCCATATGTTGGTAAAACATGATTTGTCCCAGACGCATAATCTCCGGCAGATTCAGGAGACCATAAACCAAGAAAAATAGAACTAGCATTAGAGATGTAGTTAAGTACTTCTCTAGGTGATTGTGTTTGAATAATTAGATGTTCAGGTGCATACATATTAGAGATTTCAATACATTCTGATAAATTTTTGACAATTATGACACTACTGTTTTTTAATGTTTTCAAAATTTCTGATAATCTAGATAAATTATTCAGTTGTTTATTAATGGAAAGCACTACATTTTCTGCTAATTCAAAACATGGTGTAAGCAAAATTACTTGAGAAGAAACACCATGTTCAGCTTGTGATAATAAATCAGCGGCAATAAAATCTGGATTAGCAGTGTTGTCAGCAATGATTAATAATTCTGAAGGTCCTGCTAACATGTCTATTTCTGTTCCATTAAAGATTGAACTAACTTGTAATTTTGCTTCTGTAACATACGCATTGCCTGGTCCAAAAATCTTATCTACTTTAGGGACCGTTTCAGTACCTAAAGCGAGTGCAGCTATAGCCTGAGCTCCCCCAACTTGATAAATATCATGAATTCCACAAATATGAGCAGCATAAAGAACCTCGTTACTAATCGGAGGAGGAGAGCAAAGAATAATTTTTTTACAACCAGAAATTTTAGCAGGTATCGCTAACATTAATACAGTCGAAAATAAAGGAGCTGTTCCGCCAGGAATATAAATTCCTATAGAATTTAGAGGTAAATAGATTTGCTCACAACGGACTCCAACTTCTGTTTCAACATCTATTTTAGATGGAATTTGAGCTTTATGAAAACATGTAATATTTTTTTGCGCGACAGAAATGGAATCTTTTAGAACCTTACTTAAATAAAACGAAGATGAAGAGATTTTTTCTTTTGAAACTTGAAATGTATTTATATCTTGTTTATCAAATAAAAAAGTATATTTTTTTAATGCTGAATTTCCAAATAATCTAACATTTTCTATAATTTCTTTTACAGTCTTTTTAATGAAGTTATTTTCTTTTAAAATAGGTCTTGATAATATTTTTTTTTGTTCATCAAGATGTAGTTTGTTCCAAAAAATTATATTTTTAAAATATTTCATTGCATTTCTTACTCCATCATTTTTTCAATTGGTAAAACTAAAATTGAACTAGCGCCTAATAATTTTAGCTTTTCCATCGTTTCCCAAAATAATGTCTCACTACTAACCATATGCATTGCTACTCGATTATCATCACCTGCTAATTTTAAAATGGTTGGTCTTTCTGCTCCATGAAGTAAAGATATCACTGCTTCTAATTGTTTTATAGGAGCATGTAACATAATATATTTAGATTCGCGAGCTTTAATCACGCCTTTAATACGAGTCATCAATTTATTAATAAATTCTTTTTTTATAGAATTAATATTTCCAGTCTTACAAATAAGACAGGCATGAGAATGATAAACTACTTGCACTTCACGTAAACCATTAGCTTCTAATGTTGCTCCTGTAGACACTAAATCACAAATAGCATCTGCTAAACCAGCTCTAGGTGCAACTTCTACCGATCCATTTAACATGCAGGATTTAAAAGAAATATTTTTTTCGTCTAAATATTTTTTTAATAAATGAGGATATGAGGTAGCTATTCTAATATTTTTTAAACATGTTATATTAGTGTATATAGTATTTACCGGTAAAGCTAAAGATAATCTACATACTCCAAAATCTAGTCGTCTTAAAGTAATATAAGAACATTCAGATTTTTGTGATTTTCGTTTCAATAACTCTTCTTCAAGCACATTTTCTCCGACTATTCCTAAATCTACTACACCATCCATTACCAATCCAGGAATATCATCGTCACGAACTAACATTACATCAATGGGCATATTTTCAGCAAATGCTATTAATTTTTGTTGTTTTAAATTAATTTTAACACCACAAGATGTCAGTAGTCTGATAGAATCTTTACTTAAACGGCCAGTTTTTTGCATCGCTATACGTACACGATTATTTTCAAACATATTTCGAATCCCTTAAAGTTCTTCTTATTACATAAAAAAACTTATATAAATTTACTTTTTTAGAAAATAAAAAAACCCAAAAAATAAGGGTTTTAAAAAAAATATCTTATTAGTGCTCATAAAAAAATTATAATTAAATCATTTTATGACATAGACAATGTTATTGCAAAAATGAAGTATAATAAATTAAAATTATTGATAACATTGTAGTTTAAAAAAAATAATTAAAGGAACTTTTTATATTAAATAAAATAGCACTGTTTTAGTTTAATTCAGAAAGCAATATTTCTATTTTAATGTCTTGATATAAAATTATTTGATTTTCTAATTAAAAATATTTATATTTTTTTTTAGAGAATTAATTTCAATTATAACTATAATTGCAGCATCGCTTCCAAAAAATTTAGGAGCTTCATGAAAGGCTATTATATCAGGGTGTTGAGACAACCAAAACGGAGTTTGTTTTTTTAAAATATGTTTACCATGACCATGCATTAT
>Ga0209545_100271_pt1 | contig 10898 bp, 5 predicted proteins | sample UppTromiDAQMD018_FD_185833 | JGI IMG/M metagenome (GOLD analysis project Ga0209545, IMG submission 185833) | Upper troposphere microbial communities from Maryland, USA - DAQMD-018 (SPAdes) (version 2) | ecosystem: Environmental > Air > Outdoor Air > Unclassified | place: USA: Maryland, Virginia...
ACCCACGCAGATGTCACATCCGTGCGCTAGTCTGTAGCCAGGTCGCAACAGGGAGTCATCGCATGCATCGCGCCCGTCAGCATGCTGCCAGCCAGACCCGCGAGCGGCGCCACCGTCTCGCCCACGAAGCCGCGCGCCTGATGGCCGAAGGCGGCATCCGCGACTACCACCAGGCCAAGTTGAAGGCCGCCACCCGGCTCGGCATCCACGACGATGCCTCCCTGCCCCGCAACACCGAGATTGAAGACGCCCTGCGCGAGTACCAGCGGTTGTTCTCCGGGCCGCAGCACGGCAACGAACTGCAGCGCCGCCGCGAAGCCGCGATGCGCGCCCTGGAGTTCCTGCACGGCTTCGCCCCGCGCCTGGTCGGCCCGGTACTGGATGGCACCGCAGACGCCAACAGCCCCGTGCAGCTGCACCTGCACAGTGACGACCCGGAAGCCGTGCATCGCTTCCTGGACGAACATGGCATCCCCGCCGAATCACGGACACGTCGTCTGCGCATGGACCGCGAACGCTGCCTCGACGTGCCGGTGTGGGTGTTCAGTGCCGAAGAGCTGACCTTCGACCTGGCCGTGCTGCCCTACGACGCCCTGCGCCAAGCGCCGCTGTCACCGGTGGACGAGAAGCCGATGCGGCGCGCGTCCGTGGCGCAGCTGCGGCAGGTGCTGGCCGAGGCGGAGATCACCGCGTATATCGGCGGGTGACGGTAGCGCCAGTCTTGGTGGGTGCGGACTGTTGGTCCGCACTGCATTTCAGACTTCCGTATACCTGACCGAAGAGCAGCCGAGCGTGGGCTCGGCTCTACAGGGAGCGTGGCATCCGCGGGCGCCACCTAGCATGGCAGTGCTCTACAGTGGCATGCCATTACCGGTCGTCGGCTCCGGGCCAATCAACCACTCCGGCAACCACGGTGCGGGTGCGCGCTTGGGGTACTCCGCCATCATCCGCGCGTGCATGGTCTGCAGATCGTTCAACAGCCATACCTGGTGAAAGATGTCACTGAACGAATCCGACCAGCCGCTCTTCACCCGTTGGCGATCGACGCTCGTGAGACCGGGCACCAGATCACGCGGGCCATCCAGAATGGGTTGCAACGCCCTGTTGATGCCCGCGTTCTCCGTCGCGGCCTCACGCAGCTGGCTGACGTGCGCCTGCACCCGTGTGCATTGATACGGCACGCAGCCCGCGGTCGCCTCGATGTAATCGGCGATATCCGCCAGCAGGTTCGCCTTCAGCCGCCATGCCACCTCGCCATCCAGCACTTGCCGCACCCGCATCGTACGCACCGTGCTGGCCCGGATCTCCTCCGGCGTGGAGAACGGCTTGCCGGGGGGAGTACCACCATGGCGCACCAGAACAATCCTGTGGATCGCCTCGTTGGTGATGCCCTCCACCCGTAGCGCAGCTACCTGCGGATGCATGCGCGGAAGCGGCACATTGGTGAACCGCCAGTAGTACCAGAGCAACGCCACTACCCCCAGGAAGCACAGCACGCTGGCAAGCATCCAGACGTCCAGATGCCGGGTGTGGTAGTAAAACCGTGCCCGCCAAACGTAGAACGTGCGGTAGCTGATGAATCGACTCACCCATCGGTACATTGCCATCTCCTCGGCAAGGACCCCGGCGCGGCGGGGCTCGTTACGCGCACCACGCCGGGGCGCCATGGCTTACCAGCCGATGCCCACACCCACGCCCATGCTGCGTTCACCGCTGTTGGTGAAGGCACCATTGAGGCTGAAGGTGGCTGAGCCCTTGTCGTTGAGCACGCGCTGGTAACCCACCGCCATGGCCGACTCGCCCTCGGCGTAGCCCACGCCCGCGCCAAGGCGGTTGTAGGTGGCCAGGCCGGCGGTGTTCATGGCCATGGCCGTCTGCGCGCTGCTCATTGCCGCCATGCGGTTGAAGCGCTTGTCCATCTTGTCCAGGCGGCGTTCGAAATTGCTGATCGCCCCATCGGTGTACTCGTTGGCGCGGGCCAGCATCTTCTCCAGATCGGCGGTGTTCACCTGCGGGGTCGGCGCCGGCGCGTCGGCCGGCGCAGGCGTGCCACCGCCGTCAGCACTGGCGATGCCCCCACCGGCACGGCCTGCAGAAGCCGCCGCCGGTTCACCCGATGCGCCGGCAGGGCCCTCGGCCTCCGGCGTGGCATCAACGCGCTGTTCCAGCCCATCGATGCGACCGTCCAGGCGCTGCTCCATGGCATGCAGCTGACCACCGTTGATCGCATCGCGGCTGCCCGGTGCAATCAGGCCGTTGGCCACGTTGCCCAGCACCATGCCGTTGGCGCCGGCGAGGTTGAGCTGGCCCAGACCATCGCTGCGGGTGGCGGGGCTGTCCTGGAAGACCGAGCGCAGTTGGTTTTCGACCCGATCAACCCGGGTGCCAGCGGTGATCACTGCGCCGTCGAGCGCATTGAGGGCATCACCCAGGGTGTGCTGCGAGCCGCCCTGCACGTTGAAGGTGGGGCCGACGATGTTGCCGTTGGCATCGACATCACTACCCAGGGTTGCTAGTGCGCCGCGGAGCTGACCGACGGTGGCCGCGTCGTTGGCGTTGCGGCCGCGGGCAACATTCACCAAACGGCGCTGCATTCCGTCATTACCAAAGGAAACAGTATGTGATTCTCTTGCCACAGACTGCGCGCCAATTGCTACAGACTCCACAGCCCCCTTTAGTACGGCACTCGCAGCGCCAATCGCGATTGCACCGGATTCAGCAACTTGAGATTCAGTGCCGAGCGCAAAGCCTCTGGCCGCGCCTTCATGAACGTGCGCAGCTCGCCCCAGCGCCACTGAATTTGTGCCGGAAGCGACTGCATACGCGCCTAACGCCACGGCTCCCTCTGTATCCAGGGAGGCCTCTGCAGAGTCACCCATGGCGATGGCGAATCTCCCCGCCCTTGCGGGCACTCTATCAATTGAATCGCCGAACTTCAGGAAGTTGCTGTTTTCAGCCAAACGCTCAACACTTCGATTCGTATCGTACAGCTGCCTGCCAGTGACGACGTCACTACTACCGGGATTCAGCTCTCCGTCGGCGACTCCGGTCAAGCGTGCGCCAGCAAAATCGATCAGGCCAGCGGCATCGCTGACTTGCATTTCAGCGCCCCCAACTAACTTCTCTCTCAGTCCATCGAGATCATTTCGATTGCGCTCGATCTTCTGTTCGGCAGCGTAGAGCTGACCGCCGTTGACCGCATCGCGGCTGCCCGGTGCAATCAGGCCGTTGGCCACGTTGCCCAGCACCATGCCGTTGGCGCCGGCGAGGTTGAGCTGGCCCAGACCATCGCTGCGGGTGGCGGGGCTGTCCTGGAGGACCGAGCGTAGTTGGTTTTCGAACCGATCGGCCCGATTCTTTCCAGCTACGACAGCACCATCGAGAACATTGAGGGCGTCTTCAACGTTGTTCTGGCTTCCGCCCTGTATTTTGTACGTAGGAAGGATAATGTTTCCGCCCGGGTCAATGCCCGCACCCCCTCCCAGTGCAGCCAATGAGTCCCCGAGCTGCCCAACAGTGACGGCGTCTTCAGCCCCGCGCCCCCGAGCCAGATTGACGATTCGTCGTTTCCTAGTCAGGTTTCCAACAGAAACCACATTCTCTTCGGTCGCCGTCGATGATGCCCCCAATGCAACTGAATACTCTGCACCCGACTCAATTCTGGCAAATCCGCCGAGCGCCACGCCTTCATTGCTATGAACCGATGACCCGGTACCCAGAGCAAACCCATTTTCCGCGGAGCTATCGACGAACGACGCGCGCCCTAAGGCGACCGATCCCTTTCCTCGAGCTCTGGAGAAAGCTCCTATGGCAGTTGCTCCATCAGTGCCTTCACCAGCCTCAGCACCATCACCAATGGCTACTGAGAACTCTCCTGCCTTGGCGTCAATACTTTCGTCATCGTGCCCGATAGCTATGTACCCAGCCGTCTCTTCAACCTGTGACAGACGCTGATTGGTGACGAACAACTGTCCACCGTTCACAGCATCGGTACTCCCCGCCGAACTGATATCGCCCGCCGCCACGCCCCGTACCTTGCCGCCGTCCATATCGACAGAACCGTCGGCTGCGTAGCGGACCACGCCTTCCAGGTCGGGATCGAAGTTGTCAAACTCGGTACGCAGGTCATCCAGCTCCCGCCGGTTGCCTGCGATACGGGCCTCGTGTCCAGTCAGCTCGGTGGCGTGGCTGGCCAGCAGAGACTGATTCGCAGTGACCTTCTGATCGACGGCGAATACTTGTTTGCCCGTTACCGCATCGGTGCTGGTGCTGCTCAACGTGGCATCAGCCACGTTCACCAGCTTGCGCTTGAGTGTTGCGTTGCCAATAGAGACCTGATTGGTGCCACCGGTCACCGACTTTTCGCCCAATGCCACCGCATTTTCGTGCGTCGCCTTCGCGTTTCCACCCAGTGCAAGCGCGAACTGGCTCGTCGCACCGGAGGCGCTACCGATCGAGATCGCATTGGTGCCAACGGCATTGGCGTTGTTGCCCACGGCAACGGTCGCCACGCCGCTGGCCTTGGCGACATTGCCCATGGCCATGGCCAGGTGCCCCGTCGCGGTGGCCTTGTTCGCGTCGTTGACATCAGCGGCAGTGGCCACTGCGTTACCAGTGGCGCGTGCTTTGGCGAAGGCGCTGTCCGCGGTAGTCTGCGCAACGTTTGCGGTAGTCTGGGCGTTGGCGGCGGCACTTCGAACCGAGGCCACTTCCGTGTTCGTCGCATTGAGCTGCTTGCCGCTCACCGCCTCGGTGCTGCTGGTGCTGAGCGTTGCGTCAGCCACGCCTGTCACCTTGCGGCTGGCATTGGACTTGTTGCGTACATCCAGCACGGTACCGGTGTTTTCGCTACCCAGGCGTACGTTGCCGGTCACTGAGGTTTGACCGACCAGCCCGCCCAGAGCATTGGCCTTGGCCAACGCATCGTCGGCGGCGGTCTTTGCTGCGCCCGCTGTCGTCTGGGCGCTGGCGGCGGTGGTACGGACCGAGGCTACCTCGACGTTGGTCGCATTGAGCTGCTTGCCGGTCACGGCCTCGGCGCTGCTCGTGTTGAGCGCGCCATCGGCGACGTTGACGATTTTCCGCTTGAGCGTGTCGTTGCCCACCGAGATCTGGTTCCCTGCGGTGGTCTGGGAGCCATTGCCCAGCGCCACGCTGTCGGTGTGGGCCGCTACGGCGCGGTCGCCCAGCGCCACGGCGCTCTCCGCGCGGGCGCTGGCCAGATTGCCCAGCGCGGTGGAGAACGTGCCGGATGCCGATGCTTCACGACCAACAGCCGTCGCTTGGTTCGCGCTGGCGGTAGCTTTGTAGCCCGCTGCGGTTGCGTGGGTGGCCGCTGCGTTAGCATCGTTGCCCAGCGCCACTGCGCGATCGCCAATGGCGCTCGCACGCAAGCCGGCGGCGACCGCGCCATTGCCACTGCGGCTGAGTGCGCCAATAGCGACTGCGCCAGTGGCGGCGGGGCTTTTCTCGCCCTTGTCATTCACACCGGCACGTGCGTCTGCACCCATCGCCACACCATTGCCGTTGTACGCCTTTGCCGCCGATCCCAATGCGGCGCTGGCCGTGCTTCCACTGCCTTCAGCCACCGCCGCTTGACCCAGAGCGACAGCTGCAGCGCCGATACGGCCTACGGCAGCATCCGCCGATGCTTTCGCGGCATTGGCGGTGCTGGTGGCAGTGCTCACACGCTGGTTGGTGGCGTGCAGCTGCTTGCCGGTGACGGCCTCGGTGCTGGTGGTGCTCAATGCTGCGTCGGCTACGCCGCTGATCTTTCGATTGGCGTTCGACCGGTTGCGCACGTCCAGGACGGTGCCGGAATTCTCAGCGCCAACGCGTATCTGCCCGCTGGCAGATGCCTGCGTGACCAGCTTGCTGTTGTCCAATGCGCGCTCCGCCGTCTCCTTCACGCCCAGGAGCTGGCGCCCATTCACGGCGTCCATGCTGTGCTGACTGACATTGCCGTCAGCGACATAAACGACCCTGCGTGGCGCAGCGGCATTGCCTACGGAGACCACATAGCTCTCCGTAGCTACTGCACCGCGCCCCAATGCCACCGAGCCGGCGCCCTTTGCCTGCGCCTCATAGCCAAGCGCCACACCGTCGTACTCCGCACGAGCAAGACCACCGAACGCGATGGCGCCCGTCCAACCCGGTGTACCAGCGTAAGAATCATTGCCGATGGCGATCCGGGAAATACCGCCACCGTTGTCCACTGTTCTGGCCGCATAGCCCATGGCAATTCCGAATTGGCCGGATGCATGCGCATAGGTCCCGACCGCCACCGCGCCAAATCCGTCGGCTACCGATCGCGCACCAAATACGGCGCTTCCCCCCTGCCTGGCGCGAGCATCGAATCCGAACACGGCATTGTTGTCACCTACCGAACTCGACCAGTTCCCGAACAACGAGGAGTACCTGCCCTGCATATGGCTTCCAGCACCCAGCATCATGTATGAACTGGTGTTTGGACCAAGCGTGTTTTGGGCCATGCTCGGAACATGGGCCATGAACGGCACGCAGTTGAGGATGATCTGCTCGGGGTTCTGGCACGCGTGATAGGTGACCGCCCCGGCGGTTCCCACACCCGCACCGGGTACGAGCGACGCAGTCACGATCAACACGGCCGCTCCGACCGATGAGGCCGGCTTACCGCGTGGCGAAGTCAGTTCACTGGCCACCACCCAGCATTGCCGTGCGGTGGACCATAGGCGACGGTAGATCTTGTTCATCGAACTTTCCTTAACAACGATGTCAACAACGCACCCGCCACGGGAATCTGCGTGGCGGGCGTGGAAAAATCAGGGCGTGAGGGTGGTCACGTGTTCGCGATAGCCATCGCGCGTGAGCCGATAGCGCAGCTGCACGGTGTGGCCGGGCACCACCGTGAAGGGCAGCGCAAGGGAACTGCCGGGGTACAGGCTGTGCGATACGTCATGAGCGGTGCAGCGGCTGCCCTCGCAATCGGCGATGCTGGTGATGCCCAGGCGCAGGGTGCCGTCGTTGTACAGCGCATCGCCCTGCACCCGCGGCTGCACGGTGCCTTCGGCCGGCAGCACATTGACCAGCGCACCCCAGACCAGATTCACACCGATACTGGCCTGCGCACCGTCACCGCCCTCGATGCTGGTTTCCTCGGGCCCACGCACCCCTTCGAAGTAGACGCGGTAGGCTGTCTCGGCCTCGACGGGCTGCAGCGGAATCAACCGGATCAACCGGTTGCCGCCGCCCGCGAGGGCGAATTTCCCGGGTGTGATGGCGATGGCCGCCTCGCCCGGCTCGACCTCCACCTCGTGCTCCTGGTCGCTGGCAGGATCTACGATCCGCCGCAGCGAGGCCTGGATGTACTGCGGTTGGGTGGACTGTGAATAGATGCGCATCTGGGTGCTGCGCTTGCCATCCACCGAGGCGCGCATCGGATGCACGGTGAGATTGGCCTGGGCTGGCAACGCCAGCAGCAGCGTCAACGGAATGAGGCAGGCGGCGAGTCGTTTCATGCGGCTTCCTGGGGGGATCAGGGGGTGGTGGTGGGCACACGCAGCTCCACCTGCAGCTCGCCGAAGTAAGTGCCGGCCTGCTGGGTGGAAATGGGAACGCGGGGAATATCGAAGGTGATCGGCGTGGGCACACAGAACACCGGCTGGCTCATGCCCGGCAGGATCACCAGGCGCAGCTGGGCGCTGTCGATGGCGTGCAGTTGCTGTTCCACGCCGTTGGGCATCCGCACCGTCGCGCCGCTATGGGCGAGGCTGACGGCGTAGTCCAGGCGCCGTGTGTCGTCGGTACCGCCATCGGTGTGCCAGAGCGAATAGCCGCTGGGACCGGGCGGATGCCCGCCACGATCGCGGACCGTCACGCCGAGATACTGCGCCTGCGAACCGAGGCCGTCGTACAGGCACATCTCCAGCACCGTGCGTCCACCCACGGTCTGCCCGATGGGGTCGTAGGCAGCGTTGAGCTGTACCAGCGGCGTAACGTTGTGAAATGCGGGGAAGTAGATCGAGACGGCGTTTCGATCAGTGATGGTGAAGTCGAAGTTAAAGCGATAGGTCGCGAGTGAACCTCCATCAGGTTCGTCATGCAAGGTCATCACCAAAACGGCGTCCCAGTGACCAGCCACCAGCCGAGAAAGCTCGTTCTCCGGCAATACCAAACCAGCGCGTGTTCCAACTGTGGGGTCGCCCCCGCAGGCATCTCCCACTGCTATCCAAGGCGGACGAATGGGTGAAAGCCAGTACGCTCCACATACGCGCGTGTCCATCGCGCGATTAATCCACCCGCGCACGCTTATGTTCGTGGTCATGCCCGAGCGCCGTTCCCGCGCTTGAACAGAGATGAGCCCTGCGCCATCGCCAATGGCGGTTATTCCGCTTGTAGGGCACGCACCCGTGGCGGAGTCGCTGGACGACGCGCATGTCAGATGAAGTTGTCCGTATTTAAGTGACCTATCCACGCTGTAACCGAGAACGAATTCGGGCAGCCAGAGCGACACGTCCCCAGGCATCGCCGAACGATCCCACGTCATCACGATGTTCTGCGTGGCACTCACCGGGTGGGTTTCCGGCGGCCGCTGCCCCCACGCCTTCGGCATCACCAGCAGCAACGCCAGCACCAGCATCACCGCCCATACGCCACGCTGGTTCATGGCGTACCTCCAGCGGCGGCGGTCTGCGGCACGGCGGCGATCAGCGCCTGTTCCTGCAACAGGCGGGTGACCCGGGCCTGCTGGCGGATATCGGCGGGCAGCTGGGCCACGCTCAATGGCGCGCACTCCACCTGGCCCACCAACATCACGACATTGCGGCGCTCGCGAACCTCCAGCGGGCACTGCAGCAGGTTGTCGTCCTGCAGCAGGTACAGGGTGCGTTCGCGGCGCGGGAAATCGGCGACGAAGCCGCCGTTGGCGCCGGTACCGGGCACCGGCGCGTTGAGGATGCGGGCGCCACGCAGTGGCGCGCCGGCAATGTCGCGGGCGCTGCCGATGAAGGTGTAGGTCACCTCGATCGGTACCGGCATCTGCACCAGTCGGCCGGGAGAGAGGAACAATGGCCGTGCGCCGCCCACCCCGGTCACGCGGATGGCGGCATCGCTGGTCAGCGCACTGGCGTCCTGCACTTCGGCGCGGTGGGTCTGGTAGGCCGGCAGCGGCAGCAGGCGGCGCTCGCCCAGCGCCAGCCGCTGCCGGCGCAATCCGCCCACCTGCAGCTCGGCGGCCACCCCGGTCAGTTCCAGGTCGTCGGTGTCATCCACCTGTACGGCCAGGCCGGCGTCGGCGCCCAGGCCGCCGCCCCAGTAGAAGCCGCGGCGGCCCAGGGCCAGCCCGGAGCTGTGCGTGGCGCTGTAGGCCATCTCGTTGCCACCGCGCTGCTGGTAGTGCGCCAGGGTGGCGCCGGTGTGGCCGATGCTGTTCTGCAGCTGGGCACTGAGCGCGGCACTGTAGCGGTCGTTGTTGTTGCCGCGCAGGTCCAGCGAGGCCTCGCGGTACTGCGTATCCATTTCCTGGCGGACGGTCTGGCCGGCGCTGTAGTTGACGTCCGGCCGCAGGTGCTGCGGCTGCCGGAAGTCGATGCCATAGCGGCGTTGCGAACTGCCGCGCTCGCCGCGTTGCAGGCGGGTCAGGCTCACGTTGAGGTAGATACCGCGGTCGCGGCCGTCGCGCAGGCTGCTGCGCGTATCCTGCTGCCACAGGCCGAGCCGGGTGGAGACACTGAACTGCTGCCAGCGCTGCACGCGGCTGTAGCTGGCCTGCCAGGTGCGGCTGAGCTGCGGCTCGCGCGTGTAGCGCTGCTGCCACGGGGGCAGCAGCGGGTCGAGCCCGGCCATCGGATCGTCGATGTCGCCCGGCAGCAGCGAGCCACGGCTCCAGGTCTGGCGGCGGGTATAGGCCATGTAGGCGTTGCCACCGGCAACCGGCAGCGCGACAGAGGCGCTCAGCGAATCGGCGCAGCCCAAGCGGTCGCGCGCATCATCCTCGAACACACAGGCCTTGCCGCGTACCCGCTGCTGATAGAGATTCCACGAGGCGTGGCGGCGATAGGAGAGCTGGTGCTGCTGGCCGCTGCTGCCGTCGCTGCCCTGCAGGCCACTGAAGGTGGCACGGATGTCCTGGGTGGCGAAGGCATGGCGCAGGTCCACACGCAGCTCGCCATAGCTGAAGCCGCCGAGGTCGGCGACGCCGGCGGTGACCGCCGTGGTGCGGCCCAGTGGCACGCGCAGGCCGGCCATGGCGGCCATCTCGCCGTCGAAGCGGTCGCTGCGGCGCTCGTTGCGGCGGCCACCCTGCAGGAACCACTGCACGCTGCTGTTGGTCCAGTCGCCGCCCTTGTCGAACGGCGCGTCCTCGCTGCGCACCAGCTGGCCATCTTCGTAGACGCGCAGGGTGACGGTGTAGTTGCCGAACGGGAACCGGCGGGTGTCGAGCTGGTTGATGCCGGCCGGCAGGTAGAAGGTCTGCAGCAGGCGCTCGCCATCGAAGGCGTCCACCCGTGCATCGCGCGCCAGCAGCACCGTCAGTGGCAGTGCCTGCACGGCGGCATCGGCATCCACGTAGGCTTGGGTGGTGCCTATGCGCAGGCCGGCGAAGCGATCCATCGGCAGCATGCTGAAACTGAAGGTGCCGCCCTGCGGGCTGGACAGGTTGCGGCGGTCCATGCGCCCGGCCTGCAGATAATGCTGCTGGCCCAGGTCATGGCGGTAATAGGCGTTGTCGAACTGGAACTCATCGCGGCGGCGGCCACCACGGTACTGCTGGCTGTTGAAGTTCCAGTCCACGGCGATGTGGCCGCGCTGCAACACGCCCAGCGCGCCTGCGCCTTGGGCGGTCAGCGCCTGGTAGCCGCGGCCACCGCTGAAATTGAGGGTCTGCTGGTGCAGGAATGCGTTCTCGGCATTGCTGATGA